>WNFU01012049.1_pt1 | contig 10980 bp, 12 predicted proteins | sample 5400121 | NCBI WGS metagenome assembly WNFU01 (sample SAMN13153360, study PRJNA577476) | soil metagenome | isolation source: 100 cm soil or saprolite under grassland replicate 1 | place: USA:California | collected 2016-06-15
GCGCTGTCCGCGAGAACGGCGCGCTCCTGCTCACCGTCTCCGACGACGGGATCGGGGGCGCGGTCGCCCGTCGCGGATCGGGCCTCGCCGGCTTGAAGGATCGGGTCGCCGCCCACGGCGGGACGCTCGAGATCGTGAGCCCGAGCGGCGAAGGTACGCGGATCGAGGTGGCCATCCCGTGCGACTAGTGATCGCCGAGGACACCGTGCTGCTGCGGGAAGGCCTCGCGGGACTGCTCGAGGACGCCGGGCACACCGTCCTCGCGCGTGTCGGCGATGCCGAGTCGCTTCTCGCAGTCGTTGCCGAGCACCAGCCGGACCTCGCGATCGTCGACGTGCGAATGCCGCCGACCTACGAGGACGAGGGGATGCTGGTGGCCGTCGAGATCCGCCGACTCCATCCCGACACGGCGGTGCTCGTTCTCTCCCAGCACGTGGAGAGCCGCAACGCCGTGGCGCTCGTCGGGTCCGGGGGCGGCTTCGGCTACCTGCTCAAGGACCGCGTGCTCGACGTCGACGAGTTCCTCGAGGCGGCGACTCGCGTGTGCAACGGTGGCTCGGCGCTCGACCCGGAGGTGGTGAAGCAGCTCCTGCTTCCCCCGCAGGAAGACGACGCCCTCGCCGAGCTCACTCCGCGCGAGCGCGAGGTGCTCGGGCTCATGGCGGAGGGCAAGACGAATGCGGGAATCGCCCGGCAGCTGTGGCTGGCGGAGAAGACCGTGGAGACCCACGTCAGCTCGATCCTCGGAAAGCTCGGCCTGCCCCTCGACGGGGACACGCACCGTCGCGTGCTCGCGGTCGTGACGTACCTCCGCGGAGCTGCGCCCACGTAGGTGCGCGCTCTCGTCAGGTCGCACGGAGCGAGGACGTGACGATCCCCCACTTCCGCCGAGCCCTTCGCAAGAACCAAGGCCGCAGCAGCATCTCTGTCTTTACAGGATGGGCACCCCACTTTCCAACAGTCGTCACTCGACTTCGGACTACCGTCGGGCACGTACGGACACAGGGACGATCCTCGTTTGCGAGGACGACAAGCACCTTGGCTTCGTCATCGAGATCATGCTGGGCGAGGACGGCTACCGCGTACTGGTAAGCACGCGGCCGGACGAAGCCTTGAAGCTCGCCGCGACGCATGACGGCCCGATCGACCTGTTGATCACCGACGTTGTTTTGGAGGGGATGAGGGGACCGGATCTCGCTCGGCAATTGCAAAGCATGCGCCCGGAGGTCGAAGTCCTATTCGTCTCGGGCTACTCCCTGCATGATGTCGAGCATCTGCGGTTGCCTGAGGGAGCCGCGTACCTACAGAAACCATTCCGTCCGGAGACGCTCTTGGAGAAAGCCCGGGGGCTATTGGCGACGGCTGCCGGGTAGCCGTTGACCGTTCCGGCATTCGATGCGGAGGCAAGAAAGAGCCCCGTCTAGCGGGGCTTTGTGAAAGAACGTGGATTGCCGCCAGTTTGGGCACTAGATTTGCGCCAGTGCCCAAACGTGTCGAGCGGATGAAGGCGATCCTCGAGCGGCACGGCGGCGGCGTTGAGAAGTTCATCGGCGACGCAGTGATGGCCGTGTTCCACGTGCCGGTGCTTCACGAGGATAAGGCGCTGCGCGCGGTGGTCGCAGTCGAGATGCGCGCCGCGCTGCCCGAGCTCGAGCTGAAGGGGCGGATCGGCGTCATGAGGCGCCGGCTCCGCCGGGACGCAGCCGGTCTTCACGGGCAGGCGCGCCGCGAAAGAGAATAGGCACGATGCCCGACCAGTTCGACACCGGCGTCGTCACGATCATGTTCACCGACGTCGAGGGCTCGACCGATCTGACCCGTCGTGTGGGTGACGAGGTCGCCCGACGCACGATCGAGGAACACAAGCGGATCATTCGAGCGCAGCTCGCCGAGCACGACGGACGCGAAATCGACTCGATCGGCGATGGCTTCATGATCACCTTTTTGTCGACAAGGCGCGCCGTGAGCGCGGCGGCCATCCATTCGGCGCAGCCGTCAATGCCACTCAGCGGGTTGCAGCGAACGCGAAGGGCGGTCAGATCTTCGTCTCGGAACCCGTGCGCCACCTGGCGGGCACGATTCCGGAGGTCAGCTTCCGCGATCGGGGCCGCTTTCAGCTCAAGGGATTCGACGAGCGGTGGCGCCTCTACGAGGTGGATTGGGAGCGCCCGAAGGAGAAACCGCCGCCGAAACGCAAGCCGGAGCCGGCTGCGCGCCGCCGCCGACGGCTGCTCCTGGCCGGTGTCCTGGCCGGGGCCACTGTTCTCGCACTCGCCGCCTTCCTGGTCCTCCGCGGGGGCACGGAGACGCTCGATCGCGTCGACGCGAACTCGGTCGGGATCATCGATTCCGACAGCGGCGAGATCGTCGGGCAGGTCCACGTCGGAAGAACCCCTGAAGACATCGCCTTCGGCGAGAAGTCTCTCTGGGTGGCGAACCTCGAGAGCGGAACCGTTTCCGAGATCGACCCAGGCTCCAGAGAGGTGGTCGCCACCTTCAACGCGGGGGCGAAACCGAGGGGGATCGCTGCCGGAGAGGGCGCCGTCTGGGTCGCAAACGGCTTCGACAACGAGCTCACGATCTTCGACCCGGACCAGGACCGCGTCGACGATCGAATCTCTCTTGCCGGACCAAAGGACGTCGCGGTGGGCTTCGGCGCGGCCTGGGTGACCAACGTCACGGACACCACCGTCGTCCGGATCGATCCAGACACCCACGATCCAGAACGGATAGCGGAAGGAACGGCCCTCGCACTAGGCCCGAACTCGGTGTGGATCGCAAACGGGAAGACACTGAGACGGTTCGATCCCGAGACGAGAAAGCCGGTTGGCCGCCCGTTCACCCTTCGCTTCCCAGCGACCCAGCTCGCGGTCGACGAAGAAGGAGTCGTCTGGGTGACACATCAGGGCGACGACGCCGTTTCGCGAGTGGATCCGGCCGGAGGTGCCTCTCAGATCGAGGGTGTGGGAGACGCGCCCACGGGAATCGCGGTGGGCGGCGGCTCGGTATGGGTCGCGAGCAGCCTGGGGCGCTCGCTGATCAGGATCGGGCCCGAGAGCCGCAAGGTGGAGCAGGCGATTCCGCTCGGCAGCAGCCCGAAAGGCATCGTAGTCGCCGCCGGCAGCGTCTGGGTGACGACCCAGGCGGCTGGTTAGAGCTCGGTTCACAATGACGCCCTGCCAGAGCGGCGATGGCCTTCAATTTTGAATCGAGCTCTTAGCCCGAACCCGGCTTCAGCGCGATCTGGTCGAACGCCGGCATCATGAAGACGCTCGACTGCGAGAACGTGAAGCGGGAGACGCGGTTCGACACCACCTGGATGGAACCGTCGAACAGGTAGGGGACCCACGGCACGACCGTCTCCATCAGCAGCTGATCCGTCTCTGCCCAGCACTGGATCTGGGCACCGGCGGTCAGGCGAAGGCACTCCCTGATCTTGCCGTCGACGTTGGGCACGTTCGTCACTCCGTACTTCCACTTCCCTAGCTGTTGCGGGGTAGCGCCGACCAGCGAGCCGGAGAGCCCGTACCCCGGCGGACCGCCGACGAGCGGGCCGTAGAAGACCGAGAACAGACCCGTCCCGTTCAGCGTGTCGGGTAACAGGCCGAGCGCGGGGACCACAGGCAAACGCGACTGCGGCAGGCTCACCTTCCCGAAGTACGTGTCCGGATCGACAGCCTTGACGTCCAGCTCGATACCGATCCGCCGCAGGTTGCCGGCCACGATCTTCGCGAGACGCGGAATGGTGGGCTCGTCGTTCCGTGCGAGTGAAAGCAGTCCGCTACACGCGGGTGCATCGCAGACGCCGTCGTGGTCCCGGTCGTAGCGAGACTTCGCCATCTCTCCCTGCGCGGCCTCGAGGTCACCACGCCCGCCGGGCGTCTCGTACGGGTCGTAGTCGAGGAGGAGGTTGTTGAGGAGCGCGTCGGGCGCGATGTGGCCGGCGATCCGGCCGCCGAGGCCGGCGCGGGCAGTGCGCCGCAGGGCCTGCTTGTCGATCGCCAGGTTGACGGCCTTTCGCACGTGGACGTCGTCGAAGGGCGGGACGGCGAGGTTGAGGCTGATGTAACGCACTACGTTCGCGACGTGGGCGAACAGCCGCTTCGCGAGTGTGGGATCGGCCCTGTACCGCGCCTCTTGCTCAGCGGTTGGCACGAGCTGCCCAATTGCGACGTCGAGGCGGCCCTGGTCGACCTTCGCCGCTGCTTTGTCCGCCGAGCTCTCGACGGTGAGCACGATGCGATCGACGTAGGCCGCCCGCAAGGGGTCGTTGCGCCACGCCGGGTTCCGCACCAGCGTGATGCGCTTGTTGTACACGTAGCCCGAGGGCAGACGCTGCTTGGTCGGGGCGCGCGAGAAGTCGAAGCCGTCCGAGCCGGCGAGCATGTAAGGCCCTGACGCCACTGGAACTCGCCCGATCTGCTTGTCACCAACGTCCGTGCCGGGCGGGATCGGTGAGGTGATCGCGAACGAGAACCGCTCGGAGAGGTCCCCGACGAGCTCCGCGAGATGGACGACGAGGGTACGGTCGTCCGGCGTCTCGAGTCCCGAGACGGTGTCAGCCCTTCCGTTCTGAAACTCTCGCGCGCCCTCGATCACGAGCATGAAGGGCGCCGACTTCAGGCGCAGCGCGTACTCGATTGCGCGGACGGTGTCCTGAGCTTTGATCGTCACGTCATCGTACGGCGGCGCGTAGCGGATCCCCGGCTTGAGCCGGAAGGTGTACGCAAGCCCGTCCTCGGAGACTTTCGGCAGGGCGACGGCGAGATCCGGTCTCAGGACGGTCCCGCCCTCTTCGGTCGTCGCGCCGCGGTAGTTGACGAGCGTCCGGAGCAGACAGCAGCGTTGCAGCTCGGTGATCGGGGGATCGAACTCGATCTTCGCGGGATCGAGCGTCGGGAGCGCCTCGGCGATCCTCCCGACGCGCAGCGTGCCGCCGCGGGGAGCATGGTCAGCCTTGCGAGCCTGCTCGTCGTCGCCGCCGCTGCAGGCGGCGACGAGCACCGCGAGCCCAATGGCCGCAAACACCGCTGGGACTCGCATCGCGTCAGGCATACGCCCTTTTCACCTGCGTGTCAACGTCTACGCACGGGCGACAAAACCTGAGCGGGTCTATAGGAGCGGATGATGGGATTCGAACCCACGACCTTCTGCATGGCAAATGCGCGCGGCCGTTCGCTCACGTTCGCTCCCGTTCGCTCAAACCGCCTGTTTGCAGGGCCTCCGTACAAGCGAGCGAACGGGAGCGAACCCGAGCGAACGCCGAACCTTGCCATTCTTGCCACGCGATTAAGGTGCCGAGCGCGGACTTCGACGAGCTTCGCCGCGACCTTCGCGGCGGCGCGTCTCGCCTGATTCATCGACGACCGTCGAGCCCGGCCAGACAGTGATCTGCTGACCACGGCAGAAGCACGCGCCTCACCGATCTCGGCGAAACCGGATCGACAACCGCGGCGACCCGATCGAGTAGGTGCTCTCGATCGAGCCCGGCGAAGACTGCCCACGTCGCCGCGTCCTCAGAGTTCTCCGAGCAGAACGCGACGCGCTTCCCGTCACGATTCTTCAGGTTCAACGCACGGCCGAGGACATCGTCCAAGCCCTCCCGCACCTCGGTTGGCACTGCGTCTCTAGGTGAGCGCCAGATCGGCACGCGCCTCGCGGGGTCGCTGTTGTTGGAGAAGCCGAGGCCGCACTCATGACACCGGTGGGCGAGGTGCTCCCAACCCCGCTGTCGGTCCCCGACGTAGGCGGGCCGCACATCCCACGCGGCGGCGCACGATGGACATGCGCCGCCGAACACCAGGGCCAGCCGCTCAGGCGGGTGCATCGCTCGGCGCCACGAGCATCGGGACCTCGACTGCGTACGAATCCGCTTCGGGCGCCCGGAACGCGTCGCCGTGCGAATCAAGAAGCGCCCGTACAACTTGTTCGTGCCTCTTGAGACGCAACCGCGCACGCTGCCGCACCGGGTCGAGCCGCTTACGACTCTCCGGGCTCGCAAGATGCTCAAGAAGCTCGGCGATCTGGTGCCGATTGCGCTGACGCGCGTTGAACGCGTCTCGCACGCGCTCCGCTAGCTGACGAGCAGAGCCAGGATCCTGTGACTGCTCCCAGTAGAGGTGGAGAAGATCCCAGCGCGTCAGGGCAAGGTCTGATTCTGCGAGCGCTGAGAGCCAGTACGCGAGTGACTCCTCGTCGACAAGCTCCTTGAGTAGCTCCTGGCGCTCGCCGCGATCCAGATCGGCCCTGACTTTCTTTGTGAGCTCGTCAAGTGTCGCTGCTGCCTCTAGCGAGTTCGACTCGACGCTCTCGCTGAGCGGCGCCACGATTTGCCAGTCCGTCTCAGTGATCTTCCCGCGTTCTTGAATGCGTTGCGCCACCTTTGTTAGCGACCGGTTGATGCCCGCGATGTTTGCGATCCGCTTGCGATCGAAGCCCTTGACGAAGCGCTCGAGCGTCTCTGAGATGTGTTCCAGTTGCCTCTCGATGCTGGCGAGTTGCTGTGAAAGCGCCGCCGTCAAGGCCAACGTCGCGGCATTCGACGCCACAACCGCCTGGGCACCCTTCTGGTCGAGCCGCATGACGTGCTTCAGCCGACCCTTGTCGCCGCGAACAACGCCCAGCATCGCCCCGGCTTTGTCATAGACGGGGCGCCCGCGCTTGAGCTGCTCCATGGTCTCAGGGGTAAGCGCGACGATCCGGCCGGCGTCGATTCCCCGCTGGGCCCGGCGGGTCGCCTCGGTGCCGCCGGCGGCGATGACTTGACGAACCAACTGCGGCAACGGTCCACTGCCGGCCGGGCTGCCCGGAATGCCGCTGCGCTCGAAGACACTCAGGGCAGCCTCCGAGCCCAGGACGAGCGCCTCGTTGCGCTTATTAGGAAGCGGAACGAGCACGACGAGCTCATCGCCTGGTGGGCGATGCGAGGTCGGTTCGAGATCAGCGGTGTCCTCTCGCGGGACCGGAACGCCGCCGTCGGGCATCTCACTTTGGGCGTGCCGCCGCAGCACGATGATTGCGGCACCAGCCAGCAATGCGACAAGTGCGAGTACAAGCACACCCGTCGTCACGCGGTGTTCTCGTCATGCACGACGCGTTCGACAGTATTGGTGGCGCCTTCTGCAGCGTCCTTCCAGCCATCGTCAAAGAGAAACTCGTCCGCGGCCGTGGCAGGGTTCGGGATCGGCCACACGGTGGCCTTCTCGTTATCGAGCGCGTGCTCGACGACATAGAGCCACCACTCCTCCTGCATGTCCTGCGCAGCCCGGAACTGCGCGGGGCTGACCTCTACGCCGTACTGATCCCATTCGCCAGCGGTCGACTTCACCTCGATTGTCCGGGCCGGCTGCCCATCGGGGTGGTACGACTCGATGTCGTAGCCCTCGTTGTCGTGGTCCATCGGCTTCGGATTGCGTCCCGCATCCCGCTCGTACTCCATCACCCGCTCGATGCCGGCCGCATCGACCTTTGCGTTCCGCTCCGCAGCTTCATGGTCTGGTTCACGCTCGCCCTCCCGCGGCGGCAGAACGTAGCTCCGCAAGCGCTTGCGCAACTGCGCCTGGGAACGACGGCGGCGCTGCGGATCCGTGCCATGCGAGTCGGCCGGGTCTTGATGGGGCGGCGCGTCCTGATCGCGTCCGCCGTCGGGAGTCTGGTCGCTGGCGTCGCCGTCCGCGTCGCGCTTCTGTTCGTGCTCTGTATCTGCATCCGCGTCGCCACCTGCTTCCGCACGGTGGGGCTCTGCAGTCTCCGGCTCTGCAGTCTCGGGCTCGGACGGCTCGTCCGTGGTAGGTTCGAGGTCTTCGGGACTCGCCGCATCCGGACCACCGTCGTGTTGCGACGGTCTCAGGTCGCTCTCGGCCGCCTTCTCCGCCGAAAAATCGTGCACCTCGGCCGACTCGGCGACCGCTGCAACGTCGCGCGCGAACGCGGGAAATCCCAGTTCGTTCAACCGAGCGTCGGCGATCGCCGCAGACTTCGCGTCGAGCACGGTTGCGAGCCCCGCGGCCGTGCGACCAGGCTCCTGCCCCGGCACCAGCACGTTCACGAGTTCGCGCGCCAGGGCGAACCACATCGACGACTCGTCCCGCTCGACGAGGAAGATCGTCTCGTTCGCCCGATCGAAGACGGCGTTGACCTCGTAGACGTCGCCACGCCCGCTCGACCCTTGGAAGTTCTGCAGGAACCACGCGATCGAAAGCTCTGTCGTGAGCGTGATCGAGAGCTGAGCGACCTCTTCCGCCAGCTCCGGCCAGGGCTGGCTGGCCAGCTGGGAGACAACGCGCCGGATCTGCGGCTGCCGTTCGAGCAACCGCTCGTGGAAGCGGTCACCGCTCGACCGGTCTCCGAGCTCGACCACCTCGGGACGCGCGACTTCAGTCAAAGGCCGTACCCCAACTTCGGACATGGCGCGCCATCCAACCTCAGGCTTGGCGATCACCTTCGGGCGCAACGCAGCTCCTTCTACTCGAAGGACTCGAATGGCCGACCACCTTCGTCCTGCTGATGGATCTCGTCGTCGATCACGTGCTCGGCCTTCGCACGCGCCCAGAACCGCGCTAACTTCTTCCGCAGCTCGACGCGATGGTCCCGGTGCAGAGCCAGCCGGCGGTACTCCCGCAGCTCGTGCTTGAGGATCGACGTTGGACGGTCGAGCAGAGCGACACAGTCAATTCGGAGCACGCCCCCGCCGAGCGCTGTCTTCGGGAGCGGGAAGAGATGCAGGTACTCGCCGTACGCCTTGCCCTCGAGGATCCTCGCGATCTTCTTCGCATCGCCGAAAAGAATGCGGATCGGCATCACCGGGACAACCGTGGCGATCTCCTCGTCCTTCTCCCCCTCGGAGATGTGGCAACTCGGCGTCATCAGCATCGTGAGCACATCCCACCGCGCCTCGGCTGCGATCTCGTAGCTCGGCGTGATTTCGGGGAACTGCTCGAACTGCTCGAGCTGCGCCTGGTCAGAGCCCTCTGTCCTCAGAACGAACGTCGGTTGCGGCGGCAAGACAAGCGTCGGCACGTTGAGAAACAGGTCGCCCTGCTTTAGCGGGAACTCCCGGTCGGGTTCCCAATAGAGGCCGTCAGTCTGTTCTTGTTCGTTCGACATGGAAGCGGCTCCCAGCGGGAGCCGCTTTGAATCTACCGCCGACGCAAGACAGCGTTCAGCGTGTTAATCCTCGCCGAAGATCTGCCGGCGCAGCGCCTCGATCGAGTTGGCGTCATAGCGCACCTCGTTCGGGTACTTCACGGCCTTGATGAAGCCCCGCTCGGCCCAGCTCCCGACGGTGTTCGGGTGCACGCCGAGGATCTCGGCGACCTCCTTCCGGCGGAGGGTCTTCGTCTCAATTGCGACCGCCATGCCGCCTCCTTCCGTCGTGTAGCACCACTATAGGACTGAATGTCGCTTCTGTCAAGAATGTTATCGGTATAGCTTTTATATCCTTTAGAGCCTCTGTTACTAATAGCCGGCCGGGAGCTTCTTCAAACCGAAGCGCCCGGCGTGGGCTTGCCGGGAATCAAATTGCGGAGCAGAGCGCCGAAACTCGCGGTCTGCTAGCTAGAGCGAGCCCGTCGACCACGCTGGACGTATCACCTAGTGACCTTCTGCAGAACTGGACGATGGCGAGTCCAGAGATGCCCACTGTCCTCGACTCGCGGTGCCTCTTTGGCGACTAAATCGGCCCTTCTGCAGGACTTTCGCGCCTCAGCCTCACCCCGCAAACTCGTCGGCGTGAAGGTCGATCGTCACCCTTCGCGGCCGGTAGCAAGGCCGAACCTTGCCACGCGGCGTGGAATGTTTGCCGTTGAGACGACGACACCTGCCAATTTGCAGGGACTTTCAGAGCGGATGAAGGGACTCGAACCCTCGACCTTCTGCATGGCAAGAGCGCGCGATGTTCGCACCCGTTCGCGCACGTTCGCTCAAACCGCCTGTTTACAGGGTCTTCGTCCGAGCAAGCGAACACCACCGAACCCGAGCGAACGCCAAACCTTGCCATTCTTGCCACGACTGCTGCGGACCCGAGACGCACCCGCGGCGGCTTCCTAGCGGGCAGGATTCGGTCCCATAGTCACCTCGCGCGACCGTCAAAACATGACTTCCCCTCGCCGGAGTCGGCCCGGCGAGGAACCCACAGGCGTGCGCACATGCTTTGGACCCCATCTCATCACCTCTTTTCGCCTACTTGAGGGGCGTCGAGTTATCCGTCATCGCTCGGGCGAAGGGACACTCGCGCAACCCAGAGGTACGGACATCTGATCCCACGTGCACCCGCGGACACGGGCGATCTTCGCGATCCGCAAGAATCGCCGCGTGGCGCTTCAACGGATGGACAACGTCGGCATCGTGGTGGAATCGCTTGATGCCGCTATCTCTTTTTTCGCCGAGCTGGGCCTCGAACTCGAAGGGCGAGCCATGATCGAAGGAGACTGGTCAAGGCGCGTCACTGGACTGCGCGACCAGCGCGTCGAGATCGCCATGATGCGTACCCCGGACGGCCACGGCGGGATCGAACTCTCGCGCTTTCTCACGCCGCCTGCGGTCGCCGATCACCGGAACGCCCCGGTGAACGCTCTCGGCTACCTCCGGGTCATGTTCGCCGTGGACGACCTCGACGATACGCTGGCCCGGCTCCGCGAGCACGGCGCGCAGCTCGTCGACGAGGTGGTTCAGTACGAAAACGTGTATCGGCTCTGCTACGTCCGAGGCCCCGAGGGCATTCTCATCGGGCTGGCCGAGCAAATCGGCTGACGCCCGACACCACGGCGGCTGAACGCGTCGAGCACGACGGCGCAGTCCACCTTGCCCTCACGGGTCGGATGGTCCGTGTTGCGGAGGTTCACCCCGGAAGCGTCCAGACGTAGGGGCTGAGACCAAGGTCCGCTGCGAAGTCGGCCCACGTCCGGATCCGATGAGCCTCTGGGCCAGGGGGAAACGCCCAGTACAGGATGGAGCCGTTGTGTTGATACAGGCCAGTGGCGG
>WNFU01009482.1_pt1 | contig 10976 bp, 8 predicted proteins | sample 5400121 | NCBI WGS metagenome assembly WNFU01 (sample SAMN13153360, study PRJNA577476) | soil metagenome | isolation source: 100 cm soil or saprolite under grassland replicate 1 | place: USA:California | collected 2016-06-15
CGAGTTCGCCACGACGATCTCGACGTCGTCGACGTCCGAGCGCGCTGCCAGCTCCAGGACGTTCTCGATGACCCGCTGGCGGATGTCCGGCGCCTTCATCGGCGGCAGGGGAAGCGAGATGTCGTCGAGGGCGATGGTCAGGCGCATGCCGGGGCGCAACAGCTCGGTGAGCGGCTCGGAGCCGTGCGGGTTCAGCAGCGCGTGGCGGATGGCGCCGGTCACGTCCCCCATCCCCGGGAGCGAGTCCGGCGGATACACGACCCGCGTCCCCAGCGGGAACTTCTGGAGGCGGTACCCCTCGCCCTCGTGGACCAGCAGCGGCGGCGTCCGCTCGTCGACCTCCAGCACGAATCCCGGTCTCCCCATGCTCACTCCCTCGGATCGAACGCGACCTTCAGCGTGCCCAGGCGCCCGGCGTCGAGCGCGTGGTCGATGGCCTGCCGCCATTCCGACAGGGAATACGTGGCCCCGACGACGCCCTCGAGGGGGGCGTCGGTGGCCAGGTCGACGGCAAGGTCGAACGTGTGGCGGGCCTCGCCGTTCACCTGCTCGACCCCGCTCGTGTACGCGCCGGCCAGCTCCAGCTCCCGGAACCACACCGGCGTGAGGTCCGCCCCCGCCACCGGCAGGCCGGCCAGCACGACGCGTCCGCCGGCCCGGGTGGTTCTGAGCGCGAGGTCCAGCGACCGCTTCGACCCCACGCAGTCGATGGCGACGTCGACGCCCCCCATCAGGAACGGCGTCCCTCGCTCGGGCTTCAGTCGCAGCGCCCGAGAGGAGCGCCGAAGCGCCGTGATCGCGCCGTCGGGATCGGCCACGTCGGTCGCCCCGAACGCCGCGGCCAGCTCGCGCTGCTTCGGGTGCTTGGCGATCGCGGTGATCCTGCCCGCCTCCGTGAACTCGCGCAGCGCCAGCAACGTCAGGATGCCGAGCGTCCCCGCCCCGACCACCAGCACCGTCGCCCCGGTGTCGGGCCGCGCCCGCAGCACCGCGTGGATCGCACACGCCAGGGGTTCCACCAGCACCGCCCGCGTGTCCGTCATCCGGTCCGGGATCGGGTGCAGCTGCGACAGGTGCGCCACCAGCATCCCGCTCCACCCGCCGCCGGTGTCCGCGCAGTACCCCGTCTGGAGCCCCGGCGAGACGTGCCCGACGGTCACCCGGTCGCACCGGCCCGTCGCCCCGGAAGCGCACGACGGGCACGGATCGAGTCCCCGGGCCGCGCACGCCAGGACGGGGTCGAGGACGACCCGCGTCCCCTTCGCCAGCCCGTCGACGTCGTCGGCCAGCACGCCGACCACCTCGTGCCCGGGCACGAACGGCATCGAGACGAGCGGCGAGAAATAGAACGACGTCTGCCCCGAGATCGTCGCCAGGTCCGACCCGCAGATCCCCGCAAGCCGCGGACGCACGCGAGCCCACCCCTCCGCGGGCAGCACCGGGTCCTCCCGGTTGACCAGACGAAGCGGCGCCAGCGGCCCGGCCAGAAGCCCGGGCATCCGCTCCCCGACGGCACGGGCCGCCACGTACCTCGGGACCGATCGGAAGAGTTCCAGGGCGAGCGTCATCGCACCGGCTCCGGGAGCAGGACCTTTGGCGTTCCCTTGGCATGGTGCCATTCCTCGACCGGCCAGCGGCGCTTCCTCGCCACTCGGTACAGCGCGACGTCGGGGTTGACCGCGACCGGGTTACCGACCGCTCGCAACAACGGCAGGTCGGTGTGGCTGTCGGCGTAGGCGTAGGAGTTCTTCAGATCGACGCCGTTCGCGGTCGCGTGGCGGCGCAGCCACGCTGCTCGGGCTTCGCCCACCAGCGGTGGCGTGTCCAGGAAGCCGGTGTAACGGCCGTCGCGGACCATGGGGCGCGTGGCAACGATCTCGTCGAAGAGGGGGGCGATGGGGCGGACGAAGACGTCGATCGCGCCGGTGATCAGGATCGTGCGGTGGCCGGCCGCGCGATGCCGGCGGATCCTCCGGACCGCGGCCGGCGACACACGCTGCAACACCATGTCGGAGACCTGCTCGTCCACCAGGCGCCGCAACCCTTCCTCCGACGCTCCTTCGTAGCGGCGGTAGAAGGAGCGGAGGAACTCGCCCCGGTCGCGCCGCTCCGCCGACAGGTACCGGGGTAGCGACCGGGCCACGGACGAGATCTCGAAGGGCCAGTCCTCTGCCGGGAGGTCGCCCAACCGCAGCCACAGGTACGACTCGATGACGTTCGAGGACAGGATCGTTCCCTCCATGTCGAACGCCGCCACCACGGCCTCTTCCCGGGACCGGACCCGGACCTCCGGGTCCGAGCGGGCCGGGCTCGGAAAGCGCATGGCCGTGGTGATCGTGGGGCAGTGGACGTCCTGGAGGTAGTACTTCCAGTCGATGGCCTCGCAGTCGAACGGGAAGTCGGCGCGGTCCCCGTCCGGCAGCGAGCGGTACAGCTCGAGCGCCCGCTCGTCCGTGTAGATGACCTCGGCCTCGACGTAGGGGCCGTACAGGTCGGCGTACCGGCGGATGAACTCGACCCGGCCCCGCTCGCGGTCCAGGCGCCGGACCATGTCGCGGACCTTCGGGGAGCGCGGGAGCCGCGTCAGCACCCGGTCCGCGGCGTCGATGAGCTTCTCCCCGGTGCGAAGGCGCCGCTCCACACGCCGCCGCCCCGGGAACCTCCACTCGGGGACCCGCACCGTGCCGCGGCCGCGCTCCGGGAGCGGGTCCCGCTCGAAGTACTCCCGCACCAGCTCGTAGATCCGAAGGTAGTGGAGGGGGTTGCGAGACCCCGAGCACACGTGGTGGTAGCTCCGGCCGCCCGCCTCGAGCGGCGTCGCCGCCACCGCGAGCAAGGTGTTGACCACGAAGTCGACCGGGATGACGTCGAGGATGCCCTCGGGGATGCCGGCGAACTCGGGGAACGCGCCACGGCCGTAGGCCAGGATGATGGGCTCCGCCATCTTGAAGCCCTCGATCCACCCCGGGAACGGGTGGCGGTACGCGCTCTCGATGATGGAGGGGCGGACGATCGAAAGGGGCAGGCCCCCGGCCAGCTCCTCCGCCGCCCGCTCGCCGAGCGCCTTCGTCAGCGTGTAGACGTCCGGCCACCCCAGCGTCTGGGCCCGGGCCCGCCCGTACTGCACCAGCCGGTCGGTCACCCATTCCCGGCGGCGGGCCTCGGCGTGCTCCGCGACCTCCATCGGGCCGGCCCGGCCGTGCTCCTTGCGCGATCGGGCCACGAACCGGTCGAGCATCTCGGGCTTCCTGGACGCGTCCTCGACCGTGCGCCTGGCGCCGAGGGCGGCCTCCAGCTCGGCTCGCCAGTCCAGGGAGTGGGCCAGCGGCGCTTCCGGGATCACGCCCTTCGTCAGCCCGGCCACGTACGCCGTCGAGACGTGCACGACGCGCGGCGAGCTGCCGCTCGCGTGGATGGCCTCGTACACGGCGCTCGCTCCCAGCAGGTTCGTCCGGAAGCCCTGGTCGATGGGCGGATCGAAGGAGACGCTGGCCGCGCCGTGGAACACGAGGTCGAGGTCGGACGGGAGCTGCGGGAGGCCGGTCGTGACGTCGCCCTCCAGGACCTCGACTCGCTCGTCGAGCATCGCCTTCAGGGCGTCGGGGCCGACACGTTCGCGCAGGGCGCTGAACACCGGACGGGACAGGAGCTCCTCGGCCCGGGCCCGCGGCTCGGCACCGCCCTGCGGCCGGATCACCAGCACCAGGCGCGTGTCCGGGACCTCGCCGAGGAGCCGCTCCAACAGGGCCTGTCCCAGGAACCCGGTCACCCCGGTCACGAGGATGCGCCTGCCGGCCAGCTCCTCCCGGATCACCCGGCCACCGCCACCCGGCCCCGGCCGTTCTCTACCATGCGGTAGATAATGCCCGTCCCCGCGTGAGCGGGGCAAATCGAGGCGGTCCCGCCCGACCAGCCCTTCCCTGGAGTCGGGCCCTCAGGATGTCCCCAGGTACCGCCCGATTGCCTCCGCGAACAGGCGAAGGTCTCCCATGCCTTCCAGGGATTTCCACACGATGATGGGATCCACGTCGAGGTACAGGTGGACGAGAAGGTTCCGTTGCCGGGCCGCTCCGGCCAGGCGCGCGGCCAAGTCCCCGTCGAGGATCTCCTCGCGGCCGAGGGCCTCGAAGACGCCGGGGTAGCTGTCGGGGGGCTTGGGGAAGTCCTCGATCCGGCGAACGCGGAAGTCGATCTCCTCCAGCCTTCGCCGGACGACTTCAGGATCGACCAAATCGACCCTCCTCGATCCGATGCCTCAGCCCGTCAGCCTGGACGCGCCGGAACGGTTCCATGTCCAGATACCGGTCCACGGTGGCGGCCCAGTGGCGTGCTCGGGCCCCGTTGTCTCGGTTGAGCAGAAGGCGTCCGTCTCGGAGGACCCGATACCCGAGCGGCACCGGGCACGCGTTGAGGACGATGACGTCCACGTCGTCCCGCCGGAGCTCCCCTGAGAGGTCGGCCACCAGGCGGAGCTGACGATCGAACAGGCTGCCGTCTTCACGCAGCAGCACGGCGACGTCTACGTCGGACAGGGGGCCCTGGGTCCCGCGGGCCAAAGACCCGAACAGGTAGGCGACGAGCACGTCGTCATGCCCCTCGAGCACGGAACAGATCCTGCCTTCGAGATCGTTCATCCGGCTGAGGGTACCGCGGCCAGGGTCGAGAGGCGGGGAACACGTTGTCCCGCCTACACCAAGACGGCAGGGTATGCCGCAACGGTATTCGTTGCGATCCCATGGAACCCGAATGAGAGGAGGCGGGTGTGCCAGTTGCGGTGGGGGAGAAGGTCAGGGCCGTGAGCGCCGATCTCGGTAGCCAGGCAGAGTTGGCCCGAGTCCTCGGCGTGAGCCCGTCACGGGTCAGCCGGTGGCTGCGGACGGCTGCAGGGGTCCTCCGCCACTGAAGAGGGAGACGCGCTGTACGTTGCCCGGCATCGCCAGGGAAGGGGCCGGCACGACAACCCGGACCACTACGGTGCCTTCTACGCGAGCCGTAGCCCCGAGTCAGCGGTGGCCGAACGGCTCCAGTCCTTGCGCGGGCAGGTCCTCGTTGACGCGGATCTCCGGCGTCCGGACGGCAGCCTGTACGCCCTCGCCGCCGTGGACGGCGGCGCGCCGGGATCGCTCACCGACCTTGACGAACCGGCAGAACTCGTGCGGCGAGACCTTCGCCCCTCCGTCGTGGCCACCCATCGCCGCGGCGTCACGCGCAGGATGGCCCTGGGCATCTTCGCGGAGGGCGCCCCGGGATTCGGGTGGTGGTCCACGCTGGAGGCGTCGTGGGCCAACGTGACCCTGTTCGCCGAGCGGGCAATCTCGGGCCTGCGCCTGGAGGGTGAGCTCGAGCCCCTCTCGGTCGACCACCCGGCCGTGTGGGTGGCCGCTGACTGGCTCGGGATTCGCCTCGGCTGATCCCGCTACAGGCCGGCCATGGGGGCGTGGCGGGGCCAGGGACGGAGGCCCTCCAGCTGCTGGGCCAGCGCCAGCAGGAGCGCCTCGCCGCCGTCCGGCGCCACCAGCTGGACGCCGATGGGTGTTCCGTTCGAATGCATGCCGGCCGGGACGCTCGCAGCCGGATAGCCCGCGAAGTTCCACGATCCGTTGAACGGCGCGTATCGCACGTTCGCCGCCACGTTTCGCAGCCATCCCCGGTGGCTCCAGTCGTCCACCGGGAGGGTCGGCCGGGCCAGGGTGGGGGTGACGAGCACGTCCACGTCCGCGAAGAACGCCGAGGTCCGCTTCCGCCAGTAGTCGCGCTGGGAGGGCTTGACCCGGCGCAGGCGGAGCACGAGCCGGCCGGCGGCAGCGTGCCCACGGGTTCGCCGCTCCAGCTTGGCGCGGTCCAGCCCCTCGGTCTCGCGGGCCACGGACGCGAACCACCGCGCCAGGATGGCGTTCGCCGTCCGTATCGGAGCGGGTGGGGTCGCCTCACGGACCTCGTGTCCTGCTCCGGCCAGGAGCTCACCCATCTGGCGCGCCGCATCCTTCCACTCGCGGTCCACGCCGGAGCCGACGAGCGGCGACTTCACTGACACTGCGATCCGGAGTGGCCGGTCGGGGAGGGCGGCGTCTCGAAGCTCCGGTCGCCCGGCCATGACCGACAGGAGCACGGCCGCGTCCTGGACGGTCGTGGCGATCGGCCCGTTCTCGGCGAACCCGTACCAGTCGTCGATGCCGATGCCGGCGGGCACGACGCCCAGCCCCGGCTTCAACCCGAACAGGCCGCAGCACGCGCTCGGGATGCGGATCGACCCCAGGCCGTCGTTCCCGTGCGCCATCGGCACCATGGCCGTGGACACGGCGGCCGCGCTGCCTCCGGAGGAGCCGCCCGGCGACCGTTCCAGGTTCCAGGGGTTGCGGGTGATCCCGTACACACTCTCCGTGGTCCCGAAGATGCCGAGCTCGGGGAGGCGGGTGATCCCGATCACGACCGCGCCCGCGTCCCGGAGGCGGCGCACCACCTCGTGGTCCTGTGCGCTCGGCGTGTCCGGGGTGGCCGCGGAGCCCACGCGCATGGGCTCTCGCGCCACCTCGATGTTGTCCTTCACGGCGATCGGGACGCCGGCCAGCGGGAGCGACGCGAGGTCGTCGCGCGAGCCGACCGCCTCCGCTTCCGCGATCGCCTTCTCCTTCCGCACGAGCTGGAACGCGCCGATCTGGCCGTCGAGCTTCTCGATCTGCTCGAGGTGCGCCCGGACCACGTCCACCGCCGTGGCCTTCCCGGCCCGGACCATCTCCGCGATGTCCGTCGCCGTCTGCCCCACGATCCCGTTCTCCGCCATGTCAGCCATCCCCTCCGACTCGTTTGTGGCGGGGACAGAGTAGTGAGGGGGCAGAGCCAGGGAAAGCGAGCCTTGGGCGGGACAAGCCCCGCCCCACGGGTTTGCGTAGCATCGCGGGTGTGGGAACGGCGTTCGGGCGGGTGGTGGTCACGGGCGGGGCCGGGTTCATCGGGTCGCACCTGTGCGAGCGGCTGCTGGCGGACGGCTCCGACGTCGTGTGCGTGGACAACCTCGTCACCGGCCGACGCGACAACGTCTCGCACCTCGCGGACGAGCCCGGGTTCTCCTTCGTCGACGCCGACATCAGCAGGGGGATCCACGTCGACGGTCCCGTCGACGCCATCCTGCACTTCGCGTCGCCGGCCAGCCCCATCGACTACCTGAAGCTGCCCATCCAGACGCTGAAGGTCGGGGCACTGGGGACGCACAACGCGCTGGGGCTGGCGAAGGCGAAGGGATCGCGGTTCCTTCTGGCTTCCACGTCGGAGGTGTACGGCGACCCCCTGGTGCACCCGCAGCCCGAGGACTACTGGGGAAACGTGAACCCGATCGGCCCTCGCGGCGTGTACGACGAGGCGAAGCGGTTCGCGGAGGCCATGACCATGGCCTACCACCGCACCCACGGGATCCCCACCCGCATCGTTCGGATCTTCAACACGATGGGCGAGCGCATGCGTCCGGACGACGGCCGGGCCGTCCCCACGTTCATCACCCAGGCCCTGCGCGGCGAGCCGCTCACGGTGCACGGCGACGGCTCGCAGACCCGCTCGATCGGCTACGTCTCGGACCTGGTGGAGGGGGTGTCGAGGCTGCTGGCGAGCGACGTCACCGACCCGGTGAACATCGGCAACCCGCACGAAATCTCGGTGGCGGACCTCGCCGTCACCGTGGCCAGGCTGGCCGGGATCGGGGAACCGGAGATCCGGTTCGTGGACCGGCCGGTCGACGACCCGACGGTTCGCCAGCCGGACATCTCGCGGGCCCGGGAGCTGCTGGGATGGGAGCCCCAGGTCCCCCTGGAAGAGGGCCTGAAGCGAACCATCGAGTGGTTCCGGGAGCGGCTCGGCTCGCGCTGACCTCGCGCCGGCGGGCGACCCGGACGAGCCGGCGTCAGCGGTCGGTGGGCTGCACGGTGGGGCGGCCGGCGCTCGCGTAGACGAACCCCGCGGCCGCGGCGCCCTCCGGATGGAGCACGTTTCGCCCGTCCACGATCACGGGCCGGCTCATGACCTCCTTCAGCCGCTCGAGGTCAACCGACGCGTACTCCGGCCACTCGGTGCAGATCGCCACGCAGTGCGCGCCGCGGGCGGCCTCGTAGACGTCGTCCGAGAAGGACACGTCCGGGAGGAGGTGCTTCGCCGCGGGGATCGCCACGGGGTCGTGCGCGACGACCTGGGCGCCGGCCTCGCGGAGGTGCTCGATGACCTCGAGGGCGGGAGCGTGGCGGAGGTCGTCCGTCTCCGGCTTGAACGCGAGACCCCACACGGCGATCCGCTTGTCCTCCAGGTTCCACAGGACCGAGCGGATCCGCTCGACGAACGCCGGGATGCGGGCCTCGTTGACCCGCTCCACCGCCGCCAGGATCTCGAAGTCCACGCCCAGCTGCTCGGCCCGGTACCGGTACGCCCGGACGTCCTTCGGGAAGCAGGAACCCCCGTAGCCGATGCCGGCCCGCAGGAACGCCGGGCCGATCCGGGGGTCCATGCCCATGGCCTGGGCCACGACCTCGATGTCGGCACCGGTCCGCTCGCAGATGTCGGCGATGGAGTTCGCGAAGGAGATCTTCGTCGCCAGGAACGCGTTCGACGAGTGCTTGATGAGCTCGGCGGTGGCGAGGTCGGTCACGATGACCGGGCAGCCCGCCCGGTCCACGATGGGCCGGTACACCTCGCGGAGGCGCCCGACGGCCCGGTCCGAGGAGGCCCCGATGACGATGCGATCGGGCTCCAGCGTGTCCTGGACGGCCCGGCCCTCGCGCAGGAACTCGGGCGTCGACGCCACGTCGAACTCCGCGCCCGCCGGCGCCTCGGTCTCCATGGTCCGCCGGACCCAGTGTCCGGTCTCCACGGGCACCGTGGACTTCTCGGCCACCACGGTGTACCCCTCGAGGTTGCGGGCCACCAGCGTGGCCACCCGCTCCACCTGCACCAGGTTCGCCTCGCCGGTCTCCTTCGTCGGCGTGCCCACGCACACGAAGGCGACCTCCGCGTGCCGCGACGCCTCGGGGAGGTCGGTGGAGATCCGCAGGCGTCCCGTGTCCAGCCCCTCGCGGACCAGGTCCAGCAGGCCCGGCTCGTGGAACGGCGCCTCGCCCCGGGCGATCGTGGCCGCCTTCTCGGCGTCGTCGTCGACGCCCAGGACCTCGTGCCCGACGTGGGCGAGGCAGGCCGCCGTGGTCAGCCCGACGTGCCCGGTGCCGATGACGGAGACTCGCATGGTCCCTCACGATATCGGAAGGATCGACCGCGTCCCGGAGCGGCCGGGGGCCCTCCCGGATGTCAGGCCGGGGGGCGCCCGCCCTCCCCGCCGGGGCCGGCGGCCACGAGGAACCGCCCCAGGGCCAGCACGTCCATCTTCGTCCGCAGGAACGTCTCGACCGCTTCGGCCGGCGTGCAGCAGATGGGCTCGTTCTCGTTGAACGAGGTGTTCAGCAGCACGGGCACGCCGGTTCGGTCCCCGAAGGCCCGGATGAGGTCGTAATAGCGAGGGTTCTGGTCGCGCCGGACGGTCTGGAGCCGTCCGGTTCCGTCCACGTGTGTCGGGGCCGGGATCTCATCGATTCGGTCCTTCTTCACGCCGTAGGTCATGAGCATGAACGGCGAGGGGTAGTCGTCCTCGAACCAGTCCCCCGCTTCTTCCTCGAGAATCGCCGGTGCGAACGGGCGGAACGGCTCGCGGTGCTTGACCCGCGCGTTGAGGACGTCCTTCATCTCCGCTCGGCGGGGGTCGGCCAGGATCGAGCGGTTCCCCAGGGCTCGCGGGCCGAACTCCATCCGTCCCTGGAACCACCCGACGATCGCGCCGTCGGCGAGAGCGCCCGCCGCGGCCTCGACCAGGGAACGTTCCTCGAGCTCCCTGTACTCGACCCCGGCGCCCTCGAGGGCGGAGCGGCATGCGGCGTCGTCGAACTCGGGGCCCAGGAACGCGTGGCTCATGACGTACGCCCGGGGAGCGCCCAGCACGTGGTGCTGAACGTAGGCGGCCGCGCCGAGGCTCGTCCCGCCGTCGTAGGCGGCCGGCTGGACGTAGACATCCTCGAAGCCGGTCTCGCGGCGGATCTGGCCGTTCACCACGCAGTTCAGCGCGACCCCACCGGCCAGGCACAGCGCGGTCAGGCCCGTTCGCTCGTGCAGCGCGCGGAGCATCGACAGCTCGACCTCCTCGAGCCGGCGCTGCATGGAGGAGGCGATGTTCCGATGGCGTTCCTCGAGCGGCTCCACGGGGCCCGTTCGCACGGGGCCGAACCGGTCGATCAGCCCCTGGTCCCAGATGGGGCCGAGCTTCGCCGGGCCACCCTTCCACACCATCGGCTGGATCTCACGGCCGTGCCGGAAGCAGTCCATGTCGAGCTCGAACGAGAGGCCTCCGCGGTGCCGGAGGACGTCCCTCATGGCGTCGAGGTGCTCGGGCTCGCCGTAGGAGGCCAGGCCCATCACCTTGTACTCGTCGCCGTACTTGTCGAAGCCCAGGTACTGGGTGATGCCCGTGTAGAACATGCCGAGGGAGTGGGGGAAGTTCACCTCGCCGAGGATCGAGAGCTTCCAACCCTCCCCGATCCCCCACATCGTGGAGACCATGTCGCCGAACCCGTCGAACGACGCGACGGCGGCCCGGTCGAACGGTGACACGAAGTACGCGCTGGCCATGTGGGCGGGGTGGTGCTCCACCATGTGGAAACGAGCTCGGATCGCGGAGGGTTCGAGGTCGAACGACCGGGCGAGTGTCCGCTTCATCCGCAGCTGGGCCACGGGCTCGCCTCGACGCCGGACGAGCGCTCGCCCTGCCGGCGTCCCCAGCGCGAACCGGACCTTTCGCCACAGGTTGGCCAGCGGGTTGCCGGCCACCGCCACGTGATCCACGTCCTGGATGGAGAGGCCCGCAGCGTCGAGGCAGAAGCGAATCGAGCGCTCCGGGAACCCGGTCTCGTACTTGATGCGCGTGAACCGCTCCTCTTCCACTGCACCGACGAGCACAC
>WNFU01009491.1_pt1 | contig 10970 bp, 6 predicted proteins | sample 5400121 | NCBI WGS metagenome assembly WNFU01 (sample SAMN13153360, study PRJNA577476) | soil metagenome | isolation source: 100 cm soil or saprolite under grassland replicate 1 | place: USA:California | collected 2016-06-15
GGCATGCGGAGGGAGGTACGTGGGCTAAACGGCCTCATGACGGGGGAAGAAACAGGCTTCGGGGAGCGGCTGCGGCGGTACCGGATCACCGCCGGCTTGACGCAGGAAACACTGGCGGAGCGAACCGGCCTCAGCGTCCGGGGCATCGCCGACCTCGAGCGCGGCGCACGACGCTTCCCGCACGTCGACACCATCCGACGGCTGTCGGACGCGCTCCAGCTGGCGCCCGCTGATCGCGCGACGCTGGTAGCGGCCGGCCAGCGGGCCAGTGGCTCGGTCGAGCGTGTCCCGCTGTCGCCCCCGTCTCGGACGTGCCCGCGCTGCGGGCGCGAGAATGCGCTGGCGGCCCGGTTCTGCAGTGGCTGCGGCAAGCCGCTGGAACTGGCCTGCCCCGCGTGCGGTTCGCCGGCCGATCCCGCCGCTCGCTTCTGCCAGTCGTGTGGGACCGCGCTGCTGGCGCCGTCGGGAGCCTCGGCCACTGCGCCCACCGAGGAGCCTGCGCCGGACGGTGCGACCGCCCACCTCGTGGAGCCCGTCTCGACCGGGACGGACGGGGAGCACAAGGTGGCGACGGTCCTGTTCTGCCAGCTCGCCGACGCCGGTCCGCTGGCCCAACGCCTGGGCTCCGAGGGCATGCTGGCCTTCCTCGACTACTTCTTCGGCCAGGCGGAGGCGGAGGTCCGCCAGTTCGACGGGACCATCAGCAGCTACCTGAGCGACGGCTTCGTGGCCCTGTTCGGGGTGCCCGTCGCCTACGAGGACCACGCCCGGCGTGGCGTGCTGGCCGCGCTTGGGCTCCAGCGTCGGCTGAAGAAGCCGCGGCCGCCACCAAGCGCAGCGCACACGCCGGAGGCCGTGCAGGCGGCGCCGCGCATGGCCCTGTCCACCGGTCTGGTGGCGGTCGGTCACCTCGGGAGCGGGACTGGGCGGCGCACAACCGCCGCCGGGGAAACAACCTCACTGGCGGCGGCCCTCCAGCAGCAGAGCGAGCCGGGCACAATCCTGATCAGCCAGGCCACTGCGCGTATGGTCACCGGCTACGTCCGTGTGGAGGAGCTGGGACCGTTGTCACTGCCGGGAACCGCCGAGCCCGTGGCCGCGTTCCGCGTGACAGGCGTGGGCCCGCGCCGCTCGCCGATCGAAGAGCTGGGGGCGCGGCCGCTGAGCCAGTTCGTTGGCCGCGACCGGGAGATGAGCACGCTGCATGACCTGCTGGCGCAGGTCGCGGCCTCGTCGGAGATGGACGCCCAGCGGGTCCTCAGCCGCTTCACCGGGCGCGACGAGGCGCTGGCAGCACTCCGGGGACCTCTGGCGAAGGTGGAGGCTGGCCACGGGCAGGTCGTGGGGATGGTTGGAGAACCGGGGATCGGCAAGTCCCGCCTGCTGTATGAGTTCCGGCGCAGCCTGAGCGCCAAGCGCCTGACGTACCTGGAGGGACGCTGCCTGTCCTATGGCAGCAGCATCCCGTTCTTGCCCATCCTGGACCTGGTCCGCGCGAACTGCGGCATCCAGGACGGCGACGAGCCGACCACCGTCGTCGACAAGGTGCGCTTTGGCCTGCACGAAGTCGGCCTGGACCCAGACGAGCACGCCCCCTACATCCTGCACCTGCTGGGCATCGGTGACGATGGTGCGGCGCTGGGGCATCTCAGCCCAGAGGCGATCAAAGCGCGGATTGGGGACAGCCTGCGCACCTGGAGCCTGGCCGGCAGCCAGCAACGGCCCATCATCTTTGCCGTCGAAGACCTGCACTGGATCGACCGCTCCTCCGAGGAGTACCTCGCATCGCTGGTGGCCAGCCTGGCCGCGGCGCCAATCCTGCTCGTGTGCACCTGGCGGCCAGGCTACCGACCACCCTGGGGCGACCACTCGTACGTGACGCAGCTCGCGCTGCGCCGGCTCAGCCCCGACGAGAGCCTCAGCGTGGTCCGCTCGGTGCTCCAGGCGGAGCGGGTGCCGGAGGGACTGGCCCAGGCGATCCTCGAACGCGCCGAGGGCAACCCCTTTTTCCTCGAGGAGCTGGCCCGCGCGGCGCTCGAACACGGCGAGGTGGCCGCCGGCGCGCGGGTCCCGGACACGATCCAGGGGGTGCTGATGGCCCGTATGGATCGGTTGCCGGACACACCGCGGCGGGTGTTGCAGACCGCATCGGTGCTGGGTCGTGAGATCCCTCTGCGGTTGCTGACGGCCATCTGGCAGGACGCGGCGCCGCTCGGTCCCCAGCTCCAGGAGCTCCAGCGACTGGAGTTCCTGTACGCGCAGGCGGGCCAGGAGCCCGGATTCGTCTTCAAGCACGCGCTGACCCAGGACGTGGCCTATGAGACGCTGCTGCCCGGACGGCGGCGCGCACTGCACGTCGCGGCCGGCCGGGCGCTCGAAACCCTGTACGCCGACCGACTCGACGAGGCCTACGATCGCCTGGCCCACCACTTCGCCCGCAGCGACGAAGCGGCCAAGGCCGTCGAGTACCTGAGCCGCTTCGCCGCCAAAGCCGCCCGCATCCACGCCCATGCGGACGCCGCGCGGGCGCTCAAGGAGGCGCTCGAGCACGCGGCCCGCTTGCCAGCCCAAGCGGCCGGCCGGCGGCTGGTCGAGCTGGCCGTACTGCTGGCCGCCTCGTATTACTTTCTGGGTCGGTTCCGCGAGACGGTGGAGCTCCTCGAGCCACAGCGTGGGCACATGGAGCAGATCGGTGACCCGGGGCTGGCCGGGCGCCTCCTATTCGAGCTGGCGCACGCCCACAGCCACCTGGGCAATTACGACCAAGCCGTCGACTGCTGCGAGCGCGCCATCGCTGCCGCCGAGCACGCCAGCGATCAGGCCACCCAGGGCAAAGCCCACTACGTGCTGTGCAAGGAGTCGATGTGGGTGTCCCGCTTCCCGGAGGGCCTGGAGCACGGGCGCCGCGCGGTCGAGCACTTGCAGCCGACAGGCGAGCGCTGGTGGCTCGGCCAGTCCTTGTGCTGGCAGGGCATCAACCTGTACTTCATGGGACAGCTGGACGCAGCCCTCGCCTGCGCGGGCCAGGGCTTCGCCATTGGTCAGGAGCTGGGTGACCATCGTCTCCAGAGCTACGCCGCGTGGAATCACGCCTGGTTCGCGGCGACGCGCGGCGACGGCGATGAAGCGATCGCCTGGGGACACCGCAGCATCGGACTGTCGCCCGACCCGCTCAACAACGCCTTCTCGCTCGGCTGGACGGGCTACGCCTATCTCGAGCGTGGGGACGCCGAGCGTGCCATCCAGCTCCTCGAGCAGTCCATCGAGCTGCTAGCCGGGATGCGCTACTCGCGCCTGGTTGGCTGGTTCAAGGGCTGGCTGGCCGAGGCCTACCTGCTGAAGGGCGTCCCCGCGCACGCCGCCACCGAGGCGCAGCTCGGGCTCGAGATCAGCCGCGCGACGGGGTTCACCTGGGCCGTGGGCCTGGCGCAGCGCGCGTTGGGGACCATCGCGCGTCGCCGAGGCGATCTGGGTGACGCCGAGGCCAAGCTCTCGGAGTCGCTGGCCACCTTCACGGTCATCCAGTCGCGCCTGGATGCGGGCCGCAGCCACCTGGCGCTGGCCGAGCTGCTGCAAGCGCAGGCGGAACCTGAGCGAGCTGCCGAACACGTCGAGGCAGCCAGGGAGCGGTTCGCGGAATTGGGCGCCAGCACGTACCTCGCTCGCCTCGAGCCGCTCGGCGCACGCTAGGTCACCTCACGCCCCGCTAGCGGCTCGTCGGCGCCGGCCGTCCCGGTAACGCGACCGCGGCTGGGGGCGGAGCGGCTGGGCTGGGCAGCGACCCGGACTGCGTAGGCATTGCGTCGGTGGCTGCGTGGGCACTGCGCATGTGAGCGCGGCGTGCCCATTCCTACGCTGCAGGAGATCGTTCTTCGCCCTCGTCACGCACCCAAGGAGGATTCCGATGACCACCCTTCAGTCCCCGCCATCCACCAACGGCCAGCCCGACCGCGCCACCTCCACGGCCCCGGCCTCCAGCCTCGACCAGTCGCGCGTCTACCGCCAGGAGCTGACGCCCGTCGACTTCCTCGAACGTGCCGGCTGGGTGCACGCCGACCGCACAGCCGTCATTGACGGTGACGTGCGCTTGACCTACCGCCAGTGGCGGGCGCGGGCCCGCCGCTTCGCGAGCGCGCTGCGCACAGCCGGCCTGCAGCCGGGTGACCGCGTCGCGTTCCTGGCGCTGAACTCCGAGCCGTTGCTGCTGGCCCACTTCGCGGTGCCCCTGGCCGGTGGTGTGCTCGTCGCCATCAACACGCGGCTGAGTGCCGACGAGGTGGCCTACATCGTCGAGCACTCGGGCGCACGGTGGGTCTTCTTCTCACCCGAGCTGGCCTCGCTGCTGGCCGGGGTGCCCGCGGAGGTGAGCCGGCTCGACATCCAGGGCGACTTCGAACGGCTGCTGGTCAGCGGCAGCGAGGATGCGCTCGAGCCCGGGCTGCAGTCTGAGGACGACATCCTGGCCATCGACTACACCTCGGGCACCACCGGCCGACCCAAGGGGGTCATGTACCACCAGCGCGGGGCGTACCTGAACGCGCTGGCCATGGTCATCGAGGCCGGGCTGGGCGTCCAGTCGCGGTATCTGTGGACCCTGCCCATGTTCCACTGCAATGGCTGGTGCTTCACCTGGGCCCTGGCGGCCGTGGGCGCCACCAGCGTGTGTCTGCCGAAGGTCGACCCCGCTCGCATCTGGGATCTGCTGGAGTCCGAAGCCATCACCCATTTTAACGGCGCGCCCACCGTGCACACGCTGCTCGCCAACCACCCGGCCGCGCACCGGCTGGCCCAGCCGGTCACTGTCACCACCGGTGGGGCGCCACCCTCGCCCACGCTCATCGCGCGCCTGGCCGAGCTCAACATCCGGCTGGTGCATGTGTACGGGCTGACCGAGACGTATGCCCCCTTCACGCTGAACGTCGAGCCGGTGGGTGCGGCCGACCTACCGGCCGAGGCGCGCGCCCGGCTGCAGGCGCGCCAGGGGGTGCCCCATCTGACCGCCGGCAAGGTGCGGGTCGTGGACGAGGCGATGCAGGACGTGCCGGCCGACGGCCAGACGCTGGGCGAGGTGGTCATGCGCGGCAACGTGGTCATGCGCGGCTACTACCGCGACGAGGGCGGGACCGCCAAGGCCTTCCGCGGCGGCTGGTTCCACTCGGGGGACCTGGCGGTGCGGCACCCGGACGGGGCCATCGAGCTGCGCGATCGCCAGAAGGACATCATCATCTCGGGGGGCGAGAACATCTCGACCATCGAGGTCGAGCAGGCCGTCGCCAGCCACCCGGCCGTGCTGGAGTGCGCGGTGGTAGCCATCCCGGACGCGACCTGGGGCGAGGTGCCCAAGGCGTTCGTGACCCTCAAGCCGGACCAGACCGCCACCGCCGAGGCCATCATCGCCCACTGCCGGGGTCGGCTGGCCCACTTCAAGTGCCCCAAGGCGGTCGAATTTGGAGAGCTGCCGAAGACTTCCACGGGCAAGGTCCAGAAGTTCGTGCTGCGTGAGCGCGAGTGGCAGGGCTACGCCAAGCGGATCAACTGAGGGCACTCCGACCCGCTTGCCTCGCCAGGCTGCCCCTCCTCCTCGAGGGGCAGTCCTGCTGCTGGGAAGGATCCGAACTGCGCCGCTGCCCGCGACAGCGGTCCTTTCTTTCGACTCCCCCACGCCCGGCGCACACTCAATAAGGTTGCGCCCGACACAGCCTACATGGGCCGCGTGATCGACACGGGCCGTGGTCGAGGAAATCTGACGGAGTCCGCATTCGGTCGGATTTCCGCGAGGAGCGGGAGAAGGTGCCGCACGCGGCCAGCGACCACTGGGCCGCGTAGAATCTGACGCAACTCGTCAGGCGTCAGATCCTCGTGCCCCGCTCGACCGCGCTCGCGCCCCGTCCAGCCACGGCCATCGTCGCTGCCGCCGCCGGTCGGGCCCTGCCGACTGCTCTCACTCGCGAGCAGGCGCGAGCGATCATCAATGCCGCCGAGACGACCTGCACCGGCTGCTGCTCGAGACCCTCTGGCAGTCGGGCGGGCGGGTCTCGGAGGTGCTTCGGCTGCGGCCGTGCGACGTGGACCGGACCGAGGCGGCCCTGGTCCTGCACAACCTGAAGCAGCGCCGGCGGGCACTGCGCCAGAAGCGGGTCTACGTCAGCCCCGACCTGATCAGCGCGTTGGCGAACTTGGGTCTTGGGTAGCAATGGAAGCGTCATGTCCTCGCGGACGGGAATGGGCATGAAACTTTCTGAGTACGCTGGCGCGGTGGCCGCGGCAAAAGGGTGTTTTTCGTTGGTGCCAAGAGCCCGTAATGGAAGCTGCCTTGGGGCGCGCCCAGTGATTATGAGTGTCGCTGTCTCGTTCGAGACAAGCACGCGGGGGAATGTTGTGTTCTCTTCGCGCTCCGCCGTAGCCACTTCGACGGATAAGGAGGAGCAGCGGTGGAGGTCATCCATGCGCGGTGTTGTGGCCTCGACGTTCACAAGAACAGCGTCGTGGCCTGTGTCCTGATCACGGAGCTCGATGGCCAGGTGGAGCGACACGTGCGCACGTTCAAGACGATGACAGCGGACCTGTTGGCGCTCGGCGATTGGCTGAACGGCTTGGGAGTGACACAGGTGGCGCTTGAATCAACCGGCGTGTACTGGCGCCCCGTCGACTTCAATGTCCTGGAGGATGACGCGCGCACGCTGCTGCTGGTCAATCCACAGCACATGCGAGCGGTGCCGGGCAAAAAGACGGATGTGCGTGATAGCGAGTGGATCGCCGACTTGCTGCGACATGGATTGTTGCGACCCAGCTTCATTCCACCAGCACCAATTCGGGCGATACGTGAGTTGACGCGCTACCGCAAGACACTTGTCCAACAGCGGTCAGACGAGGCGAACCGTCTACAGAAGACCCTTGAGGGCGCCAATGTGAAGCTCGCATCGGTGGCCAGCGATGTACTGGGCGTGAGCGGCCGGGCCATGCTTGCGGCATTGGTCGACGGCGAACGCGATCCCGACGTGCTGGCCGACCTGGCCCGTGGACTGTTGCGGGCTAAGCTGCCGCAATTGCGCCAAGCACTCCTCGGTCGAGTCCAGCCACACCACGTGGCACTGATCCGACGAATCCTGGCGCATATCACCTTCCTCGAAGAATCCATTGCCAGCGTCCAAATGGAGATCGAAGAGTGCATGCCGTCGTTTGACGAGCCCCTGCAATTGCTGCTGACAATCCCCGGTATCGGACCCGTCGCCGCAGCCGCCATCCTGGGCGAGATCGGCACGGACATGAGTCGCTTCCCGAGCGCCGGCCATCTTGCGTCGTGGGCTGGGCTGTGCCCGAGTAACAAGGAGAGCGCCGGCAAGCGCATGAAAGGACCGATGAACCGCGGCAACGTCTGGCTGCGAGCGATTATGGGCGAGGTCGCGTGGGCGAGCGTCAAGCGTCGCGCCACTTACTTCGGCGCTCAGTTCCACAGGCTCGCTCGACGTCGAGGCCGCAACAAGGCCATTGTCGCCGTCGCCCACAGCCTGCTGGTCGTCATCTACCACGTACTGCGGACCAGACAGCCGTACTCCGAACTCGGCATTGACTACTTCAATCAGCTCGACGCCGCGCGCATTCAACGTCATCACGTGCGTCGCCTCGAGCAACTCGGGTACACCGTCACGCTGACCCCTCTCGTCGCCTAGCCACCTCACTCAAGCTACGGTTTCGGGGGAACGAAAAACCGGTCTAAGCCACGAGGACCTCTTGGTCAGTCGCCTCTGACGGATCGCGCAGCGATCGAAGTTCGCCGCGAGTGAGCTGTTCTGGCAGGTCGAACGAGTAACGGCCCAGCATGTTGATGTGCTGAAAGCCGAGCGGCCAGATTCGCTCGACGTCCTCTGGGCGGACCGCCAGGCCTATCTGCTCCAGTTGCTTCAGCGCTCGTTCGATGTAGCGCGTGTTCCAGAGAACGACGGCATTGACGACAAGACCCAGCGCCCCAAGTTGGTCCTCCTGTCCTTCACGGTAGCGTTGGCGCAGTTCACCGCGCTGGCCGTGGAAGACGGCACGGGCAAGACGATGACGGCCTTCACCGCGGTTGAGCTGAACTAGGATGCGGCGGCGATAGGCTTCGTCGTCAACGTAAGCCAGCAGAAAAAGAGTCTTGGCGATACGCCCAAGCTCGGCGATGGCGCGGACGAGGGTGGAGGTCCGACTGCCGCTCTGAATGGTGCGCATGAATTCGGAAGCGCTGAGGGCGCGGACCCCGCTCCTCGCCACGCAGACCCGCAGCGTTGGACCGCCCTGGGGTTCATCGCCCTCGTACAGCTGATGCTGGCGCTCGACGCGACGGTGGTGAACATCGCTCTTCCATCCGCGCAGCGTGAGCTCGCCTTTGCCGACGCCCAGCGGCAATGAGTAATCACCGCCTACACGCTGTCATTTGGCGGACTGTTGCTGCTAGGTGGACGGGTCGCCGACGCGGTTGGCCGAAACCGCGCCCTGCTGGTCGGCCTGGCCGGCTTTACGGTGGCATCCGCCCTGAGCGGCGCGGCCACCAGTCTGGGCACGCTCGTCACCACGTGGAAATACCTACTCCTGCGCGACCAGGCCGTGCTGGACAATCCAGACCGCGACTTCGGCGCGGTTGCGGACGCCGAGCTTGTCTCGGATGTGCTCGACGTGGCCTTCGGCGGTGCGTTCGCTGATCACGAGTTGCTCGCCGATCTGTCGATTGGTGAGCCCGCGCGCGATGAGTAGTGCGACTTCGCGTTCGCGCGACGACAGCGTGTTGAGCCGGGCGGCGTTGCCGTTCCGGGCAGCGAGATGCTGCCGCTCGACGTTGAAGACCTCGACTGGTCGCGAAAATCCGGCCACGACCTGCTCGCCGAGCGCGCACGCTTCGACCTGGTCCTCCACGGCGGCGTGGACCGGCTGGGTTACCAGCAGTTGGCCAGGCGCTGCCATCGCACTCAAATGCTCGGCTAACTCGACCACTGGTCCCACCGCCGCGTAGTCCACACGTCCCGCGAAGCCGATCTGACCCAGCGTGGCATAGCCAAGCGTGACCGCCGCGCCGAAGTCGAGCCGATGACCGCGCCTGGCCCAGCTTCGCGTGAGCTCGGCCATCTTCTGTCGAATGGCAAGCGACATACGCACCGCCGCGACCGCGGGGTCGGGGCACGGCAGCGGGTCGTTGAAGAAGACCTGAATGGCATCACCCGCAAACGCGCCGACCGTGCCGCCGAACTGATGGATGATCGCGCCCGCGGCGTGGTGGTACTCGGCCAGCACGCTCATGACCTCCTCGGGCGCGGTCATCTCGGCGAACATCGTGAAGCCGAGCAGACGACAGTACACCACCGCGATCTGACGCCGATGGCTCCCCAGGATCGCCTCATCGCCGGACGAGACGAGCAGATCGGCTAGCTGCGGCGAGAGGAAGCGGCGCAGTCGCCCGATGCGATCCAACTCGTCGACCTGCTGTTGCACGCGCGCTTCCAGGGTCTGGTTCAAGTGCGCAAGCTCGGCGGCCTGACGCTGCACCATGTCGTGGAAAGCCTTGACGCGCAGCAACGAGCGCACCCGCGCCAGCAGTTCGACGCCGTCGACCGGCTTGATCAGGAAGTCATCCGCGCCCGCCTCGATGGAACTGACGCGATCGGTCGAGGCGGCGCCGGTGACCATCACAACCGGCAGCATCGACGACCCTGGCGCGGCGCGCACGCGTCGACACACCTCGTAGCCGTCGATGCCGGGCAGGATCAAGTCGAGCAGCACCAGGTCGGGTGGCTCCAGAGCGATCCGCTCGAGCGCCTCCTCACCCGACCCTGCGCGAACGACGGTGTACCCCTCCGTCGCGAGCATGCCTTCCAGCAGCTTTGCGTTGACCGGCGAGTCGTCCACGACCAGCACTCGCGCGGTGTGCGGTTCCTCCCCGATCGCCATCCGAGGCCGCAGTGTCGCGCCCAGTCAGGTACGTGTCAACGGCCACGTATCGCCGATACGTACCTTTCGGCGCTCGAGACACGTACACACAACGCGTACATCTACCCGTCCCGGCGGATGTGCCGCCAGCCGATGCTGGTGCCCATCAAGCAACGCCGCGAACGCGGCAAAGGGGACGGATCATGAACACGCGGTTTCTCGCTTCTTCGGTGGTAGCGCTCGCAGCCATGGTCGCGCCCGCGACCACCCACGCCGATGAGATCAGGGCCGCTGAGGCGGCGGCTCCCGCGATCGTGACGACGATGGATCTGTCGGCGCGCAGCCACGACGACTGGGCCTTCGTGCTGCCGCTGGCGCCGCTGGATCTCTCGGCGCGCTCGCACGATGACTGGGCCTTCACGTTCAAGTCGAGCCAAAGCGCGCTCGACCTGTCGCCACGGTCGCACGACGACTGGGCGGTGCGGTGAGTGCCATGGAAATCCTGGTCTTCATCGCCACGCTGTGTGTGCTGAGCATCTTGACGCAACGGTTCGGCTTCGACAGCCGCCCGGGCATCGGCCGCGGCGACTCGGAGCACCCGGACTCTTGACGGCTTTCCAGCGGCTGCGTACTGTCACTCGACCCTCGCGAAGTACGTTTGCGTTGGCCCGCACCCTGAGGACGTATGGCAACGATCGTGTCGATCCATTCCTTCCGCGGTGGGACAGGGAAATCGAACGCCGCGGCGAACCTCGCCACGGTGTTGGCGGCGAAGGGTCAGCGGGTCGGCGTCATCGACACCGACATCCAATCACCAGGCATCCACGTCTTGTTTGGCCTCGCCGGCGACGATGTCGCGGCCTCGCTCAACGACTTCCTGTGGCGCGGATGCGACATCGAAGACGCCGCGCGGGACGTCACGCCGCGACTCGCCCCAGGCGAGGGGCGAATCTTCCTGATTCCGTCGAGCATCCAGCCTGGCGAGATCACCCGCGCCCTGCGCGAGGGCTACGACGCCCAGCGACTCGCGCTCGGCCTGCGTCGCCTCGTCACCGAACTTCGGCTCGACACCCTGC
>WNFU01015395.1_pt1 | contig 10970 bp, 11 predicted proteins | sample 5400121 | NCBI WGS metagenome assembly WNFU01 (sample SAMN13153360, study PRJNA577476) | soil metagenome | isolation source: 100 cm soil or saprolite under grassland replicate 1 | place: USA:California | collected 2016-06-15
GCCAGTCGTCCGACCTGAGCTGTGCTGGCGGTGTGATGGCGACCTGGCCGCTGGAGATCGTGAAGCCCCAGCTGAAGCCGAGCAGGGCGCGGACCTCGCGGCCGGTGTCGTGGGCGATGCGGGTGAGGAAGCTGTGCGCCGTCCAGGACATATCGTCGCGGGTGTCCCTAGCGGGGGCGTCGAACAGGGTGGGTTTGATGCCGAAGAAACAGAACGGGTGGCCGACTTCGCCGAGGATTTCGAGCGGATCCATTTCGAAGCGCTCGCCAGCGCTGGCGTTGTCGGTGGAGCGGACCAGTTGGATCCATCCGAGCATGCCGGTGTAGCCGCGGCCGGGGTAGCGCACGGTGGCCTCGCATCCGGCGAGCCCGACCGATCCTGGTGCGGCGCCCAGCCGGGCTGGATCGGCGGTCCGGTCGATATTGATGTTCACGTGTCCCGTCATGCCGGCGAGCGCGAAATCCAACCGCATCCCGTCGACGGTATCGCGCAGCCATCCTCGACCGAGCCGTCCCTGGCGTCGCGCTGTTCGAGCCGCGCCCTAATTTGCGCACCCCCGCGCGGCCATGCTCATCGGCCAATCGGCCTTCGCGCATGCCGGTCCACCGGATGGCTCACTTGGCCGCGGCGTGCCCTGCGTCCTGCTACTCGTATCCGCTGGCCATGACGAGCAGCTCGGCGAACAGTTGCCAGGTCGGCTGCTGGGGCAACTGCTCGCCTCGATTGCGGTACCCAGAGTCGATGCCCTCCAGCGACCCGGCCAGCGCTTCAAGGAAGCGATCCAAGGTCGGGTTCTCCCAGGAGTCCGGATGCGCTCGAAGATCCCGGACCATGAGGTTGACGAGGGCAACCGCGTCCTCGCGGGTCGCAACACTCGAAGGGTCGACATTCGCGGATCGGCCGATCTCGTCCATGGCGATGGTCGAGCACGCGATCGTGCCGCCGAGATGGGTGCGCCCAGGACGAGGGCTGCTATCGGCTTGGCAGCGATCGCGGTAGCCCGAACGATGGGAGGACGCTGTTGTCGAAGCGGGTCATGGCGCAGATCCGGTCGTCGGTGAGGGTGAGGACGTAGAGGCCGATCCCGTGGCTGATGCCGTTGGCGGCGCGCAGGTAGGCGCCGAACGCCGGCTGACCGTTGGCTCGCGTGAGGACGAGGTCGAACCTGCGACCCGCGCGGAAGATGCTGGCGCAGAAGCGGGCCACGACGTCTCGGCCCTGGTACTCGAAGGGCATCGGTGGCATCGACATGAAGACGTCGTCGGTCAGAAGGGCCACCAGCGCGTCGAGATCGGCGGACTGCCACGCGCGGACGAACTTCGCCACGATCGCATCCTCGAAGGGTGAATGGGCGGGCGGCGGCTCTTGGTCGGCGGTCGCGGGCCGTCGGTGCCGCAGGCTGGCGCGGGCCCGTTTGAGGGCGCTTTTGACCGACTCGACGCTCGAGTCCAGCATGTCGGCCACCTCGTTGGCGGGGAATCCGAGGACGTCGCGCAGGATGAGCACGGCGAGCTGGCGAGGCGGCAGGATCTGCAGGGCGGTCACGAAGGCCAGGGAGATGGCTTCGGTCTGCTCGTAGCGGGCCTGCGGGCCGGGCGGCGCGTCGATGGCACCCTCGAGCAGGGCGTCGGGATACGGCTCGAGCCAGACGACCTCGCCGAGCCGGGTCGGCTCAGGCGGTTCAACATTGGGCACGTCCCACTGCTTGGCCGGGCGTCGGCTGGCCGACCGGCGCGCGTTGAGGCAGCGGTTGGTGGCGATCCGGTAGAGCCAGGTGCGCAGCGAGGCGCGTCCCCCAAACCCTGCCAGGCCTTGCCACGCGGCCAGCAGCGTGTCTTGCAGGGCGTCCTCGGCGTCCTGGAACGATCCGAGCATCCGGTAGCAGTGCACCCGCAGCTCCCGGCGGTGCGGCTCGGTCAGCTCCCGGAACGCGTCGCCGTCCCCGGCCCGCGCCCTGCAGATCAAGTCGGCTGCCACGTCCCCCACCCTCGGATCACCCTCTTCCCGCATCTTGTCGCACTACATCAGTGGTAGCTGACAACACAACAAAGGGAGAACCCGAAATGGGAAAGATCGTCATCAGCGAGAGCGTCTCGCTCGACGGAGTCATTCTGTTCGCGAGGGCGGTGCGAACCGTGAGCTGCTCGGCGACGCGTTGACCTGAGCACCGCTGGCGTGCCTCGGCTGTGACCGAGCGTTCATCGGCGGTGCGGCCAGCGGCGGTTCAGCTCGTGTCATCAGGCTGAACTGTTCGGGCGGATCGTCCGTGTTCATCGGAGAGGCCTCGGCTTGCACGGGGCCACAGGTGGTAAGGCAGGTCAGGACATGTCATCGCAGCCTCGGGCAACCGGTTCACTCCGTTGGTTCGGTGTCAGCCACCGCACGCTGATGGCCTGGCGACTACTTAGTGCGATCATGCTGCTGGTGATGGGCGGGATCCATCTCTACCTCGTGTTCTACGGAGTAGGCGGCTTGCTTGGCGCGCTGTTCGTGCTCAACGCGGTTGGCGCGCTCGTGCTGGCAACCGCGGTCATCGTGCTGCGTGGGCGGCTCCTGTCGCTGGCAACGGTGCTGAGCCTGCTGTTCATGGTGGGCACGCTGCTTGCGCTGGTGCTCGCGCTGACCGTGGGGCTGTTTGGCATTCACGAGGTATTGAGCTTCAAGCTGGTGCCCACCACGCTGGTGGTGGAGTCCATCGGCACGATCATCCTGGCGGTAACCGTCGCGTTGGTGTTGCGGTCGCGACGAGCACCCTGACGGCGCACTTACCGGCACCTTCACACCTTGTGCCGATGGCTCTGATCATCGGTAGCGCCGATCATCGTCGTCGTATCCATGGGCACAAGCAACGCGCACTGATCTGCCGGGAAGCGATCGCTACGCACCGTCACTGCGATCCGCGCCGGCTGGTGTGTACTCGTGTCGATGGGCGTGGCGACACCGGGTCGGGTGCTGGAGCCGTTGAACCGGGACGTCCGAGAGCTGGTCATCCGGGAGGCCGACTGCAGCGCGAGGAGCTGGTCGCCGAGTTGGCTGCGCTGATGGGCAAGCACGGGGTACTTGAGCCCAGCGTGGAAGGCATGGTCCTGTGGTTGGACCAGGCCCAGGTGTCGGTCGAGGCGAAGGTGGGTGGGTAGAGTCCGGCCCGTGCTGGACTTGACGGAGGCACTGACCGACCTTCGCCTTCTGCAGCGCTGGACCGAACCGGCCCGCCCTGGCGCCGGTGCCGGATCTCGGCGAGCTGGCCTACCGGGACGACGCCGTGAGGTGGTTCGTGGACCTGTGCCGGGACCTCTGCCGGGTGTACGCGGCGCACTTTCGGGCCGGGCTGCGACGCCCGGACGGTACGCGGCGCACTTTCGGGCCGGGCTGCGACGCCCGGACGCAGTGGTGTTGACCGCTGGCGAGCGGTACCCGGCCACGGTGGTCGCGAACAGCGGCGAGGGTGTATTCGTCGACATCGACGGGGCGCCGGCGTTCGTGCCCGTCGAGGAGCTGACCTGGACCGCGGTCGGGGACCCCGTCAGCGACGTACGGATCGGGCGGACCGCGTCGGTCGTGGTACTGGATCCGGGGCTGGAGGTGGCCACGGCGTCGATCCGGGCGGTGTACCCGGATCCGTGGCCGCAGTACGCGGTGCGGTGGCCCGGCGACGAGCGGCACAACGCGTACGTGAACTGGATCGAGCCGGGCGGGGCGGCGCGGGTCACGGCCTGGATCTCGGGCCGGCCGTTCCCGGGACTGGTACCGGCGGAGGAACTGGCCGGGCAGCGGCCGCATAGCGGCACCCGGCTGCGCGTGCGCGTCACATCGGTCGACCCCGCCACCCACCGGGTCCGGCTCGCGCTCGCCCCGGCCTCCGCCTAGCCTCGTTTCCGCACTTCGGTGGGTCTAGTTCTGGAGTTGTTCGGGCCAGGGTAGGGCGATGTTGAGGTGGCTGAGGATGGTGCGTTGGGTGTGCGTGAGCCGGTCGAGGCACGCCCCAGTCTCGACCATGATCGGGTGCACGCACATGCCGCCGACCGTGCGTTACAGACGGTGACCGTTCCCCGAGTACCCCAACGTCCGGACGTGCCGATGACAGCGCAGGCCTCAGCTCATTCGGCCGGCTGGGCCCAGCCAGGTTTGACCGTCATCATCTGAGCCGTCTTGGCCGGGTCACGGTCGATCAGATCGCCGAGGACCTCATCGATCTTGGCCAGTAGGTCGGCTGCCAACTGGATCCGTGCCGCGGCCGCGTTCTCCGATACCTGTTCTGGTCGGGACGCGCCGACGACCGCCGAACTGACGCCCTCGCGCTGGAGCGTCCAGGCGATCGCGAGCTGGGCCATGGAAACACCGGCAGCGTCGGCCAACGGACACATCTGTTGCACCCGTTCCAGGAGTGCATCACCGAGCACCCGACGGATGAATCTCGGCGCCCGGCCTGCGCCGGTCGCCCGGGACCGCTCTGGCAGTGGCTGGCCTGGGTGGTACTTGCCGGTGAGGACACCCTGAGCCAAGGGCTGGAAGACCAACTGCCCGATGCCTTCCCGCCGGCACAGCGGCAGCACCTGCGGCTCGATCACCCTCCACAGCATGTTGTACTGCGGCTGGTTGGCCACGATCCGGCTGCGCAGTCCGAGCTGTTCAGCGAGGTCGAGTGCGGTCCTGATCTGGGCGGCCGTCCACTCCGACACGCCCAGGTACAAGACCTTTCCCTGGCGTACCAGATCATCGAATGCGATGAGGGTCTCCTCCAGCGGGGTCTGGTCGTCGAAGCGATGAGCTTGGTAGAGATCCACGTAGTCGGTACCGAGCCGGCGCAGCGACGCATGGCACGACTCCATGACGTGCTTGCGCGACAGGCCGCGGTCGTTCGGGCCGTCCCCGGTAGGCAGGCATACCTTCGTCGCGATCTCCACCGACGCTCGGCGCACCGGCCGCAGCGCCTCACCCAGCACCTCCTCGGCGGCGCCCTGGGCGTACACGTCAGCGGTGTCGAACGTCGTGATGCCGGCCGCCAGCGCGGCACGGACACAGGCGAGCGCGGTTTCCATGGTCACCAGTTCGCCGTGGGTAAGCCAGTTCCCGTAGGTGATCTCGCTGACGTACAGGCCGCTGCGGCCGAGGCGACGATGCTCCACGATCGGTGACCCTACCATCTGGCGGTAATCCACCAGTTGGCTTACGGTCGTTACCGCAGCCGGTCTCGGTGAGCGCCTGCTCCACGCCTGGCGGGCAAGTGCGCGTCCGCCAGAACATGCCAAGCGGTGCACGCACATGCCGCGATCCGCGCTCGCCGGTCGTGCGCGGCCACGTGGTCGTCGACGACGGTGCTTCGTGGGCGGCAGCGAACCGGGGGCGATGGCTACAGGACGTCAGCCGAGATCCACGACGAAACAACCCGGGCTACCGACCAAACACGAAGCGGTCGACCACCATGCCGGGAGGTCGAACATGGAAGCAATCGCCACCCCGACCGCCGCGCCACCGCTCATGTTCGGTGCCCCGGCCCCGCCCGGCGAGCTACTGCCGTGGTCGTGGGCCCACCAGCGGCTGGAGACGGCCCATACCTACTGGATCGCCACCACCCGCCCATACGGCCGCCCGCACTGCCGACCGGTCTGGGGCGTGTGGCTGGCAGACGGCTTCTGGTTCAGCACCGGCTCGCTGGCCCGGCACAACCTGGTCACCAACCCGCAGATCACCGTGCACCTGGACAGCGGCACCGAGGTAGTGATCGTCGAGGGCGTCGCCGCCGCGGTCACCGGGGGCCGACCGGCTGCAGGCGTTCCTAGCCGACTACAACACCAAGTACAACTGGGACACCTTCGCCACCGACGACGGCGTCGCCGACTCGTCCGGGGCCGCCGGGCCGGCCTACCGGGTACGGCCGCGGGTCGTCTTCGGCTGGGACACCGACCTGCGCACCGCGACCCGGTGGTCGTTCGCCGACTCCACCACGGCCACCATCCGGTAGGCGGTCCTGCGGATCTCGCCGACCGTAGCCAAGGGAGATCCGCGAGGCAACGCCGGTTCGGCCGTTGCCCCGCCGACGATGTTCACGAGGCGGTGGGCCGGGATCTTGTCAGCATCGTAGTGTCTCGCGGGTTGCTCAGCCGTCGAGGACCGCGACGCGCAGCTCGCGCAGGCGCGCGGGCTCGGCGAGAATGTCGATCTCGGTGACCTTCCCGGCCCGGAGCACGAACGTCAGGACGGTAACCAGGCGGCCGTGCGGGGCGACGACGATCCCGACCGCCCCGTCCACCAGCGCCTGCCGGGCGTGGCGGCTCCGGCCGGAGAACATCAGGGCCTGCTCGGCCACTGCCCGTGCCCCGTGTACCTCCCGGATGGCACCGGCCGGCGCGGCCGCGTCGGCGCGCGCCACGACGTCCGGGTCGAGCAGCGCGAGCAGCGCGTCGAAGTTCCCGTCGCGGGAGGCGGCGAGGAACGCGCCGACCACCTGGCGCTGGCGGGCGAGGTCGGCGTCGGGGGCTGGTACGGCTCCGTGCACCCGGCGGCGGGCGCGGCTGGCGAGCTGCCGGGCCGCGGTGGGGGTCCGTTCCACGATCGGGGCGATCTCCTCGAACGGTACGGCGAACAGGTCGTGCAGGACGAACGCCAGCCGCTCCGCCGGTGCCAGGGTGTCGAGCACTACCAGCAGCGCGAGCCCGACCGAGTCGGCGAGCAGCGCCTCGTGCTCGGGGTCGGGCTGCACGGGAGCGAGCCGGTCCGCGCGGCCCACCACCCGGTCGGACAGCGGCTCCTCGCGGCGCGACCGGCGCTCCCGCAGCATGTTCAGGCACACCCGGGCGGCGACCGTGGTTAGCCAGCCGCCGGGGTTCTCCACGCCGCTGGCCCCGGCGCGGCTGACCCGCAGCCAGGTCTCCTGTACAGCGTCGTCCGCCTCGCTCAGCGAGCCAAGCATGCGGTACGCCATTGCGCGCAGGCGGCCACGGTTCTCCTCGAACCGAGCGGCCAACCAGTCGTCCATCGGTCACGTTCCTCCCTCGACGCGTGTCAGAGCACTGACCCGGCAGATCCAGCGAACGTGACAGGAGGCAGCCATGTCACCCATCGTCTCCACGATCGAGATCGACCGCCCCCCGGAGGAGGTGTTCGCGTACGCCACCGACCCCACGCGGTTCGCCGAGTGGCAGCACGACGTCGTGCGGGCGCAGCTGGTCGAGGGCGGGCCGACGGCCGTCGGTTCGCGGTTCACCACCACCCGCCGGCTCGGCGGGGCGGAGCGGACGATGACCCAGGAGATCACCCAGCTCGACCATCCGAGGAGCTGGGCCGCCCAGGGCGTCGACGGACCGTTCCGGGCGGCGGCGACGGTCACCGTCGAGCCGCTCAGCGGCGGCGCCCGGTCGCGGGTCACCTTCACCCTCGACTTCCACGGGCGCGGGCTGGGCGACCTGCTCACGCCGGTCATCCGGCGGATGGCCGCCAGGCGGGCGCCGGAGAGCTACCGGCACCTGAAGGAGCGGCTGGAGCGGGACGGCTGACCGGCCGCGGGTCGCCCGCCACCCGGTGAGTGGCGGGCGGCACGTGCCCCGTTAGAGCCGGCGCAGGTCAAGGTGTCGGTGATACCGCCACCCAGCAGGATGTCCAATCGTCCACTGAGGACATACGTGCCGTACGGGGACAGCGCGACCGTCGTCGGTGCCCGGTCCGGCCACGGCGCCGTACGAAACACCTGGTGCGCCGATGCCCAACCGTCACCCGACCGGAGCGCCTGCTCCGCGTCCTCGCCCGGGGACCCAACCCGGTCGTGGACACCACGAGCGAGCCGTTCGGCCGCGGCGCCATCGCGTCGCCGCCGACGAGCGGCCGGTCCAGCCGTACCTCCGTGAAGTGCTCCGGGTCGCGCAGCGGCAGCCGGGTCCGCGATGCACGATGGGCCTCCGCCGCGCGGCGCCTGCCGCTGCTTGCGTACAGGCGTGAGAAAGACGCAGCGGGCGGACGTCGTTTCAGCCGATGTCGCGCCGGCGGAAGGCGGCGATCCCGATGGCAGTAAGCGCGGCGGCGACCGCCAGCTGCACGAGCAGTGGCGTGGGTGTGAAGTCCGCCGCCGGCAGCCGGGGTGTGTGCTGGAACGGCGACAGGTTCATGATCCATCGGTTGAGGCGGAGGACCTCACCGAGAAAGCCGATCACGAAGCAGCCGGCCACGATCACCCAGGTCACCGCGACTGCGCGCGGCACGAGGCCGAACAACGCGGTGGCGATGCCCACCAGCAGCCATACGGCCGGCAGGTAGGCCAGGGCGGCACCGGCGAGCCGGGGAACCTGGCCCGGGTCGGAGACCTGCACCGCGTACGGGATCCCGGCGCCGAGCCCGACGGCGGCCAGCACGGCCGTGCTGCCGCCGACGGCGATGATGAGGTGGCTGGCGATCCACCGGTGCCGGGACGCGGGCGTGGCCAGCACGTACTCGGCGTGCAGCGCGGTTTCCTCGGCGCGCAGGCGCAGCACCGACTGGACGGCGAAACCCGCCGCGACCAACGCGCAGGTGAGCATGGCCGTACCGAAGTACGCCTCGGTGATACTCGCCCCGCCGGCAGCGGCCATGAGTTCCTTGAGAGTCTCGTTGTCGCCGACGAAGTCGCCGATGTCGCTGGCGATCGCGCCGTAGACGAACCCGAGTACGAACAGTCCGACGGTCCAGGCGATCACGGTCCCGCGCTGCACGCGCGCGGCCAGGCCCAGCGGGCTGCCGAAGCTGGGCGCTGCCACGGCCGGGCCGGGTCGCGGGCGCACCAGGCCGGCACCGTAGTCCCGCCGAGTCGTGAGCATCGCGGCCACCAGAAGCAGGACAACGGTGACCGTGGCCGGCACGAGGTACGGCCACCACCGCTCGCCGGCGAACGGGCGGGGCTTCTGCGACCATCCGATCGGCGACAGCCACGACAGCCGACCGTCGCCGATGTCGCCGACGGCACGCGTGACGAATGCATACCCGACAACGGCGCCGGCCATCCCGGACGCCACCCGACCGTTCTCACTGACCTGCGTGGTGACCAGCGCCAACGCGCCGAACACGGCCCCGATCGCTAGGAACGACGCGCCGAAGCTCACCGAGCCGACGGCCGGCAGCCCCTGCAGAATGAGGCAGGCCGCCGTGGCGACGGCGATGACAAGGTTCATGGCGGTCACCACGACCAGCGCGGCGGCGGTCTGGGCGTGCCGGCCCAGGACGGTGGCCCGCAGCAGCTCGGTGCGGCCGCTTTCCTCCTCGGCCCGGGTGTAACGACCGATCATCAACAGGCTCATCAGCGCGACGAGGATCAGCCCGAAGGTACCCGACTGGAACGCGACCTCGCCGCCCACCGTGTCCAGACCCTGCACGGGGCCGTTGAACGCGATCGCCGCCGCGTTGTTCGCCGACACCGCCGCGGCCTGGTCGAGGGCGGCCTGGGTGGGAAACAGGGTCTTGATGGAGGCCGCGGTGAGCACGACCACCGCGGTGATCGACGAGATCCACACCACGATGCGGACCCAGTCGCGGCGCACCGTGAACCGCAGCAGAATCCACGCGCCGGTCAGCTCGTTCATCGGCGTTGGCCCGCCGCCTCGTCGCGGGCCGGTCCCGGCTCGGTCGCGGTGCCGTACTCGCGCAGGAACAGCTCTTCCAGCGTCGGTGGCTGGCTGGTCACGCCGCGCAGGCCGTGATCTATCAGCAACTGCATGGCCGGACTGAGCTGATCATTATCCACGGTGAAGGTTACCCGGGACCCGTCGAGATCCACATCGTGCACACCCGGCAGCGCGTCCAACCCGGCCGGCGGGCGATCGGTCTGCGCCGACACCGAGGTACGCGACCGGCGGCGCAGCTCGCTCAGCGTCCCGCTCTGCACCGCCCGCCCGGACCGGATGATCGTCACCCGATCGCACAGCGCCTCCACCTCGGCCAGGATGTGGCTGGACAGAAGCACCGTGGTGCCCTGCACCTTCGCCTCCCGTACACATTCCTGGAAGACCGCTTCCATCAGCGGGTCCAGACCGGTGGTCGGCTCGTCCATGATGAGCAGCTCGGCGCGCGAGGCCAGCGCCGCGACCAGCGCCACCTTCTGCCGGTTGCCCTTGGAGTAGGTCCGGGCCTTCTTCATCGGATCCAGCTCGAAACGCTCCAGCAGCTCGTCCCGGCGTCGATGATCCAGATCGCCGCGCAGCCGGCCAACCAGATCGATCACCTCGCCGCCGGTCACCTTCGGCCACAGCGTGACCTCTCCCGGCACGTACGCCAAGCGCCGATGCAACGCCACCACGTCAGCCCACGGATCACCGCCCAGCAACGCGACCTCCCCCGCGTCGGCGCGCAGCAAACCCAACAGGATCCGGATGGTCGTGGTCTTGCCCGCCCCGTTCGGCCCGAGGAAGCCGTGAACCTGCCCGTACTCGACAGACAAGTCGAGCCCATCCAGGGCCCGCGTACGCCCGAACGTCTTCACCAGCCCAGCCGTCGCAACCGCCACCGTCATGTCGAAGCCCTCTCGATCAGCTCTCCGAACCCAGGGCAACCGGCCGGCTGCCGCGCCACTCGGTGCAATCCGCCAGCCAGGAAGCCCCTCGCGCAAAAGCCCCCGCCTCGTCGCGCGATCCTCACGGACAGCGTGGTCTGATCGTCAGTTACCGTCAACGCGGCGTCGCACGCCAGATCGACGCGAGGCGACAGCACGTCAGTGTCTGCTGGCAGCCGCTGCCATGTGTGCCAACAACGAGCTTGCGCAGCCCGTGCGAGTGTTTCTCGACCGGCAGGTTCAGCGCCGCGTCCGCCGGGTGCAGGTTGGCCCGTCCGCGGGCCCGGTAGGCGATCCGCGCCACGTTCACCGGACCGAACCGGGTGGCCAGCCCTCGCTCGTGTCCGCCCTCGGCCCTGCCCCGCCGGTATCCGTCGGCGTCGACCACCGCGGCCAGGCGTTCCTCCCGCACGGCCCGCAGATCGAGACTGTCCTGCAGCAGCTGCCGCAGCAGCGCCAACCC
>WNFU01009492.1_pt1 | contig 10969 bp, 3 predicted proteins | sample 5400121 | NCBI WGS metagenome assembly WNFU01 (sample SAMN13153360, study PRJNA577476) | soil metagenome | isolation source: 100 cm soil or saprolite under grassland replicate 1 | place: USA:California | collected 2016-06-15
ACGGGCGCCTGACCTGTTTGCGCATTGGTCGTTGCGGTACACGGTCTGACAACTGGACGGCAGGAGCCGGATGAACCGAGAGGTTCACGTCCGGATCCGCGGGGGCCCGGGGGTGAAATTCCCCCGGGCTACCCGGCGCCGTCGGAGTTCCCCTGGGAGCAGGACGCGCTCGACCACGTGCGTAACCTGATGCCCGACACCGAGCCCTACCGCGCCTGGGCGATCTTCTCGTTCACTGCGGCGACCGGGCACGTGCGGGAGGTGGACCTGCTCATCGCGGTGCCCGCAGGTCTGTTCTTGATCGAGATCAAGAGTCACCCGGGGCGGCTGACGAACCAGGGTGGCACGTGGTTGTTCCGTGCGCCGGACCAGACCCGCACCATCGCCAACCCGTTGCACCTGACTGACCGTAAGTCGAAGGAGCTGAAGAGCCGGCTGGAGTGGGCGCGGAACAAGCTCCACGTGTCCGAGCCGATCCCGTTCATCGACGCGGCGGTGTTCCTGTCCGCGCCGAACCTGCGCAGCGAGTTGGACTCCCAGCAGGGCATCAAGGTGTACGGGTGCAACGACCGCACCACCGGGCTACCGCGGATCTGGGACGACTTCCTCGGCCAGCCACCGCGCACTGAGCGGCACCGTCTGTCGCCGGCCCTGTCCCGGCAGATGCCTCGGCTCCTGCAGGAGATCGGGATCGACGCCGCGCAGGCGCACCTGCGGTTGGGCCGGTGGCGGCTCGATCCACGGCCGATCGATTCGGGTCCGTGGTGGCAGGACCGGCTCGCCCGGGACGAGCAGCTCCGCGACGACCAGCGCCGGGCGCGGATCTACCTGTCCGGTTTCCAGGCCAGCGTCGACCAGCGGCGGGCGGTGGAGAAGGCTGCGCAACGTGGATACGCGGTGCTGCGCGGCCTCACTCACCGGGGTATCGCCCAGGCGGTGGATTATGCGATCCATGATGCCGGCCCGGCGGTGCTGTTCCAGCATCGCGACACGGACCTGCAGTTGGATCGCTACCTCGACGCGTACGGCCAGAACCTGGACATCAGCGGTCGGCTTGACCTGGTCCGGCAGTTGGCCGAAGCGCTGGATTACGCGCACCGCCGGCACCTGTTCCACCGCGCGCTCGCGGCCCGGTCGGTCTGGGTGAGCGCCCGCCCCGACGGCACCCGACCGGTGCTGCGGATCGGCGACTGGGAGGTGGCGACCAAGCCCTCCGAGACCAGCAGCGGCCTGGGCAGTCTGGAGAAGACCAGCCTGTCCGGGACCGACGTGCCCTCCTCCACCCATGTGTACCTGGCGCCGGAGTTCGCCGAGCCGGACGCCGACCCCCTCGCTATGGACGTGTACGGGCTCGGCTCCGTGTCACACCTGATCGTCACCGGGCAGCCGCCCGCGCCGTCGCGCCGGGAGGTCGGCGACCGGCTACGCGCCGACGACGGGCTGGTGCCCTCGACACTGACCGACGGGTTGCCCGCGGCTCTGGATGAGCTCGTGTGGGCCGCGACCCATCCGGTGCCGGCGGACCGGATCCACGACACCCCGGACGTGGGAACCTTCCTGACTCGCCTCGACCAGGTGTGGGAGGAGCTGACCCGGCCCGACGATGACGTGGAGGAGCCAGACCCGCTGACCATCGAGCCGGGGCAGCGCATCGACGGCGAATGGGCCGTCACCAAGGTCCTGGGCACCGGCTCGACCGCTCGGGCACTGCTGGTCACCCGGCTGCGGGAACCGGAGGGCAGCAGCGACCCGGAAGAGCACCGGGTCTACAAGATCGCCCTCGACGAGGACAAGGCCGCCAGGCTGATCGATGAGGCGGCCGTATTGCGGCGCGTCGAGCGGGACCCGCGGATCGTCAAGCTGCTCGACGGACCGTTCACACTGGGGCGGCACACCGTCATCGCCCTGGAGCAGGCCGGCCAGGGTTCGCTCGGGCAGCGGCTGCGCACTGAGGGCCCATGCACGATCCACGAGCTGGAACGTTTCGGTGACGATCTCTTCGTGGCCTTAGATCACCTGGCCGGGGAGAAGGTGTGGCATCGCGATCTGAAGCCGGACAACCTGGGCGTGCGTCGCCGCCGGGACCGGTCGCAGCAACTTGTGCTGTTCGACTTTTCGCTGTCGCGAACGCCGGAGCGGGACATCGAGGTCGGCACCCGCGCCTACCTTGACCCGTTCCTCGGCGAGGCGCGCCGGCCGACCTACGACGCGCACGCCGAGTGGTACGCCGCCGCGGTGACCCTGCACGAGATGGCCTCCGGCGAACGACCCGTGTGGGGCGACGGCGGTACCAACCCGCAGTACACCTCGGATGAGACACCGACGCTGGCGGCGGAGGCGTTCGACCCGTCCCTGCGTGAGGGTCTGGTCGCGTTCTTCAACCGGGCACTGCACCGCGACGTGGAGCGCCGTTTCGCCACTCTGCGGGAGATGCAGGACGCGTGGCGGGCGGTGTTCACCGGCCTGGACGCTCAGCGGCCACCCACCACGGCGGCGACATCGATCGAGACCGTCGAGACCACGGAAGAGGCCCGTGACGCCGCGGCCGAGCGGGCCACCCGTGACACGCCGCTGCCGCTGGCGGGGCTGTCGCCGCGCGCGGTGGCCGCCGCCGCGTCGCTGGGTGCGCAGACCGTGGGCGAGCTGCTTGATGTGCCGCCGTACAAGGTGACGAAGGTACGGGGTGTGGGTCGAACGATCCGTAGCGAGCTGTCCCGCCGGGCTCGGCAGTGGCGGTCCCTCGCGTCCGGGGCGGTGCGGCCCACAGACTCGGCCGCCGTCGCCGATGTGCGGACCGCGTCGATCGGCTACTTGGATGACCTGGTTGCGTCGCTGCTCGTCGATGGCGGCAAACGCCGGTCTGCGCGGGCGGAGGCGGTACGGCTGATGCTGGGCCTGCCCGACAGCGCGGGCGCGCTGCCCGGTGTGCCGCTGTGGCCCAAGCAGACCGACGTGGCCCGGGTGCTGCACACCAGCCAGGTCACCGTATCCCGGCACCTACGCGCCGCCGCCGAATCGTGGCCGGACGACCAGCGGGTCACCGACGTGCGTGCCGCATTGATCGGCGTGCTCACCGAGGCCGGGCGGGTGATGGAGGTACGCGAACTGGCCGGTGACCTACTGGCCCGATGGGGCGCCCAAGCCACCGACGAAGCCACTCGGCTGGCGTATGCCGTGGCCGTGGTGCGGATCGCCACCGTGGCCGAGGCCGGCGAGGGCGAGCCCCGCTTCGTCGACAGCCGACGGGGCCACACCCGAGACGAGGAACGGGTCCTGATCGTGCTGGAGTCCCTGCACGACGCCGGCCTGCCCAGCGCGTCCGAGCTGGCCGGCTACGCCGTCGGGCTCGGTGACCGGGCCGACGCGCTCGCGGCCACGGATCCGCTGCCGGCCCCGGCGGCGGTGCTGCGGGAGTTGCGGGCCGTGCGAGCGCCGGAGGGCACCCCCGCGCTGCCGGACAGCCGGCTCGTCGCGCTCGCGGCGGCGGCATCCGCCCGGGCCGCCGCGACCGCCCGGATGGAGATCTACCCGACGGATCTGAGCCTGGCCCGCGCACTGCGGATGACCCAGGCCGCGATCAACCCAGGTCCGGACGGGTTGGACCTCGACGAGCTGCTGTCGCGGCTGCGCAGCCGCTTCCCGGCGCTGCGGCTGCCCGGTGGTGAGCCGACCCCTCGCCAGGTTGAGACGGCGCTGGGTGAGGCCGGTTTCGAGTTCGTGTACGCCGACGGGCGGTTCCGCCGTAAGACCCCACCGCCCACGTTGTCGGCGCTGACCTCCTCGACGTCGCTGCCAGGACACCCCGTGCCGGTGACCGACGAGGTCAGCCGTTTCATTGTGGAGCGGCTCGATAACGCGGCACGGCGGGGCGGGTTCCTGGCCCTGAACGTGCGGCTCAAAGACGCGCCGGACGCCGCGGCTTTGATCGCGGCCCGGTTCGGGGTGCCGAGCGTGGACGTCGGCGGCGAGTTCCTCACAACGTTGCGGGCGGTCGCCGGTGAACGGGACCGGCCGTGGTCGGACGTGCTGCGCGCGGACGAGCGGTTCAGCCGCGACGGCGCCATGCCGCGCGGGCTCGCAGACTTCGTCGAGGACACCTGGCAGCGGATCGGAAACCGCCTCGCCACGCCGTCCGGCACCGTGCTGCTGCACGACGGCGGCGTGTTTGCCCGCTACCCCGGCGGACGGGACGTGCTGGTTACACTCCAGCGCGCGGCGCGGTCGGGCGCCGGCGGCCCAACCGGACTGTGGCTGCTGTGCCCGACGCCGGCGCCCAGGGAACGGCCGATCCTCGACTCCCTCGTCGTCGAGGTCCTTGAGAATGAGTGGATCGAGTTGCCGTCTCCTGTGCTGGCCGGATGGCGCGCGGAGATGCGCGTGGCGGCGTGAGCCCTACACCTGATGAGGAGGAGTAGCCGAGCGTGAGTCTGTTGGGTGACCTGCAAGCCCAGGTGAAGCGGCTCAGCGACGACCTGCGCGAGCGCAGCGAACAGGAACCGTTCGCCACGCGGCTGAGGGACGAGCACACCGGCGCGGCCAACCCGCCGAAGCCGGAGACGCCTCGGACTGCGTTGAGCTTCGCCGCCTGGCGCGAGGACCGGATCGTGCAGGCCGCCGTCGCGTGGGCGCTGTCCACCGTCTTCGTGCGCTTCTGCGAGGACAACAACCTGGTCGAGCTGCCCTGGATCGCCGGGCCCGGTGACCGGTTGGACCTCGCCGTCGAACGGGCCGAGCAACGCGCCCGCTCCCACCCCGACCAGACCGACCGGGACTGGCTGGAGGTGGCGTTTGAGGGGCTGTCCAGCTCGCCGGTCGCGGCCGGCCTGTTCGACCGCGCGCACAACCCCCTGTGGACTATCACCCCATCCCACGAGGGTGCCAAGGAACTCCTCGCGTTCTGGCGCCGCCGCAACGCCGACGGCACACTCGGGCACGACCTCACCGACTGGGACACCCGCAACCTCGGGCAGCTCTACCAGGAGCTGTCGGAGCACGCGAAGGAAACGTACGCGTTGTTGCAGACCCCGGAGTTCGTGGAGAAGTTCATCCTGGACCTCACGCTGGAGCCGGCGATCGAGGAGTTCGGCCTGGAAGGGTTGCGGGTAATAGACCCGACCTGCGGATCCGGGCACTTCCTCATCGGCGTGTTCTGGAGACTGCTCGACCATTGGCGGGAGGCCGCACCGGCCGTCAACGACTGGGAGCTGATCAAGCGCGCCTTGGACTCCGTCCACGGTGTAGACAAGAACCCGTTTGCCGCGGCGATCGCCCGCTTCCGACTGATGATCGAGGCGATGCGCGCCGGCGGCATCAAGCCTCTCGACGCCCCGGTGACGTTCCCGCTGCACATCGCCGTCGGCGACTCGCTCCTGCACGGCCGGGGCGGACCCGGCGAGCAGATCCAGCTGTACGGCCAGCCGCACCACTACGTCACCGAGGACATCGAGGACTACATCCAGTCGGTCGACATCCTCGGCCGCAACAGCTATCACGTGGTGGTCGGGAACCCACCGTACATCACGGTGAAGGACAAGGCAGAAAACCGCAACTATCGGGATGGGTACGCGACCTGCGCCGGCACCTACGCGCTGTCCGTGCCGTTCGCCGAGCGGTTCTTCAACCTCGCCCGCCGCGCCGGCGGCGACCGCAAACGCGCCGGATACGTCGGCCAAATCACCGCCAACTCGTTCATGAAGCGCGAGTTCGGCAAGAAGCTCATCGCCAGCTTCTTCGGGCAGAAGGTCGAACTGACCCGGATCATCGACACCTCGGGCGCGTTCATCCCCGGGCACGGCACCCCGACGGTCATCCTGGTCGGCCGCAACCAGGTCCCGCGGGAGAGCCTGCCGGTCCGCGCCGTGCTCGGCGTCCGCGGTGAACCAGACCAGCCGGACGACCCGGCCAAGGGTCACGTGTGGCAGGCGATCGTCGATCAGTACGACAAGCCCAACAGCGAGTCCGAGTGGGTCACCGTTGCCGACCTCGAACGGGCCCGCCTCCGCAAGCACCCATGGTCGCTGAGCGGCGGCGGCGCCTCCGACATCGTCAACGCAATGGAGTCGGGTTGCCCGACCAAGCTGGCGTCGGGTTTGGCGCGGAAGATCGGCTTTGCCAGCTTTCCCGGCCAGGACGACGTGTTCTTCGTTGGGACACCGTGTCTCATGCGAAACGTGGTTCGCGGCAGCATGCGGCGTCCGCTGGTTATCGGCGAGGTTGTTCGTGACTGGTTCGAGCACTGCGTTGAGGACGCCTTGGTGCCCTATGACTCATCACAGGCACCTGCCGCCTACGAGGAATCCACAAGATGGGGCAAGCACCTCTGGACACAACGCCGGATCCTCGGGTCAACTACCGGATTCGGGGGCGAGACCCGCGATTCCAGCGATGAGCCATGGTGGACCTGGTATCGGTGGGTTGCGGACCGTTACCGGACACCGCTGTCGATCACGTTCGCGTTCGTTTCGACACACAACCATTTCGTGCTGGATCGGGGTGGGAAGGTCTTCAATAGGTCTGCGCCGGTGATCAAGCTGCCGGTGGACGCGAGCGAGGATGATCATCTGGCCCTGTTGGGGGTGCTGAACAGCTCGTCCGCGTGCTTCTGGCTTAAACAGGTGAGCCACGACAAGGGCATCCGTGGCGAGGGTGGTGGGATCACCAGTTCGGACTGGGAGCGGTTCTACGAGTTCACCGGCAAGAAGCTGGAGCAGTTTCCGCTGCCTGCGTCGCTACCGTTGGAGCTGGGACGGACATTGGACACGCTGGCGCAGGACCTTGCGCGGGTTGAGCCGGCTGCGGTGTGCGCCGACGGGGTGCCGACGCGCGAGCGTTTGGATGCGGCCCGTCAGGCGCACGAGAGTCTGCGGGCACAAATGATCGCGTGGCAGGAGGAACTGGACTGGGATTGCTACCGGCGCTACGGCCTGCTCACCGAGACCGAGGCCACCAGCCTGCTGGCCGACCCGAAGGACCTCCCCGAACTCCGGCTCGGTGAGCGGGCGTTCGAGATCGTCCTCGCGATGGCGGTAGCCGACGGTGAGGTGGAGTCGCAGTGGTTCGCCCGGCACGGCTCGACGCCGATCACCGAGGTCCCGGCTCACTGGCCGGCGGCGTACCGGGAAGTGGTACAGCGGCGGATCGAGACGATCGAGCGACGGCGCGACCTGGCGCTGATCGAACGGCCCGAGTGCAAGCGCCGCTGGCAGTCCGAGCCATGGCAGGCGAAGGAGCGCGACGCCCTTCAAGCCTGGCTGCTCGACCGGTCCGAGGCGCGCGAGTTGTGGTTCCGCACCCGCGACGGCGAGACGGTGCCCAGGCTGCTGACCGTCAACCAGCTCGCAGACGCGCTGCGCGGCGACGCCGACTTCGTCGCGGTTGCACAGCTCTTGGCCATACACCTGGACATGCGGGACGCGGACCTGGCCGCCATCTTGAAGGTCCTCGTGACCCATGAGCATGTGCCGTACGTGGCGGCATTGCGCTACAAGGACTCGGGCCTGCGCAAGCGGGACGAGTGGGAGGCGGTGTGGGCGCAGCAGCGGGAGGAGGACCGCACTGGGCAGCGGCTGGAGATCCCGGTGCCGCAGAAGTACACCGCGGCGGACTTCGCCAAGCCGTCGTACTGGCGCAACCGGGGAAAGCTCGACGTGCCCAAGGAGCGGTTCATCTCCTACCCGGGTGCGAACCCCGACGGCGACGGGTCGCTGCTGCTGGGCTGGGCCGGCTGGGATGACGCCGAGCGGGCCGACGCGCTGTCGGCGCTGGTCACCGAGCGGACCGAGACCGACAACTGGCCGACCGATCGGATCAAGCCCCTGCTCGCGGGCCTCGTCGAGGTGATGCCGTGGGTGTGGCAGTGGCACAACGTGGACGACCGGGGATGGGGTACGTCTCCGGCCGAGGACTTCCAGGCGTTCCTGGACGACCAGCGGCAGCGGCACGGGGTCACCGAGGAGGAGTTGCGGCGGTGGCGGCCGGTCGTTATGCGGGGCCGGGGACGTCAGCGCGCCACGTGAGGCAAAGATCCACGCCATATAGGTGACCGACTACACTGCGTGAAATGGGGTCGGCGTTGAACGAGAAGGGCGTCCTACTACGCGACATTATTGACATTCCGGACCGGGTGCGGCCGGGCGATCTGCTGGTCAGCCTCGCCGAGGGCTTCGACACGTCGGCCGAGGCGATCAGGCAGTACGTGGTTACCCCGCAACTGGCAGCCCGGCTGGGTGACGCGCTCGGACTCGTCGGCGCTGCGGTGCGGTCGAACAAGTCGCACGCCGCCTATCTGCACGGCTCGTTCGGCTCCGGGAAAAGCCACTTCATGACCGTGTTGCAGGCGATGCTCAACGGCGACCAGGCGGCGCGGGGCAAGCAGAAACTGCAGCCGCTGCTCGCCGAGCACAGGGGCTGGCTGACCGGCCGGAAGTTCCTGCTCGTGCCATATCACCTGATCGGGGCCGAGTCGCTGGATGCGGCGGTACTGGGCGGATACGTGAGACGGATCCGGGAGGTACGGCCGGACGCGTCGACGCCGGCGGTGTATCGGGACGACGCGATGTTGGTGGACGCCCGCAGCTGGCGGGCCCGGATGGGTGACCAGGCGTTCATCAGGACTCTGAGCGAGAAGCCCGGCGACCCCGACGACTGGAACGGCAGCACCTGGACTCCGGCGTCGCTAGACGCGGCGTTCGCCGCGCCGCCCGGGGACAAGCGGCGTCGCCGGCTGATCAGCGACCTGCTCGACACGATGCTGTCGTCATACCGCACCTCGGTCCACGGCGACCGGGAGGCGTTCCTGCCGCTGGAAACCGGCCTGTCCGTGATCAGCGAGCACGCGCACGAGCTGGGCTACGACGCGGTGGTGCTGTTCCTCGACGAGCTGATCCTCTGGCTGTCCAGCCATCTGGCCGATCTGGCGTTCGTCAACACCGAGGCGAACAAGCTGGTCAAACTGGTCGAGAGTGCGGAGAAGCACCGGCCGGTGCCGATCGTGTCGTTCATCGCCCGGCAGCGTGACATCGGTGAGCTGGTCGGCCGGGACGTGGTGGGCAGCGAGGTGACCAGCCTGGAAGACACCATCAAGTACCTGGAGCGCAGCTTCGACACGATCGCCCTGGCCGACAGCAACCTGCCCGAGATCGCCCGTGAGCGGGTACTCAAGCCGTTCAACGACGACGGGATCCGGGTGCTCGACGAGGCGTTCGCGCAGGTGCCGCGGGACTGGCGGGAGGTGTGGGACACGCTGCTGGACGCGCAGGGCGTCACGCACGCCACCGCCGAGGACTTCCGCAAGCTGTACCCGTTCAGTCCGGCGCTGATGAACACGCTGATCGCGATCTCGGGCGCGTTGCAGCGGGAACGCACCGGGTTGAAGGTCTTGCAGGAAATGCTGATCGTGCGTCGTGACGACCTGCTGGTCGGGCAGCTGATGCCGTTCGGTGACCTGTGGGACGTACTGTCCGCCGGTGCGATCCAGCCGTTCTCCAACCGGCTCAAGCACGAGTTCGAGGCGGCGAAACATTTCTACGCCCGGGTGCGGGCCGACCTGCTGCAACGGCACGCAGTCAGTGCGGACGACGCGGAGCGCTTGCCCCAGCAGCACCAGTTCCGGGTCGACGACCGGCTGATCAAGACGCTGCTGCTGGCCGCGTTGGCCCCGGATGTGCCGGCGCTGCGGCAGTTGACGGCCGGGCGGCTGGCGGCGTTGAACCACGGTTCGATCCGCAGCCGGGTCCAGGGGCAGGAGCGTTCGCAGGTCGCGGTGCGGTTGAAGGACCTGGCCGGACGGTTCGGCGAGATCCGCTACACCGACACCGAGGACCCGGTATTCAGCCTGCACCTCACCGGCATCGACGTGGAGGCGATCCTGGACGCCGCGCACGGCGCGGACAACGCCGGTGCCCGCCGCGTGCTTGTGCGCGACCTGCTGTGGGAAGAACTGGGGGTGGTGGACCGGGAATCGTTCACACCCAAGGTCGACGTGGTCTGGCGGGGCACGAAACGCACCGTGGGACTGGTGTTCGGCAACGTTCGCGATCCCGCCTCGCTGGCCGACGACCAGTTCGACGTGATCGCACCGGAACAGGCCCGGATCGTGGTCGACTACCCGTTCGACGGGCCCACGAACAGCCCGCACGAGGACCTGCAGCGGGTCGAAGAACTGCGGCGGCGCGGCAAGGAAGGCCCGGTGCTGTGCTGGCTGCCGTCGTTCCTGTCCGAGCAGCGGCGCGCCGAGATCGGCCGGCTGCTGCGGATGCGATTCCTCCTCGCGGTGCCGGGCCGGCTGGAGGAGCACGCACCGAACCTGCCCAACGACGACCTGGCCAAGGCCCGCAACCAGCTCACCGCCCAGCGGGACAACCTCACCTCGCAGCTGCGCGAGGTGCTCAAGCAGGTGTACGGCATCGCCCGGGTCAATCCGGACAACGTCGGCGTACCGGCCGAAGAGCATGTGATGTGCCTCGACGGGACCACGCCGAAGCTGCACGCCGGGGTGCGGTTCCGCGACGCGCTGGTACAGCTCACCGACGGCCTGTTCGACCGCCTGTACCCGAAGCACCCGAACTTCGACCCGGACGGCGCTCGGATCGCGGTACGCCCCGGGGACCTGCGGGTCGTGCTGGAGGAGGCGACGAAGGCCGCGGAGGCCGGGTCCGGCGGCCGGGCCGAGGTGGAGCGGGCGCGGCGGCCGGTGCTGCGCCGGGTCGCGCACCCGCTCCGGCTGGGCGAGATGAGCGGCGAGGCCCACTTCGTGCTCGGCGACGACTGGCGGCAACGGATCAACCAGTGGGCATTGCAGCGCGGCACCGCCGGTGAAGTAAAGGTGCGCGACCTATGCCTCGGCGTTTCAGGATCTTCGTTGCGTTGATGCGTGTGGATGGTTGGCTGTCGCGGGGTGGGATTCTCGGGTCTGGGTGTGCCTGCAGGGCCGAGTGTCGCCTCGGTGGGCGCCGTTCTCCGGGCGGGGGTG
>WNFU01016492.1_pt1 | contig 10968 bp, 7 predicted proteins | sample 5400121 | NCBI WGS metagenome assembly WNFU01 (sample SAMN13153360, study PRJNA577476) | soil metagenome | isolation source: 100 cm soil or saprolite under grassland replicate 1 | place: USA:California | collected 2016-06-15
GCAGCCATTCGTTGAAAGTGGCGGTGAGCGTGGCGCCCATGTCGTAGGATTTTCAATGGTCGGGGCGGTGAGATTTGAACTCACGACCTTCTGAACCCCATTCAGACGCGCTACCAAGCTACGCTACGCCCCGAACCATGACGCGCCGCTTCAACAGCAGCACTCGGCTCAATAGTATTGCGGTCGGAACCGAATTCAACAACTTTCCCCGAAGCCCGGAATCCGCGCGCGCCGCCGCGCCTTCCTTCTACCCATGAACCGCACAAAGCGCTCGGACAGATTCGTGTTGCATATGCGACATGAAATTGTCCAATCGGGTTCGTGGTCCCAATGCGCGACGAAAAAGTCGTGAGGGCTTTCCATGAACCGCGCACCCTCTCACCCTGGGGGGAGAGGGTGTCCGACTTGTCCGCCGTAGCCTCGGCGAAGGCGGAAGGACGGGAGAGGGGGTTCATGGGCAGGGGTGGCTTGAACCGGTTGAGGTCGCTTTTGGGCAGTGTTTACAGGGACTTCCCCTCTCCCCACTCCTTCGTCGCAGGGAAAGGGAGAAGACACTCGGTAGAAACCGCTCTCTTCGTTTTCCGGTTTATCCTGCGGACTGCTCAGTAAACGGGTCTTTGGCCGGGCCGCTCGGAAGACCCGACGCCCCCCGGGAGACGCCAACCGCCCGGAGGGCCTTCCACAAAACGCAAAAGTTTTTGCGAACGACAGTGCGAAAAGCTGGAGTAACGAGCCGGAATACCTCGCGGTTTGCAAGAGGGCGTAACTGGCACGGCCGAGCAAGCCGTCCCTACTTTGAATCCAGGATCCCGGGGACACTCGCGTGGAATTCCTTCAGGTTGTTTGCAAACTGATTCGGATCGAACTCCGGCAAAGATTGGGCATCATCAAACAAGCGATCCAATGCACGATTGAGGGTTGGGTCGCCCGAGGAATCGCCAAGACCCGTCACCAGCCGATCCAGGGCCAGAACCAACCGTTCCGCCCGGCGCGCGTGCAGCGGGATGGGGATTTTTCTATCGCGGAACGCCGCCTGCCTGTTTGCGAGCAAGGCCAGGCATCGGCGCGTCCGTTCTTCAGACCAGCGGAGGGCGGCCACTTCCTTCGCAAAGCGATCGCTCCAACGCTGGACTTGATCGAACTGCTCTGCGGTCCGTGCTGTTGAGTTTGACTCAACACCGGTCAAATGGCCTTCGACCTCGCCCGCAGCCTGGACGAGCCAAAATAATCCGGCCCAGCGTTCTACCAGTGTTTGGCCGGGAGACTTCTCGCGCGCCAATTGCCAACTCATTTCTCTCAGTGCCACCGCTTGCCCAACCAGCCAGATTTGCGGACCCGGCTTCTCCTCCGATTGTCTCCAATGCCGGGGTTGTGACACCGCCTGGCCGTCCAGTTCGAAGATCAACTCCGGATGGCCGGCCTGTTGCACGTCGCTGTCCACATTCTGATGACACGCCACGCAGGTGTTGGCGCGAATGTAGAGGTTTTTCAAATCGCGCATACCGGCGTGGACGCGGTCCTCGTGACTCCAATCGGGGCGCGTGTGCGCGCGGAGCCAATTCTCGGAGGGGCCGTGACAGGTTTCACAGGAAACCCCTTCGCTGATGCTCGTTTCCTTGTCCAATTGACCGGCCCGCAGGGTGTGGAATGGCGCATGACAAACCGTGCACCGCCGGCTTTGCGCCGGATTGCCGACGTTCAAGACTCCAGCGATGCGCTCCGAGCGGGCGGTTTCCAGCGTCGCGTAGGGCCGCAGGTGGTGAAAATCATGCGCGGACCACACCGTGTATTGGTTCCGGTTGTTTCCCGCTCCGCCATGGCAACTGCTGGAACTGCAGCTTCGCGCGCCGAGGAATTTGGCAGAAGCGGCATCGGCGGCCGCATCGTTCGCCCGGACGGAAACCGCGCCCGCGAAACATAAGAGCGCCAGCCACAGCCCGCGCGGGCAACTGTCCCGCGGACGAATTTTCCCGTGCCAGTCCCGCGCGACGGAAGATAGGGCGCATCTTGATACAACCACCAGAAATTTTGTCCCTCTCCCCGTGAGGAACGAGTGGGGAGAGGGTTGGGGTGAGGGGCATTCAATAAAACTGGCCTCCTCTCCCCAGCCCTCTCCTCCTCCGCGGGAGGAGAGGGAGAAGACCTCCTCCGGCCGGGTGGTGGTGGTATCAAGATGTGCCCCGGAAGCTACCCCCGGCGGAGTTAAACATTTACATGGCACGGGGCTTTGTTATAGCCTGCTCGCCCGAAGTGCAATCCATAATCCACCAACTCCGGGCCGCGTTGGGGGGAGATCTTGGTCTGTTCATCGGGCTGGTGCTTCTGGGATTGATGACGCTTCATGCGGCCCTGTTGTGTTATGGAACGTTCCGGCGACTTTACTTCGAGCGCGAACAGCGGTCGCTGGCACGCGAACGACTGCGGGAGGAAATCAAGGCGGCCAAACTTCGTTGCCAGGAGGTTGAGCAGATTAAGTTGTTCTGGAACGGCTACCGCAAATTCCAGGTCGTCAAGAAAGTCCGCGAATGCGGCGGGGTTGACTCGTTTTACCTCGCGCCTCATGACGGTCGGCCCCTGCCTGTTTTCAAACCCGGCCAGTATATCACTTTCCAATTGAATATTCCCGGCGAAGGCAAGCCGGTGATTCGCTGCTATTCACTTTCCGACAGCCCGTTTCATCAGGATTACTACCGGGTCACGATCAAAAAGCTTTGCGCGCAACCCGACCAGCCTGACCTCAAACCGGGCAGGGCCTCCTGCTATTTCTGCGACCGGGTTCAAGTCGGCGACATCCTCGATGTGAAGGCGCCGGGCGGCCATTTCTTTCTCGATATGTCCGAGGAAAACCCGGTGGTGCTGGTGTCCGGCGGTGTTGGCATTACACCCATGCTGAGCATGCTGAACGCGATCGTCGAAAGCCGCTCCAAACGCGAGGTGTGGTTCCTTCACGGCGCGCGCCACAGCGCCGAGCACATTCACAAACAGCACCTGGAGAAGATTGCGGCGGAAAACCACAATGTTCGCCTGCACGTTTCCTACAGCCGACCGGCCCAGGGAGATGTCCTGGGACGCGATTACCAGCACGCGGGCCATGTCACCGGCGATTTGCTCAAGCAGGTGCTGCCTTCGAACAATTATGACTACTTCATCTGCGGCCCCGGCCCGATGATGAAGGGCATCACCGACGGTTTGGCAGCCTGGGGGGTGCCGGATAAAAACGTCCACTTCGAGGCGTTCGGTCCCGCGACCGTGAAAAAAGCGACCGCGCCCCCGACGCAGAGCGAGACGGCCATGCTCTCCCGGTTGCGCGTCACATTCAGCCGTTCGGGTAAGACCTGCCACTGGAATCCGGCGACCGCCTCCTTGCTCGAGTTTGCGGAGGAGCAGGGCATCAAGATCGAAGCGGGTTGCCGCGCCGGCAATTGCGGCACGTGCCTGGTGGCGATCAAATCCGGTGAAGTGGAATACCTGGCCGCGCAGGGGGCAAGCGCCGAGGGAGGCTCCTGCCTGACTTGCATCTGCAAACCCAAATCGAACCTTGTGCTCGATGCCTAATCGTTGACCGACATGCCGACGGCACCGCCAGCTTTTGACCGCCCCCAACGCTGGGACGCCGCGTTCGATCCGGAGATGGCCGACGCGGACGTGAGCCGGCTCCTGTCCATCCCGCCCTTCTCCAGGATGCGACCGGAAAATTTTCCCGCGCGGCTCTCCCTGCGCGACATTCTCAAGCACGACACCCGCATCCAGCGCTATCGTCGTGGCGAAATCGTCATGCGCGAAGGCGATTACGGGACCTCCGCCTTTCTCGTAATGGACGGCTCGGTGCGGGTGGTGCTCGGACCGGAGCTGCCGCCCTCGCTGCTCGGCCGGCGCGAGCCGACGCGCAAAAATTTCCTCCGCGTCATCGCCCAATTGTGGGCCAACCCGAAGGAAGCGGAAAGTTTCAAATCCCGGCAGCTCAAACAGGACACCCGCATCGGGGCGCGACGCGGCCAGGGCGATGAAGTCAAAATCTTTCTCCAGGACGTGCCGCGGATTCTCGACGAACACAAGACCGCCCTGCTCGAGCGCGGCGAATTCTTCGGCGAGACTGCCGCGCTCAGCCGTATGCCGCGCACAACGTCGGTGTTCGCGGAGAGTGAAGAGGCCGAATTGCTGGAAATCCGCTGGCAGGGCCTGCGCGACCTCATGAAATACGACGAGGCGCTGCGAAAGCACATCGACGAGATCTACCGTGAGCGCGCCCTGGAGACCGCGCTCCGCGAAGTTCCCATCTTCCGTCACCTCTCCGACGAAGCCCTGCAACGGGTCATGACGCGGGCGGAATTCGGCACCTACGGCGATTACGACTGGTCTGGGGATTACAAGCGGCTCGTGCAATCCGCCGCCTCCGGGCAATCGCATGAGGAGCCGATCATCGCCAGAGAAGGCGACTACCCGAACAGCGTCATCCTGGTCAAGTCCGGCTTTGCCCGCGTCAGCCAGAAATTCGGCCACGGTCATCGCACGCTCAATTACCTCGGCGCCGGACAGTTCTACGGTTTCCAGGAAATTGCCCACAACTGGCGCAAGCCCGAGGCGATTGTGCCGCTGCAATATACTTTGCGCGTGATCGGCTACACGCACGTTATTGTCATCCCCACGGCGGTCATGGAAACCGTGGTTCTGCCGGAAACACCGACGAAGGATCTGCCCCCCTTGCTCGTTCCCGCTGCGGACCAGGAAATGGCGCCGCCACCGCCCATCGATGCCGGCGCCAAGATCGGCGCCGATATGCTGGAGTTTCTGACCGAAAACCGCTTCTTCAACGGCACGGCGACGATGGTGATAAACCTGGACCGCTGCACGCGCTGTGACGATTGTGTGCGCGCGTGCGCCGTCGCCCATGACAACAATCCCCGTTTTTTGCGGCACGGCCCGGTCAGCGGCCGGCTCATGGTCGCCAACGCCTGCATGCACTGTGTCGATCCGGTGTGCATGATCGGCTGTCCCACCGGCGCCATTCACCGCGATGCTTTTGGCGGGCAGGTCGTGATCAACCCGGTCACCTGTATCGGCTGCAAAGCCTGCTTCAACAACTGTCCCTACGACGCGATCCGCATGGTCGAAATTCGCGACGAGACCGGCGCGTTCCTCGTGGACAAGGAAATGAAACCGATCCTCAAAGCGACCAAATGCGATCTGTGCGTCGAACAACTCGGCGGTCCGGCCTGCCAGCGCGCCTGTCCGCACGGCGCGCTTGTCCGCATCAATCTCAATGATCTGGACGCCTTCGCGAACTGGCTGAAGCGATGATCACGTTCGTCAAACAGCGCGGGATCGGCTTGATCCTGTTGATTCTCGTTTCCGCGCTGATCGTTTGGCTCCACCGCAGGTATTCCGGCGCGATGTCCCGCCTCAGTTATCTCACCGGCTGGGCCCTGTTCGGATTGATTCTGCTGCTGAGCCTTTACAACGCGCGCAAGAAACTGCCCTTTGTTCCCCTGCTTTCTTCGGAGTTGTGGTTGCAGTCCCACGTTTACGGCGGCCTGCTCACCGCGGCGCTCTTCACAGTGCACCTCGACTACAAAATGCCGACAGGTTGGTTCGAAGGCACGCTGGCCTCGCTCTATATTTTGGTCATGCTCAGTGGATTTTTCGGGTTGTTCGTTTCGCGGGCGATTCCGAAACGCCTGACCACGCGCGGAGGCGAGGTGTTGTTCGAGCGGATTCCCTCCATCCGCCGACAGTTGCAGGAACGCGCCGAGGCGCTGGCGCTCACATCCCTTGCCCAAGCGAAGTCTTCGACCGTCGCCGATTTCTACGTCCGGGAGCTGAAAGACTTTTTTGAAGGCAGCAGGAATGTCGGATGGCATTGGCTGGAGGTGCGCAGCCCGGTTAACCGGTTGTTGAACAAAATCAACGACCTGAACCGGTATCTCAACGAGCAGGAACGCGCGACGCTCGATCAAATCGCCGGGTTGGTGAGGCAAAAGGACGGACTGGATTACCACTATGCGCTCCAGCTTTTGCTCAAGGCCTGGCTGTTCGCGCACATTCCGCTCACTTACAGCCTGTTGCTCTTCACGCTGGCGCACATCGTTCTGGTCTTCGCCTTCTCCGGGGGCGCCCGATGAAAGAGCAATTGCCCTCGCCGGAGTTCAATTCGGGCCAATACGAGCGCCCGAACCAGAACTGGATCTGCGGCAAAACGGCGGAGGGAAAACCGTGCCGCATCGGACCCGACGCCAAAGGCCGATGCCGCGCAACTTACGAATGCCGGCCGGCGCTGGAGATCAAAAAAGGCGAAAACAAGGGCCGCTACCGTTGCACGCGCACGGCGGATTACGGCGGGACGTGTGGAACCGGGCCGCGGCCCGACGGCACTTGCAGTCGTCCGATTTTGAAATGCGTTCCCGCGCGGGGTCTTCATGCCAGGCGCAAACTCTTCACAATGTCGGTCGTTGCCTTCGCCGCCGGCATTCTGCTGGTGGGTTTGGGCGGCCCGTTTCGCGCCCGGTTTATCACGCCCGGCAAATTGTCGGCGCAACATGCCACCGAGACTTTTGCCAGGTTGGCCGGCACGAGGGACGCGGGTTGCGAGGCGTGCCATCGCTACGCCCGGGCCGGGCCGGGTGGACTTTTGACGGCGGCGTTGGGAGCGGATCCGGGACCGTTTCAATTCCGCGCGCTGGCGACGGCCCGCCCGCCCGCGATGACTTCCCTCGATCAGAATTGTCAACACTGCCACGTGGGACATTCGTTTCACCAACCGAACGTCGTGCGGGACCATTCGTGTTCGGCCTGCCATCGCGAGCATCAAGGCTCCGGGACCATGCCGCACCCCACCGATGCGAATTGTCGCTCCTGTCACTCCGACGAAGAAGCGATGCAGGCCTCATTGCAATTGGGCAGGAAACTCCCGGCCGCGGCGTTCGATTTTCGCCCCGAACAAGGGCGCGTGCTCTTCAAAGCGCCTCGCCCCGAACGCGGTTACACGAAAATCATCCATCGTTTCGCGACCGACCATCCGGAATTCCAGGTGCTCGCCGAAAAACTCAAAGATCCGGACACGCTGCATTTCAATCATGCGCTCCATCTCACGTCGCCGAACATCGCCCCGCTGAAAAGCCGAAAGCTGGATTGCGCGGACTGTCATAAGCCGGACGCGGCCGGCGTCTATCACCTGAAAATCACTTACAACGAACATTGCAAGACCTGCCATTCGCTGCAATTTGACGTCCACAACCCCGACTTGCCCGTTCCACACGGGAACGCCGGGCACGTCCGCGATTTTTTGCGGAGTTTACCGGAACAATATGCCGATTACGGCGCGAAGAAGGGCATTCAAGGCCGGGCCGGGCACGTCCGCGATTTTTTGCGGAGTTTACCGGAACAATATGCCGATTACGGCGCGAAGAAGGGCATTCAAGGCCGGCGCGAACTAGAAGCGTTCGTTCAGGAACAAATGAAACAAATCCGCGAACAAGCCGGTTCGGGCGGGGAACTGGAGCGGCGGGTGTTTTTCAGCGATGCACGCACCGGACCGGTCGCGCGGATAGGCCTGACGGGCGGACTCGGCGCCGCGCGGTTTCCCGGGTGCGCCTATTGTCACGAGGTGGCTCCGTCGGGAGGCGAAGTGCCGCAGGTCAGCAGCCCGGTCATGACGGACCGCTGGTTGATCCGGGGCAGGTTTGATCACGGCAAACATTTCAAGGTCGCTTGTGCCTCCTGCCACGCCGCGGAACGCAGCCGCGAGTCTTCCGACGTTCTTCTTCCGTCCAAACAGATTTGCGTGAGATGTCACAGCCCGCAGGGAGGCGTCGCCGATGATTGCTCGACCTGCCACAGCTATCACGCACCTCGAAAGGAAACCGTCGCCGCGCGATGATCTTGTAGCCCCGAGGCAGACGGGGCATCGTCAGAGGGAGGGGTTCCGCGGGAATTTGGCGTAGGGCAACCGGCTGTCGCGGAGAAAAGTCTGATCCGCGCGAATCGAAACCGGGGGAAGGAAATTCACCGTGCCCGAAGCCGCGATAAGGTCGTCCTGATCCACGCCATCGCCGCTGACGCCGATGGCGCCGATCAATTTGCCGTTCCGGTAGAGCGGGAATCCGCCTGGGAAAATGGTGATGCCATCGGGCAGGTTGGGATCCGGTGCGAGCGGTGGCGGGGCGTTGGTGGTGAAATAGACCCCGTTCAGAATGTTGGTCACGCCCAACGGCAATAGCGAGTATCGCTCCTGCAGGCCCAGGAAAGGCCCCGGCAAAGTGCCCGCTATCCCGGGCGGATAAAACCGTTCCGCCAGGAAACCGACGGTGCGCGTCGAATAGGCGCGATTGGTATCCGAGAAAAACAGCGCTGTTCGCGCCTTTTGGACGGAGACGTCCCAACTGAAAATCGTCGCGTCGGGAGTGCGGAACGTTCCCAGCACGGTCGGCGCAGTGCCGGGCTGGTTCGGATTGTTCACCACCGAAATGAAGACCTGCGCCGGTTGTCCCGCCGGCAAGCGGATGGCCGCGCGCGTGATCGATGCGCGCTTCGCCGCCAGCGTGAGGATTTCGGCCACTTCACTTGCCGTCAGGCGCGTCACACCGTCGATCGGGTTGCCGATAGGATCGCCAATGATCGGCGAGCGCAACTCGCCGACGATCCCGTCGAGGTTAGTAAGCGGATAACTGACCGGCGGCGAGTTTGTGATTCCATACGGGGCGACCACCGAACCGGTCGTACCGAGCGCCAAGACCGCATCCAGGCGGGTAGTGCTGTTCACGTAGGGCAATCGGATGCCGTCAATGAGAACGTCCGAGCCGAGGATGGTGTTGGCCGGTTCGAATCCGATCTGCCCGGCCAGAGCGACATCCTCGTCCACGTCGGGTTGTTGCACCGCGTCGGTTTGAATGTCGTAAAGCTCCGGAATGGGCGGCTTGCCGGTAACGGCCGCCCCGACCCCGCCGACGAGTTCTCCGCTTTTGTAAAGCGGCACGCCTCCCGGTGAGCCGGCCAGTCCGGAGAGGGCCGCGAATCCCAGCCCGGTAATCGGCGCGCCATTGGTGCCGCCGCCGCCGAACGCGGCGGGCGAATACGTGTGCGGATCTTTGAAGCGATTGACGTCTGAAAAGGACAGGTTGGAAAAATTCACGCCCACCAGCGGGCCGGACGGACGATTCTGAATACCGGGCGGAAAATTCTGCTGCACAATGAAGCCGGCCGTCCGCGAACTCAACGCTTGCTGGCTGCTGCTCAGGAAAGCCGCCGTGCCCGCTTTCGTAATCGCGTCGATGACCTCCAGTGGATCCGGATTGGAACGCAGACTCCACACGCCCAGCACGAAACCTTCGCGGTCCACAACGGCGACCACGCCCTTGGTCGCCGTGCCATTGGCGGCGAAATCATTGGCCCGGGTCAGGGCCTGCGCGATGATTGTGGCAACGTCGTTGGAACTCAGGAGCGACACGGCCGGCGCCAGCGCAACTCGATAAAAGCGACGGGGCAAAGTATTGGGATCTTCGAAGTCAATGACCGGACAATCCATGCATGCGGTCGCCGGGAAAATATTGGTGCAAATCGGTGTCCAATGAACCAAATCAGTTGAAGCTTCGAGCACATTGGTTGGCCCCCAGGCGCCGTCCGGGAACGTGAACTGCACGCAACCATCGGGCAACAACTGCGGAATGCCCAGTCGTGGCAACGCCGCAGGAGATGCGGCGTCCGCCTTGACAGTCTCAAACGTCCTGTTTCCCAGGATGACCTGGGCCGTTATGAAAAGCGTTAATCCGTTGACGCACAGAGCTCCAAAAATGCGGGAATTATTCATCGCGATCGAGATTCCGCCTGGGCAGTGGGACTCGCGATCGAGCGAGCCAAGGTGTCTGTTCTCCGAGAACGTGCATTGCGCTCCGACGAGTCTCGGAGGGCCGAACGATTACATTCGGCAACCAGCTCATGCATTTGTGTCATACACGATTCTCTCATTGTCTTCCGGGGCTCATCAGCATGCCCACGCAGCCGAATGCCAGCGACACCCAAAACAAAACCCAAAACGCAAACCACACTCGCGAACTGACTGTGTGCGAGTAGAAAAGCTCGCCGCACCGGTCGCAGCGGAATCGCCGCTTGCGACTCAGCACGAATACGAACGCCAACACAATCCCGCCAACCATTTGCGGTGCGACAGGGTCATACTCCGACCTGGCGACTTGGTGTTGTGCGCTTGTCTCGCCGCAAGCTGGACATTTGATGGCCATCAATGGCGCCTTGTGCGCTGCCGCGTAACGTCAGCGACGGGGCCAGCCGCCGATGACGTTCGCATTTCACTCTGAGCGGAACAGCTGGCTCCCATTCGTTGGACCGTTCGGCGTCATCATTCTCACCGCTGGTCTTGCCACCGCGCTACTACTGCTACTTTCTGCGAACCTCCGCGCCCTCTGCGTCCTCCGCGTTGAAATTCCAAACGCAGAGCCGCAAAGAACGCGGAGACCGCAAAGAAAAAAGAACACCCAGGTCTCTCCGCCGACTCCAACGGGCGCTCGCTGCCGGACAATAATATTAGACCAACGATTCATCCTCTCCTCAAATACCAGATCAAAACTCCGACGCCAACGACCAATAAGACCCCCGTCCGCTCCACGCTGTGGTTTTGCGTCCTCATCGCCCGCGTTATCTTCCTACTCCTCGCCGCCCAGATCTACGAGGTCGGCACGCTCGATGGACGCCGCAGAGACCTTTTCCACGCACAGCCAAGCACTCTTTCCTTTGGACTGCGGATAACAAGCCGGCAAATATACGCCCTGCTCGCGAAACACCGCGTCCGCAAATTCGTCGTCAACTGATTCTACTAGCGCAGGCCGCTTGCGAAGGGTGGACTTGAACAAGAAAAATGGACCGCCCGACTCCCATTGCGCATGTTCCAGCATCTTTCCTCCATCGAAAATGGCGTAATCGACCGCACCCGAGGTGTCCTCGCCGACAAACGTGATCGCACGG
>WNFU01018467.1_pt1 | contig 10966 bp, 9 predicted proteins | sample 5400121 | NCBI WGS metagenome assembly WNFU01 (sample SAMN13153360, study PRJNA577476) | soil metagenome | isolation source: 100 cm soil or saprolite under grassland replicate 1 | place: USA:California | collected 2016-06-15
CACCGGTGGCACGCCGCAGGATGCCATCGAGGAAACTGTCATAGTAGGCTCAAGCAGTCTCTCCTACGACGCCGCGTCGGATACCTATACCTATATGTGGAAGACGAGCAAAGCCTGGGCCGGCACCTGCCGCCAACTCAATGTCAGGTTGAACGACGGTACCGAGCACAAGGCGAATTTCAAGTTCGTCAGGTAACAATTGAAGAACAAAGAGGGGGAAGAGCGCCAGTCGCTTGCTGGCGCTCTTTGGGTTTTCAGCCCGTTTCCTGGATATTGACCGAATTCTCCAACCGAATCCGAAAGGAGCGCTGTTGGAAGGACAGGACGCAAGTGGACGCTGCTGCGCTGAGCGGCTGTTCCCGTCGCAGGACTAATAATTTCACCCATTGATGCTTTTTACAATTCTGTTTTCATCCCTAAGTCGAACCAATTTGGTTATATCTTTATTTTTTTTGTGTTTAGCAAGTTTTTTCAAAGTTAGCAAAACTATCTCGTCTGTTAGGCAAAACTGGGGGTAATTGTGTAACGACCTTGGTGAAGAATTAGACACAAACAAAATTATTCCCGTTAGTAGAGATGAAATCAGTCTAAATGTATCAAAAGACTTGGCAAAAGGTTCAGAAGTGGCATTATTACGAAGCAAGACAACCGGGCAATACTATCTAGTAAGAGGGAGTACTGCTGGGTTTGAGGATCAGATAAAAATCATATTACCGGAACCAACAAAGAATTTTCGCCTTATTGCTCATACTCATCCACGCGGTTATTCCGCAGCGTGGCCTAGTAATTTGGATATTGCCCAATTATTTGAACATGAGCAATGTTCGTCTATCATTGTTTCAGAATACGGCTATATAATTCGCTTCACAAGATCTGGCGCTGAAGGGCTAATTGGAGAAATACATTAGTTGCCATGAACTATACAGAGCTTTTTCTATATTACTTGGAGGCAGATTATGCTTACCCCAACTAATTTTATGGGAGACAACAAGTGCATTTTAATCATTGCACTTAATCCAAATAATGTACTCGTGAAATATGAAAAAATAAAGGAGATACTATCCCACGCCGATTACCAGATCCTGGACACATTCAATCCATGCATTATTGCAAATGTAAACGCTGATCACTTTTTCGCATCAGCAAGCCAATTAGAGCTGTTGTTGGAAAAAGGAGACGTGATCAACGTAATATCATGTATCGAGAAAGGGCTGGGATTTAGCGTGTTGATGGAGCGACTGGACAACGATGATGAAATTAGGGCGATGCTAGGAAACTTATGGGATATACCGTGGATTAAATGACCATCTGTGATTAGATTTAGGTTTGCTTAATCTCTAGGCTCGGCAATAATCTCTGCATCATGCCGAGCGTGGAGGAATCGGCTTCGGACTCCAGCGTGTCGTTGACCAGTACCGAACTCGAATTGACCCAGGCAACCACCAACCAGAAGGTGGGCATCCGCTTTGCCAATGTCAATCTTCCGCAAGGGGCGACACTTTTATCGGCATCCAAATGCAGATGCAAGAGATTGCAATCTGCTACGAGTTCCAGTTCGAGCGTACTGAATTGGAATATTCCTTGAGATGCATTCCGGTCAGAGTCATCATTCTCGCAGGAGCTGCAGGAACATCCCATTGATATAGGGTGGTCTGCAGAAACTTGCAGGAATAAAAGAAGTATCTATAAGAGGATCAATCGTCGAACAGATTCTGAACAAACCGATTGAGCAGAATCGTACTGTCAGTGAGAGGACCTTGCAAGATAGTGAGTTGGGTTTTGGGACTTCCCGTAAAAAACGGTTGAGCCATTTTTCTTTTTGTTATGATTTCTGATCTGACAGCACCGAGACAGCCTGGAAGAGATCCACTAAACGGCTGCCAGCCTTTAGAAAGACAGGAATTGTTTCTAAGGGGGCTGGAATGTCAATCCATTGACCGCCAGGGTAAGCTGTTCCATCCCAGGCATTGATCCACTCAGCGCCAATGGGTAGGTAGACCTTTCGTTCTCTTGCACCTTCATACAGTACTGGCGCGACCATGATCTCTGATCCAAACATAAACTGGTCTTCTATCGTTTCGCAAACCGTATCCTCTGTGAAGTCAATAAAAAGCGGACGCAAGGGCGGTAAGCCGCGTTCACTGGCGATCTGCATCTGTTCATGAATATAGGGTCGCAATCGTTCGCGCAGGAACAGTAAGTCACGCAGAATTTTGTAGGCGGCATCTCCAAACGACCAGACTTCATTTTCTGCGCCACTCTTTGGCAAGGGGTCATCGAGAGGTAAGCGATAGCCATGGATACGGAAGATGGGACAAAAAACGCCATATTGGAACCAACGCACAATGAGCTCACGAAAATAATCCGAGTCAATATTGCCATCATGGAACCCTCCTATATCGGTCGTCCACCAAGGGATACCGCTCATTGCCACATTCAAGCCAGCCCTCACCTGCGTTTGGAGGCTTTCAAATGTCGAAGCAACATCCCCTGACCAAATTGCCGCGCCATAACGCTGGCTCCCGGCCCAGCCCGAGCGGGAGAGCGTCAGGATTTCGTTTTCCCCTGAGTCTTGCAGCCCTTTATAAAAACTCATTTGGTGAAGTAATGGATAGATATTGGCTACCTCTACCCCGTTTCCCAGGAAGAAGCGCAGGTTTTCCGGATGCCAGGGATTTACATCTGGTTCATCATTGTCAAGCCAAAATAGCTTCACACCCTGAGCATAATAATTTTTCTGGATCACATCCCAAATGAACTGGCTCCCCTCCGGATTGGTGGCATCGTAGTATGCAAAATAAGCTGGTCCATCAACACCGTTGTCAATGAACACGTGTTGAGCATCCACTCCATATTCGTTATTCACCAACAGACCGCGTTCTCTCATCGCCTGATAATTTTCGCTCGTAGGGCTGACGGTCGGCCAGACCGAAACCATCAGTTTCACGCCCATGGCTTCGAGTTCCTTCACCATCGCCGCCGGGTCCGGCCAGCATTGGGGATCAAATTTCCAATCGCCCATGCGAGTCCAATGGAAGAAATCTGCCACGATCACGGAGAGTGGTAACCCCCGCCGTTTGTACTCACGTGCCACATTCAACAACTCTTGCTGTGTTTCATAACGCAGCTTGCACTGCCAGAACCCGGATGCCCAAGCTGGAAATTTCGGCGCTTTTCCAGTTACCTCACCATAACGTTCAAGGATTTCCGCGTAGTTTTCCCCACAGACGATGTAATAGTCTAATTGCTGGGAGCCTTCTGCCACCCAACGCGTTCCATTTCGCCCCAGCTCCACCCGCCCGATGGACGGATTGTTCCATAAAAAACCATATTTCCGATTAGATACGAGGAACGGAATCGCAACTTCCGTATTTCGTTGATGCAGCTCGATCACACATCCCTTTTGATCTAAAAGACCATGCTGGTGCTGCCCCAATCCAAAAAAACGCTCATTCTCTTGGGCTTTGAAGCGGGCCTCAATCTTGAATAAACGTCCATTTCTGAACTTAAAATGACGATTAGGTGAAGCTGAAAACGGATTTCCTTCGGGCTCTTCAAGCAATACTTGTTCTGTTTTGGCGTTGGTAAAACATAAACGCCCGTCGCGAGAAATAATTGCCTGAATCAGCCCATGACGGATGCTGGCTTGGCTCTCTCCAATATCTATCAACACATCTGAAGAATTGTCCGGGTGAGGTTCGAGCAGGGCTTGGGGCAAGTGCAACTTTTCCCCTGCCAGATTCGCTTGAGTCCTCAATCCGTTTTTTCCCCAGGGCCGAAGCCATAACTTTTGTTGATTTTCCTGCCATACTAAAGTATCCCCATCCTGGGCAAAATGTCCCATAAGTAATCCTCCAAAATAGTTTTCTTCTTGCAATATTGCTGCGCACCGTCCCGAAGGCGTGGCCGTGGCGACAATTTTTCACACCGCGGGCTTGATTTATTCAAACCCTTCGACACGGCTTCGCCAGTCAGGACAAGCCTTCGAGACGTTTTACGTAAGGTGAGTTTCGTGAATTACTTGACGCTCCCGACAGTCACGCCTCTGATTAACGATCTCTGGAAAAGCACAAAGAAAATAACACAGGAGATGACGCCGAGCCATTCCGCCGAACTTGGCAGCTAACGGTCATGTGTTCTGCCCGCGCCATAGCCACGGCAACTTGAGGGCTGTACGCGCCCACTGACGGAGATCATACAGTCCCCAGTGGAAGAACACGCCAAAACGATCGTCGACGAACCGGGTGGTAGCACCGGTGGTGGGTTTCGGAGTGAACATGATGCTGTCTCGGGGTGTGAAAAAAGCCTAATTTATTCTTTGACTGATCCGAGAGTAATCCCTTTGATGAAATATTTTTGCAGGAATGGATAGATGAGTAGGATCGGGATCATGGCGATGAAGATCTTAGCAGCATTTAGGGTCTGGTTTGAAATCTCGTTGAGCTGCTGTATCTGATCTTGAGTCATGCTGGCGGTATTAATGACGACAATCTGCTGCTGGATATAGGTTTGCAGTGGATAATAGGCTTGCCTTGTCGAAAGAACCAGTCCATTAAAGAATTCGTTCCAATGGTAGACCATGCTGAATAGTGCCACGGTCGCGATCACCGGTTTGGAGAGAGGCAGGTAAATCTCCAGAAAGATTTGCCAGGGTCCCGCGCCATCGATCAAGGCAGCTTCTTCAATTTCCTTGGGAAGGTTGCGGAAAAAGTTCATCACTAAGATCACGTTGAAGATGGGAAGTGAATTGCCGAGCACCAAGCCCCAAATATTATTGATCAGGTGGATCGACTTCATCGTCTGGTACCATGGGATCAAGCCGCCCGAAAACAGCCACGCGAAGATCAACAGCCACATAATTACGTTTCTTGGCGGGAATTGATTCGCGCTTTTGGACAATGGATATGCCATCAAAAGAGTCGCAGCCAGTTCGGCAGCAGTCCCCAAAGTCACACGCTGGATCGAGACCCAAAAGGCGTGGAAGAAATTGACATCTCCCACGATCGATTTGTATGAAGTCAGACTGAAACCTACCGGCCACAGTTTGACCAACCCGGCGGCCGCCGCTGATTTATCGCTCAATGAGACGCACAGGGTATACCATAGCGGCAGAATGGTGGACAGCGCCAGGATCACTAATACTACGGCCACAACGATATCGATCAGGAGAGATCCAAGTGTATTATCTTTTACCATGTTGAAGGCTCCTCACGATTAGAAAATATTGTAATTGGCATATTTCCTGGCAAGGAAATAAGATAATGCGATCATCACAAAGCCGATCACCGATTTTAGGAGTCCGACTGCCGTAGCCAGCCCGTATTGCATCTGCAGGAGTCCCATACGGTACACCCAGGTGTCGATAATATCTCCGGACGAATACACCAGGGGATTATACAAATTGAAGATCTGGTCGAAATTCGCCTCCAATACGTTGCGCAGGCTCAATACGGTCATCAGGATGATCACTGTGCGGATCCCCGGCAGGGTGATATGGATAATACGCTGAAACCGACTCGCACCATCGATGGCTGCGGCTTCGTAGAGTTCGGGGTTGATTGCAGTCAGGGCGGCGAGATAAACGACAGCGTTGAAGCCAAATTCTTTCCAGATATCCGAACCGACCACCAGAGGGACAAATAATTCGGCTTTGGCAAAGAATAGAATGGGTCCATTTCCTAAAGCAGACCGAACGCTGTTGACTGGGCCGTGATATGCGAATACATCCAGCATGATCCCAGCCAGGATCACCCAGGAAAGGAAATGCGGAAGGTAAATGACGGTCTGGATCCCGCGTTTAAGGCTGTTGAGGCGCAGTTCATTAAGCATTAGTGCAACCAGAACAGGAACAATCAGATTGCCAAGAATTTTCAGCACAGCAATAAAGGCTGTATTGAAAAAGATGGTCTTGCTATCGTTCAACTGCAACATATATTTGAAGTTTTCCAGCCCGATCCAAGCGGACCCCAAAATACCCTTACCAGGATTAAAACGCTGAAACGCCATCACCACGCCGAACATGGGGATGATCTTGAATACAAATACCCAGAGTAACCCAGGCAAAAGCATCACATAATAGTGCTTATAAAATGATTTCAATCTCATGCAGACATGCCTCCGTTCCCATCTCTTCCGCGTTGACGACTTCCCGGAAGGGAGGAGTAAACGAAAAACAGGGAGTTTTACGGCTTTTTCTGTGCCATAAAACTCCCTGGAGGTCCTAGCACCGTTCAAGCTCTCCCACAATTATATTCGGGTCAGTTCGAGCGGCGTCGTTCCGTCTCAAGTGACTGTTCTCAATTACCCACAGCACTTATTTTACTGCCGCCTGCACTTCAGCAGTGATCTCATCGCCACCCTGGGCCTTCCAATCGTCAACAAATTGGTCAAAGGAATCGATTGGGGCGGTGCCCAGGACGATTTTCAGGAAGGTTTCGTCTTCCAGTTTTTTCAGGTTGGCCCACTTATCGATCATGGTTGGCGTCGAGGCATAGGTCTCGCTGAAGACCACATTCACCTTCTCAGCCCCGCCGACTGGGTTGTAAATTGCCCCATCGCCGACCAGAATGGAATACATGCGGCTCCAGGCACTCAGATCGGCCTGTGGGTCCCAATATTGTATGTCCATGTTATCAATTGGCTCGCCTTTGACCAACTTGATCTTCGTCACATCGTCTGCAAGCAGCTTGTAGGGAGTGTATTTAGGATCTTTATAATCCTCGGCTTTGGACTTGCCTGCCAGTACATCCAGCAATGCCTCCAGCAATGCCTGGTAGGTCACTTCACCTTCGTCATACATGGCTTGTGGGATGCGCAGCACTTCATTGGCCAAGCTGCCCTTGGTCAGGTCGAATTTGGATTCGTCGCGGTTGAAGAGGTTCACGATCTTCATCGCTGCTTCAGGGTGTTCGTATCCTTTGCGCACCACCACAAACGAGGTAGCCGGTGTACCCTGGTGGGGATTCCAAACACCTTGATCATCCAGCGGTACGGCATAGGCTTGCCAGTTGGCCTCGGAGTTGTTCTTGATCGCGTCTGGCAATGGCCAGTATCCGTTCCACCACTCGCCAAAGTAGATGCCGACTGTGCCAGCGGCGATTGGGGCGCTAGAATCCTTGCGAACGCCCATTTCGGGGTCAATCAGGCCTTTCTTATACAGGTCTGCCAGCTTCGCCAGAGCAGTCTTGGTTTCCGGGAGGATCGATCCATAAGCGACATTGCCATTTGCATCTTCCACCCAGAATCCCGGATAGGCATGGAAGGACCCGAAAACCGGGTCGAACGTAAAATTTCCATTGGTCGGCTGCAAAAAGTTTGCATAGAGGGCGCCGCCATTCTGTGGTCCTAAAATGCCGATCGTGTTGCCCGGACCATTCCCGCCGGGATCCTGTTTGACGAAAGCCTCGGCGATTTTCTCGATCTCGTCCATTGTCTTTGGGACCGGCAGGCCCAGTTTGTCGAGCCAGTCCTTGCGGATCCACATCAGTTGGTAACCGTCATCTGGCACGGTCAAGGCTGGGATGGCCATGATTTTTCCATCGAAGGTGATGGCTTTAAGGGCGATCCCTTGCGAACTGTCCATCATCTGCTTGACCGTTGGAGATGCATAGGCATTGTACATCTCGGTCAAATCGGCGATTTGGTCAGATGCCACCAATTGCGTCAACTGGGTCAGGTTGACCACCATGGCGTCTGGTAGGTCATTGCTGGCGATCGACAGGTTTACCTTCTGATCGTAATCGGCAGTGGCAGAAGTCCAAAGATACTGGACATCGATATTCAACATATCCTTGACATAGCGAGTGTACTGGTTGTTCTCTGGAGTATCCCCCTCGGGCAACTTTTCATTTGTTTCAAACGATCTAACTGTGGTCAGGACGACCGGTTCTTCATATTTCCCGTATGGATCGGCTGCCGGGACTTCCGTTGCTGCGGGAGCCGTGGCCGGAGCCTCAGTCGCTTCCGTAGTCTCAGGCTCAGCAGATGTGGCGGTAGCGGCAGGTCCACAGGCGGCCAAAAGCGTAGAAAACACTGTGAGAAGCACAAGCAATCTGAACAGGTTTTTAGACATCTTTTCCTCCGTGAAAGTAGGGTAGTCAACCAAACGTGCAACGATCAGTTGGAACACACAATTTCCTGGCCTGCACCTCCTTTTCTCATTGCGCTTATTCGCGCAGTCAGTGAATCCAACGGGCAAAAGCCAGGCAGGAAACCTAATCTGATGCTGAAAACCTTTGAATACGCCTGCTAAAAATGCCTCAAGATAAACCTTGCTCAGTGTATAATTCAAAGAGGCAGAGGCGTAGCCAAGGAGTCTAATCTGATAACCTGCGTGCTTTGCCGGTTCTGGGAGATACCATATGCGGCCAAGCAAGCTGGTATCTCCCATGTTTATTAATCTGTTTTACAGAGTACCGCACGCATGCTAACATGCGTAGGCAAACTTGAGATTTGCGTTTTGGCTCACAAAATGATTTAGAAAGTTTATTTATGAGACAAGCGGTAACGGGGTCGTACTGGATGATTCTTCAGTTTAGCCTGGGGAATATACCTCCTCACTGATCCTAATTGTTGTAATTCCTACGGCAGGGACCGGAACTCTCTCCCACGACTAAATGACATGGGATCAGAATCCGTGGATTTTCATCAACAGTCCCTTCAAGATGTTTGATTAATAACTCGGTTGCCAGCCGGCCTAATTCTGCGCTGGGCGGTTCCATGATCGTTAAATTAGGCAACATGAGTTCAGCCATCCTTGCCGATGAGACAATTGCTACCATTGAGAAATCATCCGGGATTTTCCATCCCCGCTCTGCCACTGCACGCATGATTCCAGGGTTTGCACGGTCGTTCATTGTGATGGCCGCAGTAAGTTCCGGATGTTCTTCAAGTAAAGCTTTGAACACTTCATATCCGGCTTGAGGCGAGGGATGGCAGAAACGTGTTACGCCTTTCAAACCGGAGGAATGGATATATTCTTCGAACGCGGCTTTGGTACGAATGACAGGCCCATATCCCGCTTCGTACGCTGCCTGAGACTGATTGATGAAGGCGATATGGGTGTGTCCCAGTTTTGAAAGATAGGCTAGGGTTTCATCGACTGTCTGGTGAAACGCGATATCGACATAACCGTCGCGGTCGTCATCGCAGCGTCCGATCATACTGAATGGAAAGTCCAACTCGCGCAGCAAATTGACACGCTCGTCGTTTCGATGGATTTCCATCAAGATGACCCCATCTACCAGCCCTTGTTGCGTCAACTGACGAAGTTCACTGGGATCATTCGTTTCAGCCGACCAGATGACCAGGTGATATCCATTTTTACTGGCAGCGTGCGCCGCGCTGGCAACAAATTCGAGTTCGGTGATTCCCAACCCTCGTTCAATCGCAGGGAAAATAATAGCAAGAATACGGCTGTGCTTGCTGGCTAACCCCCGTGCAAGAGGATGTGGACGATAGCCTAATTCCTCCATGGCTCGAGCGATCCGCTGCCGCGTCTCTTCTGAGATGGGACGTGTCCCATTCAGCGCATAGGAGACTGTGCTAAGGGAGACTTTGGCTAGCTTGGCGACATCCAGCATCGTTGACAATGGAGTACCTCAGGAATTGGTGGATATATCATTCATCGAATCGTTTAGTCGAAGCGCTTCGATAAATCAATCATAATGATTTTTTTAAAAAAGTCAATAGGTTGTTAATGATCCTGGGCGAAAGTTTGTAGAAAATGTCATAGAAATTGTGGGCTTATCTTGTTCAGCTGTACAAGAAGTTGCACGCGTGCAGGCAGCTAGAAATATTCAGCAAACCCGTTTCATGAATCCCGGTTATCGACTATCGAAGAACGGCTCTTCGCCTGACATCGTTTGTAACGCAGATAGATCCAGCTCGTTTTACCGGCTGCAGGACGGGGGGCAAATAGGGCAGTTTTCCGGTAACAAGCTTGCCCTACCTGCACCGTGCGCAGGTGCAGGTAAGTAGAGTCGAAGGGATGATAGTTGGAGCTTGATGCAGGCTACTCAAATCTACTGACCCGACAAGACTAGCTTTACTGCTCTTGGCAGATGTGAAATACTTACATCTAAATACTCAATAGCTATGTCGAATAAAAATAGCGGAATGACTACTTCCACAAAATTTTAGTTCTCATAAAGTCATTACATCAATTCCATTGAATATGATAAATATGTCCGATTGTGTACGTGCCTGCCCCTGTGGCTATTATGGCGATTCACAAAAGCCGTACACTTGTGCACCTGCCCTGGTGACGAAATATCAAAAGCGAATTTCTGATCCCTTGCTTGATCGCATTGATACGGCGCAGCCGCATCGAAGCCCCAAGAGTTGATTACGAAAAATTGAGCGGGATCGCGTTGGAGAATCAAGTGAATCGATTCGCAAACGCGTGCGAGCCGCACGAGATATTGAGCGCAACTGTTTTTTAAATAATGGATCTTCAGACATTGTATGTAATGCAGATATGCGTCTTCTTAAGCTTAGGTCCCGTGATTTGCTGCCAAGACTTGTCCGAAGCTCGGTATCGCCAGTTGTCTGAAAAGCCTGTCGATTTCTTCGGCCGTACAAGGCATATCTGTCTCAACCCACCACACCAATATGCCCATCAATGCGCTGACAAAATAATGGGCCGCAATTTCGGATTCGAGTGAACCATACTTTTCATATGACTTCGATATTTTGAAAGACTCGTGCATATGAGCAAACACATCATCGTGGAGGGGTCTGGTGAATATACCGTGTACATGAGCAAACACATAATCGTAAACAGGCTTGGCGAATATACCATACCCCCAATTCCCCAGCATTGCCTTGAAGAAGCGATGATTTTGCCCAATAAACTGGAACAAGCTAAGTGTGGGGGAAAATTCAGGGGAAAGATTCATGATGTCAGCGTTACCAAAATTTTTCTTTGCATCCAAGAATTGTTTTTCATGTTGCACAAAAAGTTCAT
>WNFU01015338.1_pt1 | contig 10965 bp, 13 predicted proteins | sample 5400121 | NCBI WGS metagenome assembly WNFU01 (sample SAMN13153360, study PRJNA577476) | soil metagenome | isolation source: 100 cm soil or saprolite under grassland replicate 1 | place: USA:California | collected 2016-06-15
CGCGCGAGCGAGGTCTTCCCGGTACCGCGCGGCCCCGCGAAGAGATACGCCTGGCGCACCTGGCCCCCGGAGATCGCGTTCTTCAGCGTCCGGACGATCGCTTCCTGGCCGACGACCTCGTCGAAGTCCTGCGGCCGGTACTTCCGGTAGAGCGCGGTCACCCGCTCGATCTTACTCGGAGGGTGTGCGGGTCCCGCCCGCGGCAGCGGCCGGGACTCACTGGTTCATCGGCTCATCCTCCTCCCTGGAAATCGGCCGTCACGACGATGCTGTCGGGCTGATCTTTGAGAGGCCCCTCGGCGACGCCCACGCCGAGTCGCCGGAAGGCTGGTAGCAGGAGGACGTATCGGTGCTTCGGGCTCGCCAGCCACATCGCCACGACCCGCTGGATCGCCGCCTCGTCGTCGATGCTCCAGCCGAGATCCTCGCCGACGCGACCCGTCGTCACGCCGAAACGCAAGAGACGGCCACGGAAGTCGCCATGCGCGAAATAGCGCCGCCGGATCATGTCGATGGAATGCGCCCGGGCGGCTCGGGTGAGCGTGACCGCGACGCGCACCGCCGGGAGCGAGTAGCGGGCTCTCGTGGCGTTCACCGCCTGCACGAACGACTGCTCCTCATTCGTCAGCTTGAAGCCGGCCGCGTCCGCATCCGTCGCATCGGCCGTTCCGGCGGCCGTCACGGCAGCCGCTGCGCTGAGCGCGAGCCGGAGTGGGGCGGCCCGGCGGGCCGCCCCCTCTCGGATGCGCCTAGCGAGCGCGTGCATAGCTCCGAACTCCGACGCCGCTCGTGAGCAGCATCAGGCCGAGCAGGAACAGCAGCGAGAGCGCCAGACCCGTGAACGGGAGCTGGGTCACGACCCGCGGCCGGTTGAGCTCGCGGTTGGCGCCGAACGTGTGGCTGATCCTCGGCTGACCCGCGGCTGTACGGGGCGTCCGGGTGACGGTCGTGCCGGCGCCCGCGGCGGCGCTTGTGGCCGCCGGCGGTCCGCCGGTCGCCACGCCGAGCACGCCGCTCGTCGGGGTCGTCCCGGGCGGACCGCCCGATGCGGTCGGACCCGTCGCCGGCGGCGTCCCGCCCAGTGTCACGCCCGGCTCAGTTGTGACCGGGGCTGTCTGGACGGTGCCGGTCGATCCCGAGGCGGTGCTCCCGCCGCCGATCTGGACCGTTCCGATCGAGTCCGTGGCGGAATTTCCGCCGCTTCCGGCCACGCCGGTTGGCGCAGTCGCACTCGCCGACCCGGCCGGCGTGGTCGCACTCAACGTCGGTGCCGTCGAAACCGGTCCGGACTGGACGGTTACAGCCGAGCCAGAGGCGTCGTTTCCACCTCCGATCTGGACGGTGCCGATCGAGTCGGTCGCGGTGTTGCCGCCGCTGCCACCGATCGCTGCCGGCAGGCTCACTGCGATGTCACCCAGCGGCGTGTCTGCCGAGGCATCCGCGCCGAGGGTGAGCTGGCCCATCTGGACGCCGACCAACGCGCCGTCGGCGGTGTTGCCGCCACCGAGCTGGGCGGTGCCGATCGAGTCGGTCGCGCTATTGCCGCCGCCGGCGATGCCGAGCGTCGCGCCGCGACTAGGCTCATGCCGGCCATCGACGCAGCGGCCTCCGGTGAGGTGCCCGTCGAGCCGACCTGGACGGCTCCGACCGAGTCGGAGGCGCTGTTTCCGCCGCCCACCTGGACGGCGCCGATCGAATCTGATGCGGTGTTCGTACCGCCCGTGCCGACGTTCGTGGGGGCGCTCACGGAGGCGCTGTTCCCCGCGACGCTGACGGACGCGGACGGCGATGAGTTGATAGGACTGGTCTGGACGGCGCCGGCCGAGTTGGAGGACGTATTGCCTCCACCGTCCTGGACGGTTCCGACGGAGCTCGAGGCGGTGTTATCTCCCGTACCCGAGACCGATGTCGGCGCCGAGACGCTCGCCGAGGTGGCCGGCGCAGAGGCCGTGACCGACGGATCCACGCTCGTGGACCCCACCTGGACCGTGCCGATCGAGTTGTCTGCGACGTTGTCCGCCGCGGCTGTACTGGCCCCCGATGAGGGCCGCACACACCACAGCGAGTGCCGCGATGAGTTGGCGAAGCATGTTGATCTCTCCTTCTTAGCGAGTCGTAGCCGCCGGACCCACCGGCGGTGCCTCTATTTGCGGCTGCGCCGCCTAGTCAGGCCGCTCGAGCTGAAGGAGATACGGATGTGGCCGAGGTGCCGCGAGCAGCGGCGAGATGCGCCGGCCGAGGCCTGGGATGCCCAAGGCGGCCAATCCAGCCGCCAGGGCGAAGAGGAGCAGCGTCGCGCCGATGCCGGATGCGCCGGCCCCGGACACCCCGAAGCCGGGAGTCGGCGACTTGGGAGCCGGGAACTGGGGCGTACCGAGCCTGAGAGGCGCCGGGGTCGACGCCCTCTGGGCGCTGAGCGATGCTGTTCCGGGAGTCTGCGTCCAGGGGGAGCGCGGCAGAGCCGGTGCCCTGCCGCGCTCATTGGACGAAGCGACTCGGGAAAGGTTGCGGCGGCCGTCGAAGCGCTTGGCGACATCCGTCGCCTCGCGTCTGGGCATGCGCGACTGCGGCGAGGTCAAGGGGGATCTTGAACGCTGTGGCTGGGGCGCAGCCCCGGTGCCGACGGCCGCCTGGATGGAAGGAGTTCCCGCGGAGCCGACAGTGACCGTCGCACCGCCCGCGGAGACGGCGCGATCCGGCTGGGCAGGCGGCTTGGCGACCGGTGTCGCCAACGCCGGAGACGGCGATGCTGCGGCCTGGACGGCGGGTTCGGACGCGCCGCCGACCGAGGTCGAGACCGTCACGGGCCCGACCGTCGTGGACGAACCGAGCACGCCGTCGTCGGCGAACGCGGAGGGCGCGAAGACAAGGGCTACCAACACCCCCACAGCCGTCCGCCGCACAAGCTGTCTCAGAAGCCAGGGAGACCCAATTCCCACAAATGCTTCTCCTTGGGTTTGTCTCTTTCTTTGAGTGCGGTTTTTCCAGTTTACGAATTTGAAAACCCCGACCGGAAAAGATCCCTCGTTCGAGGGATGTTCTTCACTACAAGAAAGTCGGTCCTTTGCCGTCCTTAATTGACGGAAGGCATTCCGTCCAAGGCTACGCCCGCCGTGGGTCATCCATGTCGTGCGAAGAAAGAGACAAGACGCACGCAGGATCGACGGGCGTAGCCTTCGACGGTGGTCGAGGCGACCCGCCTAGCCGCAGATTTTGGTGCCCGTTTCCTGTGCCGCCCCCTTGTGGGACTCTGCATCCTAAGCGTTCCGTACCTCGAGCCATTCTGCAAGTCGTGAGTTCGGACTAGTACTTTCGGTCGGTCCGGCCGATTGCGGAGCGGCTACCATCCGGGGGCCGCGGCGGTGGAAGTGTGTGAACCGCGTCAGGGCCGGGAGGCAGCAGCGCTAAGCATTCCTTCCAGGCGCCGCGGTTCTCTCCCGGGCGCATAGCTCAGCGGGAGAGCGCCCGCTTCACACGCGGGAGGTCCCTGGTGCCCGGCCACCGGCCTCGGCACCCCGACGGCGTCTGGCACCCTAGTTTTCGAAAACCGTTGTCGGCGCGGCGAGCGTCACTGGATTTCCGTCCGGGTCCGAAACGAACGCAACCCGTTCGCCCCAGGGCATGTCCTCAGGCTCGCGGAGCACGGGGACACCGGCGCCCCGCATCGATTCGATCGACGCGTCGACGTCGTCGACGTACACGAAGAGCTCGAAACGAGGCCCGTCGCCCATGCTCTTACCGATCATTTGTTGGGGCGAAGACTCGTGGACGATTCCCAGGTCGGCCTCATCACGTCGTAAGCCCACATAACCCGGTTCACCGTCGGGCGGGAACTGGTACTGCTTCTGAAAGCCCAGCAATCCTTCGTAGAAGTTGACCGCGCCTCTTACATCGCGGGTGTAGATAACCGGGAACGCCCTTCGCATGGGCGATGACCCTAACGTAGCCCGCGCACGCTTCTTGGTTGCAGAATCCGGGCCCGCCCGTTCAGAGGAAAGTTGAGATAGACGTCTGCTTGATCGAAGTTCCCTCTCACGCCGGCGATGACCGTCACGGCGCGAGCAAGGGACCGCGACGGATCATCGAAGCCGGCGCCGACGAGCTGATCGCGTCGCACGGTGTCGGCGTGACGCGCAGGCGTGCTGATCTTCCCACGCTCTTTCGAGACACGGCGAGCTCTGCGGCTCAGGTGAACAAAGAGGTCGCCGGACTGGTACGGAAGGCGCACGGTGCAGGGGAGCTTCCCCTCGTCCTTGCGGGATCGTGCAATGCCAGCCTCGGCGTGCTCGGGGGGTTCGAGCACGGGGATTGCGGCGTCGTCTGGCTCGATGCCCACGCCGACTTCAATACGCCGGAGTCGACGGCCAGCGGTTTCTTCGCCGGCATGTCCACCGCGGTGATCACAGGCCACTGCTACGGGAACTACTGGGCGCAAATCGGCGACAACACGCCGATCGCCGAGGACGCCATCGTGATGTTCGGTGTCCGAGACTTGTCCCTCGAAGCCGAGCGTGAGCGCTTGCGGCATTCCGCGATCCACGTGGTCGCGTGGTGCGACGGAAAGCCGAGCGGGAGATCGTGCCTCCACTCGACGACTTGGCCGGACGCGTGCGCGATGTCTACCTTCACGTCGACTTCGACGCTTTCGCTCCGGAGATCGCGCCGGGCATCGTCGACGAGCCGGTTCCGGGCGGACTCTCTCTCGAGGACGCGGAACGCATCATTAGTGCGACCGCCGAACGGTTTCGCATCCAGGCCGCGACCCTCGCCACGTACGTCCCCGAGGACGACCACGACGACAAGACGCTAGGGGTCGCACTCCACGTCGTTGGTCTGCTGGGCGACTACGCGAGCAACCGCCCGAGCGGACCGCGTGAAGGGAGGGGCCGCTGGAGCGGCCCCTCCCTTGGTCAGGGTCAGTCGAGTGGCTGGAAGTAGTGCTTCGCCATGTAGTGGACCACCTTCATGCCGAGCACCTGCGCCTGCACGTCGGCAGTGCGGTAGTGCAGCCTGCCCAGATGCGGGCGTCGATGATCTCCTTGAGAGGCTCCGAGAACCGGTCGAAGTGGCGCGTCTCACCCCCGAACTGGCTGCTCGTCACGTCGAACCCGATCTTGTCCGTGCCGAAGAACATCTGCAGGACGCGGAGGCTCGCGCCGTCAAGGCAGAGATGCCCCGACGGGTGCTCGGGGTACGGCGCCGTGATCAGCGCCGTCCCGACCCGTCAGGCGCGGTCGCGAGGCTTGCAAGCACATATCTGGCGTTAGACTAGGACTAGATGCTCAGTGGTGATCTGTTGGTCGAGGCGCGGCGTCGCGCAGGAATTTCGCAGGCGGAGTTGGCGAACCGGAGCGGAGTGGCGGCCTCGCTGATCGGTCGCTACGAGCGGTACGAGGTGATCCCGAGCCTCGAGCGGCTGCGCGAGCTGCTGCGTGCATGCGGCGTCGAGCTGAGCTTCCGGCTCGCCAACCTCGACACGAGCGACCACGACCGGGTCCTGATCGAACGCGAGCTGCAGCGGACGCCGGCGGAGCGGCTGCGGCGCGGCCTGGCCGCGGGGCGGGCGTTCCGCTCGCTGGCGGATGATGCCCGCCGCGGAGCCTGATCCGCTCGAGATCCTGCGCACGCTCGAGCGGCACGGCGTCCGCTACGTCCTGATCGGCGCGGCCGCGGCGCGCGTCGCAGGCGCCGATCGTGACCGAGGACGTCGACGTGACGCCGGCGACCGACCGAGCCAACCTCGCGCGCCTGGCGGCCGCCCTGCGCGAGCTCGGCGCCCGCCTCCGCAGCGCGGCGCAGCCCGAGGTCATCCCGTTTCCGGCCGAGGCCGGGATGCTCACGAGCGCCGACATCTGGACGCTGACGACGTCGGCGGGCGACCTCGACGTCTGTTTCGCGCCTTCGGGCACCCGCGGCTACGACGATCTGCGCCGGGAGGCCTCGCGCGAGCGCCTCGGTAAGGGGTTGACCGTGACCGTCGCCTCGCTCCGCGACGTGATTCGCTCCAAGGAGGCGGCGGGCCGCGACAAGGACCTGGCGCAGCTGCCGCTCCTGCGCCGGACGCTCGAGCAGATCCGCGAGCGCGAGCGCAGACCGCCGGAGCTCGAACGGTAGCCGGGTCTACGCCTTCGAGGGGCGTCAGGGCGAGAGGTCCGCGCAGATCTCGCCGGTGACGTCCTCCGTGAAGCTGCCGGTCGAGAGGTCCTCGATGCCGCTGAACGAGAGGCTCCCCGTCGCGTCCGCAAGCTTGCCCGTTCCGCTGACGCTCGATGTCGTGGCGTGGAACTCGCCGGTGGCCACGTCCAACGTTCCGGATACCTCGGCCGTCAAGGTGGCGTTGCTGACGGTGAAGACGATGGCGCCTTCGAACGAGGCGACCGTTCCCGAGAAACCCGTGATGACGAATGAGGCCTGCGTCGTTCCCTGGAGCAGGCCGCCGCCGATGATCTGCGCAGTCGTCTGGCCGCCGCCGAGATCCTGACCAACGCCTTTCGCGTTGATGTTGTGGCAGGAAACCGCGCCGCGAGCCGCTGCCGGCGCTGCGGCGGCAACGACGAAGAGCACCATCACGGCCAGAGCCGCCTTGCCAACCTTCATTGCTGCACCTCCCTGTGGGAGTTGTGTGGCAATGCGATCCTAATCTCCGCTACGGGACGCGCCGGTGCCGTCGATGCCGGCCAGGCCGGCAGGGGCCGACACGTCTCCCTCGCCCTCGTCGTAGAGCTCGAGCCAGGGCAGGCCCTGCTCGATGTACGTGGCCACGTCGATCACCGTCGGGGGAGGGTCGTGCCCGGTCAGCGCCCGGTACTGCTCGCTGTTCAGGAGATGGACGGAGACGACCGCCGAGTTATCGGGATCCCAGACGTCGAGGCCGTGAGGATCGGGGTAGATCTTCTGCCGGATCTGGCCGCCGGCGCCAAGGCCAAGGCCGGGCGTCCTGAGCCGCCGGCCCACGGGCAGCTCCTCCGCCGGCGGCGGCGGTTCGTCGGGGAAGACGCCGGGCTTGGGCTCGTAGACGCGAATCTGGATGCCGCCAACCTCTTCTCGGCCCGTGAGGCGGCCCTCCACCGTGGCGCCGCTCCCCAGCGGGAGCGCGACGAACTGGCGGACGAAGCCCTCACCCGCATTGATCCCGTCGAGCCAGGGCTGGTTGGGACAGACGAGGTAGTTCTGGGGAGCGTCGGAGAGCCGTGCTTCCCAGGGTTCGCCCGAGAGGGCATTGACACCTCCGACGGCGACCTGCACGGCGTTCGGCTTCCAGTCGGCTCCCTCGAAGGCGAGCCAGAGCGCCTCTCGCTGGTAGAGCGGGATGAAGACCGCCAAATCAGCCTCCGACACGGCCGGCGCCGCGTCGCCGAGCTCTTCGACCGGGGCGACAGGTAAGCGGCCGAGACCCGGCGGGAGCGGATAGACCCGGCCGTCCTCCGGGATCCGCAGCGTGCGCTGGAAGGCGACCGCGAATCGGTCGCCGACTCGGACTTGGCCCTCACGGACCGAGACCGCCGGCATGGCTCGAGCCTACTTCGCCTTCGGGTACATCTGGGCGATGAAGGACTTGTCGCGCGTCGACAAGTGCTTGTTCTCCGGCGTTCCCTTGCCGTCGGCGAACAGCGTGCCGGGAAAGGCGTAGAGCATGATCGACTTGCGGTCGAAACTCGTCGAGTTCGTCTGATCCCTCGAGTAGCGCTGCAGGATGTTGAAGTCGATGTCCTCCTTCGACCAGAAGTTCGGCCGGCCAGAGTAGACGCGGTGCACCTCGGCAACATTCCACTTGAGCTGGGTCTGTGGGTTCTGGTGCTCGTGGATGCAGCCGAGCGCGTGGCCGAATTCGTGTACGACGACGCGCTCGTATTCGGCGTCGTCAGTGTCGTCTCGAAGCCACCCGAAGTTCATCGTCGGCTCGTGCTTGGGGAAGTAGCGCTCCACGAGCGCATCGGTTCCGACCGCCGACCACGAGCCGGGATCGGCCGTGAACGAGATCCGGATCTGCGCGTCCTGCGTCGTCACGAACCTGAAGGTGATGTTCGCGTACTGCTCCCACAGGTGTGCCTTCTCTTGCACCTTCTTCCTCTGGGACGCATCCCCGTCGAGGAAGCGGCATTTCAGCGTTGTTGTATTCGGCCACTTCTTGACCGCGAGGAGCGCCATGCGCGCCACGGGATGGTGGAAGTCCGACGCGTCGATGTCACGCGGTGGCCGCTTCATCATTCTCAAGGCGTGCTCCGCGGTGGCCCGCTCGGCGCTCGCCCGTGCGGGGTTGACATGGTCCGGTACGACGCGATCGATGCAGAGGCGAAGATCCTCGCTAGGCGGCATCGCGGCTCCTCTCGGGCTTGACGGCTGATCTCGGATTGTCCCGAGTAAACCGATCGATCCTACGCCCGTGTTTCTGCGGGCTCAATGGGCCGGGACGACGGCGAACGGCGCGTCGTCCGAGGTGCTCGCCATGACTTCGACGAACGGCTGCGCCGCTCCCAGGCCGTCGGTGGTGAGCAGGTTCGTCCGTCGGCCTAGCGCCGCGACGAGCGTGGCGCGCGGAACGAAGGTCGCTTCGCTCTCACCGAAAACGTGCGAGAGCGTCGACATCAGCGCCGTCATCGGCCGCGCCGGGTCGGGATCTTCCCCCCAGAGGTTGAACAGCGAGCGTGGCGTCGCGTTCCGCGAGCCGTGGTGGCCGACCTTGTAGAGGTCGACGTCGGCGAGCAGCCCGGTCAGCTCCGCCTGCTCGGGCGAGTCCTTCAGCGCCCACAGCCAGTTCTCGATCTGAGCGTCGCCGGGGAAGAGCAAGCGCTTGTCGCCGGCGTCGATCAGCAGGATCACGCTGGTGTTGTTGAGCGCGTCGTCGAGCGTGCGCACGATCCGCATCAGCGAGCCGAGCTGCTGGCGGTCGAGGCGGTCGACGAGCCAGCCGATCGGACCGGGCCCCGCCTCGGCCACGGGGACGGCTTGTCCGGCGGTGAGCAGCCGCCCGCCGGCGCTGGGAGCGCCGGCGCGGACATGCTCGTCGGCGCCGCTGGGGATCCCCGCCGGCGCGGGCTGCTCCAGCTGCCTGTGGAGTGCGAGCCAGAACTCGGGATCGTTCGCGCGCTCGTGGACGAGGTCGGGCTCCTGGTCGACCGTCGGCGGCCCGAGGACGCGCACCGTGATCCCGGGTACGAACTCATCGATGCGCGACGCATCGCCGGCGCGGACGTAGACGCCGCCCGCCGTCTTCGTCCGGTCGGTCAGCCAGTCGAGCGCGTCCTGGTTCGGAAGCTGGTCGAGGGCGAGACGGCCCACCTGGCCGCGGACGCTGCGCACGTCCGCTGCACCGGCGAGCTCGGCGACCGTGGCGGCGAACGTCTGCCCCTCGCCGAGGCTGGCCGCGAAGCGGCGCGTGCCGGATCGAAGGGCCGGTCCGCTCGCGTCCGGCGGCAGCTTCGGGTCGTCCATCCACGGACGTACGACGAAGCCAGGCTGCAGCCGGTCGAGGATCTCGGTCGCATGTGCGTCTCCGAACCCGTCGATGTGATCCTTGTGCCGGTGCGTGGCGACGATCACGTCGAGGCGCCCCTGCGTGTGCTGCTCGATCAGCTGGGCGACGCGCGCCCGGAGCCCCGTGCCGAGGCCCTTGGGAGCACGCCGGCTGCCGAAGTCGATCAGCACGTGCCGCTCGCTCCGCCCATCGGCGAGCGCGGTGTCGTACTCGAAGCTGAGGAGGAAGCAGTCGCCGAAGCCCACCTGGTACATGCGCACGCGCACGCGCGCGGGCCGGGGCGTGCGTGGCCGCGCCACTACCAGTCCTCGCCCGCGCGGCTGTCCGGCTCGTGGAACTCGGCAAAGCGCATTCCCAGAGGCGTACCGAGCGAGAAGCCGAGCCGTTTGCTGCGGTCGTAGAAGCCGTGCCGGATCAGATAGTCGAGCCGCCGGCTCTGCCGCTTCCAGTCCTGGAGCCGCTTGCTCGCATGGAACTTTGCCATCCCGAACTGGTCGAAGATCAGCGTCCCGCCGCCCCAAACCTGGATCTGGGTGTCCTTCTTCAGATCGCCCGGAAGCTTGACGCCGAGGCCTTTCGCCTCGGCGGCCGTGACGTTCAGCATCTGGATGTAATTGGCGACGACCTCGTTGACGATCAGGCCGTCCGGGCCGGCCCGGACGGACGGGCGCACCGACTCGACGCAAATGTAGTAGTCGCGATTGATCCCGAGCACGTCGGCGTTCTGCCAGAGGAAGCGAAAGACCTCGTCGCGATCAGCGCGGAGGGCGGTGAAATTGAGGTTGTCGTAGACCAGCCGCTGCTCGAGGCCGGCGAGATCGGTCGTTCGCCCTTCCGGCTCGATCCCGAACGACGCGAACGTGTTCTGCACCGACGTTCGATAGCCGTGCGGGTCGTCGGGTGCCACGACCCCGTCGGAGACGATCAGCGCCTCGAGGAAATCCGCGAACTCGAGCTCGACCGCCGGGGCGTAGTCGATCGCCCGGATCGCCATCTGCAGAAGGTGTTGCGCGGACTTTGCTCCCTCCTCGGCCGCGCGCTTCCGGTCGAGCCCTTGGGCGTAGATGAGGGCCTTCAGGCGCCCGGTCCACATCTCGACGAGCGAGCGCATGATTGCTGCGACGATGATCTCGCCCCGGCGGTGTGGCTCCTCGTACTCGAGCTCCGTCTTCCACGTCTCGTTCGGCTCGAGCTCGAGCGAGCGCCGCAAGGCGCTCCCGCGGACGCCCGAGGTGGCCTCGCCGAACTGCTTGGCGAGGCCGAAGAGCGCCGAATGCGCCAGCTCCCCGTTGCTCACCTTGGCCGCCGGGATCCGGCCTTGCGCGTTCGCCTTCCCGAGCGCCGTCTCGACCAGGGAGTCGATCGAGAACACCGACAGCAGCGCGACGATGTCGGCGAAACCCTCGTGGAAGGCGGACTGGTCGGGTAGGCCCGGTTCGATGAAGCGTGGGCGCAGCCCGTCGAGAATTGCGTGGGTCGTCTCGTGGGCG
>WNFU01009504.1_pt1 | contig 10962 bp, 10 predicted proteins | sample 5400121 | NCBI WGS metagenome assembly WNFU01 (sample SAMN13153360, study PRJNA577476) | soil metagenome | isolation source: 100 cm soil or saprolite under grassland replicate 1 | place: USA:California | collected 2016-06-15
CTGCATGGCATCCAACGACTGCGCCTCGATGCGTTGGCGGCGTCGGGCGCGTCCGTTGAACAGGTACGCCGCGGCGGCCGCGAGCACGGCCAGCGCGATCCACGTTGGCGACAGTGACGCCAGCCCAAGCAGCGCGCTGATACCAGCCACCACCATTGCCGGCCCGCGCAGAGCGTCATCGTGCGCGCGTACCCGCGCGGCGAGCTGCACCACCTGCACCCGTACAGCTGGCCAGGCGACTCGCTCGCGGCGTGGCATCGCCACACGTTCGAATGCATCGACTCCGACCGCTGCCGCCACACGTCGCGTGGCCAGGCTGCGTTGCCGCGCACGCTCGACCGCGACCAGCAGAACCACCAGGCCCGCAGTGGCGAGCACCGCGAGCCCGAATGGCAGCACGTCAATTGCCACTGCTGGTGACCTGTCCACGACCGGGCGATGTGAGCCGCTCGGCCAGCTCGGAATCCGTCAGACTCGACGGATACGTGGTCTCCCCGCCCGCGCCCGAGCGCAAGACCACGAAGGGTCGGGCGCCGAGCGCCTGAGCTTCGTGCAGCAGCAGCGCAGTCGCCTGCGGTACCGCCAGCGTCAGCCCCGCGCCACTGCCATCGGGTGCCACTGCCATCACCGGCACATCCGCTACGAGCAGTCGCGTGACGTTTTCGCCGCCAGTCACCTGGCGCGAGAAGTAGCCCAGCACGTCCACGTGGTCGCCAACGTGCGCGACCGCCGCGGCGCCTCCCGTTGCGTCCACACGCAGCACGCTTGCGACGCGATCGGGCGGCACCACGGGCGTCAACTGCGTGGCCGGCTCAGCCGTCGGCTGCGCGGGTCCCGCGGCGACGGGTTGCAACACCACCAGCACGCCCACGATCGCTGCCGCGAGCAGCACCGCGCCGAAGCCGACGAGCGCGAGCGTCAGCGGGTCAGCTCGGCTCTGCATGCATGCTTCCGCGCAGCGTCTCGAAAATGGGCGCGGCTCGCCGCCACGCCGCGTCGAGCTGATCCAGGTACTGCTGCCCGCCAGCCGTGCTCCCGCTGCGCCCGAGCTACTCGAGCTCCCAGGCGATGTCGCGCAGCTCGTTCGCGCCGACCGTGCCCGCGATGCCTTTCAGCGCGTGCGCCGACGCCTCGAGCGCGGCTGCGTCGGCGTGCTCGACCGCTTCCTGCAGCGTGGCGCTGCGCTGCGCGCCCTCCTCGAGGAAGCGCGCGATGATCAGGCCCACGCGGTCGGGCCCGTCTGGCCGCTGCAGCTGGCGCAGCATGACCAGTGACGAGACGTCCACCGGGTCAGGCGGCACGCTGCGCTCTATAGATGACATCCACGATTGCGTCCGGCTGGTCTGCACAGGACAGAGCTAGCGCCGGGCCGGTACGGCAGAAACAGCCACAGCGTGTGCCACAGACGAACGGCGCGCTGGTGTAACCCTCTCGCTCTGGGAGAGGGCAGGGTGAGGGCGAGGTCTCGGCCGACAGCTAGCCCTCACCCCCGACCCCTCTCCCAGAGGGCGAGGGGAGGACGATATATATGCTTGCAAGGTTCGTGAGGTCTCGGGCGCAGCTAGCCCTGGTGTACATCTCGGGCTCGTTCGGCTTTGGCTTCCAGCAGATGGCGGCGTTCCTGGTACCGCTGCGCGCCCGTGAGCTGTCGGCGCCGCTCGACCAGATCGGCGTCATCGTCGGTGCCGGCGCCGTCGTGCCTGCCCTGCTCTCGGTGTGGTCGGGCGAGCTCGCGGACCGCTTCGGTGCGCGGCGCACCTATATTGGCGGCACCGTCGTCGCCGCCGCGTGCGGCGTGCTGATGTTCGCGGCAACGAGCTACTGGCTGCTGCTGCCCATCCAGCTGGTCATGGGTTTCGCGCGCAGCACGGCGTGGATCGCCTCGCAAACCTATGTCGCCAACATCGGCACGGGCGAAGACCGCGCCAAGCACATGGGCCGCCTGAGCTTCACCACCAACGCCGGCACGGTCGTGGCGCCGCTGGTGATCGGTCAGGCCGCCAACCTGGTCGGCTATCAGGCGAGCTTTCTGTTCATGGGCGGAGTGACGCTGCTGTACACGCTGATCGGCGTCGTCTTGCCCGAGGTGCGGGTAGCGCGTACCACCAGAAAGCGCGGTGCGGCTGGTGGCTTTGGGGCCGCGCTGCAGCTAGCGCGCCAGCGTGGGATCCAGGTCGTGCTGCTGTTGACGTTCGCGCGGTTGTGGAACGGCTCGGGCTGGCGGCCCTTCATGCCGATCTATCTGCGCGAGCTCGGCTTCGACAACACCGTCATCTCCAGCGTGCTTGCGGCGAACTCAATCGTGGGCACGATCACGTCGCTCGGTGCGAGCTGGGCTGCGCGCAAAACCAGCAACGAAGTGGCAACAGCAATCGCGCTCGGACTCGGCGCGATCGGTACGGCCGCGTCGCCCGCGCTGGCGTGGGTGCCCGCGGTGTACCTCCCGGCGCTGCTGATCGGCACCGGAGTCGGGATCAGCCTGCCGTTGCTCATGGCCAGCGTGAGCTCGGAGGTACCCCCGGATCAGCGCGGTCTGGCGCTGGGGATGCGAATGAGCATGAATCAGGCGGCCGGCGCGCTGGCGCCGCTCAGTGTGGGCGCGGTGGCCGAGCCGTTCGGCATCCCGACCGCGCTCCTCGCCAGCGCCGGTTTCTCGCTCAGCGTGCTCGCTGGTGCGATGGGTCTGTATGCCTCACACAACCGCCGATAGCCCGCCGTCCATGTTGATCCATCAGGCTGGACTCCTTACGGGGGCAGTCGTTGGCCGCGGCTCCAGGTTGTCCGACGAGGGACTGCCATGACCGCGCAGTGGCAGCTCGCGCAGAAACAGTGCTGCGACCAATCCCGCGAACAGGACCAGCGCCGCGCCGAGAAAGACCCAGTGCAGCGAGCCCGCGAGCCCCGCGCGAATAGCGCCAAAGATGAGGTCCACCGCATCGGGGAGGTCGTAGAAGGCCTTGCCGATCTGGAGCTGTAAAGCCGTCGCGGAGGCGGGATTGAGCAGTGCCTGCGGATCGCGAATGCTCTCCAGACTGGCCGCGTCGAGTCGTGCTGCTAACTGCGCGGGCACGGCCGCCTGCATTTCGGGCAGAAAGCGCAGGGTCAGGATGCTGCCAAACACGGCCGTGCCGAGCGTATTGCCCATCGATCGCGCGAACTGCAGCAGCGCTGTCACCACGCCCAATTCGCCGGGTCGGCTCGCGTTCTGCGCCGAGATCGTCAACGTCGGACCGGTCAGGCCAGACCCCAGGCCGAGCACGATCATGTACAGCACGATCGCCGAGTACTGGGCATCGGCTCCCAGCGTGCTGACCAGCAGCATGCCGAGCGCCGAGGTGCTCAACCCGACCAGCAGCATCGGCTTGCAGCGGCCGGTACGCGCGATCAACTGCCCACCGAGGATGCTGGCCACGAGCATCGTCAGCATCATCGGCGCCATGATGCTGCCGCTGACCGTCGCGCTGGTGCCGATCACGCCCTGCACGAACAGTGGGATGAACAGCGAGGCGCCGAAGACGCCGATCGACTGGGCGCCAGCGCCAAACACCGAGATGGCGACGACGTTGTTGCGGAACATCGACAGCGGCACGACCGGGTCGGCGGCGCGCGACTCGATCCAGACGAATAACCCCAGCAGCATCACCGCCGCCGCGAGCAGTCCGAGGATCGGCACCGAGCCCCAGGCGAACTGATGACCACCCCAGCTCAGGGCGAGCAGCAGCAGTGCCGACGAGGCCATGACCGTGACGGCGCCCGAGATGTCGATGGGCAGGCGCTTGCGTGTACGGCGGACGTCGGGAAACGCGAGCCACAGCACGATCAGGCCGATGATGCCGAACGGCAGGCTGGCCCAGAACACACCGCGCCACGACACGTTGTCGGTCAGGTACCCGCCCAGCACCGGGCCGAGGACTGTTGAGAGGCTGAAGACGCCCGTGAACAGTCCGCTCATCCGCGCTCGCTGCGCTGGTGGCAGCAGCTCGGCGATGGTGGCGAACGCGGTCGCGGTGATGATCCCGCCGCCCACGCCCTGCAGCGCCCGCAGCACGATGAGCTGCGTCATGTCCTGCGCGAAGCCGCACAGCGTAGTGGTGACCAGGAAATACACGGTGCCGCCGACCAGCAGTCGCTTGCGGCCGTGGATGTCGCCGACCTTGCCGATGACCGGCACCACGGCGGTACTGGTCAGCATGTATGACGTGGTGACCCAGGCGTAGATCTCGAAGCCGTTGAGCTCCGAGACGATGCGCGGAATGGCGGTGTTGACGATCGACTGGTTCAGCGACGCCAGAAACAGGCTCATCATGAGCCCGCCGATCGTCAGCGTCAGCTCGCGCCGGCTGATGCTCTCGGAAAGGTAGCCGTACGTCGCTCGCGGTGGGGCGCCGACGGCCTCAGACAAGTGGGCCGGTCACCGTGAGATCCAGCTCGGGGTGGTGCACGAAGCCGCGGCGAAGCTCTTCGGTGTCCTTGATCCAATCCGCGTCTTTGGCCAGGAAGACACCCCCGGCGCGCGCACCGTAAACCTCTGGCGTGTCCACGGCGGGTGGCGTTTCACCGCGCTCCTCGAGTGCCCGAGCTGCCTCGAGGAGGCGACGGCGTACGCGAATGACCATGGTGTCGCTCGAGCCGAGGTGCTCTTTGCCGCGGTCGTAGACCTCGCCCATGCTCTCGGTGATCGCCTGATCCTGCAGGTGAATGCCCGTGATGCCCGTGAAGTCCTCCATGTTGCTGTTGCGGCGCTGCTTGGCCCGATCGATCTCGTAGTCATTCGTGCTGTTGGTAGCGAGTCGGAAGCGGCCATACCAATCGGTGCTCGGGGGTAAAAAGCGCGCAATCGAGCGCCGAGTTGCGGGACCCATCATGAAGAACATCGTGTGCGTGTCGTCCATTGGGACCCAGCAGCGCACGGTGACCTTGTTGCCGAGCACACCTTGTGGCGGCATCGTGAAGCACGGGAACAGATGCTGAGCGATGCGCCAGTAGCGGCGCCCATCGTTGGTGTCGCGGTAGGCGCCGTACATCGTGCCGTATTCCGTATCCAGCAGCGAGTAGCGTGGCGCCCGATCGGCCAGCATGTAATACGAAAACGACCCCTCGGGTTGTGAGCCAGCCTTCATCGAGCCCGCGTGGAGAAAACTGAAGTGACTGGTGTCGATATCGCCCTCGAGCGCTTGCAGCCAGTTGCATTCGCGCTGCACGGCTGTGGCGCTCCACGTCCCTTCGGGCAGCATGTTGCCCTCGAGATGCGGCAGCGGCGGCGGCTCGCTTCGTTGTCCGAGGTACGCCCACACCACGCCATTGCGCTCGCGCGTCGGATACGCGTTTGCCTTGACTCTGTCCTTGAAATCGGACTCGGCGGGTTCGTTCGGCATGTCCACGCATCTTCCCGAGGAGTCGAACTTCCAGCCGTGGTAGACGCAGCGAATCCCGCATTCCTCGGTACGCCCAAAGAACAGTGAAGCGCCGCGGTGCGGGCAGTTGTGGTCGAGCAGGCCGACCGCGCCGTTGGTGTCGCGAAACGCGATGAGCTTCTCGCCGAGCAGGAGCACGCGGACGGGGTCAGAGTCGGGCGTTGGTACTTCGGATGACAGCAGCGCGGGCAGCCAGTACTCGCGCATCAGCTTGCCCATCGGCGTGCCTGGCCCGGTCGTCGTGATCAGTTCGTTTTCCTCTTTGCTCAGCATGACTACCTCGCGGCTTGCAGTGCTTGTTCGAACTCGGAACGGATCTGGTCGCCGCCCTGGCTGCGCCAGTCTTTGACCAGCTGGTCGAAGCGGCTCATGTCGGAGCGGCCGAAGATGATGTCCACGAAGCCGTCGCCCATCGTCTGGTTCAGCGCCGAGGCACGCTCCGCGTTGGTCTTCGAGTACAGGCCGACGGCGGGGTTCTGAATACCGAGCGCTTGAATCGCCGAGGCGTCTGGATGCATGACTCGCGCGTATTCGGGCGAGAGCGCGTCGTACAGCACGCTCGCCGGCGAGCCGACGTTCGGCCACGGGATGAACAGGTCCGGCTGGCCCTTCTGCGACACGACCGGGTTGCCGTTGGCGTCGAAGTCGAATTCCGTGCCCTCGATGCCGTACCAGATCAGGAGGAACTCGGCGGTGCCGAACGGCGCAGACAGGTAATTGAGGATGCCCAGCAGCTCCTTGACACGTTCGGGCGGCGCCTTCTTGATGACCGTGAGGAGTGCCGCCCCCGAGCCGAGATAATGCACCGGCTTGCTCTTGCCGTCGGGACTGAACGGCGCCAGCGCGCGCATGTTGAAGGCAGCATCCTGCGCATTGGCGCGGTTCCAGGCGACGTCGCCGATGGTGAACCCGTTGCTCCACAGAGCCGTGCGGCCGGCGTAGAAGTTCTGCGCCGCCTGATTGACCGTGGCAGTGGGCGAATCGGGATGCACCACGCCCAGTTGCCACAGGCTGCGCACGAAGTCGATCGCGGCCTTGAACTCGTCTGTTTCCCAGTCCTTGGTCAGCTTGCCGCCCGATTCGCGCCACACGTTGGGCGCGCCGAACGACTCCAGAAAGTACGTCGCGATGCCTGGAATACCGCCATTGGGCGCACCGCTGGTTGCGCCCAGTCCCCACTGGTTGCTCGACCCGGTGAGCTGCTTCAGCTTGGCGACGAAGTCGTCCTTGTCCTTGAACTGAATGCCGCCGACCGTATCCAGCAGCTTGCCTTTGGCAAACATGATGCTGGCACTGATGCTCGTACGGGGCACCGGCACGGCGAAGATCTTGTTGTTGAAGACCGCGTTTGGCCAGGCGTACGGGGGTAGGTTGGCCAGGTTCGGGAACTCCTTGACCGCGTCGCCCGAGACATGCGGTGTCAGGTCGGCGATCTGCGACTCGAGGAAGGCTGGCAGATTGAGGACCGCGGCGCCGTTGCCTGTGCCCAGGCTGAACACGTCGGGCAGGTTCTGGCCAGCGATCGTCGTGTTCAGCTTGGCGTTGTAATCGGCGAGCTGGATGATCGGGAACTGCATCCGCACACCCAGCTCTTTGTTGACCTGCTGCCAGGCCGCATTCGACTCGGTTGGCGTCGGCGCGGCCTGTGTCGTGTACATCAGCGCGGTGACGTCGCCGCCCTTGCCTGGTGGCTGCGGTACCGACTTCTGCGGATTGCGCGGGTAGCTTACGTAGGCAGCGGGCGCGATGCCATCGGCGCTCCCAGCGAAGTCAGGCTTGGGGCCGTTGAACGGCACATGCGTGGGCAGCTTTACGCGTCCACTGGCCACCTGGGCGGTCGGTGCGCTTGCGGGCGCGGTCGGTGTACACGCGCTCGCGAGCATTACCGCGCTTGCGGCTTTCAGAAAATCTCGCCGACTCGCCATGCGGGTGCCCCCTCCGTTCAGGAGCATACCGAAGGTGTTGACGCTGCCGCCGCCCCCTGGCTAGCGTGGGGTTCGGCGCCCCGCGGGCGCGCCGCTAGGCCACCGCGACGGCTTCGGCCCGCGTCGGCGATCCTGCCTGCGCCAGGAACGCCCGCTGGCACGCCAGCAACCCCGAGCCAGGCTTCACGTCCAGCCCCAGGTCGGCAAAGGCCAGCTCGGTCCCGCCGATCGTCGCCAGCACTTCCAGCTCGTTGAGCGCCCCGAGGTGGCCGATGCGGAACGCCACGCCCGATAGCTCGCCGATGCCGCCGCCCAGCGACAGTGAGTACTTTTCCCGCGCGTGCTTGGTCAGCTCATTGCTGTCGAAGCCGCTCGGGACCCGCACGGTCGTGATCGTGTTCGAGTAACACGCGGGATCCTCACACACGATCGGCAGCCCCCAGGCGTTCACGGCCGTGCGCACCGCCGTAGCCAACCGCGCGTGCCGCGCGTACACGGACGACAGACCTTCCTCGTCCACGAGCATCTGCAGCGCCTCGCGCAGCCCGAACAGCATCAGCGTAGCGGGTGTGTATGGGAACAGCCCGACGCGGTTCTCGCGCATGATCGGCGCCCAGTCCCAGAAGAAGCGCGGCGAGCCGCCGCCCTGCTGATTGATGGCCACGGCGCGCTGGCTCGCGCACAGGATGCCCAGGCCCGGTGGCATCATCAGCCCCTTCTGGCTGCCGCAGATCGCCACGTCGACCCGCCACTCATCCATGAGGAACTCGATGCTGGCCAGCGAGCTGACCGTATCGACGAGCAGCAGTGCATCGTGCTGGGCCGCGTCGATGGCGCGTCTGACGGCGGCGACGTCGACGGTGACACCTGTCGACGTCTCGTTGTGGACCACCAGGACCGCGCGGTAGGGGTTGGTCGGCGAGTCAGCGCGGAGGCGCCGCTCGAGGTCGTCGGTAGGGATGGTCTTGCCGTAGCCCAGGGGGACTTCGTCGACGGCGAAGCCGAAGCGGCGCGAGATGGCAGCCAGGCCGCCCGAGAAGACGCCGTAGTTGTAGACGAGCACCCGCTCGCCCGGGCTGAGCACATTGACCAGCGAGGCTTCGATCGCCCCCGTCCCGGAGCCCGGGTAGAGCATCGGCACCCCATCGCGGGTACCGAAGACCTGCTTCAGTCCTGCACGCACCGTCTCGGTCAGCGCCGCGAACTCGGGCCCGCGGTGGTCGATCACCGGGCGGTCCATCGCGCGCAGGACGCGCTCGGGGATATTGGTGGGTCCAGGAATCTGAAGGAAGGCTCGTCCGCTCATGCTGCATGGTAGGCGGAGCCGCGATGCACTTGCACCATTGCTCGCTCCCCAGCCCCGCACCCGCACAGCCCGGCGCCCGGGGCCGAGCGCGCGCAACCGCTACGGACTCGCCTGAGCCGCCGTAGCCGACGTAGCTGTCGTCGTCGGCGATGGCGCGATCTGCCGCGCGGGCGTCGCGCCCGCGATCACGGCTGCCACCGCCAGCACGACGAAGCCCAACGCCAGCTCCACACGCACTCCGCGCTGCAGCGCGCCGCGCAGTCGGACGACCAGCGCCACGATCAGCATCAGCACCAGCAGCGCGACCTTCAGCAGCACGCCCTGGCCATACATCGTGTTCAACAAGGCATCGAAGGAGCCCACTTCGAAGACCGCCTGCAGCGTGCCCGAGGCGACGATCGCGATCACCGAGCCGCCAGCGAGCCACGAAAACCGCCGCACAACCGCCCGGAACACCTCGGACTGCTGCCGCAGGAGGGGCGCGATCAGCGCCATGCTCGCCAATCCGCCGATCCACAGTGCCGCCGCCAGCACGTGCAGCCAGTCCAGAACCACGCCGAAGAGTGCCGACGGCAGTGCCGCCCCATGGCTGGTCAAACTGTTCGTGAGCAGGATCGCCGGCACCATCGCCGCGGCGCTCTCGCTCCAGGCATCGTCCAGCCCACGCCACGCAACGAGCGCGACCGCGATCACGCTGATGCCCAGTCGCGGCCACCAGATGCCCGCGAACCGACCGCGCGTGAGGAGGTCGCGAAGTGGCGCGCCGAAGCTCGACTCGAGCGGTACGCCCGCGGCCGCCGCTGCCTGAGCCACCGCGGCGAAGAGCGTCCCGATCAGCAGCAACGCACCCGCAACAACTGCCAGTCGTTTGCCCCGCGAGAGAGCGCGCGGCCGCGCCGGATCGTCCGCGCTCAGCAGCGGACCGAAGACGATCTTCCAGGTAGCCAGCGCGCCTGCGAACACGCTGGCCGCGACGTACAGCCACCAGCGTGCGATCAGAGTCGGCAGCGTCGACTCGCTGCTCTGCGTTGCGGTGACGCCGCCCGTCGTGACCGGCACCCCGACGAAGAGCTGGTAGCCGCCGACCTCGGGGTGCACGTCGATCGTCGACAGACTGCGATACATCACCGTGTACACGCCATCGGGTAGTCCCGTTCGCATCGAGACGGTCAGGAGCGTGTCGTCCACGCGCGAGTCGCCGCGGTCGACCTGGGCGCCACTGCTATCGAGGACTTGCACCCGACTGAACTGCGGGTCGATCGGCTCGCTGAAAAGCAGCCGTACCTCAGCGGGCGCAGCCGCCAGGCGCTGCGCCGATGGCGGGTCCGAACGCAGTAGCACCGCGTGGGCCAGCGCCGACTCGGGCACGGCCAGCAGGAGCAGCAGCGCAACCCCGATCAGCGCCGGCCACGCGCGCACTAGAACGCGGGTACCCCTGTTGCTGGATCGACCGTGAAGTCGAAAGCGGCCTGGGCATCGTCGACGATGTTGGTGCGCCGCACGACGACGATGGCGTGCCAGGCACCCGGCAGCGCCACCTCGTTGCCCGCCAGCACCCATCCGCCGTCACCGGTCGCGTTCGCCTCGAGCAGGTCTTCGCCCAGGTCATCTCGCGCGAGCCAAATGCGCACGCGTTCGACCCCACGGGTGTCGTTCAGATCCACCCGCATCCAGCTGGAGCTGTCCTCGCTGGCGCCGACGGTCAGCGTCGCCATCAGGTCGGCGGCTGGCTGTTGTGCCTGCGCCGAGCCGGCCAGGATGCCGCCCGCGGCGCCCTCGACCGCGAATGTGAAAAAACCCTTCGCCCGGTCGCCATCGGCGGCGTCCAGGCTCGTCCACGCCACCGTGTAGGGTCCGGCTGGCAGAGGATCGATTGGCGCCACTGCCGCCTGCGCGTTGCCGGTCACGGGCAGCGGCGTGGTCGCGACCTGGGCGCCGCGGCCGTCCAGCAGCACGAGCTCCGATTGTGCCGCGTCGATGGGATCGTCGTAGTTGATGCTGATGCGGGCTGGCGATTGGGCCAGCCGCTGATTCGGCAGAGGCGCGGTGGTCTGGGGTCGCGCGTGCGCCCATGCGCTCGTGGTGGTTGCCGCAAGTAGCGCGACCGAAAGCAGAGCTGCAGGTCGAAGTCGCATGGTTTCTCTAAGGCTTCGGGCTGGGCGACGGTGCACTGACCGGCTGCGGCGCATTCGTGCCGAACGTCGCCCGAATGTAGTTGATGACGTCCCAGCGCTGCTCCTCGGTCAGTTTGTCCTGCCAGGCGGGCATCGCTGAATTGGGGAAGCCGTAGCTGACCCAGTAGAAGAGCTCACCATCG
>WNFU01023870.1_pt1 | contig 10962 bp, 6 predicted proteins | sample 5400121 | NCBI WGS metagenome assembly WNFU01 (sample SAMN13153360, study PRJNA577476) | soil metagenome | isolation source: 100 cm soil or saprolite under grassland replicate 1 | place: USA:California | collected 2016-06-15
GCATTATCACTTCCCAGCGCGATGGTGGCACCGCCCGCTGGCGCAGGCGCGGTGAGATTTACGTTCCCAGTCGAGTTTTGTCCTCCGGTGACAACCGAAGGGCTTGCCGTCACCGAACTCAATTGCGGCGAGCCGCTCGGTGGATTATAGCCAAGCTGCGTCACTTCAAAATCGCTGGCGGTCAGAGAGGAAAAGGCTGGGTTGAGAATGTCATTGTCCCAGCGGGTGTCGTGCGTGCCGGTGATATACAAGTCCGACCCATTGTCCGCAACGAGCAGCCCATACTTCTGCATCGCGCGAAGGATCTTTTGCATGTGCGGGTCGCTGGTGCGTTGGGTGACGTCCACACTGGCTTTGAGGCGCAGGCGAGCACCCATCGGGAGGGCGCCAGAAGTGGAGCCGGCAGTATGGGAGGCAGGATAAACATGGCCTTGTGTGGCGCGGACGGTCACCCGAAACGCATGCTGGATCTCCGGCACCACCGCGTCATCATAGACCTCATCGTATCGGACCAGCCCCGGCAAGATCGCCAGACCCGCGGCGTCGGCGGAGGTCCACCCTTCGGGCCGGCGATCATTGGTGTTCATGTCGAAGAACGCGCCCGAACCGCCGTACCATCTTCCTTGCGTTGGGTTGAAATACACATTGTACAGTTCGTAGAGATAATTGCGGTCGGAATCGACGATGAGCAAGTGGCGGTCCTGGCTGCTGCGCAAATCCACGTTGCCGGGATCACAACCTTCGATCCAATACGGCTGGGTGATCGTCTGGGGCGGAACCGGGTAAAACGGAAAGCTCGTGTCCGGGGCGTGGTCCACTCCGTCGCTTTCGTCAGAATAAACGAACTCCACGGGCACCAGATCGGCCGAAGTCACGCCACTGACGACCGCGTAAGGCATGCCGTAGCAAGCGTACGGGTCCTGTGGGGTGGGCGCGTTGCCCCCGAAGTCCGGGTGCAGATGGCGCGTGCCGCCGTTATTGATGAAGCTGATGTAACTCGCCGAGTTCGGATCCACCGGCCATGCGCTGATGTCGAGATTCCACCAATTGTCGGCAGGAAAAAGCGGCAGCGGAGCAGGCAACGCTCCCCCGACGGTCGCGTCCATCCCGAAAGCTGGACCACCCGACAATGTCAGCAGCACTGCGGCCAGCCCGCCGAGCCAATGTGAATATTGCGATACGGTTTTCATTTTGTGATTTCCTGTGAGAACCAGGCGTAGTCGATGCCTGGGTATTAGGTTCAGCCGGGACACGCTTTGTGAAGCATTGACCAGCCGAACGGTGAGAACGTTAGCACTGAATTCATGACTCAACAAGTCGGGGCTCGCCTCAACGGGAAAATCAACAGCAAGGCGTGTGCCTGGACGTGTCAATCCTCGTTCGTGACACGATTGGTGTAACAAATCGGACAACAAGATTGGAACTTTGAAGACGGAATCTGGAAGGAGCCACACCAACGCAACTCAAACCCACGCCACGGTTGAAGCCGCTGGACAGCGCCAGATGCTTTTGAAAATGTTCCCCCAACCATGAGAACCATATCTGGGAAGGGCATTTTGCCGGCAAAGCTATTCCCGATCGAGTTTTCGACCATGCACCTTATCGCTGCTCTCTAGCTTCTCCCCGCTCCGGTCCAGGCCCAGAACGCAGTCAAAGCCGGCCGCTTTCACGTCGAACATCCCACGCTCCTCAACCTCGGCTTTGAATGGGCCATTGAAGGCGACGCCAATCGCAACGCCACCGTCACCGTTCAGTTTCGCCCGGTGGGTGAAACGAATTGGCGCGACGCTCTACCCCTCGTCCGCATCGGTGGCGAAAATGTTTACCGCCGGCGCGAGAACCTTGACTATACTGTCCCGCAGGGTTTCGCCGGCTCAATCCTCAATCTCCAGCCCGGCACCGAATACGAGTGCAAATTCGTCATGAGCGACTCTGACGGCGTGACTGGCCAGGCCACACAGACCGTCACGGTCAAAACCCGCGCCGAACCTCAACCGTACGACGGCGGCCGTGTCTTGCATGTTTACCCTCCCGACTATTTCGGAGCCCGTCAGGAACCCAGCTTCACGGGAATTCTCCAGGCCTACTACGGCGCCGGTCTGGGTGATTGGTCGGTCGTTTGGGAACGGCGCGCGCAGCCGGGCGACACTCTCTTGCTCCACGCTGGCCGCTATAAATCTGAACGCCTCAATTACGTTGACCCAATGATGACGCCGTTCGATGGGTCCATGTCCCTTACGCTCAAAGGCACGCCCGACAAACCAATCACGATCAAGGCCGCCGGCGATGGCGAGGTGGTTATCGATGGCGACGGCAACCATCGGCTCTTCGACGTGCTGGCTTCGCGCTATCACATCTTCGAGAGTCTCACCTTCAGAAACACCGACGTTGCCATCTTCGCCGGCCAGAAAGAAGTCCTCGGCGCTGTGGGTCTTACGGTCAAGAATTGCCGGTTTGAAAACGTCGGCTTTGGCGTCTGGACCGAGTTCGCGGGTTCGAGCGATTTTTACATCGCCGACAATCTCTTTCTTGGCCGCGACGACCGCTTTCGCCTGGTCGGATGGGGCGGAATTCAGCGCGAGCCCGGTGGCAACTCGTGGCCGATACCCGCTTACGGCTCCCACCTGCTCACCAGCTACTATGCCGTGAAGGTTTACGGCCAAGGCCACGTTATCGCCCGCAATTCCATCGCTTATTTCCATGACGCGATAGGCATTTCCACGTACGGCACGCCCGAAAGCGACCCGGACCGTCGCGCTTCCTCCATCGACATCTACGGTAACGACATGCACCTGCTCAATGACGACTTCATCGAGACCGATGGCGGCGTGCACAATGTCCGCGTCTTCAACAATCGCGGCCTCAACGCCGCCCAGGGTGGCTACAGTGCACAACCGGCCTTCGGCGGCCCCGTTTACTTTTTCCGAAACTTGCTCTACCACGTTCCATCTGGCGTGGCGTTCAAGTTTTCTGTCAAGCCTGCTGGGCTCTTCGTGTGGCACAACACCATCATCGGCGAGCATCTCCTTGGCGACGCCTCTGCCAACATGCACTTCCGCAACAATCTATTCCTTGGCCGCGACACCCCAGGCCGCGGCATTCTTACACTGGCTAACTCCACCGCCTGGAACACCACAGACTATAACGGCTACCGCCCCAACCGCGGAGTCCAGGAGCAGTACCGCTACTTCAAACCCAAGTCTGGACCGAACGTGTACGAACCAAAGAAAGAAGACTGGCAGATCTTCTCAACGTTAAAAGAGTTCCAGACTGCAACGGGCCAGGAAACTCACTCGGTTGAAGTGGACTTCGACATCTTCGAGAAATTATTCCCACCCGACCCCGCCAGACGCTACGCCGTGTACCATGCCATGGATCTCAACTTCACGCTCAAGCCGGATAGCCAAGCCGTGGACGCGGGCGTTGTGATCCCGACTGTCAACGAAGACTTCGCCGGCCGCGCCCCTGACCTCGGCGCCCTGGAATCCGGCAAGCCAGCACCGCACTATGGTCCTCGCTGGCTCACCTGGCAGCCGTTCTATCGCTGAGCCGGCTTACCGCCCTCTCCCCCATCGGGGGAGAGGGTTGGGGTGAGGGGGCCGGGCTTGGGCAAGCAATCCACGATTTCCTCTGACCTACCCGTCCGTTCCATCAGCGCGTGCCAGATTTCAAATCGCACCGCTTCGTGCTCACCACGCATTTGATGATTCCCAAAACGCAGCACTTTAATTCCTTGCTGAGCGAGGAACGGGTTTCGCTTCCGACCTTCACCAGGAGAGGCAACTTCAATTCTATCTTGCGGCATTGTTAATGTGGAGCGTTAATCAGCGGCAATCCTGCACAACCAGGGCATGCCCGGCACGAAAACAAGATGAAGTCACCGCACGTCCTCTCGTTTACGCGCCGCCGCCGCCAACGCAACGAGGCTCGTGCGATTTGTAGGGGTGGGCAACTTTCTGACTTCTCCCTCTCCTCCATTGGATGGAGGAGAAGGCCGAGGAGAGGAGGTGCTCCTGTTGGTGCCCCTCTCTCCAACTCTCTCCCCACTCGTTCCTCGCTGGGAGAGTGTGGCTCGCTGCGGCTTCTTGATCGCCACAATCAATCACGCTCAGAGAAGGCCCTGAGTTTGATTCTCCTCGTCGTGAGCCTCCTCACGTCGGCTGCTACAGTCCACGCCGCCGAGCCGGATCCCCGCATGGTCGCACCGTCCAACGCCGTCCGCGGCAGACTGCCCAGCATCCCGCCCATACCCGCCCGCGAGGCCGCCAAGACCTTTCGCGTGCTCGACGGTTTTCGCATGGACCTCCTCGCCGCCGAGCCGCTCGTCGCCAGTCCCGTCGCGATGACCTACGACGAAAACGGCCGCGCCTACGTCTGCGAGATGCGCGACTATCCCTACACCGACAAGGCGCATCACCAGCGAAACCAGGAGAACCCCACCGATGCCGCCATCGGCACCGTGCGCCTGCTCGAAGACACGGACGGCGACGGCGTGTTCGACCGGTCCACCGCGTTTGCCGATGGGCTCTCGTGGCCCACGGGCGTCGCGTGCTGGAAGGGCGGCGTGTTCGTCGCTGCCACGCCGGACCTTTGGTATCTCAAGGACACCGACGGCGACGGCAAGGCCGACGTCCGCCGCAAAATCTTCACCGGCTTCCGAAAGCTCAACGTGCAGGCGGTGATGAACAACCTTGTGTGGGGGCTCGACAACCACATCCACGGCGCCGGTGGCAGCAACGGCGGGCAAATCCGACCCGCCAACGAACCGGCGGCAAAGCCGTCCGTGATGACGCGAAATGATTTCCGGTTCGACCCCGTGACGGAGCAGTTCGAGTTGCTGTCGGGCGGCGCGCGTTTCGGCGGCACGTTCGACGATTGGGGCCATCGCTTTCTCTGTGACATCCGCAATCCCGCGCAGCATATCGTCCTGCCGCAGGGTTACCTATTGCGCAATCCCTACCTTGCCGCTCGCAGTCCGCTCCACGACATGGCGGAGTCGGGCGACCAGTTGCCGGTCTATCGGATTTCGCCGCCCGAGCCGTGGCGCGTGCTCCGCGCGAAACGCTGGGCGGGCGAGCGTGACATCGTGATGCCCCGCAGCGAACTCGTCGGCGCGGGCGTCGTCACTTCTTCGAGCGGCATCACGAGTTACCGCGGCGCGGCCTACCCCGAGACGTATCGCGGCAACGTCTTCGTCTGTGAGTGCGCGGGCAACCTGTTCTACCGGCTGCAAGTCACGCCCATGGGCGCGACCTTCAAGGCCACGCGCGTGGATGGCCAGGCCGAGAAGGTCGCCTCGACCGACAATTGGTTCCGTCCCGTGAACTTCGTCAATGCGCCCGACGGCACGCTGCACGTGATGGACATGTATCGCGAAAACATCGAGCACCCGTGGAGCATTCCCGACGACATCCACGCCGCGGTTGATTTGGAAAGCGGCCGCGAGCGGGGCCGCCTCTGGCGACTCACACCGCCGAATTTCACGCCGCGAAAACCGCCGCGCCTCGGCCACGCAACCACCGTCGAGCTCGTCGCGACTCTGGAGAACCCGAACTCCTGGTGGCGCGAAACTGCGCAGCGCCTCCTGGCAAAATGGTGAAGCGCGGCCAGACTCCCCAAGCGCGCCTGCACGCGCTCCGGGCGCTGGCGGGTTTGAACAGCCTCACTGACGAAGACGTGCGGACTGGCCTGAAGGACCAAGCCGCCGGCGTCCGCGAGAACGCGGTGAAGGTGGCCGAGCCGCGGCTGGCCTTCTTCGCTCTTAGCAACCGACGTGAGGAGGCTCTGACCTCTCCGATTCCGAGCACCTCCGTCCCCCTCACCCCGGCCCTCTCCCAAAAGGAGAGGGAGAATCGCAGTCCGTCTTCCGCGAAATCGGAAGGCTCCGCTCTTTCAAACCCGCAGCCGAATGTTCCCCCTCTCCCCAAGGGAGAGGGCCGGGGTGAGGGGAAAGCCACCGCCCTCCTTACACACGTCCTCAAGCTCGCCTCCGACTCCGACGCCCGCGTCCGTTTCCAACTGGCCTTCACTCTCGGCGAAATCCTGTCAAATGCGACGGGGAGCACACCCGTCTCGGCCGCCCCCACCGCAAGCACCACAGGTGTTCGACGCGATGGCGCGTCGAACAGCGAGCGGGGCGCCCGCGCTCCCCAATCAATCAGCGAGCGCGCCGTTGATGCCCTCGCCTCCATCGCCAGGTGCGATGCCGAAGACCCGTGGATTCGCACGGCCGTTCTGAGTTCGGTCGCCAACACGAGCGATCAGCTACTCACTCGGCTGCTCGCCGATGCGAAATTCGGTTCGAGCAGCGCTTCCACCGAACTCATCCGCGAGCTGGCCCAAATCGTCGGCGTGCGCGCTCAGAGATCGGAAATGCAGCGTGTGCTCGCGTCCGTTGATATGAGCGGGAAAGCAAGTCCGGTTTTGCGAGAGGTCGTCTCCGGCATCGGCGAAGGTTTGAAGCGTTCCGGCAAGAGCCTTCGCCGCGTCGGATGGGACACGGAAACCAGCCGTGCGATCGACCGCCTCCTTTCGCAAGCCGCCCAGGCCGCCTCCGATTCGCAAGCGCCACTCGACGCCCGCAACGTCGCCATCCGCCTCCTGACCTTCGACGACTTCAACCGTGTCAATACTGCGCTCGCCGGCCTGCTCGACGCGCAACAACCTCACGCAGTCCAGGTCGCTGCCGTCGCGGCCATCGGCAGCTTCACGCAACCGGAGACCGCGGGCTTGCTCCTCGCCAACTGGCGCACGGCCACGCCCGCCGTCCGTTCGGAGATCGTGCTCGCCATGCTCGGCGGGCGCAGCCGCCTCCTTCCATTGTTGCAGGCGATCCAAAACGGCGTCATCCCCGCCAACCAGGTTCCATTCGCCCGGCGGGCCGTCCTTGTCCGCAGCACGGATGCGCAGGTGAAAGAACTGGCGACGAAACTTTTCAGCGATGCCGCGCCCGGCCCGCGCAAGGAAGTCATCGCGAAATACCAAGCCGTGCTCTCGATGAGGGGCGACGCCGCCCGCGGCCAGAAAGTTTTCGAGACCGCCTGCGCCACCTGCCATCGCGCCGGCGACCTTGGCAAGGACGTTGGCCCGAACCTGGCCACGATCCGCCAGTGGAACCCGGACCAGGTGCTGAGCAACATCCTTGACCCGAATCGCGAGGTCGCGCCGAACTTCATTGGTTACACCGTCGAGACCAAAGATGGCCGCACGTTCGACGGGATCATCGCCGACGAAAGCGCCGCGAGCCTGACACTCAGGCGGGCCGAGGGCATTAGCGAGACAGTGCTCCGCCGCGACATCGCCTCGATTTCCGGCTCCGGCCTCTCGCTCATGCCGGAGGGGTTGGAAGCCGCCATCACCGTCGAGCAGATGGCGGACTTGATGGCGTTTTTGCTCTTGCCACAATAGCTCCATACTAATGAAGACCATCGTCCCCGGCATTGACGCGACGAAGAAGCTCCCTGGCGAAGGTTTCAAACGCCCTTGGCTGCCGCTCATCAAGATGGATGCTGCGGTGAAAGCGAAGGTGGAAAAGTTATTAAGTCGACACAAAGCAGACTAAACACACGCTCATGCCAGCAAATCTGTCTTTCGGAAATCAGGCGCTGGAATGCTGGGCTGGGCAGCGGCGATCTCGGCTGGCTTTTACTTCGGATTCATTCAGTCCAGTTTGCTCGCTGCCGCGAACGCGTTTGGCCTCACAAAAATTGCTGCTGATCTCGTCGGGACGTCAGCCCACGATACGATTCGTCACGAGAGCATGTATTTCCTTTGGAAAGTTCGACATCGCGCCCGACGTTCGTGATTCGCCCTCTATTCAGCCCCAGCGGGGCTGTGTCCCAAAGCCCAGGGTTGCGAGGCACGAGCTACCCTGGGTCACCGTCCACCATACCGCCCCAACCGCAACGCGGTTGTGACCCATCCGATCCCTCCCGAGCGCCTCACCTCCGCCACAACGCCGTTGGCGTTGTTTCCATTTCTGAACACGCACCCAAGGTAGCTCGTTCCTCGCAACCTTGAGCTGGAGGCCGCAATCCCTTTGGGATTGTTCGCAGCACCGCTCCCGGATTGTGCGCCGATTCATCGTCTGTGCGTCCGAATGCATCATGCAAATCCCATCGCGCGTCGCCCACGCCGTTCTCGCTCTCTCAACTCATTCACGGCTTCGCGCCGCCTGAGAATCCCAACGGGATTCCGTCCCAAAGCCCAGGGTAGCTCGTTCCTCGCAACCCTGGGCTGGAGGTCACAATCCCTTTGGGATTGGCCGATGCCCCGTTGGGGCATTTAATCGTCGAACGTCATTCGCGGGTGGCGCGCAAACGCGATCCGTTTCGCCACGCCATCAAATCACGTTCACGCTGGCGAACCGCTTCCGATTTGGTATCCTTCCCACATGCCACAATCCCTATCCGCCGTTTACATTCATCTCGTTTTCTCCACCAAAGATCGTCGCCCGATCCTGCGGGACAAACCCACTCGCGACGCCCTCCACTCGTATCTCGGCGGTGTTTCCAAACAGCTCGATTGCCCGCCCATCCTCGTCGGCGGCGTGGAAGACCATATCCATCTGCTCGCGCGCTTCGGGCGCACCATCACGCAGGCCGAATGGGTGAAGGAGTTGAAACGCATCTCGAACCTCTGGCTGAAGCAACGCGGTCGCGATTACGCCGACTTCGATTACGCCGACTTCGAATGGCAAGGTGGCTACGCGGATTTCGGGGTCAGCCAATCCAATCTTGAACAGGTGAGGCAATACATCGCCGGACAGGAGGAGCATCATCGCAAGATTGGATTCCAAGACGAGTTGCGCGCGTTGTTGCGCAAACACGAGATCGAATGGGACGAGAAATACGTTTGGGATTGAAACTCCGCCGTCGAGAGATTTGCCGCAACCGCGTTGCGGTTGAATCTATTTCCTAACTGTAACCCAAGGTAGCTCGTTCCTCGCAACCTTGGGCTGGAGGCCGCAATCCCTTTGGGATTGGAAACGCGGCGGTCGCAGTGACCCGTGGCAAGGCTAAATACGAATCGGTGGTTAATCCGCCTTGGTCAGTTCGCCCTTTTTGTAGCTATCGAGCGTCTTCTGAAGACTCTGTTTCATCTCGCCTTCGGCTAGCTGCACGGCTTTCCCCTGCAACTCGATGGCCTCCTCTTTCTGCCCCTGCATGAACAACACGCGGGCCAGCGTATCGAGGATCGCGGGGTCCTTGCCCTTGGCCGCTTCGTTTGCGCGGGTGGCCATTTTTTGAGCCAGGTCAAGATCGCGCTGGCCGATGGCCTCGTCGGTGGCAATTTGCCAGGCAAGTTGATTTTGGAGCATGGCGTTGTCCTTGTGGGCGTCGCTTACTTTCGCTGCTAATTGATACGCGGCGGTGTAATCCTTTTTGCCGATCAGGATGGAGAAGCGCGTTATCTCCAAGCCGTCCCGCCCTCCTTCGGGAAGCAGCTTCTCCGCCTCGGCGAGTTTGGCAGTCGCTTCGTCCCAGTTCTTCTTCTGCATGGCGCGATTGAGATTGCCCCACACTTCGCGTAACGCCAGCTCGTTCTTCTTTTCCTGTTCGTATTCCGCGGCGGCTTTTTTCAGGTCGAATTTGCCGGCCAACACTTCTTCAATCAGTTGCTCTTTTAAGTTCATCGGGTGGCCAATCCACGCAATGATGCCCTTGGTGTCCACGAGGAATGCGCTGGGAATGCCATTTTGGCCGGCGGCTTCCATCCAGGTGGTGGCCATTTTGCCTTTCTCATTGCCTTCCTTGTCGTCGAGGGCGACGCGATAGACCATCTTGTCGTCCATCTTTTTGACGAATGGCTGCACCTTGCTCTCGTCAGTTTCCCAGCAATCCTGGCCGATGACGATCAGTCCTTTGTCTTTGAATTTGTTGTGAATCTCGTTGAGGTGCGGAATCGAAACGCGGCACGGGCCGCACCAGGTTGCCCAGAATTCGACAATATAGGCTTTTCCATTTTGGAATTCCTTCACTGGATCACCTTGCACCCATTTGCCGGTTTGCAATTTGGGAGCTGGATCTCCCACCTTTAGCGTTGTTTGGCCGGCCAGGGAAAACGTCGTGCCTAAGGCCAGCACCGCCAGCGTCGCCGTGCACTTCAGTTGCATTGTTTTCATATTGGTCTGTTAACGGGTTTGGATTCGCGTGCCGGGGTTCACCCGATAACCGCGGCGCGCCCGGGGTTCATTGCCTGACCTCCACGAGCCGATGGATTAGCTGAACCTCAGCATTGGATTTGACGCTCCGAACATTACACCGAGGCAAGGGGGAAGTCGCGCGAAATATTAGTCCAAGCATAATCCCATGCGCAGCCGGCATCTTTGCCTTGAATTGAAGTTCCGATTTGGGAAACAAAACGATAGCTTTCTGTTGATTGTGCTACTCATAAAAGTCAGCCCATCTTTCGATGACATGCACCGGGGTATCAACGAACGGAGTTGCTTGCTTTTGAAGACGCTTCAGGAGTGGTTCTGGAATTTCAATCTGCGTCGGCGCATCACGCCTTTGCCGCCCTCTACGGCAGCCCGGATGGCTGCCGCTACGTTGAATTTCGCAACGCGCGCTTGCGTTTGCCTGCATTCTGCGGCCGCCGGCGCGCACGCGACTTTTGGCCAGACGCCGCAAAGCGCCACCCCTTCAGCAGGAGGTCGCGCAGCGTGTTGGGCGGGATGCGCGACAGACGCACCAGGACCGACGGATAGTTCACGTAGTGATCCTTCAAGTAATACGTTTCCGGGTCCGCAGCAATGAGCTCGTCCCGCTGATCGAAGCCGACGATCACGACGAGCGTGTTCGACTCGGCGGATTTGTGGCTCGCCATGCAGGCGAACATGTGTCCGCGCACCTGGAGGGCGGGCGCGCCGTACATCGTCGCTTGCTCGACGTCCGGGAGCGCGAGTCCGAGTTTTCGCACGCCGGCAAAACGCATCGCGTTAAATGATAGGAGATTGCTTTT
>WNFU01016580.1_pt1 | contig 10960 bp, 9 predicted proteins | sample 5400121 | NCBI WGS metagenome assembly WNFU01 (sample SAMN13153360, study PRJNA577476) | soil metagenome | isolation source: 100 cm soil or saprolite under grassland replicate 1 | place: USA:California | collected 2016-06-15
TCCGAGCCGGGGGAGTTGTAGTAGATCTCGTGGATCCGGATCGCCCCGGTCGCCGACGCCCCGCTCTGCAGAACGAGCGCCATGACGGCGACGATGACGGCCACAACAACAATGCGGACGCGCATGGTACCTCCTGCCCGATTGCTTCCCACCCGTGATTATCGGCTCCTGGGAGTGTCGAGAACAGTGTCGGTCGGGGATTCCTACGTCACCAGGAGAGGTCGGTGATCCGCCGGCGCCGGTCGGCGTGAGCCCAGTGGCCGGCATCGCAGCCGGCCCCCGCGACCCAGTGGACGTTCCGCTCACACCTGAGGCAGACCGGAGCCCATCGCCGAAGCTCAGTGTCGAGGGCGTGTTTCGCCGACAAGACCTCCTCCAGCATCGCCTGGCCCATGCCTTCGACGAGATCATCGTGGTGGCCGGCAGCGCGAGCCTCTCGGAGGAGGTCGTTGGCGTGGCGGCACAACTCCGCGAGCTGGGCCGCGGTGCGCTCGAGGATCGCAACGTTGCGGAGGCGCTTAGCTATAGCTCGTCTGCTCGGCGCCATTAGCGCGGTGTGTATCGCGAACGATGGCGTGACAATTCTGGCAGGAGGCAGGCCGGATACCGTCTACTGCCTGAGATTTCTGAACAGCGGGACCCCTTCGGCGGCCACGTCCCCATCCGTTGACGTGTCCCCCGTTACTGAGAAGGACGCCTTTCTGTAACTCAGAAGTCAGACGCCGACAGCGGATCCGTGTGCTCTTGCTCCGACGACCTTCGAGCGTCGGATAAAGGGTCCAGCCACGAACACCGCTCGATGAGGCGCGATCTGGTCCGTGTTGTCGCGGCCGCTGGGATCCGGTCCATCGATTCCGACTGGTCTCTCTTTCGCCCACGCCAGCTCTCGATCGTCCCCTCGCTGCCTGTGGGGTGCAATTATCCGGTCAGGTCGCTGAGCAGGGAAAACGCCTGTGGAGGACTGATCGCTACTACCGGAGTAGGACGAGGGAATCGACTCTACGAGACATGGCGGCCACGCCTCCTACCACGGTAGGAAGCGCAGCCTCATCCCTTGATTGCTACTCGCGTGTGCGCAGGCCAGAGGGCGATCCGAGTATTTGCGCGCCACAGGCGCTCGCCACCTACACGCGAATCGACCCATCCCACGTCGCTGCGTTCTCACCGACCGTCATACGTCTACTGCGCGACGGGATACACCTCGGCGGCGTAATCGCCTCGGACTCCCTGACCGCGGCGAACGTTCCCCCAGTGGAGCGGGCGATCGAGTTCCTATTGGCCAGGCCTACCTCACCTGCTCCTCCAGGGCCACGGTGAAGCGGGACCTGGTGGCGCTGCGCGCCGGGGACCAGGCCGTGCCCACCAGGGGGCAGATCCGGGACATCGGGCCGGGGCTGACCCACAAGTCCAAGGTGGTGCGGCTGTACCTGTGGGGGCTGCAGTTCACCGAGATCGAGCAGCGCACCGGGCACTCCGAGGGATCGATCCGCCGCTACCTGGCCGACTTCCGCCAGATCGCTGCCCTGTACGCCCGAGGGGCCAAGGTCCCGGAGATCCGGGCGGCGACGGGGCGGTCCGCGGGTCTGATCGCCGAGTACATCGGGCTGTACGAGCGGGCCCGCCGGGAGTTTCCCGCCGCGCCGCGGCTGTACGACCTGTTGGACGTCCAGCGGGGCAGGGCGCAAAGGGGGGGCGTCGGTGAGGGGGGAGCCCCGCTCCGCGGTGGACTACCGCCGCCTGGCCCGGCGCAACCTGGGCTCCCTGCTGCGGTACAAGTTCCTGCACGAGTACGGCTACGACCGGGGAGCGGTGGTGGCCGGGGCCATCGTGGCCGACATCTGCGCCACGGTCCGGCGGTACTACGCCCGGCCCGGGGATCTCGAGCCGGGGCAGCTCATCTACCCCGCGCCGGCGGCCACCGAGCGGGGAGGCCGGGGCAAGACCATGGCCAAGACGAAGCTGGTCCCGGTCCGGCTGAGCATCGTGGCGGAGGACGACATCGAGGCCATCCGGGCCCACCTGCCGGCGGCCGGCCGCCGGGAGATCCGGGTCCGGAGGCTCACCGGCGAGGCCTTCGCCCAGGGCGCCCTGCTGTCCCAGGTCGACGTCGGGATCCTCACGGGGTACTCCCAGGGCGCCGTGAGCCTCACCGCGGTGGCCCTGCGGGAGCGGGGGGAGTTCCTGCCCCTGCGGGGCTACGTGGCCGACATGGGGAGCTTCCCCACCCACAAGGCCGCGGGTGATCCGGCTCTACCTCCAGGGGCTGACCACCCCCGACATCGCCCAGCGGACCTACCACTCGAAGGAAGGCCGTGGACCGCTACATCCGGGCTTCGAGCGGGTCCGCCTGCTGGCACCCAAGTTCTCCCTTGAGGAGCTCCCCCTCCTCACCGGGATGAGCGAGCACCTCATCGACCAGTACCTCACCCTGATCGAGGAGCACGGGTTGAACCGGAAGGAGGTGGGCAGACGTGCCCTCAGTTCGTCCTAGCCTCAGTGACACCATCCAGCCGCCCCCGAGCCTCCCCGCCCCCAGGGCTGCCCGCCGTGGGGAGGCAGGCGCCCGGGTCCCGGCCCGCGTTCTTTGCGGGGCGGGTGGCGCCGGTCAGGGGCCGCGGTACCTCTTGAGTACGGCTCAATCGAGCCTATCTTTCAGTGAGCGGATCTGGGGAGTTGTACGTGAGCGTGGTCAACTCACCCGGCCCCATGGCGCCATTCGCCCCGGTGCTGGTAGGCTGCGCCATCGGTGGCTCTCGCCCTTTCCCAGTCGATTGACAGAAGGGTCCGCTCACGGTTGTCGGAATCTGTGAGTCATGGAGTCCTCCGCCAAGAGGAAGGTGGTAGCCGTGTCCAATCATCTCTCCGGCCCTGAGCTCAAGCCGCCTCGTGGGGACGGTCGCCTCGACTTCACCGATCTGTTCGCCTTTCAGGCACCGAACGACCCCCGTCGGTGCGTCCTCATCATGGACGTCAATCCGTTCGCCCCGAGCATGGGGGAGGGCCTGCACCCGGACGCGGTCTACCGCATCAACATCGACACCGACGGCGATCTGCGGGCCGACGTCGCCTTCAGCATCGTGTTCTCTGCACGCGACGACGACGGGCACCAGATAGCGACCGTCCGTCTGGCCTCCGGTGAGCGGGCCCGCGATCCCCAACCAACGGTGATCGTGCAGGGTGCGGAGCTCACATCAGGCTCCGAACCCAGCGTGGTCAGGGCCGGACCGTATACGTTCGCCGCGGGGCTGCGGAGCGATCCGTTCTTCGCCGACTTCGAGGGGTTGCTGAACAACTTCCAGTGGACCGGCAACGACACCATCGCAGACAAGAACGTGTACTCGATCGCCCTGGAGTTCCCGAGCGAGCTCCTCGACCCGAGCACGAACCTCGCCCTGTGGGCCCGGGTCAGCCTCGAGAGCGACGGGAGCCTCACGTCGGTCGATCGTGGCGGACAGCCCACCGTGACGGCCATCTTCAACCCCGAGGACGCCAAGGACGAGTACAACCAAGGAGAACCTGCCCAGGACCGCGAGCACTACCTAGAGCGGTTCGCCGAGGTTCTCGAGCATGCCGGCGGGTACGGGCACGACGATGCCGTCACGGCGGCCAAGCAGATCCTCCCCGACGTCCTGCGCTTCGACTTCTCCAAGCCGGCGAAGTTCCCGAACGGTCGGGTTCCCACCGACCACGTGATTCAGGCTCGGCTGGCAATCCTCGGCAACGGCCGGATCCCCTCGGACGGGCTGCAGCCGCACGACGACCTACTGGCAGAGTTCCCGTATCTTGGACCTCCGCACGAGACTGCCGCCCCGGCATTCTGAAACTGAAGGATGCCAGAACTCCGATTCGCCCCCTGACTCAGCGGGCTCCGTACCATCCACAGATGCCTCGGATCCGGGCACGCCCAGCGCAGGGGCCACGGTTGTGACGAGCGCCTTCGTCCTCCACGTCGACCTCGCAGATCGGGGTAATGCTCTCGTTGAAGGACAGTTCGTGCGTGCCGTCGTCCTTCCGCGCGAAGGCGCTGACCCGGCCCTCCCATCGCAGCAACGGGTATTCCTGATCGGCCGCCGCGAGCTTGTCCCCCGGCCCGAGGAAGGTCCCACGCACGTACTTGGTGATCAGCCAGTTCGCCCGGGGCTTTTCGTACCGACCGCTGGTGAGCGTCGCTGTCGCCGCCGGAGCGAGCTCGAGCAGCTCGAATAGAGCGCGGCGGACGTGCTCCGATGCACCGCACTCCTTCGCTCGCACCGCCAGTGCCCGGATCTTGTTGAACTGCTCGAATCCGTGCTCGAAGCCGTCGCTCGCGCGAACCGTGACCCGCTGGCACTCGTCGTCGCCGTGGAAGATGAGGCGACGGCGGACCTCGCCATCGAGCCCTCGCTTGGCCTGCTCACGGCATCCTCGTCGGCCCCGGCCGGGGCAAGCCCCCATCTCGTCACGAGCTCGTCGTCTGTGCACCCCTCCGCGGCGCACGCCCGGCGGAGGGCGACCTTCGTGAGCGCCTCGACGGCCATCCACAGAAAGACGGCGAACAGAACCTCCTGCCCAGGCCGCAGATGGCGCAGCGCCTCGCGGTAGAACGCGCAGGCCCGCGCGAGCCGGTCCTGCTCATCGCTCCCCGCGAGGGCATCTAGGAATTCCACCGTCTCAGGCAGGGATAGCGATCGGCCGTGGCGAGGGCGGCCCGCTTCATCCGGCTGGAAATTCTCGAAGAACTCGTGCGCCTGCTCCTCGGGCGTCGCGTCGAAAGCGAAGTGCACGTCGAGATCCTCGATCGGCGTGTTCCCAGCCACAGCCAAGGCAGGCACGACCGCGTTCGCTGCCCCCCAGTACGCGTTGATGGCCTCATCAAGGCCGCAGTCGGCCTCACCTCGGACCTCCGCCCAGAGCTCTCGGGGGATCGGCGACTCGAACCCCTCATCTGCGTACCGAGTGCGGTACGTGATCGTCACCGGGCCCACGACGCTTTGAGCCGAGACCTGGAGTTGCTCACCCTCTCGGATTCGGGCCCCGCTGAGAGCGCGGGTCACGACGACGACTTGGCGGGAGGTCATGATTCTCCGCACTCGTGATCGCGCATGTCGCGACGGTAACATTCGGCATCAGCCACCTACGCGACACCGGCCATCGAGGCCCCTGGGCGCGCATCGCCGAAGGACGTCAAACTGGAGTCGGACCATTGTTTCAACTGGACGTTGGTCGACTACGCGCCCGTGGTGTAGGGCACCAGTCTGGAAGCGGAAACGATCCGCTCGAGCGCTGCCCCGGATGGGAGTGCCGGTCGGGTCCGCAGGCTTGAGTACGGAGATGGAGCCGGTTCGGCCCAGACGAGCAGACCCTGCACCCTCCACACGAGGCGCCGCCCGATTCTGCACACCGGAACGCGATCGACCGGGACGCAACCGCTCGCCCCCGTGGATCGGCCGATCGGTTGTGTGGTCCAGAGCGCGAACGACAGTGTCGGATGGCTCCCCACCGAGGCGAGGATGGCTCGGGTTCCCAGGTGGCCGAGGTGGAAGACGTGCGCCCGGTCCATCACCTCGAACACCCACGCCGCCTCGGGACACGACGTCCACTGCCCCGCCCGGCACTGCGCCGCCGGCTGCTGGCTCGCCGGAAGCGGATCGACACGGATGGAGTCGAGCGACCTCGTCGCGTCATCCCGAAGCGAAGACGGGGCGTTCGGGCCGAACAAGACCTGGGCCTGGAAGTACCTACCGCCGTCCTCAAACAGGATGGTGTGGGTCTTCATCCCCCAGCATTCCAAGGGCCCGAGGGCGGAACCAGACATTGCGCAAACCATGTGCCGCTGGCCGCTGAACCGATCAGTATCGCGTGAGCGCGGAGGCGATGCGGCCACGGGAGGCGGTCGTTTATTGAACCACCTCCCTTGCCGAGAGATCCTGCTTCAGCCGACCGGCTGGAAGTAGTGGTCGGCGACGTAGCGGCCGACCTTGCGGCCGAGGGCGGAGCCTTGCAGGTCGGAGTTGCGGAAGTGGAAGCCGACGAGGACGCGCGCCCAGTCGACGTCCTTGATGACGTCGTGGAGGCGGTCGTAGTTGCGGATGCGGGCGGCGTCCGGCAGGCCTGGCGCCCGGCTGGTGAGCGTGAGCGAACCCTTGTCGGTGCCGAAGAAGGCGTCGAGGGCTTCGACGACGGCGGTGCTGTGGCAGGCGTGCGCCGAGGGGTACTCGGGGAAGTTCGGCGACGCTCCGAGCGGCTGCCATGTTGTGTCGGCGACCGTGTCCGGGTTGTTGTCCGTGTCCGCTAGGTGGATCGCCTGGTAGGGGCGCCAGAACCAGTAGTGGTACTTGGCGTCGAAGCAGGCGATCATCGCGTCGCCGCCGGCGACGTGCGCCATCGCCAGCATCCGCGCGGTCTGGACGAGATCGCGGCCCTGGTCGTGCGCGAGCTTGAGCAGGCCGTCGTTCCACTGGCGGATGTCGTGGTCGGTCCAGAAGCGCGCCTCGTTCGTCTGGTCAGGAGTCCTGGTCGTGCTGTCGACGCGGCCGAGGTCCTTGACCTGGTTGAAGTCGTCTGCGTACTCCTGGCTGGTCAGCCCGTTGGGGCCGTCGGGCCGGAACTGCGAAGCGCTCTGGAGCGCGAGCGGCCGCATCCCCGGGAGGCACAGCCCGAGCACCGCCCCCGTGGCGTTGGGCTGCCAAACCCCGGGCCCGGGTGCTGGCGGACCGAGGTCCTGGAGCGTGGTGCTGCACCCACGGCCATCGTTCACGCGAAGCGCGAGCACGGCTTGGGCGACCTCCTGGCCGACGTCGATCCCGTTCTGCTTGGCCGTCTGCTCCGCCGCTGTCCCGTCTGGGATGGCGGCCATGTAGGCGGTGTAGTCGTTGAGGAGGATCGTTTGGTTGGCGCCGAGCTGTGGCTGCAGCCCGGTGAGCGTGTCGTAGGCCGCGGTTGCGATCGCCGCCTCAGGCGACGTGTTCGCCGGTGCGGTCGGCGTGGTCGTATACGGCTGGTAGCCGCCCTCGATCGCCACCGCCGCGTCGTAGATAGCGACGTGAACGATGCCCATGTACACGGCGGCCTCGCCCGGGAACTTGTTGCCGAAGTTCTCCGTGCCGAAGATCCCGCCCGGGCCGGCCGGGACGATCGCGCACCGCGCCTCCGTGCTCCAGAACGCGACCGGTGTCGTCGCGGCGGGGTAGCTCGCGGCGGGTGCACACTGCGTGGCCGTGGGGGCCCCGACACCCGGGGCGGCGCCCACGAATGCGACCGCCCCCAGGAGAACGACCAGAAGGGCCAATCTCGATTTCACCGTTCCTCCTTTCCTGACGGGATCGCCTCGATCACACGGAGCGGCTCGAGCCCCGCCCGCTGAGCGACCACGGCGGCCTCGCGGCCCGACGGGGCCGCGAACGTGAAGAAGCAGATCTCGTCCTCGGGGACGTGGATGGATCCTTCGAAGCCAACGCGCGTCCTCTCACGCGTCATCGCCTCGGCGGCCGAGCGCGCCCGCCGCTCGCGCGTCTGACGCTCACCTGCGGCGCCGCGGGCGCGGAACGTCTCGACGAGGTAGCTCGGCACCCGACCGACGGTAGGCGGCTGGGTTCAGCTTGAAATCGTGAGTCCCCCTGAACTTTGCTCGTCCGGCCGAAACGTGCGCGCGAGCTCGGCCCGCGAGCGCACCCCGAGCTTCGCGTAGACGTGGGACAGGTGAGTCTCGACCGTCCGCTCGCCGAGGAAGAGCGCGGCGGCCACCTCGCGATTCGTGCGACCCTCCGCGACCAGCGCCGCGACACGCCGTTCCGCGGCCGTCAGCCCCTCGGCGCGCGTCCGGCCGCCGATCCGGCCGAGCTCCGCGCGGGCCTTCTCGATCCACGTCGCCGCCCCGAGTTCCTCGAACCCGGCGAGCGCCGCAGCGATCGCGTCGCGGGCGGCGCGCTTCTGCCGCGCCCGCCTGCGGACGACGCCGAGCGCGAGCAGTGCACGCGCGCGGCCGAACGCATCTCTGAAGCTTTCGTGCTGGGCGACAGCGTCTTCCAACAGGGACGCGGCCTCGTCGACGTCAGCGCGCGCGGCCGCTACGAGGCCGCGGCACCGCGTCACGTGCGCGAGCACCCACTCGCGCTCGAGCCGGGTCGCATCCGCTTCCCACGCGTCGAGGATGCGCACTGCGTCGTCCACCCGGCCGAGCTCGAGCAGCGCCTCGATGTGGTTGGCCACCCACCACCGCTTGCCCGCTTCGCCCCACCCGAGCCTCGCAGTTGTCGCCTCGGCCTTGCCGAACCAGTCGGCGGCCGTGCGCGCGTCGCCGCTCTGCAGGGCGACGAGACCCATGATCGCGAGATGGACGGGCGTGTGGAACCCGACCAACTCCTCGCCAAGCTTCAGTGCTCGCTCCGAACTGGCGCGAGCAAGTTTGAGCTGGCCGCGATGGACGGCGATGGCCGCGATCGGAAGGAGGAACCACGGGACCTCGAGCCCGTACTGGACCTGGATCTCGTGTGCCCGGGCGGCGTAGTCCGCCGCGAGCTCCCAGCGCCCGCCCCACAACTCGACCCAGGCGAGACCGGATAGCACGTCTGCGCTCCACAGCTCGTTGCGATCGCGCCACTCCTGGTATTCACGCTCGAGCAACGCACGCGCCGCGTCGACGTTCCTCTGCACGTCCAGCACGTTCGCGACCGCACCGCGCGCCTTGTACAGCAGCTCGGGTTCGCCGAGGGCGGTCGCGAGGTCGTGAGCTCGCGTGGCGTGCGCCGGCGCACCGGGATCGCCTACGGCGCAGCCGAGGAAGGTGAGCATCTCAAGCGCGTCGACCCGGAGCGCGTCGTCGTCGAGATCGTCGGCGAGCTCGAGCGCCGCACGCGCGTGTTCGAGCGCGCCGACGAAGCCCTTGCTGAAGCGCGCCGCCCAGGCGAGCTTGCAGTGGGCGAGCGCTTGCAGGGCCGGTCGCGAGTTCGCCTCGCACAGGGCTTCCTCGAGGAGCGCGACCGCCCGCTCGAGTCCCTCGAGCTCGGCCAAGAGGACGAGAGCCTCGGCCCGAAGCGGGCCAATGTCGCCCCCCGCTAGCAGGTCGCCCGCGATCGCCTTGGCACGCGTCCACTCTCCGGCAGCCTGATGCGCACGCGCTGCAGCCAGCGCTCGACGACGGCGCCCCTCGGACGCGGCGGAGGGCGTCAGCCGCAGCGCATGCTCGGCGATCTCGGCCGCGAGCGCCGATGCACCGCGATCGACCGCCAGTCTCGCGGCATCGTCGAGAACAGCGGCGACGTCGGCGTCCGGCGTGTCAGTCGACAGCGCGAGGTGACGGGCGCGGACGACGGGGTCGTCGACGATGCGCGCGATGCGCGCGTGGACGATCCGGCGCTGCGCGCCCAGGTCGTGGTAGAGAGCCGACGACAGCAGCGGATGGGTGAAGCGAATGGTGCCGTTCTCGCGCTCGATCACATGAGCGACGAACGCCGGTTCGAGAGCATCCGCTCCGATGCCGGCCCGCTCCAACATCGATCCCGACGGTGTGCCCAAGGCCGAAGCGAGGCCAAGCGCGTCGCGCGTGGCCGCAGGGAGGCCGGCGAGCCTCGCCCGAACGAGCTCGTCGAGCGTCTCTGGAACCGGAAGCGGCTCGAGCGGATCGACGTCCGCGCCGAGAACCCGCGCCAGCTCCAGCGCGAAGAACGGATTCCCACCCGACCGCTCGTGGATGCGGAGGAGCGTCTGGCGTGCGAAGGTTCTGCCGAGCCGGCGATGCAGGAGCAAGTGGAGCGCGCCGAGGCTGAGCGGCCCGACGGGCAGCCGCTGAAGACGCTCCGCGCCGAGCGCTCGTTCCAGCTCAGACGGCTCGGCCCTGCTCACGAGTCGCCTCGCGAGCAGCAAAAGAATCGGGCTCGCAACGAGCCTTCGCATTGCAAACGCAAGCGCGCCCGCCGATGATGGGTCGAGCCACTGAACGTCATCGACAGCGACCACGAGCGGCTTCCGTTCGCCGAGCAGCTGCAGCACGTCGAGCACCGCCACGGCAAGCGCGCGGCGATCGACGGGATCCTCCGCGGTTTCCTCGCGGAGGAGCGCGACCTCGAGCGCGCGGCGCCTGGGCCTCGTCAGCTCCGGGATGACGTCGTCGAGCACTGCGTCGAGCAGATCTCCCAGCCCGGCATGCGCGAGACTGCGCTCGGCCTCCGCAGGACGCGAGGACAGCACGGCGAAGCCTCGCTCCTGCGCGCCGGTGACGGCGGCGAGCCAGAGCGTCGATTTCCCGATCCCTGGCTCGCCCTCGAGCACGAATCCGGCAAGGCCCTCGACCGGACGGTCAAGGAACGCGTAAACCGAGCCGAGCTCCCGCTCCCGTCCGAGAACCTCCCCTGTCATGACCGTCCTACAATCCTGACAGGTCGGCCGCCGAAGTCACGCGCACGCCGCGTCGGATCCAGCGCCATGGTCCGCGCGCACGGAATCGACGCCGGTCCGCAACGCGATCTTTGCTCGGATTCTGTGAATGCTCGCTCCACGCTGTTCCATCAGGCGGCCGAAATCGGCGTTTGTCTCACGGAGGAGAATCTCTGCCGTCGTTTGCCGGACCTTCCTCTGTCGCTCGACCATGCGCAAACGCGATCGCCAGCTGTAAAGAATCGGCGCCACAGAGTCGCCTCTCTTCGCGTGGGCCACGACAGGCTTGCAAAGAACAGCCGATCAAGAAGGCCGTTGCTTGATGAGGACGGTGTTCGGCGTCCGGGAGCTCGCGCGAGTCGTCCGGCCCGGCGGCCGCTTTGTCGGGATCTACAACCGCGACCGGCACATGGAGGAGCTTTGGTCGCGCGTCCGTCCGGAGGCGGGCCTCGGCGACGACTGCGACGACGTCCTAGAGCGCCTTGGTGGCCGAGAAGTGAAGACTTTAGGCAAGTTTCGTGGGGGAGGGGTAGAGTCAAGTGTCCGCTCCACATCTGCAGACATTGGTCTGACCAGCCACTTTCGGGTGGCGGGCCGGCGCGAGAGCGAT
>WNFU01031782.1_pt1 | contig 10960 bp, 9 predicted proteins | sample 5400121 | NCBI WGS metagenome assembly WNFU01 (sample SAMN13153360, study PRJNA577476) | soil metagenome | isolation source: 100 cm soil or saprolite under grassland replicate 1 | place: USA:California | collected 2016-06-15
TTGTCGAACCAATCCGCGTTGCCCATCTGCACGAACCGCGCCGGCGCGTGCCGCAGGAACAGCAGTTCGCTGTTGCTGAAGCGGAAGGCGAAGTTGGCAAAGAACGCCGACTGCCCGCCCGTGACGTAGTACGGGTAGTTCATGAAGCTCCGCGCGTTGGGTTCGTCCGTCAGTGGAATCCACGTCGTGCCCTGCGATTTTTGCCAGGAATGCGCGAGGTTGAAGCAGTGGCCGATTTCATGGACCGCCGTCCAGAACCGCATTCGCTGCACCCAGGCGGCGGGGGCGGAATCGCCGGGCGGCGGATTCGCGATGAACGAATCCACGAAGATCGCCGTGCCCTGGCGGTGATTGGGGCCGATGTCGTCGAACATAATGCCGCCGAGGCTGGGGCCTTGTTCGTGCAACGCGGCGAAGAATGTCCAGAGCGCCCATTGCGGGGCGTTGGCGAAGTGCGACCAGAAGGCCTGCATCGCGTCGTGCATTTCCAAATCGCTCCAGCGTGCGTTGCTGCCCGCGCCGCTCATCGGCACGAGGTTTGAGCCACTGGACGTGGCGACGTTGAAACCGGCGCGCCGGTAAACCGTCTGAACGGTCAGCGTTTCATTCGGAAGCGCGGGTGGGCGATTGGGATGCGCGTAGGTCTGTATGCTGAGCACCGGATTGGTGCCTTGGGCGCAATCGAACTCGAAGTTCACACGCCGGAAGTAGGGCGACTTGTAGGCCAGCGTGCGCACCAGCTTGGGCGCGCCACCTCCGGAATAGGTGAGCGTCGCGCTCTCAGCGGAGGTCTGGCGGGTAACTTTGATTTCGACGTGGGTGTAGGGGAAGCTGGCGGTGCTTCCGTCCTTGTACCAGATTTGGCCGGCCCAAGTGTTGGGTCCGGTGTTCCGCACCGATGCAATCCAGTGCAGGATCGGCGCTTTCGGCCCGTAGGCCGTGCCGCTGGCGGTGTTTTGCGGGTAGTAGTTGTCCACATCCAACCGCAATTCCTCGCGCCGGGACGCGAGTATCAACGAACCGTTGGCGTTGATCGTCGTTGGCGAAGCGTCCACCGAACTCTGCGTCGGTCCGTCGGATGGACCGGGTGTGGATGGAATACTCAATCCGGGTGGAATGGCTTCGGTGTAACTGCTGGTTTGGTTCCATTCGTATAATCCGCTGACCGGTCGGATCAGCGGGAGGATGGGCGCGGCGACCGATGCCAGCGCCCGTTCCAGGTCACCATCGAACTGGGGGATCGTCTCAGATGATTCCGATAACTCAGGTTTCTTCATAGTACCTCCTGCCGCGGAATGCGGCTTTAGGTTTTTTTTGTTGCGACTACCCCAGGCCGGCCAGAGATCGTGCCGGCCTCAGCCCCAGGCGGGGCCCCTTCAGATGACAAGCTCACGAACTGCCACACCACCTCCTTTCTACACGTAGCCAAACGGCTCGCGGGAAATGACGTGAGTTAGTTTTCCTTGCGGATTGACCGACACTCCGAGGTAGGTGTCGTGGGAGAGTGACAAGGGTAGAATCTCGGTGAGCTGCCGCTCGGGCAGGCTCACTTCGATTGTGATCGGGCCGGCAGGAAGCTGCTCCTCATGTGTGGCCGCGAGACCGATCTGCCGCCGGGTCTGGACGCCCTCGCGGTGGAACACCTCGCGGCCGTTGACGCGGAGCACGACGGCGTCACCGGCGAATCCTTCCTGCAGCGCTGTGTGTAAGAGAGGCATCGCGCCTTCCTCGACGATAAACCAGCTCGGCTTCCCGGCCAAGCACCCTCCAATCTTTCGCCTCTTTCACCAAATTGCAAATGAAGTTTTCGCCACGCCGACGGCGACGACAGCTATAGCTCCGAGACGTTCTTTACCACGGGACGGCTATGCCGGCGAAGAACGCGGGGCGTAACTTCGCCTCCAACCCGACGTGCACGATGCCTCCTCCCTTAAATTCTTTAAAGAGTTTAACCACGAATCTTTCCTCTTCGTCGTGTCGTCCGAACTGGTATGAGGTGCCCACGTCAATCGCGAACCCATGTGCCAGCGGCACGGACAGCGCGATCTCAAACCGATGATCAGCAAACTGGCGGTAATGGTAGCGCACATGGCCCAACAGAAACAACCGGTCGCCGTCCCGAAGACCCAGGCTGAGAAAAGTGTACGGGCTGGTTGTGAAGGGACGGATACCGTAGCGCACTTCACCGCTCTCCACAAACCGCTTCCACCATGATCGTTCGACCAGCCGGTACGACACGTCCAGTGGCGCCACCGCCTCTTCGCCAACGTCATCGACCGAGTTGCGGAGAAAATCAGCAAGGAATTCTTGGCGCTCCTTAAGCCAGAACATGATGGGCAGATCAACCGCCGCTTCGCGGACGCCGTACACGACCGACTTGGAAAGCGCATGCCGAGCCGCACTGGTTGAGCGCTCGCGGAAATCCTCGTAGCTCCTGTCCGCCAACTCAATGCTCCAATTCATTACGGCGAACGGATGCAACCGATCGGCGAACCGTTCATCGACGCGCCGATCGAATGCGATTTTGAATTGCTCCCAGAACGCTTCTCCCGGGGGCGCCTCCACCGGTGGAGCGGGGTCGCTGTACTGGAGCTGAACACTCTCGCCGCCATGCACCCAGAACGCCACGACTGCTACAACACAAGTAAATACGCGGGATCGGGAACTCACAATCGTCGGTTGTCGGCGAGTACGGCTGGTGACCGGTCCGACTGGGGAGTTGTTGGGTACCGGGCCACGGCCGCAAACGGAGTCAGAATGGCGCTCAATCCCCAGGAGGCCCTGGTAATTCTCTTCGGTTTAAATCGGAGCGTTGTCATTGTCGCCGCTTCTTAATTGTGCGAAGTAGCAGCCGTGATGCCGCCGGGGGACTCGCTCCGTTTGCGACGAGGGAAGCTGGATCAGGATCCGGGCGGGATGGGCCGTTGGGGCGTCTCGTTCACCCGCGGGATCCACGCTCGTAAATATCGAGCAACGACTTGGCCTTGTTTCTGGGACTGACGAACGGCCAGGTGCGACTCAAATGACCGTGCGGTTGCTTGAACAACGTCGGTCATTTCGGGAGGAGAAAAACCAACCCATCACCCCATCTGTCCCGGATGATGACCCATTTCGAGTCACGAAGCGGACACGAGGTGCAGTGCCGGCATCCTCGCCTGCCGAGTCCGGCGGTTCCTCCTGCCGCCAGCCCCACGGGCGGATGCCCTTTGTTGCAACCGGCCGGCGCCCGGCGGCAAGCCAGTGGCAGTCAAAGGTGTCATGGGTTCCTCCTCTGGTCCCCGTTGGTTATCGTTTCTGCGCTTCCTTCGCCCAGGCGTCCTTCAGTGTGATCGTTCGGTTGAAAACGAGTCGATGGTCGAGGGTTGATGATGGATGGCGCTTCGACGTGTCGGCGCAAAAGTAGCCTAGCCGCTCGAACTGATAGCGGAGTTCGGGCCGCGCGTCCTTTAGGCTCGGCTCGCATTTCGCCGTCACGATCTCGAGCGAGTGCGGGTTGAGGCGTTCTTTGAAATCGCCCGCAGCATCGGGTTCGGGGACGGTGAAGAGGCGATCGTAGAGGCGCACTTCGGCGTCGATGGCGTGCGCGGCACTGACCCAGTGGATGGTGCCTTTGACCTTGCGGCTCGCGGTCGGTCCGCCGGTTTTACTGTCGAGGTCGGCGCGGCAGCGCAGTTCAAGGACCCGACCGCTCGCGTCTTTCACCACTTCGTCGCATTTGATGATGTAGGCGTATTTGAGTCGCACTTCACCGCCGGGTCGAAGCCGGAAATATTTTGGGGGCGGATTTTCCATGAAATCGTCCTGCTCGATATAAACCTCGCGGCTGAAGGGGACCTGGCGCCTGCCGGCGGCGGGATCTTCCGGATTATTGATTGCCTCGCATTCGATGACCTGGCCGGCCGGGACGTTGGTGAGCACGACCTTGATGGGACGCAGCACGGGTGATGCCGATGTTGTAGGCGAATGCGCGCAAGGCGCTGGCGGTGACGCCGCGGCGGCGCAGGCCGGAGATGGTGGGCATTCGCGGATCGTCCCACCCGGCGACGAGGCCCTCGTTGACGAGCTGCATCAGCTTGCGCTTGCTCATCACGGTGTAGTCGAGGCTGAGTCGGGCAAATTCATATTGGTGCGGCAGCGGACGGGGGAGATCGAGGCTTTCGAGAATCCAATCGTAGAGCGGACGGTGCACCTCGAATTCGAGCGTGCAAATGCTGTGCGTGATCCCCTCGATGTAATCGCTCAGGCAGTGAGCGAAGTCATACATCGGGTAGAGGCACCACTTGCCCCCCGTGTGATGGTGTTCAGCGTGGCGGATGCGGTACAGGACGGGGTCGCGCATCCAGATATTTGGCGACGCCATGTCAATCTTCGCGCGGAGCGTGCGGGCGCCGTCCGGGAATTCGCCGTTCTTCATGCGAATGAAGAGGTCGAGATTTTCCTCGATGGAGCGGTTGCGGTAGGGCGATTCCGTCCCGGGACGATCCGGCGCGCCGCGGTACTTATCCATGTCTTCGGGCGAGAGGTCGCAGGCGTAGGCACGGCCTTTTTGGATGAGGGCGACGGCATATTCACACAGTTGGTCGAAGTAGTCGGAGGCGTAGAAGGGCTCCAGAAGTTCGGAGCTCGGAGTGCGGAGTTCGGAGTTCGGGATTGAGGCCGGGAGGTAGAAATCCGGCTTGCCGTTGACGGTCCGAGCATCGGGCGTTTTGCCCTTCGGTTTCAGACCCAGACAATGCTCGGCCCATCCGCTGACGAGCCACTTGACGTCCGCGAAAATCGAATCGACGTATTCGACCTCTTCCTTGGTGGGATTGGTGTCGTCGTAGCGAAGGTTGCAGACGCCGCCAAATTCGCGGGCGATGCCGAAGTTCAGGCAAATGCTCTTGGCATGGCCGATGTGCAGGTAGCCATTCGGCTCCGGCGGGAAGCGGGTGCGAATCTGCTGGTATCTGCCGGCAGCGACGTCGGCCGCGACGACGTCGCGGACGAAATCGCTTGGGGCAGGCGCGGCGGCATTTTTCAAGTCCGTCATGTTCATACTCACACGAACGGAGAGGGTAGCAAAGGGAACGGGCGTATGTCCAACCGGCAAAGTATCGGGCTGCGCCGCGTTAGGGCACTAACGCCCGGTAAAATCGCCAGGCTAAATTCACCGCATCAAAAACTTCAAGAAGACTACCAGAAGCACAACGCCGACCACCCACCATAGCCAACTGATTCCATGGGGCTTGATCCGCGGCTGCTTTTTCTCGCCGAACTCTTCCTTCACGAATTCGTCGTGGTCGAATTCGTCGTCGGGGATGCCGAGGCGGTCGGCCTGGGCGCGATCGGACCAGCCCGTCTTGTCGTCCGAGCCACATTCGGGACAGGCTTTGGCTTTCGGCGGGATTTCTGCGCCGCAGTTAGGGCAGTATTCCGGCGGCATGTTCAGAGCATGTTTGAAAAATCGTTTTCGGTAGCACAGGCGACCCGCCTGTGCCGTCCGGCGACTCGCCGGACGGAATGGGAGCAACGATTCAAGCCAATGAGGACGGCCTTTTCTCCAGGTTGCTCTCCGCAAATTCCGGTCGGCGGTTCGCCGACCGGGGCGGGCGAGTCGCCCGCGCTACCAATTCTTATGACCCGCTCACAGATGCTAACAACCGGGACAAGCTGTGTCCAACACTACGGTTCGAATCGGGCGCGATAAAAGCGGGCCGGAGAATCTGTTTCCGCCGGCTCCAAAAAGGTGAACGGCGCGACGTTCGTTCTTAAAGAAACCCAACCGGCCAGGTTGGTCGAGCCTTCGATTACGTAGTTCAATCCGCGCTTCTCCACGACGTCGAACTGAAACTCTGCGTTGGGCCAAAGGATTGGCGACGCGATGACCGGCACGGCGGAGGTGTGCACGGTGAGGAGGGCGGCCTGGCTCGTGGTTGTCCCGACGCCGTTGCTCACGACGACCCGGTACTCTCCGGCATCGCTCAAGCGCGCATGGGTAAGGGTGAAGCTGGCGGCGGTCGCCCCTGGGATGTCCGTGCCGGTGAATCGCCATTGATAATCGAGGACGGGTGTTCCGGTGGCGGTGACAGTGAATGTGGCGCTGGCTCCCACCAGGGTGGCCTGGTCCCGCGGTTGGACGACGATTTGTGGCTGTAGGGCGCGCAGGTTGGCTGGAGCAGTGTACGTGGCTTGCACATCAACCCTCTGTCCAGCGTTTGCATTCGTCGCGTTTTGCACTTCGAGCGTGTGGTATCCGGTCGCAGCCGCGGTGTGGAGGAGCGTCAAGCTGCCGCTGCCGGAGACGTTGGTCGCTTCGGTGCCTGTCGGATTCAACAGCCGCAGGACGACCAGGTTGGTCGGCTTTTCCGGAGCCAAGTTCACGATAATCGTCGTGCCTGAAAGCGGATAAATCTTGCCAACGGTACGGCGCGCGGTCGAGTTCGCCGGGATCGCGCCGCCTTGTTGCAGCGAGTTGGGATGCGCATCGCCGAGGTCGTCGGCCATTTCCCACTTTTGGGTGGTGGACCGGGCGGGCGGATCGAATCCGCCTGCAATGCCGGCTGGTCCCCAAATGCAATAGCCGCGCCGGACATTCGAGCCGTTGCACGGCGGCACAGAAATGGTGGCGCGACCCGCACCATCGGTCGAAATGTCATTGGTGTTGGCGCTGGAATAGTCGTGAAGTTGAACATTAGGACCGAAATCGGTCTGAATAATGGCGGATTGCCACGTGTCCCAGTTGTCGTTCACGCCGACAATCGCCTTGCCGCTCCGTTCGATGATCAAAAGATCCGCCGCCTGGCGACGCACGCGATACGCGCCATTTTTGAAGTTCAATTTCTGGTGGCACCAAATGAGATTCACCAGCCAACTGCGCGCCGGCAGTTGTCCGGCGTTCTGCGGAGCGTGCGTCCACCGTTGTCCGGTGCTCCCAAGGTCGAACAGATCTTCGAAAAAAACCGTGGGCGAGCCGTCCACCGCCATCGCGATCGCGTACGCCGCCTGAATGCGCGGGTCGAACGGATCGATGTGGCCCCCCAGTTCATTGGGCGTGTCCCAGCCCGTGTAATTACCGCTCGCGTCCAGCGTCGGGCGAAAGGTGTCGTGGCTGTTGACGTACGGGGCAGTGCGATTTCGCCGGCTCTGTTGGGCCCCAGGGATCGAGCCGAGATCGTAGGAGCCGAGTGAACTGACCATGTTTTTGATCGCCCCCCGCAGGCTGACATCGAAACTGCCGACTACATCGGTGAACCCATCGCTGTTGTTAACGTTGTCCACCCAGCCGTCGATGTCGGCGGCACTGCCGATATACTCGCCCACCGCATACATCTGGGCACCGCCGGAGGCGAAGCCGGCGTGGTACGCCAGGTTCCAGACGAAATCTTTGGCCGCCCACGTCTCGAAATGTTTGACCGCATCGAGACGAAAACCGTCCACACCGGTTTGTTGCTTCAACCAGATGGACCACGTGCGGATACCGTTGCGCATGTAATCGGACGATTGCGCGGGATTGTAACTGCAGTTGCTGCTCAGGCCGTTGGCATTCCGATAATAGCAGATGTCCGGCCCGAAAAAACCGGCCGTGATGTCATCGCCTTCCGTGTTGTGATCCGGGTTGGGATGGAAGTTCTGCCAGTTTTTGGGAAAGCGCCCGCTCCGCGAGCCATAGTTGGTCGCCGTGTTGGAAGCGGCCGGCGTCGCGAAGCAGGCGTAGCGAAAGTTCTTGTATTTGTTGGACGGCGCGGCCGGGTCCTGTCCACCCGCGCCCGTATCCGAACCGGCACCATCCATGTGATTCCAGACGATGTCCTGGATCACCTCGATCCCATTGGCGTGCAACACCGCCACCGCGCGCAGATATTGGTCTTTGGTGCCGAATCGAGTAGCCGTACTCCCGCCCTGATACTTGTCGCCCAGATCGTAGTGATCGAAGGGCGAGTAGCCCACGGAACCGGTGGCATTCTTGTTTTTGACGGTGGGCGGTATCCAGACAGCGTCAATGCCCATCTCGCGCAGGCGCGGAGCCAGGTCAGAGATGTAGGTGGCCCAATTGTTCGAATAATTGTTGTTCCGATAATTCCACCAGAACCCTTGGAGGACGACCCTTCCGTTCCAGGTGTTGGCGCAAAGCCCGGCAGGAAGAAATGCAATGAGAAGGAAACCGAGCCGTAGATTCTTCGCCTTCACGGCGAAAGCCTAATCGGGTTCGCAGACGCAGGCAAATGACCGCCACTGGGAGCACCGAAAAAGCTTGATTAATGGAGTCAGCAGCGCCGAATGACATCGGCAGCGATTGATACTATGACCAAACGAAAGGCATGCGGCTTATGGCTGGTGACGCTGGCGACGTTGATGGCGGGCTGTCGCTCGGCCGGGATTGCGCAGCGCCGCACGGAGAGGATCGAGGCTTGGCAGCGGCTGATCTGGAATTACGAAAAGGATTGGTCGTACAAGCGATCGCGGCTGGCGGAAAGAGGCAGTTCCCGTGGGCGGCCGACGTACGTCGTCGAGCGCCAACACATACGCACGACGTATGCCGCCCGGAGCGTCGTGTTCGTGAACGGCAAAGTGGTCCAGTGGCAGAAGCACAAGCCTCCGATTCTCGACCAGCCGCTCGAACGGTCCCGGTATTCGCCCAACGCTTTCTGAATGGCTGTTGCCGGTCGGGCGGTTCACGGGTGCAATCCGAAGCTTCCGTGAACACCCTACGGGGTGCCGCTCGGCCTCTTCGTCTCGCCGTCCTTGCCCGCTTTATCATCGTTATTGCGGCTCTCCTTCTTTGCGATCACCAGCGCCTCCGCCGGAACCGCATTGGTCGTTACGGTCGGATTTGCCGACGTCGGAACGGTCTTCGCCTGCGTATTGGAGATCTTAATGCGCGGAAAGAGTCTTCGGTCTTTGTCCGCCAAAAAATAAAACTCCGCGTTCAGCGCAAGGTCTTTGAATTTTTGCGGCTTTTCCGCTGGTTCGGCCGGTTTAGGTTTCGTCACCTGATTTGTCGCCGCTGGCCGAACATAGTTCCGGCCGCGCGGATAACGGTACTGAGCGAAGCGATCCTGCTGGTCGCCGGACACGTCTCCGGCTACGAGAGCCACGAGTGCCAAGAGGACCCAATTAGCGGAGCATCGCGGTTTATTCATGGCAAAATATTCAGGCCGCGTGCTCTCACGCGGCGTCACTTGACGATTTCTCAACTATGCGCTAAAGCCGCAATTCACGGCGCCGGTTCGACGAACGTCATGCCATGCGCCTCAGCGACGGCCCTGCAGGTCAGTTTGCCATTCATCAGGTTGATGCCGCCCAAGAGCGCGGGCTGTCGATGACAGGCCTCCGCGAGGCCGTTGTCGGCTAATAGTTCGATGTAGCGATACGTCGCGTTGGTCAGCGCCTGCGTGGCCGTGCGCGCATAGGCGGCCGGCATGTTCGCCACGCAGTAGTGCGTCACGCCTTCCTCCACATAAACCGGGTTGTGATGGATCGTCGGACGTGACGTTTCCGCGCAGCCACCCTGGTCGATGGCAATGTCAACCAGCACGCTGCCGGGACGCATGCGGCGCAACATTTCGCGCCGGATCAGCTTCGGCGCCTTGGCCCCGGGTACCAAGACCGCGCCGATGAGCAGGTCCACCGCGGGCAGGAGCTCCATCAAATGCGCCTCGCTGGAATAAAGCGTGTGGGCGGTGTGCAGCGTGATGTCGAGAAACCGCATTCGTTCCACGTCCACTTCGAGGATCGTGACATCGGCGCCGACGCCCGTGGCCATGCGGGCCGCATTCACGCCGGCCACCCCGCCGCCGAGGACGACGACTTTGCCCGGCAGCACGCCCGGAACGCCACCCAACAACACGCCGCTGCCGCCGAAATGTTTGGCCAGAAAATAACCGCCGACGAAGACCGACATGCGCCCGGCGATCTCGCTCATCGGTTCGAGCAGGGGGAGGCGGCGGTTGACCTCGATCGTTTCGTAAGCCAGCCCGATGACCCCGGACTTCAAGAGAGCCTCGGTGAGCGGGCCGCTGGCCGCCAGGTGAAGATAGGTGAAGAGCAGTTGTCCCGGACGCAGAAGCGGATATTCGGATGCTTGCGGCTCCTTGACTTTCACGATCAGGTCGGCCTGATCGAACACGGCCGCATGAGTCTCCACGAGCTTCGCTCCGGCCTGTTCGTAGTCGGTGTCGGGATACCCGGCGCCGTCGCCGGCGTCGCCCTCGACGACGACCTGGTGCCCGCGTTTGATGAGTTGGTAGGCCGCCGATGGCAGCAGTGCGACACGGTATTCCTGGTCTTTGATTTCCCTCGGGACGCCGATGATCATGTGGCGAGGGTAAGCAGCTCCAAGCTCAGGCCTTACTAGAGAATATTCGCCGCCAGTTCCGCGAGTTCCGAGCGTTCGCCCTTCTGCAGTTCAATGTGCGCGGCGATCGGTTCCGAGCGGAATTTGCTCACCGTATAGTTGAAGCCGTTCGAGGAGGAGTCCACGTACGGATTGTCGATCTGATACGGGTCGCCCGTAAAGACGATCTTGGTACCGTGGCCGACCCGCGTGATAATGGTTTTGACCTCGAGCGGCGTAAGGTTTTGGGCCTCGTCGATGACCATGAACTGATTGGCAATGCTGCGGCCGCGAATGTAACTGAGAGCTTCAACAACGATCATTCCGGAGCGCATCAAGTCGGTGGCCCGGCGCTGCTCGTGGCCCATGTTCATGTCGCTGAGCATCTCCAGCGCGTCGTGAATGGGTTGCATCCAGGGATCGAGCTTTTCTTCGAGAGACCCCGGCAGAAAGCCGAGTTCCTTTCCCATCGAGATCGTCGGTCGCGCGACAACGAGCCGGCGGTATTCGCGGTCCTGAATGGTTTTTTTCAACCCGGCCGCCATCGCCAAGAGCGTCTTGCCCGTTCCCGCCTTGCCCATCAGTGTGACGAGCTTGAGGTCGTCGTCGAGCAACGCGTCCAAGGCGAAGTGCTGCTCGCGATTG
>WNFU01010558.1_pt1 | contig 10957 bp, 9 predicted proteins | sample 5400121 | NCBI WGS metagenome assembly WNFU01 (sample SAMN13153360, study PRJNA577476) | soil metagenome | isolation source: 100 cm soil or saprolite under grassland replicate 1 | place: USA:California | collected 2016-06-15
CCGACGATCTCGGACACGATCCTCACACGCAGATCGTGACAGAGGCCCTGACGAAGGCAACTTCGACCCACAGACCTCACGCTCGCGCCGAAACGACAAACGGTGCTGGGCGCAGCTTCTCCCTGCAGAGGTCGCGCAGACGAGTTGCCGTCAGGAGTCGCGACGGAGTAGCTGTTGCGAACGCCCAATCGAACGAGCTTGTTGCCTAATCCGTCACCATGGCGACTACACGCGTACTACACAGGCTGTGCCGGGCGGCAGCCGGTCGAGGAAATGCCGGCTCTAGCCGGTAATTCAGGGTCGCAGCCGGCCGTACCGGGTGAGCCTGTACCGGTCTGTCACGCCGGAGGTCGCGGGTTCGAGTCCCGTCGCTCCCGTAAAAATCTCTGCAAATAGGCAGGTGTTGTCGGTTCAGACGCCAGGTCGGGGCCGACCACACAGACCTTCTCCCGAGACGACCCGAAGCGACCCAAGGCGGGCCAGCGGTACATTCAAGCGGATTGAGGCCGAGTTCAGACCGCCCACGAACTGGCGTGCGGCCAACACGAAACGACCGGAGATATGAACCAGGCGTAGTTGTTCTTGCAGAGCTGGCCGTCGTTAGCGATGCCGCGGCCGTCCCAGAGCACGATCACCGTGTCTTGGTCGGCGTAGACCGGATAGTGATCGGACGGAAGAGCTCTGAGGAGAAGGTCGATCCGAGGCCCTGCTACGAGGACTCGCGCGTCCACGCGAGGACCAGAGTTCTTGTGGTGGAAGCGGGCCTCGTCACTGCGGTCGAAGATATCGAGGTGATCCTCTGCGCGCTCAAGCGTTGGGAGCGCCGTGACGCTCGTACGCCTGCCGGGCGACGCTCGTTGGGCGCGGCTCGATGTTTTGGTTGTGGCGGAGGAAATTGCTCGGGTCCCACTTCTCCTTCAGCGCGGCGAGCCGCTGGTACTTCTCGTCCCCGTACGCACTCCGGACGCGCTCCGCGCCCTCTTCGCCGAGGAAATTCACGTAGACCCGGTCGCCGGAGAACGGCTCGAGCGCGGCGTGGAACCGGCGAGCCCACTCGACGTGGCGCTTCGGCTCCTCGTCATCCTCGGTCCAGACGGCGTTGATGTTGACGTTGTGGGCGGCGTCGCGCTGGCTGAAGGCGGTCTCTCCCTCGCCGACGCGGCTCACAGCCCCGCCGAGTTGGAAGGTGATGCAGTAGGAGAGCGGCGAGGTCTGCGCCGCGGCGTGCTCGACGAGGGTCTCGATTGCGCCGTTGCTGAGAGGCGGGAGCTCCGATGACTTCCAGTAGTAGTGCCAGCCGTGCGGGGCGGTGGCGTCGAACATCGACTGGAGCGCGGTGTACGGCCTGGCGCCGATCGCATCGACGAGCGGTGAACCGAACGCCCGTAGCGGTCGGAGGACGACCTTTCCCTCCCCGATCGGGCCGGCGTAGCAGACAACGACAATCACGACCGGCCGACCGTGGACTTCAGGGGGAAGTAGCGGCAGCGAGGGCGCCGGCCGGAGATTGAAGATCGTGGTCAGCTCGTCGGGGGCGTCGGTGATGAAGTCACGGTAGAAGCGGAGGACCTTCGGAGCGTCATCGAGCGCGTAGAAGATGGGGCCGGCGAGCACCTGCGGACCGAGGCGATGGAGCCGGTACTCGAACGAGGTGACGATCCCGAAGTTGCCACCCCCACCGCGGATTGCCCAGAAGAGGTCGGGGTGTTCCTCCGCGCTTACCGTGACCACGTCGCCCTCGACAGTCACTAGCTCGGCGGAGAGCAAGTTGTCGACCGTGACGCCGTGCTTGCGCATCAGCCAGCCGATGCCGCCGCCGAGCGTGAGCCCGGCGATGCCCGTGTGCGTGACGACGCCGCCCGTCGTTGCGAGCCCCAACGCCTGCGTCTCCTGGTCGAGCTCGCCCCAGAGGACGCCTGCCTGGGCACGAGCGGTGCGGCGGCTCGGCTCGACCTCGATCGCCTTCATCGGCGAGAGATCGATGACAAGGCCGCCCTCGCAGACAGCGTGACCGCCGACGCCGTGGCCGCCGCCGCGCACCGAGACGAGCAGGTCGCGCTCACGCGCGAAGCGGACGGCCGCGACCACGTCGGACACCTCAGCACAGCGCACGATCATTGCGGGACTGCGGTCGATCGCGCCGTTCCAGACCTTGCGGGCCTCGTCGTAGGCCGGATCCCCTGGACGGATGACCGCGCCTTCGATCACCTGCCTCAGTCTGTTGAGATCGTCCGCCATCAGAGCTGAGCGTGCCACCCCCACATCCGAGTCACAAGTCCAGATTTCAAACTTGCCACGGAGCTCGAGCTGCGGCAATCTCTGCTCGTGGGCGGATACGGCCAGTTCTGCCCGGTCGCGAGAGGGGCCGAGCTTTTCGCTGAGCGCTGGACGCCGCTCATCGTCCGCGAGCTCCTCCGCGGATCCAGTCATTTCAACGAGCTCCGACGCGGATTGCCGCGGATCTCGCGCAGCCTCCTCGCAGAGCGGCTGGCCACGCTCGAGCGCGTAGGCATCATCGAGCGACGGCCGGCGCCCACTGGACACGGCCACGAGTACCGGCTGACCAAGGCCGGCCAAGAGCTCGACGCGGTGGTCGATGCCCTTGGCACCTGGGCGTACAAATGGATCTCGCGCGACCTCACCCCGGCCAATCTCGATCCCGCCCTGCTGATGTGGGTGATCGAGCGCCGCATCCGCGTCGAGAACCTGCCCCCGCGGCGCGTCGTCGTTCACTTCAGGTTCAGGCGCCTGCCGGCACACGCCTACTGGCTGGTGCTCGAGCGGCCGCAGGTTGACCTCTGCTTCACCGACCCTGGTTTCGGCGTCGATGTTTCCGTCGACGCCGACGTCAAGGCGCTGACCCAGATCTACCTCGGCCACCTCACCGTCGCTTCGGCTCGGCGCCGCGGCGAGGTCACGCTGACAGGAGCTCCGGAGTACCGACGCGCGTTCGCAAGCTGGATCGGCGTCTCGCCGTACGCACGCAACCACCTGCGCTCACGCATGCGGGCGCCGGAGAGACGCCGCTCGATCCGGTCCACATCCCGGACCTGACACGGAACCCTTCGAGGGTTACCGTCGAAGTCGGCACCGCGAAGGAACCGCCTCGCGGCGTGAAAGGAGGAGGAATGAGATCGAGATTGCTCAGGACCCTTCTCGTCTACTCCTGCGGGCGGCCGCGTACGTTGGCACCGCTTCTACCACCTAGCCGCCGCCCTGTACTTCGCTCCCATCTAAGGGGCGCCACCCAAGGAGGTGAAGAGCCATGAATCGGCTTCTCCGGGTCGTGGCGATCGCCGTTACGGCGTTGGCCGTCGCTGCCTCAGCAGGCACGACCCGTAATGCGGCGGCTGCGCTGCCACCGGGGAACACGGTCGCACAGTGGAACAAGATCGCCGAGGACACGGTGGTGGGCTCGGGCACCTTCCAGTCGGAGGGTTTGATTTACATGGCCTATGCGTCGGCTGCCGTGTACGACGCCGTGGTCGCGATCGAGGGCGGCTTCGAGCCGTACGGACCGGCCCGCTCGGCCCCTGCTGGGGCCTCGGTCGATGCGGCAGTCGTCGAGGCCGCCTACCAGACGCTGTGGGCCTACTTCCCGCCCGAATCATGCAACCCCGCCTCACCGCCGGCGGTGTACGCGTTTTGCCTGGGGGTGCGTCCGAGCCTGGACGCGTCCCACGCGGAGGCTCTCTCCGCGATCCCGCCGGGGCAGGCCAAGACGGACGGACAGGCAGTAGGGCTACAGGCTGCGAGCGACATCATCGCCCTGCGCAGCGGCGACGGACGGATGACGCCGATCGGGGTGTCGACGGAGTTCTCAACGCTGCCGCCGGGCCCGGGCGTGTGGCGGTTGACGCCGCCGTTCGCGGCACCGCAGGTGCCGTGGGTGGGCGACGTTCGCCGCTTCGTCCTGCAAAGCGTCGGCCAGTTCCTGCCCGACCCGCCGCCATCACTTCAGAGCGACGAGTGGGTCGAGGCGTTCAACGACATCAAGGCCTATGGCGCGGCAAACAGCAGCGTGCGCAGCAACGAGCAGACCACGATCGCGAAGTTCTGGTCGGCGAACGTAATCCGCCAGTACAACAGGGTCGGACGCGACCTCACCGGCGAGGGCTCCGACCTGCTCGAGGCGGCGCGGCTACTCGCGATGGTCAACCTCGTCGACGCCGACGCGCTGGGGTCCGCCCTGTATGCCAAGTACCACTACCTCTTCTGGCGGCCGGTCACCGCGATCGATCCCTCCAACGTGACCGCGGACGGCTTCGGCCCTGTACCCGGTTATGACGACGGAAACCCGTTGACGGTCGAGCAGGCGGGCTGGCTGCCGCTCTTGACCACGCCCAACCACCCGGAATACCCCGCCGCGCACGGCGTGATCACATCGGCGATGGCCGAGGTCTTCAGCACCTTCCTCGGCACGAACCAGATCGACCTCGATATTCACGGGTTCGACCCCGCCGGGCCCGCCGGGAACCTGAACGCGGTCCGGCACTTCGACATGCCAAACGACCTCCGCCACGAGATCATCGACGCTCGACTCTGGGCAGGGCTGCACTACCGGTTCTCAGGCGTCGCCGGCGTTGTCCTCGGCCGCAACGTCGCGAACTACGACCTCAGGCATGCCTTCCGACCCGTCGGCTAGCACTCGCCAATGACTCGGCTCGGGGGACGCGCCCACTGGCGCGCTCCCCGAGCCAGCCGCCGCGCTTTGGACGACATCCCCGCGACTCGTGTTCGGACGGCCGCGCCCGGGAGCTCCGCGGCGGCGTGTACGACGCCCCGCACCTGGCGCCGGCTTTCACTCGAACACCGTGTCAGGAGACACCGTCCGCGGGACGGCGGGGCTCACGCGGGACGCCAAGCCGCCTATGGAGCTCTTCGCGTTGAGAAGTGACTCGCGGGCGCGTCGGCCGCCGTGTTACCGAAGCCGCCCGGCGCCAGGACCTCCCTGAGGGGCACAGCCGGCGCGGATTCCTGAGCGTTTTGGTTGACATGACTAAAACCATGTGCGACGGTAAGGGTCGTGGCGACAAGAACGCGGCAGGCGAACGTTCCACCCGGGTACGACGCGAGCAAGTTCCCGGCCTTCGCCGTCACGGTGGACGTCGTCATCCTGACCATGGCCAAGGGCGTGCTCCACGTTCTTCTCGTCCGGCGGGGGCAGGAGCCGTTCAAGAGCATGTGGGCGGTTCCCGGTGGGTTCAAGCGTCCCGAAGAGACGCTGGACGAGGCGGCGAGACGCGAGCTCTCCGAGGAGACCGGCGTCGACGTCCCCAGTCTGCTGACCCAGTTCGGCGCCTACGGCGATCCCGAACGCGACCCGCGCATGAACGTCGTCACGGTCGCGTACGTCGCCGTCCTTCGCGACGTGAGAGCGATCGTCGCCGGCACCGACGCAGCACACGCGGCGCTCGTCCCCGCCTCGGACATCCTCGAGGAGAGGATCGAGCTCGCGTTCGACCATCTGCGAATCATCCGCGACGCGGTCGAGCGCGTCCGGGTCGAGCTCGAGGTCTCGGGCATCGCGACGGCCTTCGTCGGCACGACGTTCACCATGGCCGAGCTCCGCGCGGTGTACGAGGCGATCTGGGGCGTGCAGCTCGACGCCGCGAACTTCCGCCGCAGCCTCGTGGGCGAGGACGGTTGGGTGATCCCGACCGGCCGCACGGCCCGACCCGGGCGGGGCGGAGGAAGGCCGGCTGAGCTCTACCGGGCCGGGCGGGCTTGGAAGCACGGCACACCCATCCAGCGCATCCAGCGGAACTGACGAGAGGAAGTGACCGAAATGAGAGCAGTCGTCCACGATCGGTACGGACCTCCGGAGGTGCTGCGCGTCGCCGACGTCAAGCGGCCCGTGCCGAAGGAGGACGAGGTGCTCGTCAGGGTCCACGCCTCGACGGTTACCCGCAGCGACGCGATGGGCGTGCGCAGCGCCGAGTACCGGTTCACCCGAATCTTCACCGGCATTCGCCGCCCAAGGCGGACGAGCGCCGGCATGGAGTTCGCGGGCCGCGTCGAGGAGGTCGGCACGGCCGTGACCGAGTTCCGAGTCGGCGACGAGGTGTTCGGCATCGAAGGCGGCGCGAACGCGGAGTACGTGGCCACGCGTGAGCGCGGCGCGATCGCACAGAAGCCGACAGGGCTGACGTACGAGGAAGCGGCGGCCGTCCCCGACGGCTCGCTGCTCGCGCTCACCTGCCTGCGACCGGCGTATCCGCTGCGGGGGAAGAGCGTCCTCGTCTACGGCGCCGCGGGCTCCATCGGAACGGGCGCGGTCCAGCTACTCGCGCACCACTTCGAAGCCGAGGTGACGGCGGTGTGCGATACGAAGGACGTCGAGCTCGTGCGGTCGCTGGGAGCGCGGGACGTCCTCGATCGCTTTCGCGAGGACTTCACGAAGAACGGCACGACGTACGACGTGATCTTCGACGCGGTCGGCAAGCACTCGTTCCGCCGCTGCCGGCGCTCGCTGAAACCTGGCGGGATCTACATCTCGGTCGACCTCGGGTTCATGTACCACGTGCCGCTCGTCGCTCTCGTCACACGGTTCGTCGGGAGCAGGCGTGCGAAGCTCGGCATCGGCCGCTATCGCAGGGAGGACCTCGTCCTCGTCAAGGAGCTCGTCGACACGGGCAAGTACCGGCCAGTGATCGACCGGAGGTACGCGCTCGACGAAGTCGTCGAGGCGACCCGCTACGTCGAGACCGGCCAGAAGACGGGCAACGTCGTGCTCCGCGTGCGCGAGGCTTCGCCCGGCGAGCAGCCTGAGCCCGCCGCGAAGCAAGCGTCGTTCGCGAAGAGGTGATCGTGACGACTCCGGCACAGGCCGTGGAACGATTCTGGAACAGAGCGGTGGCAACCGACGGCAAATGGTGGAATCGCGCTGACCCAACAACGCCGCAGGTCGTCAGTAGTGGCTGCCAACGACGATCAACGGCAACCCGCGCCGCCCAACTGTCAGGCCGGAGGTCGCGGGTTCGAGTCCCGTCGCTCCTTTTTCCAGAAGTGCCTGCAAGCACGGGCCTTCCGCACATCCTGAGCGTGAGTGATCTGGCCGGCCACCGATGAGTTTGCGGCCCGAGATCCGTCAGTACGGGAAACCACGCTCACGCGCAAGGAGGTATCGATGACCACCGACGGATTCACGACGTGCCTGTGGTTCGACGGGCAAGCCGAAGAGGCGGCGAACTACTACACCTCGATCTTCGAGAACTCCGAACTCGGAAGGGTCGGCCGCTACACCGAGGCCGGGCCGGGTCCCGCCGGCTCGGTTCTGGCCGTCGAGTTCGAGCTCAACGGCCAGAAGTTCGTCGCCCTGAACGGCGGGCCGCAGTTCACGTTCAACGAGGCCATTTCGTTCCAGATCTTCTGCGACGACCAGGACGAGCTGGACTACTACTGGAGCAAGCTCACCGAGGGCGGTGAGGAAGTCGCCTGCGGCTGGCTGAAGGACAAGTACGGCGTGTCCTGGCAGGTCATCCCCACCGGGCTCATCGAGATGATCAGCGACCCGGACCCGGATAGGGCGAAGGGGACCACGGAGGCGATGCTGGCGATGACCAAGTTCGACATCGCCGCACTCCAGAAAGCGCATGCGGGCGAATGACCCGCGCTTGCCCGCTCGTCTACATGGCATATCCACACTCGCGCACTCAACATGTACGCACCCAAAGATGCATGTGGACCTGGCGTGCGCGACCCGCGACGAGCCAGCGCGGCATCTTCGCGAACTGACCACGTGAGCGAGGCGGAGCAACTCGCCGCGCTGGCTCAAGTTCGTGAGCTGCTCGAACGGCACGGAATCGAGTACTGGTTATTCGGCGGCTGGGCAGTCGACTTTCACGCGGGATCGGTCACGCGACCGCACGACGACCTCGACATTGCTGTGTGGCTGAAAGACCACAACCGAATTGCCGCACTGCTGGCGGCGGATGGGTGGAAACACGCGCCAAAGGAAGGCGAGGACGGGTACACAGGGTACGAACGTGGCCCCGTACGGCTCGAGCTGGCGTTTCTTGCTCGCGGTGAGAAGGAGCAGGTGTACACGCCGCTGCGTGAAGGTCGAGGAGCGTGGCCGGACGGATCGTTCGAAAAGGACGCTGCGGAACTGCACGGAGTGCGCGCAAGGGTCATCAGCCTCCGCGCACTCAAAGCTGACAAGTCGGAGACTCGCGACGACCCGCTCGTGGCCGCCAAGGACCGCGCCGACATTGCAAGTCTCTCCCGCTTCAGCTAGGCGGCATCCGTTGACGGACGGCCCCTCGTTACGGGTTGACATTCCATCCCGCGCAGATCTCGCGTGAGGTCGCCGAGCGCGTTATCTTTCAGTCCGCCGGGTGAAGAAGCACGTCGTGATCCTTGGGGCTGGCTTCGCGGGCCTGGAGCTGGCGACGCGACTCTCCGACTCGCTTGCGGACGAGGTCCGCGTCACTCTTCTCGACCACAACGACTCCTTTACCTTCGGGTTCTCGAAGCTGGACATCCTGTTCGGAAGGAAAGCGACCGAGGACGTACTGCTGCACTACAGCGACATCTCCAAGGGGGGAGTCGAGTTCCGCCAGGAACGTGTGACCTCGATCGACCCGGAGAAGCGACGAGTGACGACGGACGAGGGCTCGTACGACGCCGACGTCCTCGCCGTCGCGCTGGGGGCGGGCTACGACATGGCGGCCACCCCAGGATTCGAGGAGGGCGGGTTTGAGTACTACTCGGTCGCCGGGGCCGAGCGAATGCGCGACATCCTCCCGGACTTCGATTCGGGGACGATCCTCATCGGGATCCTGGGTCACCCCTTCAAGTGCCCTCCCGCTCCGTTCGAGGGCGCGCTCCTGCTGCACGATCACTTCGTGGAGCGGGGAGTCAGGGAAGCCGTAGAGATCCGAGTGATCGGCCCGATGGCGGCACCGGTCCCGATCACGAAGGAGGTTTCGCAGGGGATCCTCAAAGCTCTGGAGGAGCGAGAGATCGAGTACGTGCCCAACCAGCTTGTCGTCGAGCTCGACACTCGTAGGAGATCCGCCCGACTCGCAAGCGGTGGAAGCGTCCCGTACGACCTGTTCGTCGGGATCCCGGTCCACCGCGTACCTGAAGTAGTCGAGAGCTCGGGGCTCGCGGCTGAGGGGTGGGTGCCCGTAGATCACGCCAACTTGAAAACCCGGTTCACCGAGGTCTACGCGCTCGGCGATGTCGCAGGCGCGCCTGTCGCAAAAGCCGGTGTGTTCGCCGAGTCCGCCGCTGGGGTCGTGGCCAACGACATCGCCGCACGTCTTCGCGGCGGCGTCCTTCAGCGGCCCTACGAGGGCGCGGGCAGCTGCTACATCGAATTCGGCGGCGGGATGGTTGGGAAGGTCGAAGCTAACTTCCTCGGCGGGCCCTCGCCAACGGCGCGGCTCGTCGGCCCCTCCCGAGAGCTCGCTGCGGAGAAGGAGGCGTTCGCCTCGACTCGACGAGAGCGCTGGTTCGGGTCTTGATCAGGCGCACGACGACCATGACGGTGGGCGATGCCACGCGTCAGATCGACCTGCTGAAGCGGCTTCAGACATTCGCGACTCCGCCCTTCCTCATGGCGGAATCGCAGCGACCTGTCTGCTCGCAGCGAAGATGCTGCCCGAGCTCGCCGAGTGGGCTGTGAAGCTGGCGCGAGGCCTGTGCCAGGTCCCGTCGTCGCCCTGACCCGAGCCGGCAACGAAGCCGCTCGGCCTGCAATCATCCGCGTCCACCGATCGAGGGATCGGGCCGGGTCGGGCTCGACCGATCTCGTGGGGGATGCGTCGCGCCGCCCGCACGATCCCGTTCCTCGCCGTCGCAGCGATCGCCGCGGCCGGGCCGCTGCCGGGCGGAGCGGGGATCGCGCAGACGACCCCGCCCCAGATCACGCTCCTCGCGCCGGCAAACGGCGCGATCGTCGAGGACTCGCCCGAGAAGCCGAACGCCGTCGAGTTCAAGTGGCGGGTCGACTGGTCTCAGCCGCCCACGGTCGGCGCGGTGATCATCTCCGTAAAGTGGGCGACCGACCCTGGGTTCACGGAGAACGTCTCCGGCGGAAATCAGACCTGCCCCGTCACGAACGTCAACTGCTGGACGAGCTTCAGCCCAAACCACACCTGGAAGGGCAGGTACTACTGGAAGGTGACGGTCGCGAGCGACCAGCCGGCCGAGAGCGCGACGTGGATGTTCACGTACGTCCGCACGTTCTCGGGAAGTGCCAAGCGCGGGAAGCGCGCGTTCTTCACCGCCCAGGTGCGGGACAACAAGGGCGAGGTGCGCATGCGCGCCCTGCTGAGCTACCGCGGGCTCCCCGTCCTCGAGGGAAGGACGCGGTTCGCCCCCGTCGTTTGGACGGTCCGCCAGCGCTTCTACAGCATCCGGCCGATGCCGCGCCGGCTTCCGGCCGGGATCTACAAGATCTGCATCACGGCCTGGGACCGCGCGGGGAACCAAGGCCGCAGCTGCGCTCGATACCGCGTGCTGTAACTCGGCGCCGCCAATGGGTTTCCGCCGTGCGGATCAGCGACATTCATAGCGTCGATCCGCACGGAGTCCGTACTGCTGTGAGGCGCACAAGCGGCGAGCGGGCCGTTCACGATAGGAACACGCCGAGGGTTAACGGAGGTGGACGCCCGCAGCCAAGGGCCTAAACTCGCCTGGTGCCGACCTGCGTAAGCTGCGGCCGCGAGAACCCCGACGACGCACGCTTCTGCAACGCCTGCGGCGGCGCCCTGACCGACGCCCCTGTCGCGCGCGAGCAGCGCAAGACCGTCACGGTGCTCTTCTGCGACGTCAGCGGCTCGACCGCGCTCGGCGAGAAGCTCGACCCGGAAACGCTGCGCGCCCTGCTCGCCCACTACTTCGAGCGCATGAAGGCGATCGTCGAGCGCCACGGCGGCGCCGTGGAGAAGTTCATCGGTGACGCGGTCATGGCCGTATTCGGGGTTCCCGTCCTGCACGAGGACGA
>WNFU01009509.1_pt1 | contig 10956 bp, 10 predicted proteins | sample 5400121 | NCBI WGS metagenome assembly WNFU01 (sample SAMN13153360, study PRJNA577476) | soil metagenome | isolation source: 100 cm soil or saprolite under grassland replicate 1 | place: USA:California | collected 2016-06-15
CGATGGCCGTATCGTCGTTCTCGTCCGGGTTGCTCGTGTCGGCGGCCGGCTGGGAAGCGATGAACGCCGGCGCCGTGCCGCTGCTGGCCGTCGTCGCGGGTGCCGTCCTCTGGCATCTGCTGCGCGGCCGGCCGCGGCCGAGCGTCAATCCGGCGCGCTGAACTTCCAGTACACGGCGTGGATATGCGTGCCGAGCGTTGAGCGCACGTGCGTCTTGAGCGCGTTGCCGACGACGTGTGAGGCGGGGATCTCGTCGCGCGCGTGCACGAAGACGATCGCGCGGTCGTTATCGAGCAGCAGTGAGCGCACGCGGGCGCGGATGTCGCGTTGCGCGAGCCAGCGCTCGGCCTCGCGGTCGACATCGTGATCCGACGTGTCGATCAGGATCCGGCGGTTGATCGCGGCAAGGAACAGCGCGGTGGCTCCGAGCATCACGCCGACCGTAATGGCGACGATCGCGTCGAACAGCGGGCTCGGTCCGGAAAGCGACGACACCGTGCCGACGAGCAGCGTGAGCAGGATGCCGATCAGCGCGACGGCGTCTTCGAGCAGCACGGCGAGCACGGTCACGTTGTGGCGGTTGTTGCGCACGCCTTTCATGCCGCCGATTTCGCGAAACGCTGTGATGAAAGTCCACGACTCGAGCGCGAGCGCGAACACGAGCAGGCCGAACACGAGCCGCGTGAACGGCTCGACGGTGGCCGGCTCGAGCAGCGCCTGGATGCCGTGGTAGACGTTGACCGCGCAGCCGACGAAGAAGACGCTCACGGCGGACACGAGCGCCCAGAAGAACTTCTCCTGCCCCCGACCGAAGGGATGATGGTGGTCGGGACCGCCGCGGCCGCGCACCTCGCCGATCTTGAGCAGCACCTGGTTGCCGACGTCGGCGATCGAATGGATCGTCTCGGCGAACAGCGTCGGCGACGCCGTCACGAAAAAGCCGAAGCCTTTCGACAGCGCGATCGCCGTGTTGGTAGCGATCGACAGCGTGACCGAGCCGGACATGCCGGGCCGCGCTCGCTACACGCGGATCTGGCCCGACCCGAGCACGATCCACTTGCGGCTGGTGAGCCCATCCAGACCGACAGGTCCGCGCGCGTGCAGCTTGTTGGTCGAGATGCCGATCTCGGCGCCGAGCCCGTACTCGAAGCCGTCCGCGAAGCGCGTCGACGCGTTCACCATCACCGAGCTCGAATCGACTTCGCGCAGGAACCGCATCGCGGCTAGGTAGTCGTCGGTGACGATCGCATCGGTGTGCTGCGAGCCGTAGCGCGCGATGTGGTCGATCGCGGCGTCCAGCCCGTCGACGACGCGGATCGACAGGATCGGTGCGAGATACTCGGTCGACCAGTCCTCTTCGGTCGCCGGCTTCATCGAAGGCACCAGCGCGCGCGAGCGCTCGCAGCCGCGAAGCTCCACCCCTTTGGCGCGGTAGATCTCGGCGAGCGGCGGCAGCACGCGCGCGGCGATCGCAGCGTCCACGAGCAGCGTCTCCATCGTGTTGCACGGGCTGTAGCGCTGCGTCTTCGCATTGTCGGCAATGCGGATCGCCATGTCGACGTCGGCGGCCGCGTGCACGTAGACGTGGCAGACGCCGTCGAGATGCTTGATCACCGGCACTTTCGCTTCGCGCGCGATGCGCTCGGTCAAGCTCTTGCCGCCGCGCGGCACGATCACGTCGACGTGTTGCTCGTCGGCAATCAGGTGGCCGACGGCCGCGCGATCCGTGGTTGCGATCACCTGCACCGCCGATTCGGGCAACTTCGCCGCGCGCAATCCTTCGTGGACGCAACGCGCGATCGCCTGATTGCTCTTCATCGCTTCCGAGCCGCCGCGCAGGATCGTCGCGTTGCCGGCTTTCAGGCACAGCGCGGCCGCATCGGCGGTTACGTTGGGTCGCGATTCGTAGATGATGCCGACGACACCGAGCGGCACGCGCATCAGGCCGACCTGGATGCCCGACGGGCGGCGCTTGAGATCGGAGATTTCGCCGACCGGATCGGCGAGCGCCGCGATTTGCTCGACGCCGTCGGCCATCGCGGCAACGTTCTTCGGGGTGAGCGTCAGGCGATCGACGAATGCGGCGTCGTGGCCGCTTGCGCGCGCGGCCGCAACGTCGTCGGCGTTCGCGGCGATGAGCTTCTGCGCGTCGCGCCGGATCGCGGCGGCGATCGCCTGCAGCGCGGCGTTCTTCGCACCGGTATCGGCGCGCGCGAGCACACGTGCGGCGGCGCGCGCAGCTGCGCCGACGTCATTCATGTAAGCGCCGACGTCCGCGATCGTGTTGCGCGCGGGGACGGAAAGATCGGTCATCCGCGCATTCTAGCGCAGCGTCACACGTCGCGAACGAACCGGTATCCGACGCCGGTCTCGGTCAACAGATGGCGCGGGCGCGCGGGATCGCTCTCGAGCTTGCGGCGCAAATGCGCCATGTAGATGCGCAGGTAGTGGCTGTGCTCGATGTGCGACGGTCCCCAGATCTCGCGCAGCAGTTGCCGGTGCGTCAGCACCTTGCCGGGATGCGCGACGAGATGCACGAGCAGCCGGAACTCGACCGGCGTCAGATGGACGGGCGCGCCGTTGCGCGTGACGTTTCGATTGGGCAGATCGACGGCGACGTCGCCGAAAGTCACGACGCTCGCCTCGCCGCCGGGCGCGCGCATGCCGCGGCGAAGCATCGCGCGAAGGCGTGCCGAGAGCTCCGCGACGCCGAAGGGCTTCGTCAGATAATCGTCGGCGCCGGCGTCGAGCGCGCCGACCTTGTCCGCCTCGTCGATGCGCGCGGACAGCACGAGGATCGGCAGCGACGAGAATGCGCGCACCTCGCGGATGAACACGACACCGTCGTCGTCGGGCAGGCCGAGATCGAGCACCGCGATGTCGGGCTTGCGCGTGCCGGCCTCGATCACGCCGCGGCGCACGGTCTCGGCTTCGACCACGTGATAGTTATCCGCCTCGAGCGCTGCGCGCACGAACCGGCGGATCTCCTTGTCGTCCTCGACGACGAGGACAAACGGCGGGTTGTCCATTCAGGCAGCCGCTGCGCTCGTCTCGGATTCCGGTGGCGCCGGCGGCGGCTCTTCGGCGGGAAGTGTGAACACGAATCGCGCGCCGCCGCCGTCGCGATTCTCCGCGTGGATCGTGCCGCCGTGCGCCTCGAGGATCGCGCGACAGATGGCGAGCCCGAGCCCGACGCCCGGCACCACCGATTCACGCTCGCCGCGCGTGAACTTCTCGAAGATCGCACGCTCGCGTCCGGGTGGCAGACCCGGCCCGCGATCTTCCACGGCGACCTCGATCACGCTGTCGGCGCGTCGCGCGCCGATGCGGATCGGCGAGCCGGGCGGCGTGTATTTCGTCGCGTTCTCGATCAGGTTGACGAGCACGCGCTCGATCAGCACGCCGTCGCAGGCGACGAGCGGCAGGTCCGCCGGCAGGTCGACGTCGATCGGACGGCCGGCGAGCGAGGGTTCGAGCGCTGCGAGTGCGCTGCCGGCGAGCTCCTCGATCGATTGCCAGTCGCGACGCAGACTGACGCGACCCGCTTCGAGCCGCGCCATCTCGAGCAGGTTGTCGACGAGCTGAGCCGTTCTGCGCGCCTGTTCGCGGATCGCGAGCGCTGTCGCCTCGCCATCCCTCGTTCGAGGGTCGCGCGCAAGCTCGTGCGCGAGCGTCTCCGACAGCCCGACCAGCGCGGTAAGGGGCGTGCGCAGATCGTGCGAAAGCGCGGCCAGCACCGAGTTTCGCAGCCGCTCCGATTCCATGTCGACGAGCGTGCGCTGCGCGACGGTCACGAAGTGCACACGCTCGAGCGCGATCGCGATCAGCGCCGCGCACGTTTCGAGCAATCGCCGTTGTTCGGGAATCATCAAGTGGCCGGATTCGACGGGGTCGACGACGAGCACGCCACGCGTGCGCACCGGCGCCTTGAGCGGAAGGTACAGCTTGCCGGCTGCGGGAAGCGTGTCGGTGCCGATGCCGGCGGGCTCGGCGTGATCGACGCACCACCGAGCGATCGCCATGTCGACTTCGGGCCGCCGTTCGTCGGGCACGGCCGGTCGCAGCGTCTCGTCCTCGTCAAGCATCAATACCGCCGTCTTGCCGCGCATCGTCGCGGTGACGAAGCGCTCGCCGATCTCGCTCACCTGCTCGGGCGCGAGCGCCGCCGACAGCTCGCGCGCCATTTCGAACAGCCGGCGTGCGCGCTCTTCGCCCTGCGATGCGAATCTGGCCTGGTAGCCGAGCCGCGCGGTCAATTGTCCGACAACGAGTCCGACGATCAGCATGACGACGAACGTGAACACGTATTGCGCATCGACGACGGCGAACGTGAATTGCGGCGGCACGAAGAACCAGTCGAACGCGAGCACGTTCACGATCGCTGCGAGCACCGCCGGTCCGCGGCCGAACAGCAGCGCGACCCCGACCACCGCGAGCAGGAACAGCATCACGATGTTCGACAGCTCGAACAGATGCTGCAAGGGGAATGCGACGAGCGTCGTCGTCGCCGACAGAACGAGCGAGCCGCCGTACCGGCGCCACTGTGCCAATCGCTGCAAATGCCGATTTACCGCGTGCCTGCGGTCGATCATCGCCACAGTTTAGCCGACCGCGCGATACCGATCGTTTGTGGCTCGATGTCTCGCACTGGAACGGTCGATCCGATATCTTTTTCGGCCGTTTCGTCGTACGCTTGACCTAGCCGGCTGCAGCACCATGAAACTCGTCAGCACATTCCTCAAGCCGTTCAAGCCGCACGCGGCGCGCAGCACGTTCGTTCCGACGCGACCGCCAAACGGTGCTCGCGATTCACGCCGGAGCGTCGCCGAAGGTCCGCCGCCTGCGCCGGAGGCCGGTTCCGATGGCCATGACCAGGGGTCGAACGTGACACGGGTCAGCCGATGGCTGTTTCCGCAGGTGGTGCTGCTCGACTGCGACGTACGCGACAAGCGCGAGGTGCTCGACCTCGCCGCCGCCACCCTCGAGCGCTTTCACGGCGTTCCCGCGGCGCCTGTCGCACGTGCGTTGTGGCGCCGCGAAGCTGCCGTTGCCACGGCGATAGGCGAGGGCGTCGCCGTCCCGCACGCGCGCATCGGCGGCATTGCGGAGCCCGTCACGCTGTTGATCCGCACGCTACGGCCGATTCCGTACGGAGCGCCCGACCGCAAGCCGGTGTCGCAGCTCTTCGTGATTCTCGTGCCGGCGGAAGGCGACGCCGACGAGCACCTGCGTCTGCTCGCAAACGTGGCGGAGCTCTTTTCGCAACCGGCGTTTCGCGAGCGTGTCGCGTCGGCCGCCGACACGCGCGCGGCGTGCCGAGCGTTCGCCGAGTTCGCAGACGAAATCGTCGACGATGCGACTGTTGCCGGGACGGCCGCACCGACGGTAATCAGCGGCCCGGCGACAGCGTCCGCACGCCGGTCTCGGTCCCGACCAGAATGACATCGGCGCCGCGTGCGGCGAACAGCCCGACGGTCACGACGCCGACGATCGCGCGGATGCGCGCTTCCAGCGCAACCGGCTCGACGATGTTCAGATTCCATACATCGAGAATCACGTTGCCGTTGTCGGTTGTGAATCCGTCGCGCAACACCGGTTGACCACCGAGCTTCACCAGCTCGCGGGCGACGTAGCTTCGCGCCATCGGTATCACTTCGACCGGCAGCGGGAAGACGCCGAGCCGCGCGACGAGCTTCGAGGTGTCGACGATGCAGACGAATTTGCGCGCGACCGCCGCGACGATCTTCTCGCGCGTGAGCGCGCCGCCGCCGCCCTTGATCATCGCGCCTTGCTCGGTCACTTCGTCGGCGCCGTCGATGTAGACGGGAAGGTCGTCGACGACGTTCAGATCCTCGATCAGGATGCCGTGCGACTTGAGCCGCTCGGCGGTCTTCACCGAGCTCGCAACGGCGCCTCTGATCCGTTGCTTGCGCTTCGCGAGCTCGTCGATGAAGAAATTCGCGGTCGAGCCCGACCCGACGCCAATGAATTCGTCGTCCGGCACATGCTTGATCGCTTCACGGGCGACGGCTTGCTTCAGTTCGTCCTGGGTCATTGCGCTCTCGCAATCAGAAAAGGTCGTGGCAGCTAAACGTGCATGATGCCGGTTTCGCGGATGTGCCGTTATCGAATCGGCGGGAGTGCGTCGAGCCTGTCGGCCACGACGCGACACGCGACGATCAGGTCGGTAACGATTCGCTCATCGATTGCGAGGTCACCCTCGTACTCGCCGAGATTCCTGATTTCGTGTCCTTTGGTCAACACGCGCCAGACCGCGGGCCCAACGCCAAGCGTATGGGGGAGCGCCTGGAAGACGATGTATCGATTCGCCGGACGGTACCCGTGATAACGCAACGCGGCCAGGCACAAGGCGTGCGCGGCGTTGTAGACGAGATCGAATCGGCTTTCCAGCGAGTTCGCAGTCTTTGCTGAATCGCTGAGTCGCGCGAGACCGGAGCGCTTGAGACCGGCAAACTCCTTGGCGTCGGGAGGCTCCGCATGCAAGGATTTTCCGGATCCGGCCAAGCGTTCAAGCGGTAACGACATCTTCCGATCCGATCAGCCAAATCCTAGGCTGCGCGAGCACGCGTTTAGTGAATGCGTTGTCTTCCCGGATCCGCTTTCGAAGGGACTGTCTGCTCAGAACCGTCGGATTCACTGCCCGGCCGAGTCGATCGGTCAGCGGTTCGAGCAGCGGATAGAGATCGGCATAGGTGAGTTTGTCCGTTATGACCATCACGTCGATATCGCTCGAGGCGGTGTCCTGGCGCTTCGCGATGGACCCGTAAACGAACGCGGCTTCAATCCGCGGAGCGAGCGGCGCTAGGGCGTCGCGCAGCGGCTCGGCAAGGCCGAATGTCTTTCGCGCGATCGAGCAAAGCTCCTTGAAGAGCGGCGACGCGCGATTCGCCTGGAAGTGCTTCTGAGTCCCGAGACGCCGCACCGTGACCAGCCCGCTTTGTTCGAGTCTCGCGAGTTCCCGCTGAGTCGCACCCGATCCTGCTCCCGTCAAAGCGATCACTTCATTGGCGTAAAAGCTTCGGTCAGGCTGGCCGAAGAGTAATCCCAGCACGCGTTGCTGGGTCGAAGTAAAGAGCGCGTCAGACAGACCGGTCGCCCGCTGCGTCCTGCGCGTGGGGGGGGTCGTACCCATATTGGGCATGATCATACCCATATTGGGCATACGCTTCAAGCAGTGTTTGACGTGACGTCATCGCTTGCGTTGCGGCGGCAGATCGGTGCAGACACCCTCGAACGCCTCGGCGCCGAGTCCGATCGACTCGGAGAGCGTCGGGTGCGGATGGATCGTGTGGCCGACATCGAGCGCGTCGGAACCCATCTCGACCGCGAGCGCGATCTCGCTGATGAGATCGCCCGCGTGCGTGCCGACGATGCCGCCGCCGACGATGCGGTGGGTGTCGGCGTCGAATAGCAGCTTGGTGAACCCTTCGTCGCGGCCGTTAGCGATCGCGCGTCCGGACGCTGCCCACGGGAACACGCTCTTCTGCACCTTCACGCCTTTCGCCTTCGCGTCGTCCTCGGTGATGCCGGCCCATGCAATCTCGGGGTCGGTGTAGGCGACCGACGGAATCACGCGCGCATCGAAGAACGATTTGTGTCCGGCGGCCGCTTCGGCGGCGACGTGGCCTTCGTGCGTCGCCTTGTGCGCGAGCATCGGCTGGCCCACGATGTCGCCGATCGCGTGGATATGCGCGATATTCGTGCGCATCTGGCCGTCGACCTCGATGAAGCCCCGATCGGTCACGGCCACGCCGGCCTTGTCGGCGCCGATGTTCTTGCCGTTCGGGCTGCGGCCGACGGACAACAGCACGACGTCGTATGGCTGTGGCCCGGACGGCGCCTGCTCGCCCTCGAACGTCACGTACAGCGCATCCTTCTTCGCTTCGATCGCGGTCGTCTTCGTCTTCAGCATCATGCGGTCGAAGCGCGGCTTGTTCATCTTGTCCCAGATCTTGACCAGGTCGCGGTCGGCGCCGAGCATCAGGCCGTCGAGCATCTCGACGACGTCGAGGCGCGCGCCGAGCGTCGAGTAGACGGTTCCCATCTCGAGCCCAATGATGCCGCCGCCGACGACGAGCATCTTCTTCGGGACTGCGGCGAGATCGAGCGCGCCGGTCGAGTCGACCACACGCGGGTCGTCCTTCGGCGCGAACGGAAGCCAAACGGATTGCGAGCCGGCGGCAATGATCGCCTTTTCGAACCGGATCACCTTCTTCGCGCCCGTTCGCTGTTGCCCCGGTCCTTCGGTCAGCTCGACTTCGACGTGGTGTGCGTCGACGAAGCTTCCATACCCGCGCACGACGTCGACCTTGCGCGTCCTCGCCATGCCGGTGAGACCGCCGGTGAGCTTGCCGACGACCTTGTCTTTCCATCCGCGCAACTTGGCGAGATCGAGCTTCGGCGCACCGAACGCGATACCGTGCTCGGCGAGCGATTTCGTCTCGTCGATCACGGCGGCGATGTGCAGCAGCGCCTTCGACGGAATGCAGCCGACGTTCAGACACACGCCGCCGAGCGTCGCGTAGCGCTCGACCAGCACCGTCTTCATGCCGAGATCGGCGGCGCGAAACGCAGCGCTGTAGCCGCCGGGCCCGGAACCGAGCACGAGCATCTCGCATTCGACGTCGACATTGCCACGATATTCGGATGCGCTCGGTGTCGCCGACTTCGCCGGCGCGGCCGCAGCGGCGCGTGGCGCTTCGGGTTGCGTCGATGGCGCGGCCGTTGGCGAAGCGCGTTGACCCTCACCCGCCGCTTCGCGGCTCCCTTTCCCGCTCGCGGGAGCGGGTTGGGGTGAGGCCGCCGCCGTTTCGAGCATCAGCAGCACGCTGCCTTCGCTCACCTTGTCGCCGACCTTGACCTTGACGTCGCGCACCGTCCCCGCGTCGGGCGACGGCACGTCCATCGTCGCTTTGTCGGACTCGAGCGTGACGAGCGGATCTTCCTTGCCGATCGCATCGCCGGACTTGACGAACACTTCGATCACCGGCACATCCTTGAAATCGCCGATGTCGGGCACCTTCACTTCGATTGTGCTCATGCTGTCTCCGCTGAACCTGCTCTATCCGATCTCGCGCGCGTACTCGCGACCGAGCATGAAATTGCGGATCACGCGCATCGTCTCGGCGTCGCGGCCGAGATAGCCGTGCGGCGATTGCGGATCGCACGGTCCCGATTGCGGCGGATCGCCGCCCTTGACGCTGACGAGCGGGAACGTTTTGGCGAGCCGCTCGGCGCCGGAATAGGGGCTCGTGCGGCAGCCGTCGTCGCGATGGTGGACGAGAAGCACGGGTGCCTTGATCGTCGAGAAATCGAATCCTGACAGCGCCGGACCGGTCCGATCGGCGACCGTCACCGTCGACGTGAGCACGACGCCGCGCAGCCGCGGTGCGAGCGATGCGCCGAGCGCAGCGGCCGATACTGTTCCGCGGCTCGTGCCGACGACGAAGATCGGCGCGTTCGCAAAGCGCTTGCCGAGATCGTCGAGTACGACGCCGATGTCGCGCGCGTGCTCGGCGCCCTGGCGATATGCATCGGTCAACCCGTCCGGCAAATGGTCGTCCGGCGCGTCGACGATCGCATTCGCGATGTCGTCGCCGGCGAGCTCGTTGCGCGCACGGATCAGGAAGTTCGTGCCGGGTCCGAAGCGAAGCCGGTTCTCGCGTGCGCGCTTCGACAGGTCGATCGCGCCGGCGCCGCCGACGAACGATACGGCGACCGCTTTCGCCGGAGCCGTGCCCTGAACGAGCAGATATGAAATCGACGTGTCGCGTGTTGGAATCGTGACGAGCTGCTCGGCGGCACCGGCGACGGGCGCGGCGAGCACGATCAGCAATGCGACGAGCGCGCGCATCAAAGCATCGCGCGTCGCATGTCGGCGAGCAGCGCGCCGAGGTACGCGAGGAAGCGGGCGGCACCGGCGCCGTCGACGACGCGGTGGTCCCACGACAGCGACAGAGGCAGCATCAGCCGCGGCGCGAACTGCTTGCCGTCCCATACGGGTCGCGTCGACGAGCGGCACACGCCGAGGATCGCGACTTCCGGTGCATTGATGATCGGCGTGAAATACGTTCCGCCGATGCCGCCCAGCGATGATATCGAGAAGCATCCACCCTGCATGTCGGCCGGGCCGAGCTTGCCTTCGCGCGCCTTTGCCGACAGCTCGCCCATCTCCTTCGCGATTGCGAGGATGCCTTTCTGGTCGGCGTTCTTGACCACCGGCACGACAAGGCCGTTCGGCGTGTCGGCGGCGAAGCCGATGTTGAAGTAGCGCTTGTAGACGACGTTCTCGCCGTCAAGCGATGCATTGAAGTCGGGAAACTTCTGCAGCGCCGCGACCGACGCCTTGATGAGGAACGCGAGCATCGTCACCTTGACGCCGCTCTTCTCGTTCTCCTTGTTGAGCTGGACGCGCAGCGCCTCGAGCTCGGTGATGTCGGCGTCGTCGTGGTTCGTGACGTGCGGGATCATCACCCAGTTGCGCGCGAGATTCGCGCCCGAGATCTTCTTGATCCGCGACAGCGGCTTTGATTCGACCGGCCCGAATTTGGCGAAATCGATCTGCGGCCACGCCAACAGATTGAGCTGGCCGCCGCCGGTGATGGCGCCGGCTGCGGGCGCCGCGGCTGCGCCGCTCATCACCTGCTTGACGAAGCTGCGGACGTCGTCGTGCAGGATGCGGTTCTTTGGTCCGCTTCCTTTGACGCGCGCAAGATCGACGCCAAGCTCGCGCGCGAACGCGCGCACCGATGGCGACGCATGCGCGGCCTTGAACGTGGCCACATCGACCGGCGCGGCGGTCGGCGATGCGGCGGGTGCCGGCGCTGCACCTTCACCCGCCGCTTCGCGGCTCGCTTTCCCGCTCGCGGGCGAGGGTTGGGGTGAGGGCGGTTCCCGCGGCGCTTCGACCGCCGCAGCCGCTGGCGCAGCCTGCTG
>WNFU01010936.1_pt1 | contig 10953 bp, 8 predicted proteins | sample 5400121 | NCBI WGS metagenome assembly WNFU01 (sample SAMN13153360, study PRJNA577476) | soil metagenome | isolation source: 100 cm soil or saprolite under grassland replicate 1 | place: USA:California | collected 2016-06-15
CCTGGGGCGCCGGCGCCGGGCAGCTCGACACCGGCGTGCCGCCGAGCATCGTCGCCCAGTTCCTGGCCGGCGGCGTGATCGAGCAGCGGGGCGTGTTCGCCCCGGAGAGCGTGGTCCCGCCCGAGCCGTACTTCGCCGAGCTGGCCCGCCGTTTCATGGAGGTTTCGCTGGTCACCCGCACGATGATGACGGGGTGAGCCACCAGCCAGGTGGCCACCGGCGCGCGCCGGCTGGGCCGGCGAGCCGTTAGCGAGGCGGCCCACCGCCGCACGCCTGGCTTGGGGTTTGGGGTTTAGGGAGGTGGGCCGGCGCCGCGCGCCGGCTGGACTGAGGAGCGACGAAGGAGCCGCAGGCGACGAAGGAGCGACGAGGGAAGCCGGCGCATCGAGCGGCGGCGGCCCACCGACCGTTTCTGTAAAGGAGAAACTCGTGACCCTGCCACAGGCTCGCAGACTGGACGGCGAGGTCCCCGGGCCGGCGAGCCGGGCGCTCGACGAGCGCCGGCGCCGGGCCGTCCCGCGGGGCGTCGGCACCATGACGCCGGTCTACGCCGCGGCCGCACACGGGACGGCAACCGCTTCATCGACTTCACCGGCGGGCTCGGCGTGCTCAACGCCGGCCACACCCCGCCGGCCGTGGTCGCGGCGCTCAAGCAGCAGGTCGACCGCTACCTGCACTCCTGCCAGCACGCGCTGATGAACGAGCCGTACGTGGCCGTGGCGGAGGCGCTCAACCGCATCACCCCAGGCGACTACGACAAGCGCAGTTTCCTGGTGAACTCGGGCGCCGAGGCGACCGAGAACGTGGTCAAGATCGCCAGGGCGGCGACCGGCCGGCCCGGGGTGGTGGTGTTCGACAACGCCTTCCACGGGCGCACCCTGCTGGCCCTGGCCATGACCGGCAAGGTCACTCCCTACAAGCAGGGCTACCACCCGTTCCCCAGCGAGGTCCACCGGGTTCCCTACGCCTACTGCTACCGCTGCCCCTTCGGGCTCAAGTACCCGTCCTGCGGCATCGCCTGCGCCGACTACGTCGAGAACCAGCTCAAGGTGCACATCGGCCCGCAGAACGCGGCCGCCGTGCTGGTCGAGCCGGTGCAGGGCGAGGGCGGCTTCATCGCCCCGCCGGCCGGCTGGCTGGAGCGCATCGCCCAGATCTGCCGCGACCTGGACATCCCGCTGGTCGCCGACGAGGTGCAGAGTGGCTTCGGCCGTACCGGCACGCTCTACGCGACCGAGCAGCACCCGGGCGTCGAGCCCGACTTCACCCTCTCGGCCAAGTCGCTCGCCTCGGGGCTGCCGCTCGGGGCGGTGACCGGCCGGGCGGAGCTGATGGAGGCGCCCGGGCCGGGCGGGCTCGGCGGCACCTACGGCGGCAACCCGCTCGCCTGCGTGGCCGCACTCGCCACCATCGAGATGTTCGAGCAGAGCGACCTGCTGGAACGGTCCAAGCGCATGGGCGAGGTGCTCGGCCGCCGCCTCGGCGAGATGGGCGAGCGCCACCGCATCGTGGGCGAGGTCCGTGGGCTCGGCGCGATGATGGCGCTCGAGCTGGTCACCGACCGCAAGACCAAGGAGCCGGCCAAGGACGCCACCAACCAGGTGCTGGCCGAGACCGCCCGCAACGGCGTGCTGACCCTCAAGGCCGGCATCCACGACAACGTCGTCCGCATCCTCGCCCCGCTGGTGATGGAGGAGGCCATGCTCGAAGAGGGCCTCGACGTGCTCGACCAGGCCCTCGCCGGCGTGGACCGGGCCAACCGGCCGTAGCCAGGCACGCCCGCCGCCCTGAGCAAGTGGCAGGCGAGGCAGGTGACGGACCAGCGCCAGGTGACAGCGCTCCGTAGCGGCCGGATATCCTTGCGTCGTCCGATGATGGACGGGGGCCATCCGACGGTGCTGGCTCGGGCGAACTGGCTGCGGCGAGCCGGCGCGGCCAAGGAGCTCGTGCATGAGGACCGCGATGTGGCTGGCCGGAGCGGAGGTCGGCGGCACGGGGGCGCCGCTGACGGTACGGAACCCGGCCACCGAGGAGACCCTGGCCGAAGTCCCTTCGGCCTCCCCCGAGCAGGTCGACACCGCGGTCGGGGCGGCGTCGGGGGCGGCCCACGCGTGGCGCCGGCTGCCGGCCGGCGAGCGCGGTGAACTGCTCCACGGCGTGGCGGCCTGGCTCGAGGCGCACACCGCCGAGCTGGCCCAGCTCCTCACCCGGGAGGGCGGCAAGCCGTATGTCGAGAACCGCGACGAGGTCGGCTGGACCGCCAACGCCTTCACCTACTATGCCGAGCTGGGCCGGCACGAGCGCGGGCGGGTGATCCCGTCGCTCGAGGAGGGCCAGCTCTCGCTGGTGCTCAAGGAGCCGGTCGGGGTGGTTGCCGCGATCGTCCCCTGGAACTACCCGCTGCTCCTGCTCGCCTGGAAGCTGGCGCCGGCGCTGGCCGCGGGCAACACCGTGGTGGTCAAGCCGTCCCCGTACACCCCGCTGTCCACCCTGGCCATGGCCGAGGCCTTCGCCCGCTTCCCTCCGGGGGTGGTCAACCTGGTCACGGGCGGCGCCGAGGTGGGCGAGGCACTGGTCGTCCACGGCGGCACCGACCTGGTGGCGTTCACCGGCTCGGTGGCCACCGGGCAGCGCATCGGCGCGCTCTGCGCCGAGCGGGTCAAGCGCACCCACCTGGAGCTGGGCGGCAAGGACGCCTTCATCGTCTGCGACGACGTCGACCTGGAGGTCGCCGTGCCCGGCGCGGCCTGGGCCGCCTACCTGAACGCCGGCCAGGTGTGCACCTCGGCCGAGCGCTTCTACGTCCTCGAGCCGGTGTTCGACGAGTTCGTCGACCGGCTGGTAGAGGAGACGGGAAGGCTCCGCCTGGGCGACCCGCTGGCCGAGACCACCGACGTCGGTCCGATGGTCGCCGAGGTCCAGCGGGCCAAGGTGGAGCGCCAGCTCGCCGAGGCCCGCCGCGGCGGCGCCAGGGTGCTGGCCGGCGGGGACCGGGGCGGCTTCGAGCGGGGCTGGTTCCTCGCCCCGACGGTGGTGGTCGAGGTGGACGACGGCATGGAGCTGATGAGCACCGAGACGTTCGGCCCGGTCGCGCCGGTCGCCAGGGTTGGCTCGCTGGACGAGGCGATCGCCCGGGCCAACGCCCTGCCCTATGGGCTCGGCGCCAACGTCTACACCACGCGGCTGGACAACGTGCTGCGCTGCATGGAGGAGCTGCAGGCAGGGACGGTCTGGTTCAACGACCCGCTGACCGACAACGACGCCGGGCCGTTCGGGGGGATGAAGATGTCCGGCAACACCCGCGAGCTGGGCGTCGAGGGGCTCGAGGCGTTCCGCGAGACGAAGCACGTGCACCTGGACGGCCGTGCCAACCGCAAGCCATGGTGGTACCCGTACGGTCCCGGCGGCTACCAGTAACCGGGCGACACTCGAGCTGCTCGCCAGCGCCGGGCGGATCGGTCGACATGGCCGGTTCGGCGAGCGAGCGTGGATGCGAGACAATACCAGCCTGGTTGATAGTAGAAGGGTGACGCGACACGGCCGAGCGCCGCTCCGTCACCACCTGCTGCAAGACTGCACCAACGGGGTCCGCCCCCCACACGCGAAAGCGTGGCGACCACTTGGAGCGTTGGAACGAGACGTCGATGGGCCCGGCCCGCCCGCCACCGGAGGGCGCGGCCGATTCAGGCATGCCGCCTGGCCCGTCCGACAACGGCCCACCCGGAGCCTGGGGACGGCGACGCCGCCGCCCCGAGACCTCCTCGCCTGACGACTCCGCCGCCTCCTGGCTGGAGATGCTCGCCGAGGACGGGCCGCCGGGCGACCCCACGGACGATCCCCCTACCGGCGGGTGGACCCACCAGCCTGGTCCGCCTCCGTACGGCGGGTGGGCACAGCAGCCCGGCCCGCCCCCGCCCAACGGCCAACCCACGGCCTGGCCCGGCGCCCCCGCCTCCTCGAACGGCTCGAACGGCCGGCCGGCCATCGCGCCCCAGCAGCCGCCCGGGCCGCCATGGACCGGCGCGCCGGCGCCCGACCCACCCCCCGCTCCCGGCACCCCGTGGCCGGACAGGCCCACTGTGGCCCGTCATCCCGCCGCACCCTGGGACAACGGATCGACTCCCTACCCGCCACGGTCGGTCGGCCCCTCTTGGGGCAACGGATCGGGCCCTGGCGGGCCGGAGCTGCCCGCGGTGCCCCGCGCCAATGGCCGGCGAGAGCTGCCGGCACCGATGAACGGATCCGCCACCAGGCAGCCCGAGCCGCCGGCCGCTCCCTGGACCAACGGGTCCGCAGCCCAGCCATCCGAGGTCTCCGGCAGCGCCTGGGCAGGCGGGCCACCCAGCGGCCAATGGACGGCCCCGGCCGCTCCCTGGACCAATGGGTCCACGACCGGCCAGGCGGCGGTTCCTCTGGCCGGCTCGGCGGACGAGTCGGGGCACGGCACGGGAGCGCCGCCGGGCATGCCCCTGGCGGCCGATCATGGTGCTCGATGGGACCAGGAGCCAGTCGTCAGCCAAGCGGCGGACCCGGGCCAGCCCTGGATGGAGCCATCGGATGCGGCCCTGGCCGGCCCACCCGACGCCGCCCCGGCCGGCCCGGCGCAACCGCCGCAGCGGCGAGCGAGCATGCCCCTGGCCTGGGTCGACGAGCCGACCGCGCCGGGAGCGCCCGACCTCTACGCTTCCTGGCCGGGGATGCCGGGCGTGCGCCAGGCCGGCACCGGCGAGCAGGAGTGGACGGAGGCTCCGGGTTCGCCGGGCGCCGACGGCACGCGAGCCCCAGGCCCGACTGATGCTCCTGAGCCGACGGCCTGGAGTGGATCCCCGCCAGGCACCCCCGCGCCCGCCAACCCACCGAACCCGGCAATGCCGTCCTGGAACACACCGAAGTCGCCAGCTCGGCAGCCCAAGCCCGCGATGCCCCCGGACCCACGGACCGACCCCGGCCGCATTCCCAACCCAGCCATGCCCACCTGGGATCAAGGAACCGACCCCGGCCGGGCGCCGAACCCCGCCATGCCCCCGGACCCACGGACCGACCCGGGCTACGCTCCGAGTCCTGGACTACCGACCTGGGACCAGCCGAAATCGCCAGGCCAGTCGCTGAACCCGCCGATGCCCCCTGACCTGCGGACCGTCCCGGGCCGGGCGCCGAACCCCGCGATGCCACCTGACCCACGGACCGACCCGGGCCGCCTGCCGTCATGGGATCAGCGGACCAACCCCGGCCGGGCGCCAAGCCCGGCCATGCCGCCGGACCCGCGGACCGACCCCGGCCGGGCGCCGAACCCGGCGATGCCGTCCTGGGACCAGGCGACCCAGCCGGGCCTTCCGCCGATCGCGATGCCACCGGGTGGGGTGCGCCCCGCCGCGAACGGTGGGTTCGGGGAGCCCGACGCGGCCGTGGCGATGCCGTCCGAGGCCTTCTGGGGGCAGGCGCGCGCACCGCGCCAGTTGCCGGCGCCTTCCCGGGCGCGGGTCGCCCCCCCGCGCACCAGCTGGGCGGGCGCGTCCGGCCAGACCGCCTGGGCGCCGGACCAGTTGGCCCCGCCGGATCCTGGCATGGCCGCGCCCCAACCCGGGATGGACCAGGACCCGTCCGGCGCATGGGGCCAGCGGGCTCCCCGGGCGCTCAGCGCCAGGCCGGCGGTGATCCCCGGCCCGACGAGCCAGGCCGGCGCGTGGGGAGCCGACGGCGAGGTCGAGCTGTCAGAGTCCCGGGTGGACCGCTTCAGCGACGGCACCGGTCGCGGCGGCAGCCCCGCCCGCGGCCGCGCCAAAGCAGGCTTCTGGGCCGAGGTACCCGTCCTCGTGGTCGCCGCGGTGGTGCTGGCCGTGCTGGTCAAGGGCTTCCTGGTGCAGGCCTTCTACATCCCGTCCCGCTCCATGGAGCCCACCCTGGACGTGGGCGACCGCGTGGTGGTCAACCGGCTGTCGTATCGCTTCGGTGCGCCGCAGCGCGGCCAGGTGGTGGTCTTCCTGCGGCGCACGGGCGGCGGCGCCGCCACCACACAGAGCGCCGTGACATGGGTGCGGCGCGCGGTCGCCCAAGGGTTCGGCGGCGCCCCACCAGGGAGCGAGGACCTGATCAAGCGGGTGATCGGCGGCCCGGGCGACGTCGTTCAGGGCAGCCAGGGGCGTGTCTGGGTGAACGGCCGCGCCCTGAACGAGCCGTACCTCCGAAAGGGCTCCTTCACCTCGGACTTCGGTCCGGTGAAGGTGCCTCCCGGGCACTACTGGGTGATGGGCGACAACCGCGAGGACTCGTCGGACTCGCGCGTATTCGGGCCGATCCCCCATTCCTCTCTGGTCGGCCGGGCCGTCGGCACGGTCTGGCCACCGCCACGCCTACGCCAGCTCTAGGCGGCCGTCCCGGCTGAGGAGGCCGCGCACCGAGGAGAGGTCAGTGGCGAGCCCGCCGCAAGGACCTGTCGCCGGGACCGACTACCCCCGAAGCCGGCCCGAGTTCGAGGAGTTCTTCCCGGACGAGGACGCCTGCGCCGGCTACCTCGAACGGCTGAGCTGGCCGGACGGCTTCGTCTGCCCAGCCTGTGGCGCGGTCGGCGAGCCCTGGCGGGGCTCCCGCCGCCGCCTGATGTGCCGGGGCTGCCAACACCAGACCTCGGTGACCGCCGGGACCCTCTTCCAGGGCACCCGCACGCCGCTCGCCCACTGGTTCGAGGCGGCCTGGCTGATCGCCACGGCCGAGTTCGGCGTCTCAGCCCGCCACCTGCAACGTCACCTCGGCCTGGCCAGCTACGAGACCGCCTGGGCGATGCTGCACCGCTACCGGCGTGCGATGGTCCGCTCGGGCAGGCCGCGGCTCTCGGGGACGGTGCAGGTGACCACCACCGTCGTCGGCGGCCGAGTGGCGACGGCCGTGGCCGTCGCCGTGGAGGAGCGCGACGCCGGCGAGTCAGGGCGGGTGCGCATGCAGCGCGTGCCCGGCTCGAGCCCTGAGGAGCTGGCCGCCTTCGCCGCCTGGTCGGTCGAGCCGGGCACGCTGGTCCGGACCGGCCGGCCGGACACGGCCGGCGGCCTGGCGGAGCGCGGCTACCGCACCTCACCGCCCGACCAGGACGGGCCACGGTCCGCCCTGGTCCACGCCGCCGAGGTGGTCGACCGGCTGCACCGCTGGCTCGACGCCACCCACTCCGGAGCGGTCTCGCCCGACCAGCTCGACTGGTACCTCGACGAGTTCACCTTCCGCTTCAACCGCCGCCGGGCGACCCACCGCGGCCTGCTGTTCTACCGCCTCCTCGAGGAGGCGGTGGTGACCCCGCCGCTGCCCTACCACACGGTGACGGCACTGCCACCCTTCGCCCGCTGAGCCTCGCGCCCCGGGTCTTCGGCCCGGCTGGAGCGTTCCGGACAGACCGCGCTGGAGCCACCGGGACAGCCCTCCGAACAGGCCCGGCAAGCAGCTCTATCGGCTTGACGCCACTGCTCGAAGGGTCGAACATATGTTCGGTCTCTCGGAACTGGAGCCCGAGGGACACCGTGGTTCACGTGAAGGGGAAGCCGTGAGCATCGCCGCCGAGAAGCGCCATCACGGACCCGTGCAGGCCCCCACCCGGCCGCTGCGCGTGGTGCGTCCCGTCGATGGGCTTCTCGCGCAGTTCCGTACCGTACTCGGGCGCTACCTGATCGCAGCGTTCCTGCTGCTGTTCCTGGTGATCGTCGTGCGCCCGGCGCAGGCGGTCGGCGGCGTCGTCCCCGAGTCGGCACCCTGGAGCTACCAACACGAGCAGATCGACGTCCAGGGCCATGGCGTGCTGAACGCCTACTCCCGCGTCGCCATCCGCTCCACCGCCTGGCTCGCCAAGTCGTCCATCGAGCGGCAGCGGGACGTGTACCGCCTGTCGCTGTTCGACTTCCTGGTGGGCGGGCGCACCGCCGACGGCGTCGGCGGCTGGCGGGAGGGGAACAGCCGGCTCCTCAGGGGCGGCACCCAGCTCCTCCTGCTCGGCCTGGTGGCCTATGGCATCCTGGCACGCCCGTCCGCCCGCACCTGGGTGCTCGCCATCCTGCTGCTGCTCGTCACGACCGTGGCGATCACCAAGCCGCAGGCGACCGTCCGGGCGGCGGCGGCACCAGGGATCGCCACCCCGGACCTCATGCTCGAGGCAATGGCGCAGATCGCCCCGAGCGGCGACACCAAGGGGGTGGCCGACCCGGAGAAGGCCCACAAGCGGCTGGCGACCCACTACTGGAACTCCTACGTCGCCAACCCGCTGTCGCGGGTGCAGACGGGGAGCCCGGTGCTGGTAGGGGCGGATCCGTCCCGCAAGCGCTCGCTGCTCGACAGCCTCGGCCACAACATCTCCGGAGTGCACGACTGGGCGATCGGCCGGCACGGGCCCGAACGCGCCTTCATTGCCACCTCCGCCCTCGGCTACGTGCTGCCGTTCGCGCTCGCGCTCGGCGTGCTCGCGATGGTGGCGGCCTGCGCCCAGACGCTGCTGTTCCTGCTCTGCCTCGCCGGGCTGTTCGTACTCCCCTTCGCCATCCAGGGGCCGCGTCGTCGCGGTCAGCTGATCCGCTGGTGGCTGCTGCCACTCCTGGCCACGGTCCTGATGCTCGCTTTCACCTCGCTGCTCTCGCTGACCGTGATGCGGGTGGCCACCGCGCTGCACTCCTCCGACGAGTACGTCGGCGTGCTCCTGGCGGGCTCCACCTGGCCGATCGTTGGCCTCGGTCTGCTCCGCTGGCGGCTCGGCCGCCGGCGCCGGCGGCGCAGCGTCCAGCTTCTCGGGGAGTGATCCGCCATGAACGCCACCGCAATCCACCGCTCGCGGCCCGGCATCTTCGGCCAGGCGGCCGGCGAGGCCACGGCCTCCTCGGCCGGCGAGGCCGGCGTGCGCCTCGCGGTCGAGGTGATGCTGTTGCCGCTCGGCCTGCTGCGCAGCCGGCTGGGCCGCCGCTTGCTGGCCACTGGCGCCTTCGCCCTGGTGCTCACGACCGCCGTCGGTGCCCTGTACGACAACGCCGACCTGCCGGCCCGGGCCACCGGCAAGGTCGCCTCGCTGCAGCCCGCAGCCGCCCGCCAGCCCGCCGCGCGCACCGCCAGCGCCGCCGGCCCCGCCCGCGAGCTGGGCCGGCGACCCGAGGACGTGGCCGCGAACTGGTTCGCCGAGCGCTACGGTGTCGCGCGCGACCGGGTGCAGGCGCTGCAACAGCAGAAGGTGAGCAGCACGGAGCGGCGCGTGCTGGTGATGGCCGACGCCGGCGGCGGCCGGCTGCCGACCGGGTACGTCACCGTCCGGCGCAACGCCTCGGGATGGTCGGCAGGCTGACCGGGTGGACCGGTCGGCCAAGCTCAGGGGGGGCGGCGCACTGGTCGCGTTGCTGCTGCTGGCGCTGCTGGCGGGGAGCGCCTCGCCGGGGTTCCCGCTGGCCAGGGTCCCGGCGGCGGTGGGCCGTACGGTCACCAAGGCGCTGCACCCGGGCCACGAGCCCACGCCGCCGCCGGCCGACCCGGCTGCCGCCGAAGCCGGGGCCAGCCACCTCGCGCTGGCCGACGTCCCGCGCGCCTACCTGGCCCTGTACCACGCCGCCGCCGCCACCTGCCCCAAGCTCACCTGGCAGCTGTTGGCCGGGATCGGCAAGGTCGAGAGCAACCACGGCCGCTCGCAGGCCCCCGGGGTCCACACGGGCCTCAACAGCGCCGGCTGCTGCGCCGGCCCGATGCAGTTCAACCTCACCAACGGCCCCCCCTCCACGTGGGACTCGTTCGGCAACGGCGGCAACGCCTACGACCCCGCCGACGCCGTCCCCGCCGCCGCCCGCAAGCTCTGCGCCAACGGCCTCGCCGGCCCCCCACCCGCCAGCGACCCGTGCCCCCAGGTCCTCGGCGGCCCGGCCGTCCACCAGGCGCTGCTGCGCTACAACAACGCCTGCTGGTACGTCCACGAGGTGGTCACCCTCGCCACCCGCTACGCCACCACCCCCAGCCCAGGCAGCAGCCTGCCGCCGGCCTCGTCCGACCCGTTCGTGGTCGCCCTGGCCCACAACCCGAGGATCGCCACCACCCGCAGCCACGGCTGCGACCCCGCCCCCGACCTCGCCTCCGGCCGCCTCGACCTGCGGGTCCAGTCGGTCCTGGCGGCGGTCGCCCAGCGCTACGCGATCCGGATCTCCTGCCTGAAGACCGGCCACACCCGGTTCGTCAAGGGCACCCAGCGCGTCTCCAACCACACCGTGTGGCGCGCGGTCGACCTCGACCGTGTCGACGGCCAGCCCGTCAGCCCCTCGAGCGCCGCCGCCAGGGCCCTGACCACCTGGCTCGACGGCCTGGAGGGCCCGCTGCGCCCGGCGGAGGTCGGCTCCCCGTTCGCGATCGGGCCACGCGCCGTACTTCACCGACGAGGGCCACCAGGAGCACCTCCACATCGGCTACAGCCACCAACAAACCCCCGGCTGACCTAGGGCCTGCGCCAAGTAGGTGGTCACGGCCGGCGTGGACTGTGAGAACGGGGCGCCGCCCTGGGTGGGGGCCTGACCCGCTTGTTGACTGGCGTCAACCAGACCGCGTCCCGCCGCAGCAGCCCCGATGCCACCCGCCCCCGAAGGCAGGCACAAACCGCCAACCACTCAGCACCACGCATCCAGCAGGACGGGGACCCAGGGCAAGGCCAGATGACCGTCACGGCTCGTGCCTGCCCTGCTCCACCCAAACCCTTTACCGGCGAGGCCCTCAGCCACCCGAGGTCAGGTGGTGCTGCTCGCCGACCAGGTACGCCTCGGCGATCCAGGCAGCAACCTCGTCATCCAACTCGTCCGGGGAGCGGATGCGGAAGTGATGCACGTGGTTGCGCGGCGAGATCGAGTCGATCCTGCGGAAGCGGGGGTGCTCGTAGCGTCGCGCGAGCACCACGTGACCGTCGAGCCAGGCGCGCCGCAGCATCACCACGGCGAAGCTCATCCGCACGTGGAACGCGATCCTGGTCTT
>WNFU01014424.1_pt1 | contig 10951 bp, 5 predicted proteins | sample 5400121 | NCBI WGS metagenome assembly WNFU01 (sample SAMN13153360, study PRJNA577476) | soil metagenome | isolation source: 100 cm soil or saprolite under grassland replicate 1 | place: USA:California | collected 2016-06-15
ACCACCGCGCAGATGCTGGCGACCGCCGCGCCGCACAGCTCACCCTGGCTGCCCGACGATTACGTGCAGAACTTCAGGGAGGCCGCTTAGGAACAGCCGCGTGCCTGCGGCACGGAACGCGGCCTGGTACGCGACCGCCCGCCGGTCCCGCTCTTCGGGGCCGACGCCGGTGGCGTCGAGCGCGAGGTCGGCCGCTGCCGTGCACTCCGCGTCGGCGAGCGACAGCCCGCCGGCGACCGGAAAGCCGGCGGCGCGCAACGCCATGGTCCGCCACACGACCCAGTCTCCACCCGGCAGCGCGACCTGGTGCGCCAGGGCCTGGCGGCAGGGGGCTGGGGCGCCGCCTGTCATCGTTCTTGGTCGCGGGCCGCGCGCGCGGCCACCCGGCGCTGGGCACGCGCCTGGGCGGCGCCTCGGGCGGCCGCCGGTCGCTGGCGGTGCTGGGCCTGCCCGCCGTCCCCACGCAGATAGGTGGCCAGGGAACGCACGCTCGGGTACTGGAAGAGCGCGAGCATGGAGATGTCGCGGCCGAGCGCGTGCTGCAGCGCCGACTGGAGCTTGGCCATCAGGACCGAGTTGCCGCCGAGGTCGAAGAAGTTGTCGTCCGGCCGTACCGATGCCACCCCCAGCAGGCGTTCCCAGACCGCGACGATCCGTCCCTCCAGCTCGTCTCGGCGTTCGGCGGCGGCGCGCGGGGCGGCCGGCGATGAGCTGGGGGCGGGGAGCGCGTCCACGTCGACCTTGCCGTTGGGGGTGAGCGGCACCTCGTCCACCTCGATCACGAACGACGGGAGCATATAGTGAGGCAGGCGTTCCGCCAGGTGTCGCTGCAGCGCGCCGGCCGGGAGGGACGCCCCGGCCTGGGGGAGCGCGTAGGTGAGCAGGCTCGTGCCACCGCGCGGGTCGGTGCGGGCCACCGTGACCGCGTCGCGGACGTCGGGGTGGACGCGGCAGGCGGCATCTACCTCGCCGGGGTCGACGCGGTAGCCGCGGACCTTGACCTCTCGGTCGGCGCGCCCGAGGAACTCCACGCTCCCGTCGGGAAGGTAGCGCCCGCGGTCGCCAGTGGCGTAACGGCGGACCCCGGGGAACGGGTCGGCCAGGAAGCTGGCGGCCGTCGCCTGGGCGTCCAGGTAGCCGCGCGCGAGGTGCGCGGTCCTGACGATGATCTCTCCGGGCTCTCCGATCCCGGCTTGCCGCCCCGACGCCGTCGTGACGACGAGCTGCACCCCGTCGATGCCGTGGCCGAGCGGCACGCCCAGCGCGTCGCCCGCCGTCGCGACGACCTGGCAGCTCATGGCCTGCGGCGTCTCGGTCGTGCCGTAGAGGTTGACCACCGCCGCAGATGGGGCGAGCGCCCGGAAGGCGGCGACGTCGGCGGCGAGGAGCACGTCACCGCCGAAGCAGGCAAGCCGCAGCGCCGGAAGGGTCTGCCCGGTGTCGCTGTGGGCGGTGGCGAGCAGCCGCCCGAGCTGCGGGGTGAGGTGGGCCACGGTGACCCGCTGCTCCCGCAGCCAGGCCAACAGGTCGCGCGGTGAGGCGAGCAGCGCCGCGGCCGGGACGCACGCGCAGGCGCCGACCCACAGGGGTGCGAGCACGTCGCGCAGGAGCGGGTCGTGCGCCAGGCCGGAGAGCACGCTGAAGCGGTCGTCGGGGGAGAGCGCGAAGCGGTCGGCGTACCAGTCGAGGAAGTGCGCGACCGGTCCGTGCTCGCCGAGGATCCCCTTGGGGAGCGGACCCGTCGAGCCCGAGGTGAAGGCGACGTAGGCGAGCGCATCCCCCCGCGCCGCCGCTGGTCCGCCACCAGCGCCCGGGGGCCCGTCCGCGGACAGCCCGGGCGGCGCGACCAGTGGTCCCGGGCACGCCTCGGCCACCTCGCGCGGGAGCGGACCGGCCCGCTCCAGATGGACGAGCGCCCGTGGACGGACGGCCGCGAGCTGCGTAGCGAGCCGTTGTGGCGGGTGCGCCGGGTCGAGCAGGAGGAAGGCGGCTCCGGCCTCCAGCGTGCCCAGCACCGAGGCGACCAGCGCGGCGTCGCGGTGCGCCCAGATCGCCACCGTGTCCCCGGGGACGACCCCGGCCGCGCGGAGCCCGGCCGCGATCAGCCGGCTGCGCCGGGCCAGCTCCCCGTAGGTCAGGGCGCCGCCGTCGTCATGCACGGCGGCGCTCCGGGCGTGGCGCCGCGCCTGCGCCCACAGCCGCGGGAGCAGGGACGGGCCCCGGGCCGGCGGGAGCGGCTGGTTGTGGTCGGGCAGCACGGCCCGCGCGTCCCCGGTGACGAGCGTGTACCAGCCGATGGGCGCCCCGGGGTCGCGAACCGCCTGGTCGAGCAGGAGGACGAACTGGTCGAGCAGGACGGCGGCGCGGGCGCCGGTGAACAGGTCGCCGTCGTACACCAGGTCCAGCCGCAGCCCGTCTCCGACCTCGGTCACGTAGAGGTTGAGGTCGAAGAGCGCGCCCTGCACCGGCGCAACCAGCACCTCGGTGTCGAGCTGCGGAATGGCGGGGGGTTCCTCGGGCGCCCCGAGCAGGTTGAGCCACACCTGGAACAGGGGGGTGCGGCCCGCCTGCCGCGCCGGCGCCACCTCCTCGACGATCCGGTCGAACGGCACGTCCTGGTTGGCGTAGGCCTCGACGGCGACGCCGCGGGTGCGCCGCAGCACCTCCTCGAAGCTCGGCTCGCCGTCGAGGTCCACCCGGAGCGCCACCGTGTTGACGAAGAAGCCGATCACATCCTCGGTCTCGGCGTGGCTGCGACCCGCCAGCGGCGCGCCCACGACCACGTCCACTTCCCCGGAGAGCCGGTGCAGGAGCGTGGCGAAGGCGGCGAGGATGGTGATGAACAGGGTCGCGTCCCGTTGCCGGCCCAGCTCCCGGACGGCCCGGGTCAGGTCGGGGCCAATGGTGCGGGTGTGTCGGCCGCCGCGGCCTCCCGGCGGGCCGGCGCGGGTGCGGCCGTGGTCGCGCAGCGCGTCCAGCGGCGGTGGTGGCTTCTCGAACCGCCGCCGCCAGTACGCCAGCTGCGCGTCGGCCGCGCCGCCGCGGACCTGCGCGTCGTGCCACGAGGCCACGTCGGCGTAGCCGACCGCGAGGGGCGGTAACCGCAGGGGGCGGCCGTCGCGGGCCGCCACGTAGGCCTCGCCGAGCTCACGCAGCAAGATGCGTGCCGACCACCCGTCGAACACGGCGTGATGCAGGGTGAGCACGAAGCGGTGCTCTTGGTCGCGGAGGCGCAGCAGCGTGGCCCGGAGCAGCGGGGCGACGGCGAGGTCGAAGGGACGGCGAGCCTCCCGCACGGCGACCCGGTCCGCGGTGGCCTCCGGGTCGGTTCGGCTGCGCAGGTCGACCTCGTCCAGGGTGACCCGCACGCTGGGGAGCACCCGCTGCACCGGCACGCCGTCCTGACGCACCAGCGCGGTCCGCAGCGCGTCGTGCCGTTCCCCCAGCCGGTCCAGCGCCGACCGCAACGCGTCTAGGTCCATCGGGCCGTTGAGGCGAAGGACGATCGGGATGTTGTAGACGGCGCTCGCCGGCCACAGCTCCTGCAGGAGCCACAGCCTGCGCTGGGCGGGCGAGAGCGGGACGGCGGAAGGCGACCCGCCGGGACGCCGGGGGATCGCCGTGGGGTCGCCCGTCTGGAGGCGCTCGACGACCCGGGCGAGCTTCGCCACCGTGGTGTGGTCGAACAGCGCGCCGATGGGGACGCCGACCCCGAGCGCGGCACGGGCGCGGGCGACCACCTGGGCGGCGTACAGCGAATGGCCACCCAACTCGAAGAAGTCCTCGTCGACGCCGACCCGCCCGCACCCGAGCACGTGCTCCCAGATGGCGGCGAGGGTCGCCTCCGTCGCCGTCCTCGGAGGCCGCATGCTACGCGCCGGTGCCGACCCGATCCGCGCCAGCAGCGCGCGCCGGTCGACCTTGCCGTTGGGCGTGAGCGGGAAGGCGTCGAGCGCCACGACCGACCCGGGGACCATCGTCGGCGGGAGCAGCGCCGCGGCGTGCTCGCGCAGCTCGGGGGGACCGGCGGCGGCCTGCGCCGCGCGCACGACGTAGGCAACCAGCTCCAGCTGCCCGGCGTGGTGCTCGCGTGCCGCCACGACAACCTGGCGCACCGCCGGGTGCCGGGCCAGCACGGCCTCCACCTCGGCGAGGTGGACACGCACGCCCCTGACCTTGACCTGGTCGTCCAGACGCCCGAGGAACTCCAGCTCGCCGTCTGGCAACTGGCGCACGAGGTCGCCCGTCCGGTAGAGCCTCTCCCCGCCGGGGGCGGGCACGAAGCGTTGTGCGGTCGCGCCCGGGCGGCGGTGGTAGCCGCGGGCCAGGAACGGCCCGGCCAGGTACAGCTCGCCGCTGCCGCCGACGGGCACCGGCCGGAGGTGCCTGTCGAGGACGAGGACCCGGACGCCCTCGAAGGGGCGGCCGATCGGGACGCTCGCACCGTCGGCCAGCTCCGCACCGGTCGCCTCGAACTGGGTGGCGTCGATGGTGGCCTCGGTGACGCCGTAGGTGTTGAGGACGCGGGCGTTCGGGCCGCCCATGCGCCGCGCCCGGCGGTACTCCTCGCGTGTCAGCGTCTCGCCGCCGACCAGGATGCAGCCGTCGACGCCGAGGGTGCGGCGGCCGATCTCGAGGTGATCGAGGAGGAGTCGGAGGACCGTCGGGGTCATCTCCACGGTGGTGATGGTGTGGCGGTGGAGGATGGCGTCGAGCTGCGGGGGGTCGAGGAGCGCCTCGCGGGGGCAGAGGACCAGCCGGCCGCCGGAGAGCAGGGCGCGGACCAGGTCGCCGGTGCAGACGTCGAAGGAGAAGCCCGCCATCTGCAGGTGGGTGGCGCCCTTGACCCGCAGCGGGTAGCGCTCCTCCCAGGCCCGGAAGGCGCTGACGAGGTTTCGGTGGGAGAGGCCAACGCCCTTGGGCCGGCCGGTCGACCCCGAGGTGTAGATCAGGCAGGCAAGGTTGTCGGGGGCCACGGCCACGTCCGGGTCGTCGTCCGGCTCGCCGGCCAGGCTCGCGCGCTCGGCGTCGAGGGCGACCACCGTGGCGCCGGGCCGGGCGAGCCGCCCCCGCAGCGCGGACGCGGTGACCAGCACCTGCGGGTGGGCATCGGCGACCAGGTCGGCGAGGCGCCCGGTGGGGTGGGCGGGGTCGAGCGGCAGGTACGCGCCACCCGCCTTCAGCACGGCGAGCACGGCGACGACCATGTCGACGGAGCGCTCCAGGTGGATCCCGGCGACCTGCTCGGGTCCGACGCCAAGCGCCCGTAGCCCGTGCGCCAGCTGGTTGGCCCGCCGGTTCAGCGCGGCGTAGCAGAGGTCCTCGTCCTGGAACGTCACCGCTGGCCTGTGAGGGTGACGCTGTGCCTCGACCTCGAAGCGCCGGTGGACCAGCCAGGCGTTCATCTGGTCTCGCACCAGGCGTCGATGGCGGCGGAGGCGTCGACGGCACGCACCTGCCCGATCCGGCCGACGGCGGCGAGGCAGGCGACGTGGCCGGGGCCGGCGGGCAGGTCGAGGAGCCGAACACGCCGCGGGAGGTCGGGGTCGCGCGGCCAGGAGACGAGCCTGGGCGGGTCGCCGGGAGGCGAGACGGCGAAGCTTTCGGGCGGCACGGCGAAGCCCTGGCCGAGCGCCTTGACGACAGCCTCCTTCCGGGTCCAGACAGTCAGGAGGGCCTGGGCGCCCGCCCCGTTCAGAGCGGTCGCCTCGTCGGGGGCCAGGGCCACGCGCAGCTCCTCGACCCGCAGGCCGGAGTCCACTCGCTCGACGTCGAGCCCGACGGGCGTTCCCACCGCGCAGGCGACAGCGACCCGGTCCCCTGCGTGCGACACGGAGAGCTCGATGCCGAGGGGGTTGCTCCTGAGCCTCGGCCTGCCATGCGGCCGGCCGCAACGGCCGCAGGCCCGGTTCACCACGATGTCGCCGGGTGGCAGCCCCAGGTGGCGAGCGGCGGCCAGCCGCAGGGTCGCACAGCCGACCAGGAACCGGGCGCGGTCTGCCGGGCGCCGGTAGGCCGCCAGCCGGCCCTGTTCCTCCCGGTCGAGCAGGCGCTCAAGTGCCGGCCGCGCGTCGTCCGGTCGCGCCCACCACACGTAGCAGGCACCCGGCTCGCGGCGGGTGTTGTCCGATGCCGAGGGGCTCGGAGAGGTCAAGACGTTCATCCCTCTGTACCGTCTCGCGGTCGATCCTGATCAGGAGGAGGGCGTCGGCCCGCTGGCAGGGGTGACTTTGAGCAGATTTCCCCCATCCGTGCAACCGCCGGCACCCCCAAGGCGGGCGTTCGCGCCGACCTTGACGGGTGGGCACGGGTCCAGAAGGATTGCGCCGTTTTTGCGCAGGTATGGCGAGAGAGACACAGAGAGGGGGAGCAATGGCCGAGACCGTCCGGCAGCTCGTTCGGGACCTCCGGGAGGAGCAGCTCGTCCTCGACCACCTGGTCGCCGCGCTCGACCCGGCAGACTGGCTCCGTCCCACCCCTGCCCAGGGCTGGGACGTGCGCGATTCCATTGTCCACCTGACCGTGCTGGACGAGCTGGCGGTCGAGTGCGTCGCCGGCAACCACGCCGCTCTGGAGCGCGCGTTCGCCTATGGGGACCTGGACACCTTCAACCAGGCCTGGGTCGAGCGCGGGAGGGTTAAGCCGCCGGCCGAGGTGCTGCGGTGGTGGCGCGCGACCCGAGAGCGGCTCAACCAGGCGTTCGAACCCCTGCCGCCTGGCATCCGCATCCCCTGGGGCGGGGGGCCGATGAGCGTCCGCACCTTCGTCATGGCCCGCCTGGTCGAGTGCTGGGCGCACGGCCTGGACTGTTTCGCCGCCGTCGGTGCGACGCCGGTCGACACCGACCGCCTCCGGCACGTGTGCTGGCTCAGCTACCTGGTCCTCCCGCACGCCTTCCAGGTCGCCGGCCGGGTCATGCCGGCCAACCTCGACGACCTGCACATCGAGGTCACCGGTCCCGGGGGACAGCGGTGGCTGGTCGGCGTCCCGAGCGCGTCCCAGCGGATCACCGGGGACGCGGGCGAGTGGGCCAGGGTCGCGGTGCAGCGGCTGCGGTGCACCCAGGCCCGCACCCTCCGGGCGCACGGGGCCCTGGCCGAGCAGGCGATGGAAGTGGCGAGAGCGTACCTCTAGGAGCAGGGGGCTCAGGGGTAGGAGGCGGCCGTGGAATTCCGCGTCCTGGGCGCCCTCGAGGTGCGGGCGAACGGCAGACCGCTGGTGCTCGGCGGTCCGAAGCAGCGCGTGCTGCTCGCGGTGCTGCTGCTGCACGCCGGTCATGTGGTCCCGATCGAGCGGCTGGTCGGCGTCCTTTGGGACGCCGAGCCGCCGCGGTCGGCCGAACCGAACGTGCGAACCTACATCTGCGAGCTGCGCCGCCTGCTGAACGCCGAGCAGCCGGGCCGCTCGTCCCGGATCGCCCGACTCCCGGACGGTTACCGCCTCCACGTCGACCCGGGCGAGCTGGACGTCGGGGCGTTCGAGGCCCTGGCCGGAGAGGGCCGGGCGGCCCTGGCGGCCGGGGACGCGGCCGCCGCGGCGACGCTCCTCGGCGAGGCGCTCCACCTGTGGCGCGGGCGGCCGGCCGAGGACGTGCCGCTGGGGGCGGGGCTGAAGGGCGCGGTGGCCCAGCTCGAGGAGCAGCGGCTCGTCGTGCTGGAGGACCACGTCGAGGCCCGCTTGCGGCTGGGCGACGGCGCCGGCCTCGTCGCCGAGCTGCAGACGCTGGTGGGCGCCCACCCGCTGCGCGAGCGGCTATGGGGGCAGCTCATGTGCTCGCTGTATCGGGCCGGCCGGCAGGCCGAGGCGCTGCGCGCGTACACCGACGCGCGGGCCAAGCTGGTGGAGCAGTTCGGGCTCGAACCGGGCGCGGCGCTACAACGTCTGCAGCAGGCGATCCTCCACCAGGACCCGTCCCTGGAGCGCCTCCCCCCCGACCAGGAGGCCTCGGACGCCGGTTCCCCGGCGTGCCAGCTCCCACCGGACATCGGCGACTTCACCGGCCGCATGGCACTGGTCGAGCGGGTCACGACGTTGCTCGCCCGGCCGTGCGATGGCGGCGCCGCGTCGCCGGTCGCCGTCGTCACCGGAGCACCCGGCGTCGACGACCCTGGCGACCCGGATCGCGCACGGGCTGCGCCCGGCGTTCCCCGGTGGGCAGCTCCACGCCTGCCTCACGGCGGTGTCCGGGGGACCCCCGGGACCCCATGGAGCTCCTCGGCGAGTTCTTGTCCTCGCTGGGGGTCGAGGACAGCGCGATCCCGGCCGGCCTGCACGCGCGGGCGGCGCTCTACCGCGCCCGCCTCGCCGACCGCCGCGTCCTGCTCCTGCTCGACGAGGCGGCCGGCGCGGCACAGGTCCGCTGGCTGCTGCCCGGCACCCCAGGGTGCGCCGTGCTGGTCACCAGCCGGGACCGCTTCGCCGACCTGCCCGGTGCGACCGTCGTGGACCTCGACGTCATGGACGACGCCGAGGCCACCGAGTTGTTGAGGCGTACCGCCGGAGCGGACCGGGTCGCGGCCGAGCCCAACGCCACACAGCGGATCGTGCGCGCCTGCGGCCAGCTCCCGCTGGCGGTCCGCATCGCCGGGGCCAGGCTCGCGGTGCGGCCGGCCTGGCCGTTGCGGGAGCTCGCCGACCGGCTCGACGGCGAGCGGAACCGTCTCGACGAGCTCCAGGCCGGGGAGCTGGCCGTGCGGGCCAGCTTCGAGCGGAGCTACCGGTCGCTGGACCTGGCCGCGCGACGCGCGTTTCGCCTCCTGGCGGTCATCGACGCCGCCGCTGTGGCCGGGTGGGTGGTCGCAGCCCTGCTCGGCCGGTCCGACGCCGACCGGGAGGTCGAGACGCTGGTCGCCCGCAGCCTGCTGCGGCCGGTCGGCCGAGACCAGGTCGGGCAGGTTCGGTACCGGCTGCAGGGACTGCTCCACGCCTACGCGACCGAGCTGCTGGCGGCCGAGTCCCCGCGGGTACGGCAGGCGGCCCTGTCCCGCGCGCTGGACGCGTGGCTCTGGCTGCTCGAGGCCGCCAACCGCCGGATGAGGTCCGCGGCCGTCCGGCCGCCGCCGGCCGACGCGCACCTCCGGTGCGGGTTGCCGACCTCCCTTGCCGCGCGGCTGATCGTGCAGCCGGCCGCCTGGTACGAGGCGGAACGTGGCAACCTGGTCGCCGCGGTCGGGCTGGCCGCCCGGGCCCACCGGCATGACCGGGCGGCCCGGTTGTTCCTCGGCCTGCTCCCGCCCTTCTCCGCCGACGGCCGCCGGGAGGACTGGGAGCGCGCCGGCCGCGTCGCCCTCGAGGCCGTCCGGGACGCTGGGGACGCCGGTCTGGCCGCCCGCATCGAGCTCGTGGTGGCGCAGGCCTCGACGGACGGCGGCCACGAGCAGGCCGAGCGCCCCCACTATGCCGGGCCTGTACCCGAGCTGTACGCGGCTCCGATCACGAACGAGCCGAACGGCGCGTTCGGCTCTCGATAGGCGTGAACGGCGCGTTTATTCTCCGGCCGCTGCCCTGCGGCCACCAGGAGGGATGATGAACGCGCACGCGGAGAACCAGGACGACCACGTCGCGATCATCGGCATGGCCGGCCGCTTCCCGGGAGCTCGTGACGTGCACGAGTTCTGGGACAACCTCGCCAACGGGGTCGAGTCGATCTCGTTCCCGGACGACGACGAGCTGCGGTCTCTCGGCGTCAGCGAGGCGAAGCTCAGCAACCCCAACTACGTGAAGGCCGTGCCCCGGCTCGACGACGTGGAGACGTTCGACGCGCGCTTCTTCGGCTTCACCCCGCGCGAGGCCGAGATCCGCGACCCGCAGAACCGCCTGTTCCTGGAGACCGCGTACAGCGCCCTGGAGCACGCTGGCGTCGACGTCGCGCGCTACCCAGGGCTGGTCGGCGTCTTCGGCGGCACCGCCACCAACCGCTACGCCGGCGAGCACGTCCGCGCCAACCGGGCCGCCTACCAGACGGTCGGCGACCTGCCGATCGAGATCAGCAACAACGCCGACTACCTGGCCACCACCGTCTCGTACAAGCTGGGCCTGCGCGGACCGAGCCTGACCGTGGCCACGGCCTGCTCCACCTCCCTGGTGGCGGTGCACCTGGCCGACCAGGCGCTGCGCAACGGCGAGTGTGACCTGGCCCTGGCCGGCGCCGTCGAGGTCGAGATGCCGCACGGCGCGGGCTACCTGTGGTCCGAGGGGAGCATCTTCTCCAGGGACGGCCACTGCCGTGCATTCGACGCCAAGGCGTCGGGGACGATCTTCGGCACGGGCGTGGGCGTGGTCGTCCTCAAGCGGCTCGCCGACGCCGTGGCCGACGGCGACGAGATCTACGCGGTCATCCGCGGGACCGCGGTGAACAACGACGGGTCCCAGCGAGCCGGGTTCACCGCGCCCGGAGCGGAGGGGCAGCAGGCGCTCGTCACCGAGGCGCTCGCCGTCGCGGAGGTCCACCCCTCGACCGTCACCTACGTCGAGGCGCACGGCACCGGCACCCTGGTCGGTGATCCGATCGAGGTGTCCGGGCTCACCGCGGCCTTCCGCGCGGCCGGCGCGGAGGGTACCGGCTACTGCGCCATCGGCTCGGTGAAGAGCAACGTGGGCCACCTCGGCCCCGCCGCCGGCGTCGCCGGCCTGATCAAGACGGCCCTGGCCATGCACCATGGGCTGCTGCCGGCCAGCCTCCACTTCGAGGCGCCCAATCCCGGCATCGACTTCGCGTCGAGCCCGTTCTTTGTCAACACCACGCTGCGGCCGTGGGCCACCAACGGCCGGCCGCGCCGGGCCGGGGTGAGCTCCTTCGGCATCGGCGGCACCAACGCGCACGTGGTGCTCGAGGAGGCCCCGGCGCGGCCCGCCAGCGGGCCGGCCCGCCCCTGGCAGCTCCTGCCGCTCGCGGCCAAGTCCCCGGGCGCCCTGGACGCCATCGGTACGAACCTGGCGAGGCATCTCGAAC
>WNFU01009515.1_pt1 | contig 10950 bp, 10 predicted proteins | sample 5400121 | NCBI WGS metagenome assembly WNFU01 (sample SAMN13153360, study PRJNA577476) | soil metagenome | isolation source: 100 cm soil or saprolite under grassland replicate 1 | place: USA:California | collected 2016-06-15
GGCGCCATTCCCAGCGGTCGTCGTACTGGTCGAGGGTGATGTTGCGGTCAGTACGGTCAGGGCTGAGCTCGCGCTCCGTCGTGTCCGTCTCGGCCTCGTCGCCCACGCCTCCGAGCCTACCGACGGCCTCAACGGGCTGAGGCGGTCAGGCGGAGCCGGTGGCGAACTCCCTAGTACGGCAGCCGGACTTCGTGATCTTGGGCGTGGCGGCGCGACGCGGAGCGGCCACCGCGTGATCATGCCGGGCTTGTGTCGAGTCCAGATGATGTTGCGGTGGCCGCGGGCCACAGCGTAGACCTTGCCCGGTGGCGGCCACACCTCGACGATCTGATGGGCCGGATTGCGGGTCGGTTCGGTCGGGTCGAGCCACGTCGCCGGGCCGAACAGTTGCTGGTCGGGCTGTTGTCTGATCTGCCGGTCAAGAACTGTTGGACCATCGCCGAGCAGGTCGGGGACGCGACGCCGGATGGGCTGCAGCACCTGCTGCGCAAGGCGGTGTGGGACACCGATGGGGTCCGCGATGACCTGCGTGGCTACGTGGTCGAACACCTCGGCGGCTCCGATGACCGTGATGACGGTGATGTGGTGCTGGTGGTGGATGAGACCGGCGACCTGAAGAAGGGCATCCACACCGTCGGGGTGCAGCGGCAGTACACCGGCACCGCCGGCCGGATCGAGAATGCCCAGGTCGCGGTGTATCTGACCTACGCCAGCGCCAAGGGGCACGCGCTGATCGACCGGGCGCTGTACCTGCCGAAGTCTTGGACCGACGACGCCGAGCGACGCGGGCAGGCGGGTGTGCCCGGTGAGGTGGAGTTCGCGACCAAGCCGGCCCTGGCCCGCGAGATGATCACCCGCGCGCTCGACAACGGTGCGCCCGCGCACTGGGTGGCTGGCGACGAGGTCTACGGCGCTGACCCCGGACTGCGCGAGAAGCTGGAAGAACGTGGTGTCGGCTATGTGCTGGCCGTTGCCTGCAGCCACCAGGTGATCACCGCGGCCGGCAAGCTGCGTGCGGACGCGATCGCCACCGCCCTGCCCAAGCGTGCGTGGCAATGCGTCTCCGCAGGCCACGGCTCCAAGGGGCCTCGCCTCTACGACTGGGCCCGGGTCGATATCGACACCGAGCAGCCCGAGCAGCCGGAGCAGCCGAACCAGCAGTGGTTACTGCTCCGCCGCAACAACGGCACCGGCGAGCTGGCCTACTACCGCTGCTACGCGCCTGAACCGGTGCCGCTGCGCGGCCTGGTCCATGTCGCGGGTAGGCGCTGGACCGTGGAGGAGTCGTTCCAGGCCAGCAAGGGCCTGGCCGGCCTCGATCAGCATCAGGTCCGGCACTGGATCTCCTGGCACCGCTGGACGCTGCTCGCGATGCTCGCCCACGCCTTCCTGGCCGCACTCGCCGCCACCGAACGCGCCGACAACCCCGCGCCTGACGGCCTGATCGCGCTGACCTGCAACGAGATCCACCACCTGTTCAACGCCCTCATCGTCCAGCCGATCAGGGATCTGCGGCACCGACTGCGCTGGTCAACCTGGCGACGACGACACCAGCACCGCGCCAAGACCAGCCACCACCAACGACGAGCGGCAGCAGAACCGTGACAGGTCACGAAGTCCGGCTGTCGTACTAGCCGTGACCTACTTCAAGGCGGCGAGCAGCGCCTTCATCCACGGGCCGAGATCGTCCGGGGTGCGGGCCGAGATGAGGTTCCCGTCGACGACAGTGGCTTCGTCGACCCAGTCGACACCCGCATTCTCCATGTCATCGCGGATGGCCGAGACGCTCGTGGCGCGCCGGCCCTTGAGGATTCTTGCCGAGATCGGCACCCACCCTGCGTGGCAGATGAATGCGATTGGCGCGTGGGCGGTGTCGAAGTCGCGCACTAGCTCCAGAACCTTGTGAGATCGGCGCAGCTTGTCTGGCGCGAAGCCGCCAGGGATGACGAGGGCATCGAAGGCGTGAGCCGACACGGTGTCGATTGTCGTGTCCACCTCGAGTGGACCGTAACCCTTCTTGCCATGCACCGGCTTGTCGTCGACGCCCGCGATTGTCACCGCGACCCCCTCCTCGCGGAGACGGAAAACCGGATAGAGCAACTCCATGTCCTCGAACAGGTCCGCGGCAAGGATGAGCACTTTGCGGTCAGCCATCGGCATACCCCCAATCTACGGCAGTGCCCGGGAGGGCTCCAGGAAGCAAGGGGACGTTTCCCCGCCTCCTCGCTCCCGGGACACATCCCAGCCCCGGGCTCGCCGGGCGACACAAACACAACGGCTGGCTAGCGGGCAAGTCGTACTCCGTGAGCCTGCGCATGCACGGATGGCGGCCGGCAATGGAGCACCTCGAGTTGGGTATCACCCTCCAGACGACATGGGCCCGCGGCGAAAGGCACAACTACCGTCCGGCCGGCCCGCAGCGGAAGGGCCTCAGCACCACTCGTCAGTAGGCGGCCGACGCCGCCGATGACGACGAGTACTGCGTAGCCGGCCTCCCACTGGATGCTTCCGCGGGTGCGGCGGACCCTGAAGAAATCGGCTGCGTCTGGCAACAGGTCACCTGTCTGTCCGGAACGCGCGCCGCGCAGGGCTTCAACCGCCTCCCACGACCAGGCACGTCGATCAACGGCACGCAGGACTGTTTCGAATCCGAGGCCTAGGTGCCCGAGTTTCGCTCCGTCGATGTCGAACCCTGTCCACTCCATGAGGATGGACAGGTCCGTGGGTTCCTGAAGTTCGACCAGGAACGCTCCCTCCCCAATCGCGTGCGGCATCCCGGCGGGGACCAGCACCGCATCTCCCCGCTCGACGGGGAGAATGTGCATCGCACCCAACATTGCCTTCACGTCCTGCTGGTCCACCCAGCGAGCAAGCTCGTCCTGGTCCACGTCCCGGTCAAAAGCGAGGTGGACCGTCGCTGGCTCCAAGAACACCCACGCTTCTGTCTTTCCGTGAGCTAGGCCGAGGTGCCTTTCCGCGAACGCTATGTCTGGGTGGGCGTGTACCGGCAGTCGCTGCCCGGCGTCCAGAAGTTTTACGAGGAGGGAGGTGTCGTCGCCGAAGACCCGAACGTGGTCGGGCCCAAGCCATGCTTCGGGATCAGCACGGACGGCGTCGAGTAGCAACCGCCCATCAGGAAGGCACGACAAGCCCTCAGACATTTGACCGAACAGCGTCGTCGTGGACGCCACCCAGTCCTCAGGCTCGTTGCGGTCCGTCGGTGGCATTCCACGGAACGCGGCGATGCGACGTCCGCCGGCATAGAACCGGGCCGACGGCTGGTTCGCATCGAGTACCTGCGGTCTCATCGGATGTCCCATGTGTTGTTGGTCGATGACGCGGCGTCGCGTTGGGGATCACGCCTCTCGTCCCTGGATCCAAGGGAGCGGGACGCAGTTCCACGTGGCACTTGGACCCCGATCCGGACGACCGTTCGAAACTCCTCCCCAGGTCCGATCAACGGCGCACCTCCGTGGGGCTCCTTGCGCTCTGGGCCGAACATGGGTGAGTTCGCCGGCTCAACCCCGAGCACCCAGGCGCCTCTGGCCGGCCAGTTCCAGGTGAACAGCCGCGGAAGAACTGCGACATTCCACTCCACGACCAACCGCCCATCGGCCCAGGAAGTGTCGAGAACCGCTCGCGCCCACCCCTCGTCCGACCGCACGCCGAGGTGCTCGGCCACGACTGCCTCAGCACCCGCCTCCGGTGCTGGCACGACGAGAGGCTCGCGTCCGGCAGGGCACGGATGGCGAAGCCTGTGCCCGTCAGAGTCGACCTGGAGCCGCGCGCCAGGTCGAAGCATTGGCGCCCCGACGTTGACGTGGTACAGCAGGGGTATCGCTACCGGCTGGTCGCTGCGGTTGCTCACTGTGTCGCGCACTTCCACGAAGGGCGCTCCGGTACCGGTAACGATTTCTCGTTCGACGAGAACGCGTCGGCCGTTCAGCTGGGTGCCAGCCACTGTGCCCCCAACGTGCACTTCGACACCGTCGACGGTGTGCTCTCGCCACCAGCGAACGTCGTGCGCGCGCGTGAGGTGGTGAGTGCCGCGCTGTCCGCGGCCTGCGCGCGGCGGGCCGATGTTGTCCGGACCACACGTTGCCAACAGTCCGCCCAGGAAGCGGTCTTCCCAGCCGCGCCCAGGACCGGGGTCGACGAGGTTCGGTGACCTCCAGGCGAGCGGAATGCCGTTCCACCACGCAGCCCCGATGTCTAAACCGCGATCGAGCAAGACATCGAGGCTTAGTCCCCCGGCCACGCGCAGGATCAGCACACGATCGCCGCTGGCCCGGGTGGCCTCATCGACACTTGCCAGGGCCTCGGGAAGGGTGACCATCCCCTCGTCTAGAAGGGCCGCCCAGGGTTGCTGGTCGACCCGGTGGCCGTCGCTCGGCGGTCCTGTCACTGTCATGCGGTGCTTCCTCGTCGGCCTGTGGGTGCCTCGACAAGTGCGGAGATGAAGCCGCCGACGAAGGCGTCTCCGAGGCCGATCGTGGTGGGCGTCCGGGTGCTGAGGTGGTAGGAAGGCACGCAGCACACCTGCCCTGGCAGGAGCGCCTCGATTGCCTGTGCGAAGGCGTGACCGCCCTGGTGCTGGAGGCAGCGGCTCACCTCCACATAGTCGGCCCGCGTGAAGTCGTCGCCGTGCAGGTATCGGACCCCTGACATCGAGTTGCCCGCGTGAAGGGCAGCACGGTAAGTCTGCGAGCGGGCGCCGACGGCGAGTGACCAGAACTTGGTGTGCACCACGAGTGTTTCAACCGGGATGAGGTCGTGGAGTTCCCGTACCGCTTTTGCCATTTCCTCCGCGTCGAGCAGCTCCACCTGGCGCCCGAGGTAGGCCCGCATCTCGTCTTCGTTCATCCCGTACACGTCGATGAGGTCGAGGAGGCTCTCACGGACCTGCCGGCTGAGTTCGGGTACGTGGAAGCCGGCGTCCTCGTACATCACAAGCGCACCGGCGGGCAGGGAGCGCATGTGCTCGCGGAGCTCCCGCAGGCGGGTGTCGAGGGTGGCGGCGTCCTGAATCGAATTAAACCCGGACAGCAGGAACACCGTCGCCGTGCGCAGGACGTCGCCGAGCTGTGGGCTGACGAGGAGTTCCCTGTTCGGGGGATCGTAGACGTAGATCAGCCGGTTGGCGTGAGGCGCCTGCAGCTCCACATCCCCGATCCGAATTCGAGCGCCGGCGGGGAACTGGACAATCAGGTGTGGATCCGTCGAGTCTTCTGCGCGACTGCACACGTAGGACACGTGGGCAGGTAGCAGTCGGCGCACGTTGTCATCGATGCTTACTAGGTGCACCGTGCTGCGCAGGCCTAGCCGGCTCATGGCCACTGCCGCCCGAACGGCTGTTCCCCCGAGGGTGGTACGGCGGGCGAAGCGCGCCGCGAAGACCTCGACGATGTCGGAGGAGGCGACGAAGCGCTCCCCTCCGACCCCGTCGCGGAAAAACGCGAGCAAGGAACACAGCAGGTCACGCTCGCTGCGCACCGCCACGGCGGTGCTCAGCTCATGGGGCTGGATTGCGTACTGCGCGGCGAGGCGTTGGACAACCTGTGGATCCCAGGCGATTTCGTAGTCGATTGCGCCCCCGAGGCCCAGCACCACGTCGTAACTCATTGTCGGCTCTTGTAACCTGCGTTCGGGGTTGTGGCCGGTTCAGTACAGGGCGGCCTTGTCGTAGGCCTCGAACAGGTCGATCTTTTGTGCCGCTGTGGTCTTCATCGCGGCGATACAGGGGGGCTGGATGGTCAGCGGCTCGCGGAGGCTCTCGTCCTGAAGCACCTCGCGCATGGCTTGGTGGTAGGCGACCTTGATGTCGCTGGAAATATTGATCTTGTTGATGCCGAGCTTGACGGACTCGGCGATCTCGGCGTCGGGGTTTCCGGAGCCGCCATGCAGCACCAGCGGCACGGTGATCTTCGCCTTGATCTCTTGCAGAAGGTCGAGCTTGATCTCGGGCTTCATCCACGAGGGGTAGATGCCGTGACACGTGCCGATTGCAACCGCGAGGCTGTCCACACCGGTCTCCCTGACAAACTGCACCGCATCGTCGGGGTCGGTGTAGACGATGTTGGCGGTGCCGTCCTCGGCCTCACTGTCTGTCTTGCCGATGGTGCCGAGTTCGCCCTCGACGGACACGCCCACGGCGTGTGCAGTCTCGACCGCGCGCTTGGTCAGCGCCATGTTCTCCTCGAACGGCAGCATGGATCCGTCGAACATCACGGAGGTGAACCTGCTCTGGATCGCGTGCAGAATGTGCTCGTAGGTCGTTCCGTGGTCCAGGTGAATCGCGACCGGTATGGACGACCTGTGAGCGCGGTGGCGGATCGCCGGGATGAGGTCTGCCCCGGTGTGGCTCAGCTCATCGGGGTGGATCCCGATGATGAGCGGAGCGCGCTTCTCCTCGCTGATGTCGAAAATGCCCATGCTCATCGCCCAGTCGCTGATATTGAAAGCGGGCACAGCGAAACTGTGCTTGTTTGCGACATCGAGCAGGTGCTTGCCAGTGGTCAACACGTGGTTCTCCTTGGGGTGGTCGTCTTGCGTACAGGTCGCGGGTTAGCTAGGCCTTGACTGATCCGGCGGTCATTCCGCCGATGAAGAACCGCTGGAACAAAAGGAAAAGAAGGAGCACCGGAACGCACCCGAGCATGCTCATGGCCATCATTTCGTTCCACTCGAACGAGTGCTGACCCATGAGCAGTTGGATGCCGATCGGCACGGTCCGCATATTCTGTGTCCTCGTTAGGGTTAGGGCGAACAGGAACTCGTTCCAGGCGATCATGAATGTATAAATGCCGACGGACACCAGGCCCGGGATGGAGATGGGCACCAGGATCCGCCACAGCGCCGTCATCGCGCCGGCGCCGTCGACCTTGACCGCTTCGTCGAGCTCCCGGGGAAGTGTGTTGAAGTACCCGGTCATCATGATGATCGCGTAGGGAAGCGTGAACACCATGTAGGTGAGGATCAGGGCCGGGTACGTGTTGTAGAGCCGCAGCGTGACAATGAGCCCAAAGTAGGGAATGAGCAGCGTGATCGGTGGAACCGCCTGCACGCCCACGATGAGCATGTTCAACGGCCGCTTGCCCATGAACTCGAACCTGGAAAACGCGTATCCGGCCAGAATGGCCACGAACAACGTGAGGGCTGTGACTGACAGGGCGACGATGTAGCTGTTGATGAAGAACCGGACCTTGACGGGATCGGTGAGGATGGTCGTATAGGCGTGGAACGAGAAGTTCTCAGTGATGATCCTAGGGGGCAGCTCGAAGATCTCCGGGTTGGCCTTGAAAGAGCTGGCCGCCATCCAGAAAACGGGGAACGCCGCGAAGACGGCTCCCACCAGCAGCGCCATCACGACCCCCGCCTTCATCGCGATCCGGCGTGCACCTCGTGGCTCCATGTCAGTCCCTCGCCTTCTGGTAGCGGACGTAAAGGAAGGCCAGCATCATCGAGAAGACGAAGATGATCACCGCGCTCGCCGAGGCTGTGGAGAACTGGTAGCGGTTGAACGCCAGCTTGTAGGTGAACGTGCTGAGCATCTCCGTGACGTTGATCGGGCCACCGCCGGTGGTCATCCAGATCAGGGCGAACTGTTGGGTGGTGAAGATCACGTCGAGCATCGCGATGCTCACGATGATCGGCCGCAACTGCGGCAAGGTGACGTGGCGAAAGCGCTGGACGGCACCGGCGCCATCGACCGTGGCAGCCTCGTACAGGTCACTCGGGATGCCCTGCATGCCGGCCAGCAGGCTCATCATGTAGAAGGGGTAACCGGACCAGATGTTGATGAAGGTCACGGCGAACAAGGCCAACGAGGGGCTCGCGAGCCACTCCACCTTGCTGTCGATCAGCCCTGCCCCCTGGAGGAGGTAGTTGACGACCCCGTTGGGGTTGAGCAATAGGCGCCAGAGCACCGCGATGATGGCGACCGTGAACAGCCACGGCAAGATGTACAGAACCCGGAAGAAAGCTTTGGCGACCGGACCCAGCAGGGTGCTGTTCAGTAACAACGCGAAGGCCATGCCGAGCCCGAGATGGGCAGCGACGCTGACCCCGGTGAAGAAAGCCGTGTTCTTCACCGCGACCCAGAACACCGGGTTGGTCAGAACCTCGGTGTACTTGGCGAACCCGGCGAATACCGGGTTCTTGTTCGTGATGACGTTGTCCATCACCGAGTAGCGGACGACCATGCCAATGGGCACCAGCATCAGAACGAACAGTAGGAGCATGGTTGGCGACAGGTAGGCGAAGGGTTCCAGCCGTCGCCTCAGAAGCACTCCGCTTCGGCGGGCCTGGTCGCGCCCCAGCGTCGGCGGGGGGGCGACCGTCATGGTGTCTGGCATGCCGTCCTCAGAACTCTTTCATCCAAGTCGCCTGGACCGTCTTCAGCATGTCGTCGACCGACTGGTGGCCGGTGAGCGTCTTCTGAAGCTGCTCGTCGAAGGAGCGCATGAGCTCGTCCGCGACGGGTAGCCCAGTGAACTCGTTGGCGGGGTAGCCGGCCTTGTAGATGTCAAACGCCGCCTTGAGCGTGTTGTCCTTTGCCACGAAGTCCGGCACAGCCTTGGTGTTACCCGGGAATGCGTTGGCGGCGGACGACAGCTTGGCGTTGGTGGCCTCGTTCATAAGGAAGTCGACCAGCTTCCATGCCTCCGCCTTGTGCTCAGACTTGTCGGAGATTCCGACGCCCCACGAGGCGTAGGGAATGCCACGCTTGCCGGTGTACCCGTCCTTGGCCGGGATGGCAGAGATGGAGAACTTCAACTTCGGGTTGCTCTTCCGGATCAAGGTCACATGTGCGAGCGAATCGATCATCATGCCGACCCGCCCATTGGTGAACTCTTCGACCTTGTCCTGCTCCTTCATCGTCAGCGAACCAGGAGCGACGACTCCGGCGTCCACGAGGCTCTTGACGTACTCAACCGTCTCCTTGACGCCGGCGTTCGTCAGGTCGGGCTTGCCGTCCTTGAGCATCGACCCACCGGACGCCCAGTTCCACGACATGACGTCGTTCTGAATGCCGTTCGGCGTCTCTTGGGACAGCGGCAGGGCCCAGCCCTTGACGTCGCCGCCCAGCGCCGAGATCTTCTTCGCCGCGTCCGCGAACTCGGTGCGGTTAGTGGGCGGTGCCTTGACACCTGTCTTCGACAGCAGGTTGTCGTTCGTGAACAACGGGTAGACGAAGTTCACGACCGGGATCATGGCGGTCGAGCCATTGACCTTTATTTGAGCGGCCAGTTGGCTCTCGTCGTAGCCCGCGTCCTTCATCAGCTTCGACAGGTCAGTGATCGCGCCCTGCTTGACGAAGTCGCTCACCCAGGCGCCGTCGAGACCGACCACGTCCGCCATGGTTCCGGCGGCCGCACCGGCGATCGTCTGCTCCTTGGTGGAGGCGAACGGCCCGGACAGAAGCTTCACCTTGATGTTCGGGTTGGCGGCCTCGAACTTGTCCATCAGGCCTCGGAGGGAACCGGCGGGGAGCTCGGGCTCCCACCACTGCGAGAACTCGAGGGTGGTTGTGCCGCCGCCACCACCGCCGCTCTCGTTTCCAGAGCCACCGCTGCACGCGGCCACCAGCACCAAGACCGAAACCGCGCCAACCACTGCCGAGATCCGTCGTCCCGCACGAGCCTCCTTGGCCATGAGTACTCCCATCGCTGAAAGATGCTGCCCGACGCGACCTTATGCGCGTTGGTGCAGTTTCATGCAAAGTCAAGCACCGGATATCTGCAAGGTCAAGGGCTCACCCAAGCGCGATCATGCGGTCACGTCGCGTGAACAATCCGCCCGGCACGGGACCAGTTCCCAGCGTTGGCTGGAGATCGCCGCTCGGTCCTCGGCACTTCTATGCTAGTTTGTGCTGGTGTCTGCTGTTAGTGATCCCGGAGTCGACATCGACGGATCGGCGCGCCGCCTTCCCGCCGGACGCAAGGCCGAGGTGGCCGCCCACGTCACCGAGATGGGGCAAGTGACGGTTGCTCGGCTCGCCGAGCGCTTCAACGTCTCCGCCGACACGATCCGACGGGACCTGGACCAACTCGACGCCGACGGCGTTCTCATCCGCACCCATGGCGGAGCAGTCAGCCTGTCCGCATCCCCTCGACCTGACGCGGGAGTGGACGTCCGTGCGCGAATCCAAACGTCGGCGAAAGACACCATCGGCGGCCTGGCGGCCAGCCTCATCCCGGACGGCTCATCTCTCCTGATCAATGCCGGGACCACCACGCTGGCGCTCACCCGACACCTGCACGATCACCGCGACCTGACCATCGCCACCAACAGCCTGACCATTCCCACGGAGATCGCCCCCAGGATCTTCCGCGACCTGTACGTCTTCGGCGGTATGGTGCGCCTGTCGGCCCAGGCGACTGTCGGCCCTGTCGCGTTCCCTTTGACGACGCCGGGCGATGTCGACATCCGCTGCGACTTCGCCCTCATCGCCGTCGGCGCGGTGTCGCACGACCGTGGATTCACAACCAGCAACCCAGGTGAGGCCGCGATGATGCGCGAGATGATGGCGCGCGCCGATGAGGTGATCGTTCTGGCCGACTCGACCAAGTTCGGACGCCGACTGTTCGCCCAAGTCGCCGAGCTTGGTCGGGCCGACCGGCTCGTGACCGACGCGGTACCCCCTGAGGACCTCAGTGCGGCGCTTCACTCGGCCGGCGTCGAAGTGATCACCCCACAGAATGCCCCGCCCCACGACTAATGAGGGTGGAGCCATTGCCACGCGCTGACAGAGGTTCCACGCACGTCGCCAAGCCGACGGGGTATCGGTGAGCGAACTAGGCTGATCCTTCGTAACCATTCAGTTGTGTCACGAACGCAGAGGGGAGTTTGAGGTAGGTAGGGCTTCTTGAATGCGGTGCTGCGTGAAAGATGGAGGTAGGCCCTCCGGAGTCGTCCTGCGGGGGAGATTCCAAACCGCCCACATGCTGC
>WNFU01009517.1_pt1 | contig 10948 bp, 11 predicted proteins | sample 5400121 | NCBI WGS metagenome assembly WNFU01 (sample SAMN13153360, study PRJNA577476) | soil metagenome | isolation source: 100 cm soil or saprolite under grassland replicate 1 | place: USA:California | collected 2016-06-15
GGAGCAGCGAGAGAGCCAACTGATCCTGGGAGAACTCGAGTACTTTCTTGCGCCGCCCGTGCTCAAGCTGACGCCATGCCTGCAGCAGCTGGCGCAGCTCCGGATCGTCAGGCGTGATCTGACCCGAGAACTGCCGCCAGGCCTCGAGGTGGTCGCCGCGAGCGACCGTGTGCAGGAAGAGGCGGCCGGCGAGGGCACAGACATCCTCGCTCTGAGCATCATCTAGCTGCTCAAACTCCCGGCGCTTCTCAGCGACCTCGACAGCGCCGCGTTGGGCAAGCATCCCGACCTCGCGCAACCGCTCGTGCGCTTCGCGCAGCGGCTCGGCTGCCACCCGCTCGCCCTCGAAGCGGGCCTCGCCCAGATCCTGCTGAGCCTTTGTCAGCGCCCTCTCAGCCTCGGCGAGCTCTTCCCGGAGCCGACGCTCGCGCTCATCCTCGGCCTCGAGTCGCGCGAGTGCATCAGCGTGCTCAGCTCTGCCCGGCTCGGGCAGGGCCTCGATCGCCTGTCGCAGGAGCTGCCGTGCCCTGGCTCCCCTGATGTGTCCGGCGAACACAAGAAGGAGCTGCGCGTCCCGATCGAGGGCTTTGGCGAGCTTTACGAGGGTCTCAGCAACGGGCCGCTCGACCTCGCCCGCCTCGATCCGGCTGATCTGCGCAGCCGAGAGGCCGCTCCGCCGGGCCAGCCCCCGCATGGAGAGACGCGCGCGCACGCGCGCCTCTTTGGTCACCTCGGCCATAGTCACCTCGGCCAGCGTCTGCATCATGGCCCCATTCTAGCCGGTTGTGTACCGTCGGTCAAATGCTAGTGTTTGCCTCCGATGCGATCAGTTACAGTTACCTAAAGCAACGATACGCTCGGCTGATGGGGTTCAGAAACTCCTGTGGGGTGCCAAAACTCAGATCGTGTGGGGTGCCAAAAACTCTGACCGATCATGCCGAACCGAGTTGTGGCACCCCACAGCCTCGAAGAGAGCGTGTTCGCCGGGGAATGCGCAGCCTCATCGAGTTCCGTGAAGGCCTTCTTGCGCTGCGTGCTACCGTGGATCCACGAGGAGCGACGGCGTAGTGGACATCGGCGAGCCGGAGCGCACGTACACGGTCGAGCCGCTCGAAGATCCCGTCCCGCGCCAACTCCCGGAAACGCCGGCCGAAGCTCCGGAGCGGGAACCGGCCGAGCCCGAAAGGGTCGAGTCTGAGTGAGGGCTCCCGATTACGTCGAGGCGATCATCGCCTGGCGAGCGTGGTTCGTCGTTGCCGATGAGGAGGAGATCCGTCTTTCGAGCCTCGTCTACAAGAACGTCTGGGTGCCTCGGTGCGAGCTGGTGGCGAGCTGCCAGCGGCGCGTCTTCTGCTTCCCGCGCCTCTGGCGCAAGAAGCCCTCGGAGCACCCTGCTCCCACCGAGGAGTGTCGCTGCGGGATCTACGGGGCCCGAGACGCCGAGCATGCGGCCGCCTACCTCACCAACGACCTGTGGCGAGACGAGCCGCTGCGCTGGCCGCTCCTTCACCGTGCGATCGGCCGCGTCTCCCTCTGGGGCTCGGTCGTCGAGTGCAAGCAGGGCTGGCGTGCCTCGCATGCCTATCCCGAGCGGATCTACCTCCCGACGCGAAGCGAAAGCGGCGAGGCGCTTCCGCAGTTGGGTGATCTCGCTGCCGCGCTTTCTGCCTACGGCGTCCCCGTCAAGCTGATCGACGGCGACCTCAGCATGGTCGGCGCTCTCGTCGTGGCGCTGAAGGCACGCGCGGCCGCTCGCTAGCCAAGGTCGCGCAGGCGCCGGCGGAGCGGAAGGGAGCTGGGTCAAGACCGATCCGACCACGGGCGAGCAATCGCCTGGCCTGCCAGCGACCGTCCGGGGCAGGAGGCGGCCGCGAGCGCTGCGCTTCGTGTCGTGAAGGGACTGTCGCCTTCTCGATAGTCCGCGACGGACGCGAGGCGATCAGTTCGGATGGGTCGCGGAGGAGCGCTTCGGCTTCGCCAGCCCGGGCCGGCGGGACCCCACGACTGTCTGCCGCCGCACTGCTCTGGGCAATCTGGAGGACCCGCGCCAGCTGAGGGGGGCAAGAGTTGAGGCACGACGGTGCGCCGCGAGGGCGTTGCCCGTCGCGACAAGGAGCTCGCTCACCGGCAGGCGAAAAGCTCCGGGTAGCGGCCTGCGTCGAAGTCGCGGGCGAAGTCACCGAGGCCGTGCTTGAACTCGATGTGCCGGCCGTATCCCGCTCGTAGTCGACGATGAGGACGCCGAGGTCCTCGAACGCACGCTCGAGAACGCATCCGCCTCCCTCCCACGCCGTGCAGGCGGCCGGGAGCTCGTAGAGCGGGTCGGCGCCGTGCGCCGTGCGAATGCGATTTACTCGACGCAGCACGTCGTCGAGCGGGCTCGCCGGTGCCGCGGGCGGAGCGGGAGCCTCCGTCGGTACCGTCATTGCTCCCGAGTGTACGGCATCGAGATCGACCATCCCGCCGAGATTCATGATCGGCGGCGAGGCGGATTTCGCCAGGGCGCCACGATCGCCGGCACGCCCGAACTCTCGCTCGTCGAGTTTCCCGCAGACGACCCGGAACACGCTCGCCCGCGTCGAGGCGCTGGGCGGCAAGGTCGTCCACCCGGGCGAGCGGTGGGCGGTCTGCCGGGACTCCAAGGGCAGCGCCTTCGGGCTTGCCCGGAGCTAGACGCTTGATCACTAGGGGCCGTAGGCCACGAACGCGCGGCCGGGTCGACCGAGCTGCCATCCGGGCTCTCTCGGCGGATGATCACTCCAGCGAGACTGACGAGGGTGGAGACGCTGACGGGGCCGTGGTGCCGCTGACAGGCCGCTACGCACTGCAGGGCGCCCAGATGCGGATCGGGGCCGAGCTGTGGGCGCGGCGGGCCGGGGCCCGGCTTCTCGTCGAGGACACGAACGTTCCTTTGCAGTCCGACCTGCGCCAGATAATCGCCGCGTCCGCCGTTCGAGTGGAGGCCCATGACCGCCGTTCTGATCGCAGTCGTAGTTGTTCTCGTTCTGATCCTGGTTCTCGTGTCGGCCTCAATCCGTGTCGCACGCGAATACGAACGCGGTGTCGTCTTCCGGCTCGGGCGGCTGATGGCGGCGCCGAAGGGGCCCGGCCTCTTCTTCTTGATTCCGATCGTCGACAGGATGATCCGCGTCGACTTGCGCACGCTCACCGTGGACGTCCCGCCGCAGGAGGTGATCACCAAGGACAACGTCCCGGTACGGGTCAACGCCGTCGCCTACTTCCGGATCATCGACCCGGCGAAGGCGATCGTGCAGGTGGAGAACTTCATGGCGGCGACCTCGCAGATCGCCCAGACCACCCTGCGTAGCGTGCTCGGCCAGCACATGCTCGACGAGCTTCTCGCCGAGCGCGACAAGATCAACGCCATCCTCCAAAGGATCATCGATGAGGCCACTTCGCCCTGGGGCATGAAGGTCTCGATCGTCGAGGTCAAGGACGTCGAGATCCCGAGCGGCATGCAGCGCGCCATGGCCCGCCAGGCCGAGGCCGAGCGCGAGCGCCGCGCCAAGGTCATCGCCGCCGAGGGCGAGTTCCAGGCGTCCGAGCGGCTCAAGGACGCCGCCAACGTCATGAGCCAGAACCCGATCACGCTCCAGCTGCGCTTCCTCCAGACCATGCTCGAGATCAGCTCGGAGCGGTCGACGACAACGTTCCTCCCGCTGCCGATCGAGCTCTTCCGGCCCTTCATGGGCGGAGCCGGCGAGTCTCACTGAGGAGGGAGGCGCCGCAGACTGCGCCCGCGACCGGGCGTGGGGTGCACAAACATGATCTCCCTGCAAATCAGCCGATCCGGCGACGTGACCGAATTTGTGCACCCCACACGGTAGGCGTTCCGCTTCCCGATTACTTGAACTGACCGCAGAAGCCGGCGAGATCCGTGATCCCGAGCACGTTGGCCAAGAACTCCTCCTCACCTACCGTTCCTTGGTGCGCACCGGGGTTGACCTCACCCGTGAAGTGCTGACCGAACGGTCCGATGCCCGCGAACTCGCCCTGTGCGATCAAGCTGCGCAGTGGTCCGAGACAGCCGGGGTACTGCGTCGCGAATACGCTCGGGGGCGTCCCCGTCGGTGGTGACTCGACCGCCGCGGCGGGACCCGCGAAGGCGAGCGCTCCCAGCACGGTGGCTGTGAGTATCGTAAGCCTCATCACCAGCCTCCTTTTCCAGTGCCCTCAGCCGAGTGGGAGCATGAGCCCTCAGTTCCGGAAAAGGCCGCAGGACTCAACGCCTCTCCCTCTCGCTCGGTTGCTCGAGTCTCTTACTCCGCGAGCGAGGTGTCAAGAACACGGACGGCGTCTACGCAACCCGGCACTGTCGCCTTCTCGATAAAGAGCGACACACGTCTCAGAGGCTCCTAGCCCCAAAGTGCGGCCTCACGGCGCGCAGGCCTCTCGGGCTCGGATTCGTCTGAAGCCTAATCGAGCGTGACGGCCGTGCAGGTGGTCGTGTACGTGCTGCCACCGCCAGAGATCGTCCAGACGATGCCGTGTGTCGCGTGCCGGATCCCGAAGGCGTCCACAGTCCCCACGTCGAAAACGGCGTCCGCCCTGCCGTTGCCAGAAACGCCTGTTGTCAAGGTTGCCGTGGGGACGGCGAGCGCCGCGCCGGAGCAGGTCGGGTCGTTGGGATGGAGCAAGAGCGTGACGCCGTAGGTCGTGTTCGGCAAGGCGCCGTTCAGCACGTAGACCTCATGCGCGTAGACGTTCGGGCCGTTGGCGTGGATGTTCTCGACGAACCCCGAGCGGAGCGGCGCATCCCCCACCGGTGTGAGCGCAAGATGCTCGGAGTGGTAGAGGGCGTCGCCGAGCGCGGCGGGCACGATCGCCGCCGCACCGGCAACGACCGCCGCCGCAAGCGCGAGACGAAAACTCATGAGTCTCTCCCTCGTGGACATCGGAGCGAACCTAGCGACCTTGGGCCGCACGTTCAAGGGGACGGAGGTCGAGTTTGACAGGCCCCAGGCATGTTCGCGCTCCGCTCTGCGGAGCGAACGCAAACGCGTCTGACATCGACGGACAAAGACGTGTGAGCGCGCCCAGCCAGCGGCCCGGCTCGAGCGAGCCTGTCGTCGTCTTCTCAACAGGGCGCGACATCGGAGGAGGGCTGAGATATCCCCGGGCGGATGCTGCAGGCACCGAGCCCAGCCCTCCCCGGCCCGTGTCGCCTTCTGCCCAATCGCGACGCCGCTGCCGCACGTGCGAGAAGCCGGCCGCGCCCTGGGCGGTTGCCTGCCCTCACAACCGCGCAGGTCGTACTGGGCCCATCCGCGTTCCCTGCGCCTCATGCTCGTCCTTGAGCGACCCCGCGAGGATGGGCCTCTCCGCGACTGCGTCCTCGGGCACGCAGATGGGTTGTACGGTAACTATGTAGCTTCTGTAAGTCCGGGCGCGGCCGCTGCGGAGGCCGGCGATGGCCATTCTGGCGGTGTGATCCGGGCCGGATCACAGTCTCTGAACAGTGCAAAGTTCCTGCATGCCTGCGTAAACCGTCGCCTACCAGTGCCGGCGTGACCCGTGATCATCTGGCCGCCTGGTCCGCTCTCCGGCTGTCAACGGAGTCTCCGAGACAGCGAAGAGGCTGTCAAGCGTCCACCCCACCCGGACGCAGTGCGATTACCGCCTCACTGCGCGGGAGTGCTGTCCTCGTCACCGGCCGCCGCCGGAACGTCGTCGTCTAAAGTCGTGCCCGCCCGACGACAGGAAAAGCAGCGGCCCCGGCCACGGGCGGCCGGGGCCGCTGCAGAACGAGACTCCTACGGCCCTACTTCGGCGTAGTACTGGTTTGCCGGATCAGTGGCGGTCGTCTGCGTGAAGAAGGGCGTGAACGTGTTCCCAATGTTGTCCAGGCCCACGTAGTCGCCAAGGAAGAATCCCCGGGCCACCGGAGCGAGGCGGCTGTTGAAGGAAGCCGCCGTCACACGCGTCTCCTCGTTCCAGCTGCTCGCCAGGCTGCAGTCCTCCGTGGTGGAGTGGCAGTGCGCGAGCCAGTGGTCCGTGTCTGTGCCTCCGCCGGCGCTGTTGTTGCGGAAGTCGTAGTAGCTGACGCCGACTGTGCCGTCGTCTGCCACGTGCACGGACGGCGTGAACGCCTGGTCGTTGAGGTTGCCGAGGGGCGGGGTCTGGTTGACCTTGATTGGCGTCGACCACGTGCGGCCTCCGTCCTCGGACTTCGAGAGCGCGACAGCCGCCCTGCCGGTGAAGCGGCCGTCCTGCCAGACGATATAAAGGTCGCCGGTGTCCTCGTCGACGGCCACGTCGGGAAGGATGTCGCCCGTCCGGTGGGCCTGCCCGGTGTCGGGATCACTGACGGGGGCGAGGACGTGTCGGTCGACGATGATCGGCTGCGACCACGTTTCCCCCTGGTCAGTCGAGATGATGACCGCCTCGTGGTACTGGTTCACGGACGGCTGAACCCCTGATCCTCTCTCGAGGAAGAAGGCGTCCACGAGCGTCCCGTCCGGGAGGACCGCGATCTGGTTACCGATCGTGAACTGGTTTGCCCTTGGCCTGAAGATCGCCCGCGGGGGCTCCCAGCTCGCCCCGCCGTTCGTCGTCCGCGAGAACATGATGTCCGAGCGGAACGAGAAGGCGTGCAGCGCGTTGAAGTTCGGATCCTCGAGGGTCTGGCTCGGGAAACGGCTGCGGTCCCAGACCGCGTAGACGAAGTTCGAATCGGTGGGGTCAGCCGTGATGGAGTTCTTGTCGTTGAAGTTGAAGTCCGAGGTCTCCCGGATGAGGGTGGTCGGCTCGCTCCAGCTGTCCCCGCCGTCCGTCGACTTGGCCACCAGCATGGCCGAGGTCCTCAAGTCCGCACTGGCCGAGAGGCTCATGAAGTAGGCATTGCCGTTCGGAGCGAACGTCACCCACGGGTCGGAAGCGCGGTCGAAGTCGCCCCCGTTGGCCGCCGTGCCGCCCGAACACGTGCTGAAATGCGCCCATGAATGAGTCCAGGTCTGGCCCCCGTCATGGGACACGGCGGCCACCAGACCGTGCGCGCCGCCGTTGTTCCAGCGATCCTGCTGGTAGACGCCGATGATGTTGTCGGGATTCGTCGGGTTGACGTCGACCCAGGGCTCGACCTCGGAGTTGACATAGTTCGTGCCCGGGCCGCCGACCGTGCAGCCGGCGAAGGGACTTGGGCTCGAGGCCAGCGTCAACCCCGATGTCCCGTACTGCCCAGCCGACGCACCTGCGGCGGCGATCGTGGCCAGAAGCGCGACCGCGCCAACCAGGAACGTTCGTGCTTTACGCATAGACATACCTCCTCCACTCGTCCCGAAACGCGGCGAAAGTATGCCCCGGCCGGACGAGAGACAAACGAGATCTGCGGGTTTCGGCGCTCGGGCTTCGAATCTGGAGACGGAGGTTCGACTCCTCCCCGGGGCCATCCCCCAAATCGCGCCCGAGGCCTAAGGACGGCCTCGTAGACCCTGGTAGACCCCGACGATGTTGGCCGAGGGCTCCGAGGAAGAGAGGCCGATCAACAGGTATCCGGCGAGGCGCAGAGCGCGGCGAGGACGAACCCGACCAGTAGGCCCAGCCAGCTCTCGGCCATCCGGCCGAATCTACGCCATCTGTAGGCGGCGCGTGGAAACGTGGCCCGTTTGCAGCCGGGGAAAGCTGGTGACCAGGCGGTGAAAGCGACCGGGAGCGGCTGACACGGCCGCGTGCTGCCCGTCAGCGTAGAGCCTGGTGCCGCTCATACGGAAGGCGCGAGAACGTCCTCGTTCTCGGGCTGCCCCACGGCGGCACCAGCTCTTGCCGACATTCTTTGGGGAGAGCTCGACCGGCGCCTGAACAGCATCGCCGCGCCTTACGTGTCGCTTTGCTCGGTTCGGCTCGTCTGGACGGCAAGCGCGAGCTGGAGCTCGTGAAGCGCGTCCCGATCTTCTTCGGGCCACGAACCGGCGGTCGCCTTCAGCGTGTCGAGGAGTTCCTGCTGCTCCTCCCGATTGAGTTCGAGATCCTGGCCGGGTGGGGCAAAGCGGCCCCGGCGAGACTCGATCTCGATCCGCTCCGCGAGGTTGGCAACTGTCTCCGAGACGTCGGGCCGGCCCTGGAGCTGCGCCACGAGGAAGGCCGCTCCAGCCTCGGACACGCTCCGAGTCCGATCGGGAAAGAAGAAGCTGACAGGCGGCACAGCCACCGCGAGCATAGCGCGCTCCGGTCCCGAGATTTTTTCCGGTGTGCCCGCCCGTGCCCGAGCTGACGTGCCCGTTTTTGTACCCATGTCGGCTCTGTCGAACCCCGCTCACGCGCGCATACTTGGCCCCGTGAGAACGTCCACACCGACGCATCTCGCCGAGATAGCGCGCGCCGCCGGCGTGCGCGACGCGCGCGTGCTCGAGATGCTACGCAGCCTGCCGCGCGCCAGCTTCGTCCCTGCCGAACTCGCCGCGGAGGCTTACCTCGATGAGCCGCTGCCGATCCCGCATTCACAGGTAACGACGCAGCCCTCGCTCGTCGCCAAGATGGTCGAGGCGCTCGAGCTGGCCGGCTCCGAGCGGGTCCTCGAAGTCGGGACGGGCCATGGCTTCCAGTCCGCCCTCCTCGCGCGGCTCGCCGGCTTCGTCTGGAGCGTCGAGCGCTGGGAGGATCTCGCCGCGACGGCGCGCGCGAATCTCGCCCGCCAGGGCATCAAGAACGTCGAGGTCGTGGTCGGCGACGGGAGCATGGGGCTCCCGGAGCACGCCCCCTATGACGCGATGCTCGTCTCGGCGGCGTACCCGCGCGTCCCCCCACCGCTCGCGAAGCAGCTCGCTCAAGGCGGCCGCCTCGTCCAACCGATCGGCCGCGGTGGAAACGAAGAGGTGCTCCTGTTCGAGAAGCGCGGCCAACGGCTGCTGCGCCGCCGCTTCGTTACACGAGCACATTTCGTGCCGCTCTACGGGAGGCACGGCTTCGCGCCGTGAAGCTCGCGCTCGCCGGCGACACGATGCTCGGCCGAGGGGTCGCCGAGCGGATGGTGACCGACGGCCCTGACTCGCTCTTCGCGCCCGAGCTCGTCGCTGCCGTCCACGAGCCCGATCTCTGCGTGCTCAATCTCGAGTGCTGCATCTCCGAACGCGGAATGCCCGCTCCAGGCAGGGCATTCCTCTTTCGGGCGCCGGCGGCGTCCGCCGAGACGCTCGGCCACCTGGGCGTGGACTGTGTGACGCTTGCAAACAACCACGTCCTCGACTTCGGACCGGACGCCCTTTTCGACACCTTTGCGCACCTCGAGTCGGCCGGGATCGCGCGGGCGGGGGCGGGCATGGATCTCGACGAGGCCCGCACTCCCGTCGTTCTCGAGACGGGCGGCTCCAGGCTCGGCGTGATCGCCGCCGCCGACCATCCCGCCGACTACGCCGCGGGGCCCGGCCGCCCCGGCGTCGCCTTCGCGAATCTCCGCCGGCAGGGCGTTCCGGAGTGGCTGCCTGAGGTGATCCGTGGCCTCGACGCGGACGCGATCCTCGTCTCGCCGCACTGGGGTCCGAACATGCTCGCCGAGCCGGCCGCACATGTTCGCGCCGCCGCGCGGCCTTTACTGGAGGCCGGCGCCACGCTGATCGCCGGCCACTCCGCGCACGTCTTCCACGGCCTGGAGCGCCGTGTCCTCTACGATCTCGGCGACTTCCTCGACGACTACACGGTCGATCCAAAGCTGCGGAACGACCTCGGTCTGCTCTTCCTCGTCGACCTCGATGGAAGCGGGCTGGAAGCGATCCCGCTCAAGCTCGAGTTCGCGTACACGCGCTTCGCCGACGGCGGCGACTTCGCGTGGGTACGGCGACGCTTCCGCGAAGCCTGCGCGGCGTTCGGGACCGAGGTGGCCGAAGAGGACGACCGCCTCCTCTCTCGCTGGCGTTAGGCCTTCCGCGCCTTCTTCCGCTTCTCGATTCTCGCCGCCCCTGCGGACGGGGTGAAGATGCTGGTATGGCCGCCGTCCCCAGCGGATTCGGAAGCGTGGCGGTTTGTCGTCGAGCACCTCCTCGATCACGCCTCGGCGCACCGACTGGGTAATCCGCTCCGACTCGACGACGATCAGGTCTCCTGCTTGTGCCGTCATTCCCTGCTCACCTCTCGCGCGCAACTCGAGCCCCGACTCTAACTCTCCCACCACGGGGTTGCCCGCCGACACTGGCAATGTCGTGACAACGCGGGCGGGTCGAAGGCCGGCCTAACGCTCGATGAAGCGCGGTCTGCTTAGCGCTCGTAGGTGCCGCGGAGCGCGGCGGTGGCAAGGACGTGGTCGGAGAGGGCCCGCTCGACCTGAGCCTTGTCTGCCCCGGAGCCTACGCCGAGTTTCGCGTCGAGGGCGTGAAGTCGGAAGATGTAGCGATGAGGTCCGTGGCCAGGCGGCGGGCAAGGTCCGCGGTAGCCGTTCGACCCGAAGTCGTTGCGTCCCTCGGTCGGCGCCGCCTCCCCTTCTGACAGCTCGCTCGTGGCCGGGGCGAACCCCCAGGCGAGCCAGTGGGTGAAGGTTCCTCCGGGTGCGTCTGGATCGTCGACGACGAGCGCGAGCGACTTCGTTTCGGGTGGCTGCCCACTCCAGGCGAGCGGAGGAGAGAGATCATCTCCTTCGCACGTGTGTCGGCGCGGGATCGCCTCGCCGTCCTCGAACGCCGTGCTCGTGAGCACCATCTCGCCCATCAGCACGTGAGGTGGAGAGCCGCTGCCGTGGCAGCGGGGTTCAGCGTGCCGTAGCGGCTCACTGCGTCATCGGTCGGGAGCACCTCGATCTCGACTCCGCGCTCTCGGAGCATCTCGACTGTATTCGGGTCGGGGATCATGCGCCCGTAGGCGCCCGTACCGATGATCAAACGCTGGGGCAGATCGGGGAGAACTTCATCCAAGTCCTCGAGCACGAGGCTGTGACCATCCCGGCGCCACCAATCCCGGACAACGCGTCGCGGGAGGACGATGACATCGTGAGTGTGCTCCTCGC
>WNFU01010536.1_pt1 | contig 10948 bp, 7 predicted proteins | sample 5400121 | NCBI WGS metagenome assembly WNFU01 (sample SAMN13153360, study PRJNA577476) | soil metagenome | isolation source: 100 cm soil or saprolite under grassland replicate 1 | place: USA:California | collected 2016-06-15
CTGTTCGAGCCGCTTGCGGACTGGGTGGCGTTGCCACCGGTGCAGTCGCTCGCGACGCACACCGGGACGTTGCCGTTCACCGGCGTGTTCGTCGAAGCAGCCGGATTGACGGACGCCGACCCGATCTGGACGGTTCCGACCGACTGGTCCACGGTCTGGCTGCCGCTGCCGGGCGAGCCGGTGTTCGTGGTGGAGCCTGAGCCCGTGGTCGACTGGTCGGCGTTGCCGCCGGTGCAGTCGCTCAGGACGCAGACCCGGACGTTGCCGTTCGCCGGCGTGTTCGTCGAAGCAGCCGGATTGACGGACGCCGACCCGACCTGGACGGTTCCGACCGACTGGTCCACGGTCTGGCTGCCGCTGCCGGGCGAGCCGGTGTTCGAGGTGCTACCCGAGCCGCTTGCCGACTGGGTAGCGTTGCCACCGGTGCAGTCGCTCGCGACGCAGACCGGGACGTTGCCGTTCACCGGCGTGTTCGTGGAAGCGGCGGGGTTCACCGAGGCGGAGCCGACCTGAGCCGTCCCGACCGACTGGTTCGTGGTCTGGCTGCCGCTGCCGGGCGAGCCGGTGTTCGTGGTGGAGCCTGAGCCCGTGGTCGACTGGTCGGCGTTGCCGCCGGTGCAGTCGCTCAGGACGCAGACCGGGACGTTGCCGTTCGCCGGTGCATTGGCCGAGGCGGCCGGGTTGATCGCGACGCTACCCACCTGGGCCGTCCCGATCGACCGATCGGTCGTCTGGCTGCCGCTGCCGGGCGAGCCGGTGTTCGAGGTGCTGTTCGAGCCGCTCGCGGACTCGGTGGCGTTGCCGCCGGTGCAGTCGCTCGCGACGCACACCGGCGCATTGCCGTTGACCGGCGTGTTCGTGGAAGCGGCGGGGTTCACCGAGGCGGAGCCGACCTGAGCCGTCCCGACCGACTGGTTCGTGGTCGGGTTGCCGTTGCCAGCCGTGCCGGTGGTCGAGGTCGAGCCTGCGCCGGAGGAGGACTGATCAGCGTTCCCGCCGGTGCAGTCGCTCAGGACGCAGACCGGGACGTTGCCGTTCACCGGCGTGTTCGTCGAAGCAGCCGGATTGACGGACGCCGACCCGACCTGGACGGTTCCGACCGACTGGTCCACGGTCTGGCTGCCGCGGAGGACTGAGCGGCGTTGCCGCCGTTGCAGTCGCTCGCGACGCAGACCGGAGCATTCGCCTGAACCGGCGCGTTCGCCGACAGAGCCGGGTCGACGGTCACGGTGCCGACCTGAGCGGTTCCGATCGACTGATCGGCGCTCTGGTCGCCTGTGGCACCAGTGCCCGTGGACGAGGCGCTGTTCGAGCTGCTGGCCGGCTGCGAGGCGTCGCCGCCGTTGCAGTCGCTTGCCACGCACACCGGCGCGTTGGCGTTCACCGGTACATTCGCGGCAACAGACGGGCTCCCGTCGGCCGAGCTCACCTGGACGGTGCCGGCCGAATCGGTCGTCGTCTGGTCTCCTGAGCCGTTCGTGCTCGTTCCGGCCGCGCTCGCGCTCGAATCGCCGCTCGACTGCACGGCGTTGCCGCCGTTCGTGTCCGAGGCGACGGTGACGGGCGCATCGGCATTGACCGGCGCATTCACCGAGACGGCAGGATCGGCGGAGGCGCTGCTGACCTGGGCGCTCCCCACGGAGGAATCGACGCTCTGATTCCCGGTCTGGCTCTGACCGGACTGGGTCGAGCTCGAGCTCGGCCCGCTGTTCTGTGTCGCCGAGGCGCCGTTGCTGTCACTCGCGACGGTCACCGGGGCGTTCGCATTGACCGGAGCGTTGGCGGAGACGGCGGGATTCACGTCGGTCGAGCCCACCTGAGCGGTCGCGGCCGAGTCGCTTACCGTCTGGTCGCCCGAACCCGGGTTCGAGCTCGCGGTCGATGCGCCTGACTCGCGCTGCGGATGGGACGGATTCTCCGCCGTCCCAGCCGAAGCGGCTGTGAGCGGAGCGCTGACGCTGCTCGAAGCGACCGCCGGCCCGGACTGGATGTCCGATGGAGGCGGCGGGCCGGAACTACTACCGGTGTCCGCTGCCGCCGTGCCGACGCTACACCCGAGTGCAATCAACGCTGCACCCAAGGCACATAGGCGTTTCATGATTGTCGGAACTCCTTTCTTGCGTTTCGAACGGACTAAGAGCGCGCTGCCGGAGCTGAACCGCCGGCAGCGGTCTCTAGGCCAGGGAGGTCCCTAGCCGGGCCGTTCGAGCAAGAACTGCAATGCCGGCGGCTTGATCAGCTCCCGGGGGAACCGGAGCCATCGGCGCACCCCGGGGGCCGCCAGCAGGAGGAAAGCAAGGAAGACCGCAAACAGGCCGAAGAAGACTCCTCCCGACGCGGCTGCGCCCCAAGGCGCGCCGGCGCCCTGTGGGGCCGTGGGAGCGGGAGGCGCGGGGGCGGCGGGCGCTGATGCACCCTCACCCTTGGCCGAGATTCGAGCCTGTGTCAGGAGCAGGTTCCCCAGGTACTGAGCCGCCGAAGGCGAGACCGCCGGCGGGAGGCCCGTGAGCTCGGGCGCGAGGGGAGAAAGCCTGTGCGGAGAAGACATGATGTGGAGTCGAGCACGAGAGCCGGCGACGGCAGGAGAGCCGGAGACGCGAGCGGTCGCGTTCGAGTGCGGGGAACTCACCGCCGGGGCGCTTGGTCCCGCAGGTGGTGGCGTCGATCCCCTGGAGGGCGATCCTGCCGAAGTCTGCTGCGAGCTGCTGCCGGATGACTGCGTGGTCTGCGACTCCACCTGCGCCGAGACGGAGACAGCACCGCTCGTGTCGGCTCCGGCAAAGGTCTGCACCGAGGCGGCCGGGGTCGAGACCTGCGCGTTCACGTCGGTCGAGCCCGTCGGGCTCGTGTTCGTGCCGGCCGAGGTCGATGCGACCGGAGTCGAGGCGCTCGCCGATGTGCTCGTCCCGCTCGGGGTGGGGCTGGCGCTCGCCTGCACCGAGGTGGCGGGCGCGGAGCTGCTCGCACTTGCCGACGCGGCGGGCGGTGCGGACTGCACGCTCGCACTCGCCGAGGCCGAAGCGGCCGGCGTGCTCACGCTGACAGTCGCACTGGCAGAAGGAGAAGGCGCGGTTGAGACCGACACCCCTGCTGGTACGGAAACGGGAGTCGGTGGCCCGGTCAGACCGTCTGCGTTTGCGGGCGCCGCAAAGGACAGGCACCAAAGGACGGCCGCAACGAGAATCCAAAAGGAGCAACGGAAGCCGGGCTTCCGAACCATGATTGTCAACTCTCTTGTCGGATGATGATCGGTGTGAAATGGCTCTTCCCGAATCCGGAAAACTTCAAACGAAAACGCGAATTTCTTGACAACTCTCGGTCTACAATGAAGCGATCGGCTATCCCGGCGGAAAGCCGAGGCGTTGGCTGTGCGCGCCGCGCATAAAGATCTGCCAACGCCCCTCCCCATAGTTGACTCCCTAGTCAATCAAGGTATGCCTGTTCCGGCTGCCTTTCACTGACTCGGTTCGGCGCGCCGAACGCTGCGGTTTTGGAGCTGGGGGGAGCGGGTAGAAAGCCGCCGACAACTCGTCCCGAATCGTCCGTCCGACAATCATGTCCAGAGCTCGTGTCGCGGTTCCCGCGCCCCCGCGCCAGGGTTCTTCAGCCGCCTCGACGTTGGGATCTCACCGTCGATTTCGGCTTACGCACAGGCTGAACCACCGGAGCGGTGCGCTATCCTGACCCTTGTCCGGAGAAGTGGCCGAGTGGCTGAAGGCGGCGCCCTGCTAAGGCGTTAAGGGGGTAATAACCTCCTTCGAGGGTTCGAATCCCTCCTTCTCCGCTCAGCCGTCGGCGTGCAGGCGCTGCGACGGCCTTGGAGGGGTGGCAGAGCGGTCGAATGCGGCGGTCTCGAAAACCGTTTCGGGCTCTTGGGTCCGACGAGGGTTCAAATCCCTCCCCCTCCGCCTTGTAGCTGGGGAAACCTCCCGGTTTCCCCAGACCCCTTCCACTGGTCCGCTTCGCGGACAGGCGGCTTCGCCGCCCCCCTCCGGGAAAAACCCTTCTCTGATCAGGCTAGCTGCCCTTGAGAGCGGCAGTGCACTTGACCGGCCCGCCGCCGGTGGCCGGGAGGCAGGCGCGCCGCAGAACGTCCAGACCCTGAGGCTTCTTCACCTTCACCTTCAGCAACACCCCGACGAACGTCGGCTTCGTGATCTTGATCGTGATCACAGAGCCGTAGCGGAAATCTCCCGTCACCCGCCGACTGTGTGCGACTCCCGACGAGTTCGCGGTCGCCTGATCGCCGCCTCGGGGGGAAGAAAACGTCACTTTCGCTCCCGGCGGGACTCCCGTCACGCGCAGGTCGTTGAGGTGGAGGAAGGTCGGGTGGAGAGTCCCCTGGAAATGCGGCTCTCTCGTCCCGATCGTGCTGAACGGGCCCGGGCAGCCGTTGTTGTTGCGGTCGAGCTTGCCCTGCGCGGGGACGGATGGACACTTGTCGGCGACGCCAAACAGACCGTCGCCGTCCGGGTCGGCCTTCGTCTCGAACGTCCACAGGCCGCTGTTCGGAGCGATATCCGTGAGCGTTGTCGTCGTGTTCGGCTTGTAGCTCTCGACGAGGCCGAAGTCGAAGGCCGCAACGCCGAATCCCGAGACGGTGAAGTCCACGACGTGCGTGGACGTCCCCGTGGACTGATCGTGCGCCCAGCCGGAGGGTCCGTTGGAGCACGTCGTATTCTGGTCGAACTTGCAGAGGAGAAAGCTCGTGCCGCTCGAGCCGCCTGTCGCGACGAGCTCGAGGTCGAACCCGTTCTGGCCCGTGCTGCTCTTGCGGTCGTAGTCGATGTAGATGCCGAGCTCGTCCCCGGTCACGAGCTTTGCCGGCCCGTCGACGAGCGTGACGGCGAACTTGACCACGCCGTTGTCCTGGCTCGTGACGTCGACCTGGCGGATGTCGGAGGCGTAGACGGTCGAGGAGCTCTGCTGGTTGTCCCCCGCCGGATCCGAGAAAACCGTGTGGTTGCCCGTGCTCGACGCGGATGCGGCCCCACCGCCGAGCACCACCGCGCACGCAACTGCCAGGAACCCCGCCCATCGCGGAATCCTGGTAAACCGCAGCAACCCCTTACCCGGCACTCCCGAACCACTCTACCCCGGACATCCATGGGTGTCTAGAAAGGATCTATCTGGCAATTACTTACCTACCCTGTTACAACTCGCCAGATGAGCAGCGCCTCCTGGATTCCGAGGATCGGCAGTGAGTTCGCCGGCTACCGGCTGGAGGAGCTGATCGGACACGGAGGGATGAGCATCGTCTATCGCGCGCAGCATCTGAAGCTGGAGCGGACGGTCGCGCTCAAGCTGCTGATGCCCGAGCTGAGCGAGGACGAGTCCTTCCGCGAGCGGTTCATGCGCGAATCGCGCCTGGCCGCTGCGCTCGACCATCCGAACGTGATCCCGATCTACGAGGCGGGCGACCAGGACGGCGTGTTCTACATCGCCATGCGCTACGTGGGCGGCTCGACGCTGAAGGCCCTGCTCGAGAGCGAGGGCCCGCTCGATCCCGAACGGACGGCCTCGATCATCAGCCAGGTTGCGAGCGCTCTGAACGCGGCGCACGACGAGAAGGGGCTCGTCCACCGGGACGTCAAGCCCGCGAACATCCTGATCGTCCCCGGTCACGGCGCCGACGAGGCGGATCACGTGTACCTGTCGGACTTCGGGATCGCCAAGCAGCGCGCCGCCGGCGGCCTGACGAAGACAGGGATGTTCGTGGGGACGGCCGATTACGCGGCGCCCGAGCAGATCGAGGGGAAGGAGCTCGACCGGCGCGCGGACGTCTATGCGCTCGGTTGCGTCCTGTACGAGTGCCTGACCGGATCGCCGACGTACGAGAAGGACTCCGAGGTCGCGCTCATGTACGCGCACCTGCTCGAGCCGCCGCCCTCGCTGACGAAGGCCCGTCCGGACCTGCCGCCCGAGATCGACGGCGTCCTGGCCAAGGCGATGGCCAAGTCACGAGACGACCGCTACGACACCACCAGGGACTTTGCATCCGACGTCCGCAAGACTCTCGTCGGGACGGCGACGAGGCACACGCGAGCGGCCGGCCAGCCGGCCGCCGCCGCACCCGAGGCGATGCTCGCCGCCCAGACGTCGGCCGCCGACGTTCCGTCCGCTCCGAGCGCCGCCCCGCCGCCTCCGCCCGTCCCCGAGCCCGCGGCACGTGGCGGCGGCTGGTCTCGCGGCCGTCTGCTGGCTCTCGGTGGGATCGCAGCGGCCGTGATCGCCGGCGGAGTGGTCGCGGCACTCCTGCTGACCGGCGGCGGCGGGAAGAACGCGGCGACCGGCACCCTGCTCGACGTGCTCGTTCCGAGCGAGGTCGCGAACGCGTGCACGACGCAGAAGGTGCCGGCAGAGGCCGCGGTCGAGACCGACATCTGCACGCCGCCGTCAAACGCGCTCGCCTCGTTCCCCGACAACCTGCAGCTCAACTTCTACTCGAATGGGAGCGACGTCACCGGCGCCTACGACTTCGAGAAGTCGAAGAGCAAAGTAGCCAGCAACAGCGGTCGCTGCGACCGCAACACCTGGAAAGGGGAGGGCGCCTGGCACCATCCGGACGGCAAGCTCGGTGGGCGGCGCGTCTGCTACGTCGACGGCAACGGCAACGCGGTGATCGCGTGGACGCACGAGAAGCGCGGGAGCGACAACCACGCGGACATGTTCGCGATCGCCAGCGAGCCGGGACGTGGTGCCCAGACCTCTCTCTTCAGCTGGTGGAACCCGGATCACCAGGTGATCGGCAAATGCCGCGCGAAGCTCGCCGAGCAGACCTGCGTGGACACGATCGACGAGGTCACCGCCAAGTAGCCCAAACCGCCTCGGGGAAGTCCCGGGAGCAGGGCTAGACTAGCCCTGGAATGCTGTCGTTGCGCATGAGAGACGGCCCGCTCGCGGGCGAGCGCTTCGAGGTCGAGGGCGAGCTCGTGCTCGGCCGGACGAACGCGGATATCACCATCGAAGACCCTCTGATCTCGCGCCGCCACGCCGTCGTCAGGGCCGTGGACTCGACTCTCGAGATCGAGGATCTCGGCTCGCTGAACGGAACCGTGGTCAACAGCGAGAAGCTCGAGGCGCCGAGGCGGCTCGTGCCCGGAGACGTGATCATGGTCGGCGCAACGACGATCGAGGTCGTCGGAGACCTGAGCGCCGGCTCGCGGACGGTCATGGCCACATCGCCGCCGATGGCGGCGCCACCCGCAGCCCCGCCCGAGGCAACCGAGATTGTCACACCGCTCACTCCGCCTCCGGTCGAGCAGGCGCCTGAGCCCGAGCCGAGCGAGGAGGCCGAGCCGAGCGAGCCCGAGGCTGCGCCCGTCGCTTCGTCCGCCCCCGTCGAGCTGCGGGCGGCGGAGGGCGACGAGCTGCGGCCCGTCACCGCTCTGTTTGCGGACATCGTCGGCTCCACCTCCCTCGGGGAACGGCTCTCCGCGGACGAGGTGAAGGTCGTCATCGGCGAGTGCGTCACGCGGATGTGCCACGCGGTCGAGCAGTTCGGCGGCGACGTCCAGTCGCACATGGGGGATGGGATCGCGGCCTTCTTCGGCGTCCCGGCCGCTCACGAAGACGACCCGGAGCGGGCGGCGAGAGCCGCGATCCGCATCCTCGACGTCGTCGGGGACTACGCGCGCGAGGTCGAAGCCGCGTGGGGGATCTCGGACTTCAGCGCGCGGGTCGGCATCAACACGGGCGAGGTGGCAGTCGGAATGGTGGGTGCCGCCGATCCGCGCAACGTCACGCTCGGGGACACAGCGAACGTCGCCGCCCGCCTCCAGTCCGCCGCGGAGCCCGGCAACGCGGTCGTGGGCGAGGCGACCGCCAAGAGCGTCCTCCACCGCTTCGAGCTCGAACCGCTCGGCGAGGTGCAGGTGAAGGGGCGTGTGCAGCCGGTCGGCGCCTGGCGACTCGTCGGCCTGCAGGCGTCGACGACGACGCTCCCGCTGAGTCCACTGGTGGGCCGGCTGGAGGAGATGCAGCGGCTTCACTCGATCGTCGACGAGCTCGTCGCAGGCCGCGGCCAGCTGTTGATGCTGGTCGGAGACGCCGGGATCGGCAAGACCCGGCTGCTCGCCGAGCTGCGCGCGCTGGCGACCGGGCGCGTGACCTGGCTCGAGGGCGGATGCGTCTCATTCGGAACGGAGCTCCTCTACGGCCCGTTCATCGAGATGTTGCGCAAGTGGATCGGAGCCGAGGAGGGCGAGGCCGAGCTCGCCGTCCGGACGAAGCTGCGCGCGAAGCTCGGGCTCCTGCCCGCGGCCCAGCTCGCAGACGTCTTTCCCTACCTCGCGCGACTCCTCTCCATCAAGCTCGACCGCGGGGACGAGGAGCGTCTGCGCAACCTCAGCCCCGAGGAGCTCGCAGCCGAGGTTCGCCGCGCGTACAGCACCTGGATCGCCGCGCTCGCCTCGCAAGGCCCGGTCGTCGTCGCGATCGAGGACATCCACTGGGCCGACCGGTCGACCCGGATGCTGGCGGAGGACCTGCTCGAGCTCGCCGACGGCGCCTCCATCCTGCTGATCGCCGTGTCGCGCATCGACCCGGACTCGGAGGGCTGGAAGCTTCGCGTGCGCGGCCTCACCGATTTCCCTCATCGCGCGATCGAGCTCACCCTCGGCCCGCTCGACGACGAGGCTGCGAGCCAGCTGCTCGCGTCCCGGCCGCAGAGCCAGGAGCTGGACGAGTCCGAGCTGGCGCAGGTCGTGATGGGCGCAGAGGGGAACGCGCTCTACCTCGAGGAGCTCCTGAACGCGTTTGTGGAGGGAAAGGGCGCACGGCGCAGCCACACCTGGGCTCCGACGTCGTTTACCAGCGCGCGGCTGACTCCGACGCTCGAGAGCCTCCTCCTCGCACGGATCGACCGGCTGCCACCCGAGGCCCGGCGACTGGCACAGGTGGCCGCGATCATCGGGCGGAGCTTTCCGCAACGCGTGCTCGAGCACGTCGCCCGGAGCGAGGATCTCGAGGGCGAGCTGGCTCTGCTCCTGCGGGCCGACATCATCCGCGAGCTGCGCCGCTACCCGGAGCCGGAGTACGTGTTCAGGCACGGCCTCCTCCGGCAGGCCTCCCTGTCTGCGCTGCCCGCAGCCCGCCGCCGCGAGCTCTACGGCGCGGTCGGAGCGGCCTTCGAGACGCTGTTCGCGTCATCCCTGGACGACTACCTCGAGGTGCTCGGCAACTACTTCGCGCGCAGCCAGGACGTCGAGAGGGCCCTCGGGTACCTGGAGCGCGCGGGCGAGCGCGCCGCGTCCCTCGACGCGCCCCAGGAAGCGGCCGAGCTGTGGAAGCGCGGGCTCAAGATTGCGGAGAAGCTCGAGGACACAGCCGCCAAGCAACGGATCGAGGAGCGAATCGCCGCCCTCAACCTTCCTGCGGAGTAAGCGTGTGCGGCTCGGACTGATTGCGGACATCCACGGCAACCTGCTTGCGCTGGAGGCCGTCATCGACGAGCTCGGCGAGGAGAATCTCGACGAGATCCTCTGCCTGGGAGACGTCGCGGTCGGCCCCCAGCCGGGCGGGACGCTCGACCGCCTGCAGGAGCTCGGATGCCCTGTCGTGATGGGGAATTGGGACGCCTACTTCCTGTCCGGATTCCCGGAGCAGAAGACGGAGTTCGCCCACCGGCTCGTGGAGATGGGCGAATGGTGGGCGGCCCAGCTCTCCCCGGCGCAGCGCGGCTACATCGAGAGCTTCGAGCAGTCGCTCGAGCGGTCGCTCGGCAATGGCGAGCGGCTGCTCGCCTTCCACGGCTCCCCGCGCTCCTACGAGGACTTCATCTTCGCGACCACTCCCGACGAGGAGCTCGAGCAGATGCTGAACGGCGAGAACGCTCCGCTGATGGTGGGCGGGCACACTCATTTCGCCATGGTCCGCCGCCACCAGGGCGAGCTGCTGGTGAATCCCGGCAGCGTCGGCCTTCCCTTCGCGGGGCCCGCCCCGGTGATGCGGATCAGCCCGTGGGCCGAGTACGGAGTGCTCGAGGTCGAAAACGGCCGCTTGTCGATCGATCTCCGCCGCACGGCGTTCGACGTCGATGCCCTGCTCGAGCTGATCCGGCGCAGCGGGATGCCGCACGCTGACTGGTGGGCGTCCCTTTGGGACACGGCTGATTGAGCGCTTGAGCCGCCCCGACTGAGATCCGCCGACTTCAGCCCTCAGTTCCAGGCACGTGTGGCACCTGCCTGGCACCTGCCTGGCACTCGGCTGGCACGTGCCAGCCACAGATCTCGGACTGTCAGACGGCGAGCAGCGGGTTCGAGCGCAGAAAATCTCTAGTGACGTAGAAGGACTCGCGCGTCAGCGCACGGGTCTTGCGGCTGAAGATCACCGACAGCTCTCGCCGGCCGTCTAGGTAGTGGACGAAGATCTTGATCGTCGAGGCGTCCACCTGCAGCTCGTTCCACGAGGGCGGGGACATCGCCCTGATCCGGCGCGTTCCCGCCGTGCCGGAGTTGCAGATCAACATCCCGTTCAGCCCCCAGAAGTAGGGCACATGCTTGTGACCCGAGAGGACGATGTCGATGTCGAGCGACGTCAGCGTCAGGAGGACGTCGGCGGCGTCCAGGACGATGTTGCGCTCCCTCCCGGTCCCGGGGATCGGAACGAGGTGGTGGTGGACGGTGACGATGCGGATGTCGTTCGGCTCGTCGAACTGCTCCCGGATCCACGGATAGCGGTCGCGCCCGATCCGCCCCTCGTTCACGTCCGGCTCCGACGAGTCGAGCCCGACGATGGTGAAGCCAGTTGCCTGCAGGCGCTCGGCGCGCTCGGGGTCGAATGCGGTCCGGAAGCGCGAGTAGGGCTCGCCGAAGAATCGCTCGAAGTGGACGTAGCCGACGTTCCGCGCGTCGTGGTTGCCGGGGATGATCACCTTCGGGAACTCGATCTGCTCGATCCAGGCCGCAGCCTGCTCGTACTCCCATTCGTAGCCGGCGGTCGTGAGGTC
>WNFU01024527.1_pt1 | contig 10948 bp, 8 predicted proteins | sample 5400121 | NCBI WGS metagenome assembly WNFU01 (sample SAMN13153360, study PRJNA577476) | soil metagenome | isolation source: 100 cm soil or saprolite under grassland replicate 1 | place: USA:California | collected 2016-06-15
TTTCGAAACGTTGCTGGGCCGCGCTGCTGCCACGGCCATCGACGCCGAGGCGCCGGAATCAGCGCGCCTGGAGGCCGTCGCTCTGCTTGCCTTCGGACACGGCGCTGAAAGCGAGAAAACGCTGTTGCCCCTGCTGGACGCCCAGCAGCCGCAGGCCGTGCAATTGGCCGCCGTCACGTCGCTCGATCGGCTCTCGCCTTCGGGGCTCGCCGCCGCGCTCCTGGGTCGCTGGTGGTCGTTGACACCCACGATTCGAGACAAGGTGGTGGACGTGCTGCTCAAGCGCCCCGACCGAACCGGCGGGTTGCTCAGTGCGATGGAAGGAGGCGTCGTCCAGCGTCGCGATCTGTCCCTGCTGCAGACCGTGGCCCTGCGGCAACACTCGGATCCGACCCTCCAACAGCGCGCCATCAGGCTGATCGGCGCCGCGTCCGACGCCCAGCGCGACGAAGTAGTCCGGCGTTTCCTGCCCGTCCTGGAGCTGCGCGGCGACAACCAGCGCGGCAAGGCCGTATTCCAACAGCGTTGTCAATCCTGCCACCGCTTCGGCAGCGACGGATTCGTCGTCGGGCCGGATCTAGCCGGGGCCCGAAGCGGTGGGAAGGAAAAGCTGCTGGTCAATATCCTGGACCCCAACCGCGAAGTTCCGCCGAACTACTTTGGTTACGTCGTGGATACTCAGGAGGGAGACAGCTACGCCGGCCTGGTCGTGAACGAAACCGCTAGCAGCGTCACAGTTCGTCAACCCCTCGGCATTGAGGTAGTCGTCCCGCGTTCGCAGATCGCGAAGATGCAGGCCTCTCGACTATCGCTCATGCCGGAAGGGCTGGAGGAAGGGTTGACCCACCAGGATCTGGCTGACCTTCTGGATTTCATTTTGGCTGATGTCCACTGAGCCCTCTAGGCAGTCAAAGAATCCTGGGCGAACGACAATCAAAACGGTTCTCTCCGCATCGCCGCTTTTCCGCCGGCCCATCGCCGAGGCGCTCAAACCACACGGCGAGTGCGATTTGCCCGAAAGCGGCGAACGTTTCTCCCTCTCCCCAAGGGAGAGGGCCGGGGTGAGGGGGAAGGAACGCTCGAAACGCCAATGCGCTTGCGAACGGGTCTGCGGCCAACCTACTGTGCCTGGATGTCACCGCCCAAGCTCACCCGCGCTGCACGCATGTTGCGCAGGAAGGATTCCTGGGCCGAGAAGCTCATGTGGAGTTGGCTCCGTGACCGGCGATTTTCCAGTTACAAATTTCGTCGGCAGCATCAATTCGGCCCACACATTCTCGACTTCTTTTGTCTGGAAGCCTGGCTGGACCTCGAGTTGGACGGTTTTCAACACGGCATGCGGGAACAGTGCGCCAAGGACGCGGAACGCGATGGGTGGCTTAAAGCGCGTGGCATCCAGGTGCTTCGATTCTGGAACTCCCGCCTGCGCCGCGAGAAAGAGGCCATTCGCCACAAGATTTGGCGGACCTTGCAGCAGCGCGCTCTGCACCCGTTGCCGAATTACTACCGACCGGTGCAGCCGTTTGATGTTGGCCAGAAAGTGAGCTGATCGAGTTGAGTTTGCAAAATTCGTCCGCATGTGATGATGGGCTACGTCTCGTTCGCCCTCACCCTGACCCTCTCCCTCAGGGAGAGGGAACAGCCCGTGGCGCGCTGCGGGTTTTCGAACGTCAGTTCGACCCTCTCCGCGTGGCAGCAGCAAATGAGGAGCGCAGGCGCCCCGCGCGAGGCGCGTGCGCCCCCCGCGGTAAACACGTACCCCTTTCGGAAAGAGAGAGGGGCGGGGTGAGGGTTTTCTCACACGACACACTCACCTTTCGGACCCCAGTCGGTTTTGCGGGAGCCGTAATGGATCGCGCCACGATGGTCACCGTGAGGTGTTCGGTCCGTACTGCCGGAGGAGAGGTCGCCAGCGGATTTGGATCGATCCCGTTCAATCACACCTTCTCTTTCCCATCGAAGAAGATGACGAACGAGACCAAGAACAACGCGATGAAGGCGCTGGCGGCCGAGCTGGCGAAAGTGACCCGCAGCCATCAGGGATTTGCGCACCCGATCGAAATTAACTGGGCCCTGGCGCCGCTGTATCTCAAGGCCGCTGACGAGGTGTCCGAACGGTTGCATCTGGCCGATCCCATCCCCAAGCTATGCACGTTGGTGACCGCCGCCGCGTTCGATGCCGCGATCCACGATGCTTTTGGCAAGGCCCACGGGATGAATTGCTTCGACACCTATGGTCCGGAGTTCATGAACCATGATCTGTCCCGCTATCTGGGCGCGGAATACAAGGAAAAGTATCCCAGCCACTATCTGCTTCGTCAGCACAAACCACGCATGCCGCTCTGCCATCTGATCTCGGCGGTCGATCCGATCGAAGACCTCGAAAACAAGAAACCCCTCAAGGATGGGCTGCCCGAGACGCTGCCCGAATGGATCAACTACAACGGGTTGATCGAGTTCAAGATAAAGGTGAACGGGACGGACCTGAAATGGGATCTCGATCGCGTGATGCACATCGACCACATCACTACGCAGACGCAAGAAAAACGCGGGGTCAAGGATTGGGCCTACGTGCTCGACTTCAACGAAAAATGTCCGAACGTCGAGTACTTCATCCAGTTCTGCCGGCAGTTGAAAGAGAAAATGCCGATTGGCTACCAAAGGATCAAGTACACCGAACAGCCCACCGCGCGCGATCTGAAGGCCCATCCCGAGAACGACATGCATGAGGCGGCCAAGCTCTGTCCAGTGGTGATCGACGAGTCGTTGATTGACGTCGAATCCCTGCTGCTCGCGCGCAAGCTGGGCTGGACCGGAGCCGCCGTAAAGTCCCCGAAGGGACTCACCCACATGATCCTGATCGCGTCGGTCGCGGGAAAGGAGAAGATATTCCTTTGTGGCGGCGACATGAGTTGCCCCGGCGCCGCGCTGATCCAGACGGCCAATTTGCAGGCGCGTGTGCCGACCATCACCTCGGTTGAGGCCAATGCGCGGCAGTACTTGCCTCAAGCGAACAAGGCATGGGAATCAAGGTTTCCGGGTATGTTCCGCGTCACCGACGGGATGCTTCGGACCAGGGAAATAAATGGGCCCGGGCTGGGTGCTCCTGAAATTTAGCCGTATCGCAGATTTGTAATATTTGTAATCTGCGGAGCGCTCGAAGTTCCGGCCCGCCCCGGCAAGGCGAACGGTCAGCCGAATCCAATTCGGCGATACGGCAGATTGAAAATCTGCGCTACGGTAAAATGATATATGAACAAATTATCCTTGGATTGCATGGCAGTTTACTTCGCGGCTGCCACCTGGGCCTTTGGTGATTCCGCGTCGTTCGATTTCACCGTCGCAGCGGGGCGGCACGAACGTAACAATGTGCCCGTGCGAGTGCTGATGCCTCGCGGCCAGATCGGCAAGGATCGGATTGCATCCGTCACACTTGCCGGGACGGACGGCAAATCCATCCCGGCGCAATGGACCGGCCCTGGCCTCACTTCAAGCGCCGCTGGCGAGCTGCATTTTGTCTTGCCACATTTGGCGGCTGGCGAGTCGGTTCGACTGAAAGCAACCTTTTCGACCCAGCCTCCCTCAAGCACGGGAGGTTTCACCTGGCACGATCACCCCGGCCATCATACTGATCTCATGTTCGGCAAGCGACCGATCATGACGTATCACTACGAACGGCTTGACGAGCCACGCCGGCAAGTCGAGTTCGGACCTATAAGGTTTTCCATCACGTGTTTTCTCCGAATGGAGATCGGATTGTCACCAATGGATTGAATGAGGATCCCAAGGTTCATTCTCCGCATCACCGGGGTATTTTCTACGGCTTCAATCGCATTACCTACGCAACGGCAAGACGGCAGATACCTGGCACTGCATCGACGGAGCGTTTCAGCAGCACGAATGTTTTCTCGCGTCAGAGGAATGCTCCGTTCTGGGTCGGCACCGTGTTCACTTCCGGGGACCTGACCCCGCCTTCCAGGCTGGCGATCGGTGCGGGAGACGGCAAGGTTACCATCACGTATGGCGGCACGTTGCAGTCCTCGGAGAATGTGGCCAGCGGTTACACCGATGTGGCCGGTGCAACCAGCCCCTATGCGACACCGCATACTGACAAAGCGCGCTTTTATCGCTCACGTCAGTGATTGAATCGGTGGATGAGTGGCATAACGCCGGGTCAAATGGCCCGGCGTTTTCCGTAGATATGCGTTTCCGCGGAACTGACCCAAAGCGCCAGCGCTCGCAAAGCAGCGATCAAGCTCTGGGATGTCGCAAGCCATCACGAGTCGCTGTGCAGGGTTCCGTGCAAAGCTTTCAAACTCGAACAGCTGGGCGAACCCGAGAGTGGTGGCCGCCGCGACAAGCTGGTCATCCGGAGAAAAAGCAACACCCCTGGCCTGCCTGACTTGCATATCCGCGCTCGAAGTCGTACTCCATGTCCCGCTGGCGGGCCTGGCGGCGATCCCATTCAATCTGTGCGATCCTCATTTAGCGATGGTGTCCAGTCACGGATCCGGATCCTTTGGGTTGAGAACCCACCACAGGGGCGACGCCTTTTGCAGGGCGATGTAGTCGCGATTCCACGGCAAGGCCTAAGGCGTTCCGAACAGACATTTTGATTTTGATTTGCTCACCGTGTCCTCTTCCAGCCAGCGCCATTGGTGAACGTGGCCGTCAGCAAACTTTCGGTGCCTCGCCGGCGGGCGAAATTTCCCTTGCCGCGCACGTCGTCCTGTTTGTATTCGTGGCGACGAAGAGAGAATGACATATGAACAGATTATCCTTTGGATGCATGGCAGTTTACTTCGCGGCGGCCGCCTGGGCCTTCGGTGATTCCTCGTCGTTTGATTTCACCGTCGCAGCAGGGCGGGACGAACGTAACAATGTCCCCGTGCGAATCCCAATCACTCGCGCTCAACTAGGGGACGAAGGCATCTCCTCGGTCATTCTTACCCACGCAGACGGCCGGGGGTTGACTCCGGCGCAATTGACGGGTCCAAGCCTCACTTCCAATGCTGCCGAGCTGCATTTTATCCTGCCGCACCTGGCGGCTGGTGAGTCGATTCGATTCAAGGCCACGCTCTCGTCGCGTTCGTCCTCAACTTACAAGGAGATCTTCACCTGGCACGATCACCCGGGCCATCATACGGATCTCATGTTCGGAGAGCGACCGATCATGAGGTATCACTACGAACGGCTTGACGAGTCCACGCCGGCAGGTCGAGTTCGGACCTATAAGGTTTTTCATCACGTGTTTTCTCCCAAGGGCGATCGGATTCTCACCGGTGGCTTGAATGAGGATCCCAAGGTCCATTCACCACATCACCGCGGAATCTTCTACGGCTTTAATCGCATCACCTACGGCAACGGCAAGACGGCGGATACCTGGCACTGCATCGACGGAGCGTTTCAACTGCACGAACGTTTTCTCGCCTCCGAGGAAGGCCCCGTTTTGGGTCGGCACCGTGTTGCCATTAGCTGGCATGGGCAGGACGCTGCCTTCGCCGAAGAGGAGCGCGAGGTGACGGTTTACAATGTTCCCGGTGGCCATTTGATTGAGTTCGCCTCGCGACTGCGAAGCTCGTCAAGTCCTGTGCGGTTCGATGGCGACCCGCAGCACGCCGGATTTCAGTTCCGCGCGCACAACGACGTGGATGCGTACACCACCAATCAAACGATCTTTGTTCGCCCTGACGGCATCGGAAAACCCGGCGAAACTCGCAACTGGGATCCACAAACCCGCCAGGGACCGGTCAACTTACCGTGGAACGCGATGTCGTTTGTGCTCGGCGCAAAGCGATACACGGTGGCCTACCTCGATCATCCCGGAAACCCCAAGGAGGCCAGGTTCAGTGAAAGGGAATATGGTCGCTTCGGTTCCTATTTCGAATACACGATTGAAAAAGACAAGCCGCTCACGGTGAATTATCGGCTGTGGCTGCAGGAAGGCCTCATGCCGCCGGAGGAGGTCGCCGCACTGAGCAACAACTTCCTCGAGCCGGTTAAGGTGACGGTGCATGAACCTAACTGACAAGCGGCTGGAGGAAGCGTTCCATTTTTGAAAGGGCCGGACTTCATTACCGCGGAAAGTCAACCGACCCAGCCGACGCGGGACACCGCCGACATATAATCGGCGTCGGTCTCATCGCGCTGCTGGACGCGACGGTAGCCGCCGCGTAGGCCGAGTCGAGTGTGATGCGGAATGTCGAATTGCGGTCGAGTCCGATACCTCGCGCTGAGTCCAGTCCATCCTCAATCCTGCGTGCTAACTGGCTTAGCACCTCCGCGAAGGAGATTAGCGAGAAAGGCGGCCTGCCGCTGTATGTCTTTGTCCTAATCCTTTGAGAGTGAACCCCGACGGCGGCCCTGCCTGCCTGGCACCACCAAAGCTAAATGAATCTCAGCGGCTCGGAGCAAACCAACCGGGTCAGGAGATTGGGTTATGAAAACTGAATTACTACCTCTCTGGGCGGCCATTGCGTTGGCGAGCGCAGGCTGCACTCGTGAGTCTGCTCAGCCCTCTGAACGTACACGCCGCCAGGCACCGGTGTCGGCTGCGCCGGTCACGGTCGCGGTAGCGGTGAGCAAGGACGTTCCGTTACAGATCCCGGCTATCGGGCATGTCGCCGCGTTCGCGACTGTCGCCATTAGAAGCCGTGTCGATGGACAACTGGAGCGCGCGCTGTTCAAAGAAGGCGAGGAGGTGAAGCAAGGCCAGACGATCTTCACGATTGACCCGCGTCCATTCGAAGCGGCCCTGCACCAGGCCGAAGCAAATCTCGCCAAGGACGCGGCCCTGGCCACCAACGCCGTCGTCGAGGCGCGTCGCGAAGAGACTTTGTTCCAGGAAGGCATCGTTCCCGCGGATTCTTCAGACCAGGCTCGCGCCGCCGCCGATGCGGCCCAAGCCACCGTCGTGGCGGACGTGGCCGCAGTCGAATCCGCCCGGCTCCAACTTTCGTTTTGCACCATCACTTCGCCCATCGACGGTCGCGCCGGCAAGCTGCTCGTGAACGCAGGGAACATTGTCAAGAACAACGACACGGTGCTCCTCGTTCTCAATCAGACGCGGCCCATCTATCTGGACTTCTCGGTGCCCGGCGAGCGGGAGGCTCAAGGTCGCGGCTGCCGTGCCGGGTCAGGAGACGGAATCTTCCGCGGGCGAGTTGCTGCTCATAGACAACATTGTGGATACAACGACCGGCACGGTTCCGCTGCGCGCGAGTTTTCCAAACAGAGATGAAGCGCTTTGGCCGGGTCAGTTCGTCAACATTGCGCTTACGCTTACGACCCAGACCAACGCGGTGGTCGTTCCGTCGCAGGCCGTCCAGGTTGGCCAGCAAGGCGAGTACGTCTTCGTCGTGAACTCGGAGTCCACTGCGGAGACCCGTCCGGTAGTGGTCGGAGCGCGCGTCGGCGAAGAGATTGTTTTGGAGAAGGGATTGCAGTCCGGCGATGAAGTGGTAACGACCGGCCAGCTTCGGCTTATTCCTGGCATGAAGGTGGAAATACAAAATCGCGAGGAACTCGCTGCCGCCAACAACAGCCGTCTCGAGGAAGCCAATGATCCGTCTTCTGAACCGAGCCAGGCGCGCCCATGAATCCGTCCGAAATCTTCGTTCGCCGCCCGGTGACGACCACGCTGGTGATGCTGGGCCTTCTGGTATTCGGAGTCATCGGCTATCGGCTGCTGCCAGTCAGTGACCTGCCCAACGTGGATTTCCCCACCATCCTCGTCACGGCGAGTCTTCCCGGCGCGAGCGCGGAGACAATGGCTTCCGCGGTGGCGACCCCCTTGGAGCAGCAGTTCTCAACCATTGCCGGTATTGATTCGATGAGTTCGGTGAGTTCGCTGGGGAGCAGCCAGATCACGCTTCAGTTTAACCTGAGTCGAAAAATCGACGACGTGGCGCCGGACATTGAGAGCGCCATCAACCAGGCGACGCCGTTCCTGCCGCCCGGCATGCCGCAGCCGCCTTCGTTCAAGAAGGTCAACCCGGCCGACTCGCCCATCCTCTACCTCGCATTGACGTCGCCGACCCTTCCGCTTTGGAAGCTGGACAATTACGGCGAAACGCTCATGGCGCAGCGCATTTCGATGGTCAACGGCGTCGCTCAAGTCGGCGTGTTCGGTTCGCAGAAGTACGCGGTGCACGTTCAACTCAATCCGGACGCGCTCGCCAGTCGTGGCATTGGTATTGACGACGTGGAAAACGCCATTCGCAACGCCAATGTGAACCTGCCGCTCGGAACGCTCTCCGGAACCCGGAAGGCGTTCACGATTCAGGCCACCGGCCAGCTCATGAGCGCGGAACCGTACCGCTTTGTGATTGTAGCCTACCGCAATGGATCGCCAGTGCATCTCGGCGAACTGGGGCGTGTCACCGACAGTGTGGAGGATGAGAAGACGGCTGCCTGGTACGTTGACCGCGACACCAACCAGCGTTCGCTGGTCCTGGCCATCCAGCGCCAGCCGGGCGCCAACACCGTGGCGGTGGCCGACGCCATCAAAAAGCTTCTACCCACGTTTGAGGCCTATCTGCCGCCGTCGGTGCAGTTGCACGTCCTGTACGACCGCTCAGACACCATCCGGCGTTCGGTCAACGAGGTGAAGCTGACCATTCTGATCGCCCTCGTTCTCGTCGTGCTGGTCATCTTCCTCTTTCTGCGCAAGCTCACCGCGACAGTCATCCCGAGCCTGGCGCTGCCGCTGTGCCTCGTCGGCACGTTCGCGGTCATGTACGTCTGCGGCTACACCGTGGACAACCTCTCGTTGATGGCCCTCACGCTGTCGATCGGCTTCGTCGTGGACGACGCCATCGTGATCCTGGAAAACATCGTTCGCCATCTGGAGCACGGAGAGAAGCCGTTGGAAGCCGCGCTGAAGGGTTCGAAGGAAATTGGCTTTACCATCGTGTCCATGACGCTCTCGCTGGCGGCGGTATTTATTCCGCTCTTGCTCCTGGGCGGAATTGTCGGGCGGCTTTTCCGCGAATTCTCGGTAATCCTCTGCGTGACGATCCTGCTTTCCGGTTTCATTTCGCTCAGCCTGACGCCGATGCTGTGCAGCCGTTTCCTCCGCCCGGCAACTCAGGAAAAGCACGGCCCCCTTTTCAACACGGCGGAGCGATGCTTCGCCGGTCTGCTCCGCCACTACGAAGCGAGCCTCCAATGGGTGCTCCGGCATCGCCTGGCGGTCATGGGCGTTTCGGCGGCCATGCTCATCTCAACGCTTTATCTGTTTGTCGTGGTCCCCAAAGGCTTCATCCCGGACGAGGACAACAACCAGGTCTTCGTCGTGACCGAAGCCGCACAGGGCGTTTCCTTTGACGCGATGGTTCAGTACCAACAGGGGGCGGTGGACATCGTTCGTCAGGACCCGAACGTCAGCGCCTTCTTCTCCGGCGTTGGCGGCGCAGGTTCGAGCACTCTGGGCGGGCAGAATTACGGGCGCTTGTTCCTTCACTTGAAGCCGCGCTCCGAGCGCCGCCTCGATGTCACTGGCTTCATGGACGAATTGCGCCCGAAGCTGGCTACCCTGCCGGATCTGCGCGTGTTCATGCAAAATCCGCCAGCCATTCGGATCGGCGGACAGCTCAGCAAAAGCCAATATCAATTCAGTTTGCAGAGTCCGGACCTCCAGGAACTCTATCGCGCCGCCCCGCTCCTCGAAGCACGGTTGCGATCATTGCCGGAACTGGAGAGCGTCACCAGCGATCTGCAAATTCAGAACCCGCAAGTCAACGTTGTCATCGACCGCGAGAAAGCCTCGACCCTGGGTGTTAGCGCGGGCCAGATCGAAACCACGCTCAACGATGCCTACGGCACACGCTGGATCTCGACCATCTACGCGCCGAACAACCAATACAAAGTCATCCTGGAACTGGAGCCGGAATACCAGCGAGACCCGTCGCTGCTCTCGAAGCTTTACCTCAATTCATCCACCCGCAGCTCCGTTCCGCTCCAGGCTGTCACCGGGTTGAGCGAGAACGTCGGCCCGCAAACCATCAGTCACCTCGGCCAGCTTCCGGCCGTGACCATTTCGTTCAACCTCAAGCCCGGCGTATCGCTGAGCGAGGCCGTGGCGAAGGTCACCGCCGAAGCTCGCAAGGCGTTGCCCGCCGGCATTACCACCACCTTCCAAGGCACCGCGCAGGCCTTTCAGTCATCGTTGGTTGGGTTGGGACTCTTGTTGCTCCTGTCCATCCTGGTGATCTACCTCGTGCTCGGAATTCTCTACGAAAGCTTCATCCATCCGCTGACGATTCTTTCGGGTCTTCCATCCGCAGGATTTGGGGCATTGCTGACGCTGGTCGTTTTTCGGGCCGATCTGAACGTGTACTCGTTCGTCGGTCTCATCATGCTGCTCGGTATCGTGAAGAAGAACGCCATCATGCAAATTGACTTCGCCCTGGCCGCGCAACGCAACGAAGGCAAGAGCGCGCTCGAAGCCATTTGCGAAGGCTGCCTCATCCGATTTCGTCCCATCATGATGACCACGATGTCCGCGCTGATGGCGGCATTACCGATTGCGCTGGGCATCGGCGCCGGTGCGCGACGTCCTCTGGGGTTCGCGGTGGTTGGCGGGTTGGTTTTTTCGCAATTGGTGACTCTTTACCTGACTCCAGTTTTCTACACTTACATTGACGCGCTTCGGCAGACAGCCGAGCACGTTTGGGTCGGCCTCCGGCAACGATGCCACACTGCGCGCGGCGCGAGCGAGTTGCATCCACAGGAGGCCAAATCACTGAGACGATGAATATGCGACTACCTATTAGGATGGCGATCGTTTCGATTGCCGTGGCGCTGGCCGGGGGAATTGGGGTCTGGCAGATGCGTCACAAGAAGCACCGCGTCTCGGCACTGCGGACTGTACCGGTGAGGCGGGGTGACCTGGCGGCGACGATCAGCGCCACGGGCACAGTTGAGCCGGAGGAAGTAGTGGACGTGG
>WNFU01025661.1_pt1 | contig 10948 bp, 9 predicted proteins | sample 5400121 | NCBI WGS metagenome assembly WNFU01 (sample SAMN13153360, study PRJNA577476) | soil metagenome | isolation source: 100 cm soil or saprolite under grassland replicate 1 | place: USA:California | collected 2016-06-15
GATTGTTTGCTGCTGCCGGCCAATACCGGTCGCTGGGAGCAGCTGCAGGGAGACTCACGTTATCTCACGACGATCGGCGGTTTTGCCACCGAAGTCTTTACTGTGTTTCCCCGTGAAGGTGATGTCACGGCTTTCATTTTCAACCGTGCGGCTTGGTGGAAGCAGGCGCAGAAATGGGTTTCGGACGTGCGCGATGGGCGGAACCGGTGGGGGCAAAACGCGATCGAGCGGATCAACGAGCTCGGCTTGCAAAAAGGCACCATCGGCATTTCAGGACTCGCCGGTCTATTTCGCGCGCCGGAAGGAATCATTCCGTACTCGTCGGTGAAAGCGATTCAGGACACCTTTCCTCAAGCGAAGATTGTCAACGCCACCGAAATGATGCAGGAGATCCGCGCTGTGAAAAGCGCCGAGGAAGTTTCGATGCTCGAACGATCGGCGGCGATCGTTGAAAAAACCATCGAAGCGATGGTCGAGAATGCCAATCCCGGTGTGAGCGAAAGAGAACTCTATGGCGCGATGGTGCATGCGATGCTCGCTAACGGCGGCGAGTTGCCGACGTTGTTCTTTCTGAGCGCGGGCCCGGGGCTGAGCAACAGCTCCTTTGTTCCGACCGATTATCGCCTGCAAAAAGGTGACCGGCTGATCGATGAGATCGAAGCGAAATACGCCGGCTACGCCGCGCAGGCAGTATGCCCGGTCGTGCTCGGCGCGCCCGATGACGAGTATCAGAAAATGATCAATATCTCGCGCGCCTGCTTCGACGCAATTCTCCAAGCAATGAAACCGGGAGTCAGCTTCGGCGCGCTCTTCGACGTCTACACTCGAACCGTCGAGGAGCAGGGAAAGGGAAAATATCTGTGGAATCATCCGGTAATGCACGCGCGCGGCCTGGGCGACGACGGGCCTGCGCTGTTGGGAGATAAGGACCTGGAACGATTCTCAAAGATCGAGCTGCAGACCGGCATGACTTTTATTCTCAAACCGCAAGTTCGTCCTGCTCAAGGCAAGGGCCGCGCCAGTCTCGGCGATACAGTCACGGTGACTGAAAACGGTGCGCGAAGGTTGGGGAAGCGGGAACTGAAGCTGATCGTGAAGAATGTTTAAGTGCGACGAAGGAAAGAACGGAAGAAAGATTTCTCGCTGCGCTCGAAATGACAAACTAATTACCCTCAAGAACGCAAAGTTTTCGTAGGGTGCGCTCCGCGCACCGGTCACCGCTCGGTGCTCAAATCTCCGTACACCAAATTCTGTTTGCCCTCACCTAGCCCTCTCCTGCATTCGCGGGCAAGGGAAAAGATTCTGCAAAGTCTAGGAAAGTTTTCCCTTTCGTAGGGTCGTATTGCAACGCCCTTGCAGTCATTCGGCGAGATGAGTTTCGCTCATCATGGGGTCGCGTTCCATCAATCTAGCTTCTCAAAACTTTTGGTGATAGTAACGTTCAGGTTCGGTGTGTCCCATCATGGCTGATCTCTATCCTTATCCACGTTTCTCACTCGCCGAGCGCGACCGGCGCTGGAAGGCAGTGCGCGAGTTGATGGGGCAGCATAATCTCGACGTCATCGTCACGCCGCAGAACAGCGGCCATTCGGCGGATTACCAGGCCAACACGCGCTACCTGACCCACTGCGGCGGCGGCGAGCCGGATGTCGCCGCGGTTTTTCCGCTGGACGGCGAAGTGACGGCGATCGCTACCTCGGCGGCGCCGCGCTGGCCGACGGTGCAAGATTGGACCGCAGACGTGCGCGAGGCGCGGCGCAATTACGGACGCGCGATTGTCGAGCGATTGAAAGAATTGAGCGTCGAGCGCGGCCGCATCGGCATCACCGGACTCGGTGAAGTCGAGGGCACACGCACGCCGGAAGGGACGATTTTCTACGGCACGTGGAAGCAGATTCGAGAAGCATTTCCGAAAGCCGAACTGGTCGATGCGACGGCGATCCTCGACGAAGTCCGCTACGTGAAAAGCGATGAAGAGATCGAAGTTCTGACCAGGTCCGTGGAGATCAACGAGTTAGCGATTGAAGCAGAGATTGCGGCGGCAAGAGTCGGCGTCAAAGACTGGGAAGTCTGGGCCGCTGTGCACTACGCCATGACGCGCAATGGATCCGAGCTACCGATTCATTGCTTCTGGGTGTCTGGCAAGAATCCCAAGCGCACGCTGACGCGGCCGAGTATGCGCCTGGTATGCGCCTGCTCGTGCGCGGCGATGTGATCATTAACGAGCTGGAAGCCTCATGGATCGGTTACCGCGCGCAAGCGGTGCAACCGGTATTCGTCGAAGTGATCGATCCAATTCAGGCTGAATTGATCAAAGTGCAAAGAGAAATCTTCGATCGCGTGGTTGAAAACCTTAAGCCGGGCATCACTGTCGGAGAGTTGGCCGAGCTCACGAAGAAAACCGCGGCACACGCGGCGCCGAAAACAGGGTCGGCGGCCGGCGCCCAAGGCGAGCTGACCATGCATGGCCGTGGCGCGGGTGACGACGGCCCGATCATCACGCCCCACGCAAAAAGCTCAAAGCAACTCGGTGTCGCTATGCGCGAGAACATGGTTTTCGTCTGCAAGCCGGCAGCGATATCGTCGGACGGCGAGTACACTTGCCAGTGGGGCGACACGGTGGTGGTGACGCAAAAGGGCGGACGGCGACTCGGCAAGCGAGCGCACGAGTTGGCGGTCTCCGGAAAATAACAGCCGTTCAAAACGTTCCAATCGTTCAAGACGTTCAAATGGTTTAAGACCCAGAGAGCAGCTCACTAAACCGGAGACGAGGAATGCCCTTACTTCTGAGCCGAGATGAATTGAAACCGCTGCTCGATCTCGACAAAGCGATCGAGCTGATAGAAGAGGCGCACAAGCAGCAGGCAAGCGGTCAGATCGTGCCGCACGCGCCCTACCATATCCAAGTCGGCGGGCGCACTGGATTGCGCGTGGTTTCCGGCGCGCTGCTCGGATCGCGGCGGGTCGGGGTGAGACTAGGACCGAACACGGCGGGTCGGGGTGAGACTAGGACCGAACAGCGGGTTGGGCGGCGGCGATAAAATGTATGCGCTGCTCTTCGATACGGATAGCGGTGAGCTGCTTTCTTTCATGGGGTTTCCGTTTGGGACTTTGCGGACCGCGGCGGTTGTGGCCATCGCCGCAAAGCACCTGGCGCGCAGCGATTCGCGAAAGTTGGGCTTGTTCGGCGTTGGTAGAAATGCTTTTGGCATTCTGAAGGGATTGCTGACCGTACGGCCGATCAAAGAAATATTCGTTTCGAGCCGCGATCCGCAGAGAAGAAAAAAATTCTGCGACGAAGGGGCGGAGCTGCTCGGCATTACCGTTCGCGGTGTCGACAATCCCGAGGATGCCGTGCGCGGCATGGATGTCATTCTCACCGCGACGAATTCATTGGTGCCGATTTTCCCCGAAGACTGGGTCGAGCGCGGCACGCATGTGAGCAGCATGGGCAAACCGACGGAGCTGAGTCGCGGCTTGCATCTGAGGGCGAGTCGGATCGTTGTCGGCAGTCAGGAACAGGAACGAAATTACAGCGATCGGTCGGCGGCATTGCCGCTTGTCGAACTAACGGCTGAAGGGAAGCTTTCTTGGAGCCGTATTCCGGAGTTAGGAGAATTGGTGACGGGCCAAGTTCCGGGGCGAGCCAATCCCGACGAGATCAATATTTTTCGGGAATCGCAGGGCGGCTACGGCGACATGGCGTTTGCTACCTGGCTATATGAAGAGGCAAAGCGGCGCGGGTTGGGAAAGCAGATGGAGCTCTAAGTTTTCGTTCAAACCGTTCAAGCCGTTCAAACAGTTCAAACCGTCGTCGGACGTTCAAAGGTTCAAGCGTTCAAGGTTCAAAGTTGGAGGAGCCAAGAGATGGCTAAAATCACAAAACTCCTACCGATATTTTGGCTGGTTATCGGATTGATGATTGTCCCAATCGCCGTGTCGGCCCAGACACAGGCGCAGCTCGTCGAAGCCGCGAAAAAGGAAGGCCAGCTGATTCTCAGCTGGGGGACGGGGACGATGGGAGGGATCGAGGGCGTGCAGATGATGGAGAAGGCGTTTAACAAGGCCTATGGGCTCAACCTGCAGTTCAAGTTTACGCCGGGACCGGCCATGCCGCAGTTCGCGAGCCGTATCATTCAGGAGGCGAAAGCCGGACAACCTTCAAGCACGGATCTCTTCGTCGGGTCGGAAAATCATGTTGCGCGGATGCCGCTAAAGAGCGTCGAGTGGACGAAAATATTTCCTCATATCTCGGCGCCGATGATCGATTTCGACAACAAAGTCCTGATCGTCACGACCCGCACGCCCGGATTCACCTATAACTCCAAACTGGTTGTCGGTCATGAAATTCCGCAACGGGTCGAGGACGTTCTCAATCCCAAATGGAAAGGGAAAATAGCTTCGACGCCCTATGCGGCGTCCTTCGATCGCCTGTCGATGATGTGGGGGGAAGAGAAGACCACGGCGTTTCTGCAGAAGTTTGTCAAGCAAGTCTCCGGGCTCATTCGCTGCGGCGAAGACGAACGCATCGCCTCCGGCGAGTTTGCCATGCTTGTATTCAACTGCGATCTCGCCTCGTCGCAGGAAGCCAAGGAAAAGGGCGGGCCGGTGGAAGGGCAGATTTTTAAAGACGTGGGAATGTTGTCCTACTGGTATATCACCGTGCCGACCAATGCGCGAAATCCGAATGCGGCGACCTTGTTGGCGGCGTTTTTGTTGAGCAAGGATGGGCAAGATATTTTGTACAAAACCGACAAGAGCAGCTCGCACTGGGTCAAGGGCACGCAGATGAGCAAATTTATCGCTGATCAGGAGAAACGGGGAGTCAAATTTTTTTCCTATTCGGTAACGGAAGTTTTGAAGAACGCGGAAGAGCAGAGTCGCATACGGCAGAAGTTTCAGAAAATTTTGGCGGGGAATTAACCAGAAATACATTGGAGTTCAAGCCGTTCAAATAGTTCAAATCGTTCAACCCCCCCTCTGTTCCTCCCCCGCGACGCGGGGGAGGATGAAGGAGGGGGCTTGAACGGAGCGCAGCGGTTGAACGGCTTGAACGTTTTGAACTAATGCGTAGCATTCCGCTCGGTGCCCAGCCGTGAGAGGGCGTTGGCTTTTCGTTGCGATTTCCGCCGCAGGGTTGTTGCCGGTGGTCGCGTTTCTGCTGATAATCCTGTGGATGGGATTTTGGCAGGGCAGTCCCGGTGAGCCGGTCGTCTACACGCTGAAGCACTACCAAACCCTTTTTGCTGATCCTTCCACCTACCGAACTCTCGTTAACACAATCGGTTTCGCTTCGACGACGGTCTTGGTTTCACTGGGTTTCGCCATACCTACCGCTTGGTTGGTCGAGCGAACCGACGTACCGGGTAAGAATCTAATTTTCGCGCTCGTGACGATCGGCGCATTGCTCCCGACCTTTTTCACCTCGATGGGCTGGGTATTTCTGCTTCATCCGCGCATCGGCATCATCAACAAGTTGCTCATCGAATGGTTTGGGCTCGAACAGGCTCCGTTCAACATCGCGACGCTCATCGGCATGGGTTGGGTCGAAGGGCTAGGCTTGTCGTCCATCGCTTTCATCATGATCGTCGCGAGTTATCGCATGATGGATCCCGCGTTGGAAGAAGCGGCGCGGGTTCACGGTTTGGGAATTTTTCGCACACTCCGCTATGTCACCTTGCCGCTTACCTTGCCCGGAATCGTCGCCGCGGCGATTTATATTTTCACCATCGGGCTTTCCGCCTTCGAGGTGCCGGCGATCATCGGTATGTCGAACAAGATTTTTACGTTTTCCACCTACATCTTTTACAAGATCCAGCCGCTCGAGGAACTGCCGAACTATGGCATGGCTGGAGCGGTGAGCAGTTTATTGGTGGTGCTGGCGCTCTTGTTGAGCTGGGCATATTTCCGCATGCTGCGCTTTTCGCATCGCTATGCCGTTGTAACCGGCAAGGGTTATCGACCGCGGCGGGTCGAGTTGGGAGCGAAGGGATGGTTCTGCGCATGGTTTTTTCTCGGTTGTTATTTTTTGGTCGCTAAGTTTCTGCCGTTTGTGCTGCTCGTTTGGGCATCGCTGCTCAAGTTTTTCCAGCCGCCGTCCTGGGCAGCGCTCGAGCATGTGTCGCTCTATAATTTTTACGGTCTACCGTGGAATCTCATGCTTCAGGGAGCGCGCAACACACTCATTCTCATGCTCTCGGTCCCGACACTGGCGTTGATTCTCTGTCTAGCGATTTCCTGGACCGTGCTGCGCTCCGGACTGAGATGGCGGCTTACCTTCGATGCGGTGGCGTTTTTGCCGCATGCGGTGCCACAGTTAATTCTCGCCATAGCCGCGGTTTTTGCCGCGTTGTTCCTGCTTCACAACGTCTTTTCGCTCTACGGCAGCCTGGCGATCGTCATCATTGTCTACACCATTAGCCGGATCAGCTTCGCGACCCGCATCATCAATAACTCCTTGGCTCAGATTCATCCTGAGTTGGATGAAGCTGCATTTGTCGGCGGCCTGCCGTTATTGCAGGTGATGCGCAAGATCCTGCTGCCGCTGCTTAAGCCGGCCCTGGTTTACGCCTGGCTGTGGATGGCATTGCTTTGTTACCGCGAGTTAACCATGGCTTCGGTTTTGGTTACGAGCCAAGAAAACGTCACCTTGCCGATGATTGTTTGGGGGCTGTGGTTGGGGGGAAGCCTCAATCAGGCCGCCGCCGCGAATTTAGTCGTGCTCGCATTCATGCTGCCCGCGGTCACCCTTTACTTAATTTTCGGTCGCCGCAGTCGCTTCACGGAGGCTTTGTGATTTCGCTCGCGGGCCTCCGCAAGGATTTTCAAACCGGGGATCAAGCCGTAGCGGCGCTCCGAGGCATCGACCTCGAAGTCGGCAAAGGTGAATTCTTCGTTCTCCTGGGGCCCAGTGGCTCCGGCAAAACGACGCTGCTGCGGAGCGTTGCCGGCTTGGAAAAACCGGATGCCGGAGAGATCATTCTCAACGGCAAGACGGTGTATTCGAGCAGTCGGCGCATTTCGGCGCCTCCCGAAGAGCGGGAGATCGGCATGGTATTTCAATCCTACGCGATCTGGCCGCACTTGACGGTGGCTGAGAACATCGGCCTGGTTTTGACTCACGGGCGCGCTCGCTTGCCTAAGAATCAAGCGGCGGAACGTATCCGCCGGTGCCTTGCTTTGGTGCAATTGGAAAACTTTGACAATCGACCGGCACGGTTGCTCAGCGGCGGGCAGCAGCAGCGGGTCGCGCTCGCCCGCGCGCTGGCGGTGAATCCCGCGCTCCTTTTGATGGATGAGCCTCTGAGTAATTTGGACGCGAGACTCAGAGAAGAAGTGCGCACCAATATCAAAAAGCTGACGGGCCAGCTCGGCATTACCGTGCTATATGTCACCCACGACCAGGTCGAAGCGATGGTGCTTGCGGATCGCATTGCGGTCATGTCGCACGGACGAATTTTGCAAATCGGCAACGCTTTCGAGCTCTATCGTTCGCCGGCAACTGCGCTGGTCGCGGAGTTCTTCGGTTCGATCAATTGGATACGCGGCAAAATGCTTGACGGCCAGCGCGTGGAGAGTGAAATCGGACCGCTTGTAACCGAGACTTCGCGGCGCTATGACGGAGCTGTGGTCGTGGGAATTCGGCCTGAGGACGTGAAGTTGGATGACGCTTTTAATGGCGTAGAAAATCGGCTAGATGGAAATGTTGTGAGCTCGAATTTCTTGGGCGATCAAGTGATCGCAGAGGTGAAGATCAAGGACAAAATCTTGGTCGCGAAAGTTTCGCCCGAAAAAGAGCGGCTGGCGGGGAATGTGGCAGTGCAATTGCCGAGGAACAGGATTGTGGTCTTTCCGGAAAAAGCGACCGGAGAGCCGGTGGCATAACGAAACAGAAACGAAATTCAAGAAAGAAAGGAGACAGGGCAATGGGTGTTGAAACGAAAGCCAAAGGGGATGTCCGGCATTTGGATCATTTCGTCGTGGCAGTAATGGACGCCGATCGCGCCGAAAAATTCTATACAGACGTGCTCGGGGCGAGAACGCTGAAGAGAGAAGATACGCCCAACATGAATCGTGTCTTTATGAAGCTTGGTGAAAATCACGTGGGTCTTTTTTCTCAGGGAAAAGCGACTCTGCCAAAACGGGAGAGCGTCAATTCCTATCCGCGCCACTCCTTCCATTCGCCGTGAAAGTCCGTTCGTCAAGGATATCAATGGAACAAACAGCTTGGGTTGTTGCTGGAGCGACGGCTTGGTGTTTCAGGACAGCGAAGGAAATTTCATAGAGATTACCAAGGCGAAAGGCATCGAAAAGAGCAAGGTTCACCATCTTCACTTCGACACGACCGATTTAAATGCCAGTGTCGATTTCTACAAGCGGTTCATGAATTGCGCCGTGCGGGAGCAGAAGGACGGCATGGCCGTCGTCACCGTGCCTTCAGGTCAATGCGTGATTTTGAATCAGGTGGACGAACTGAGCGAAGTGACCAAAAACACCTATCGCGGCCGCCACTTTGCCTTTGCCGTAACCGATGATAATTTCCACGCCATCGTTGATAAGCTTCATGCCGCCGGTATCGAAGAACGCGACGAGCACGGCGAGCGCGAAGGACGCCGGCCTGGGCAGTTGGGCACCTACTTCAAAGAGCCGAGCGGATTTCGGCTGCAAATCACCAACGAAGACTCGGCGGAGTTCGCGCGGCACGCGAAGGATTAACTCCTAACTCTGCGCGAGAATGATATCGCCGCGCACGTCTGATTCACCCCCACTCTAACTCTCCCCCGCCAAGGGGGAGAGGACAAAACGGCGGAATATCGTCAAAGGTGGAGGAAACAATGTCGCACAGCACGCGAGCCGGCGTTAAGACTCACTACGAAGACTCACTACGGAGTGATTCATGATCTTACGCTCGCCCACAGAGAATGAAAATGGGGCAGAAGTGCGGTAATAAGGGTGCGGTGCCCCAGCGAAGAGATCGGTAAGTGAGTGGCGCGAGAGAGCCCGACACGAAGTGTGATCCGGGACATCCTTCGGCGCCTCAGATTGTCGCCTCGTTGTCTGCCGACGAGAGCACGCGAAGGAGAATCGAATATGCCGGATGTCCCCTGGGCGCACCGAAGAAAGGGGGAACGTGTATGAGCAAGAAGAAGAGTAGCCTTGCGGGGCTGCAGGCGCTGTATGCGCGGGCGTGCGGATTGGACGTGCACAAGAAGTTGGTGGTGGCGTGCGTGCGCATCCTCGATTCGAAGGATGGCACGGTGCAGAGCACGCTGCGCAAGTTCGGCACGATGACGGCGGATCTTTTGGAGCTGCGCCAGTGGTTGGCTGAGCTGAAAGTGACGCATGTGGCGATGGAGTCGACGGGAGTATACTGGCAGCCGGTGTTCAACCTCCTCGAAGGCCATTTCAAGGTGTGGGTGGTCAACGCCCAGCACATCAAGAAGGTGCCGGGGAGAAAGACCGACATGAAGGACGCGGAGTGGATAGCGCAGCTGTTGCAGTGTGGGCTGCTCAGGCCGAGTTTTGTCCCTGAGCGCCAGCAGCGCGAGCTTCGGGATCTGACACGCCAGCAAACCAAGCTGGTGCAGCAGCGAAACGCGGTCGACAACCGCATCCAGAAGGTGTTGGAGACCGCCAACATCAAGCTGGGCTCGGTGGCCAGTGATGTGCTGGGGGTGTCGGGACGCAAGATGATTGAGGGGCTGATTGCCGGGGAGAAGGATGTCACGGCGTTGGCGGATCTGGCCCAGCGCCAGCTTCGCGGCAAGATTCCCGAGTTGCAGCGCGCTTTGGAAGGAGAGCTTAACGATCATCACCGCTTTTTGTTGCGCCAGTTGCTCGGACAATACGACTTTCTCGAAAAGGAGATCGCGAGCGTAAGCGAGCGGCTGGGGGCGGTAGCGCCCCCCTCGTTTCGTGCCGCGGTAGAGCAGCTCGATGCCATCGCAGGAGTCGGCGAGCGTGGGGCTAGGGCGCTGTTGGCGGAAACCGGGACCGACATGAGTCGATTCCCGACCCACAAGCACTTTGCCTCTTGGGCGGGCCGCTGTCCCGGTAACCATGAAAGCGCCGGCAAACGGCGCAGCGGCAAAACCCCCGCTGCCAATCGCCACCTCGACGCGGTTCTGACCGAGATGGCGCACGCGGCGGTGCGCACCAAGAACAGCTATTTCAAAGCACAGTACCATCGTTTGGCGGGACGGCGTGGGAAAAAACGCGCCATTGGCGCGGTCAAACACAGCCTGTTGGTGACCGTCTATTTCATGCTTCGCGATAACAGGCCCTACAAGGATCTTGGTGTTGACTACTTTGATAAACTCAATCCTCAACAACGAATTCGTTACCATGTCCGCAGACTTCAAGACCTCGGACAACAAGTGGAGCTATCACCTATAGCTGATGCAGCGTGAACCCCACCCCCAACCAAATTTTCGAAGGAGGCACAGAGTACGGTAGGGGCACGGCATGCCGTGCCCTTACATCTCTCCCCTCCGCGTCCTCCGCGGTCGTGAGAAAAAATCCAAAAATAATCAAAATTGCAAATTCTGCCTAAACGAAATCAAGTACTTGCAACTGCTGATTTTTGCGAAAAGGGATTTTTTCTCACGTCCCGCGCCTCCGTGGTGAGTCTTCCGCGTGAAGTCAGCTGCACGTCACTTTTTTATTAACAAAGATTCTAGCCAGGGGCGAAACTCATTGATTTTGTCCTTGTGTTCTTCCAAGCCAGTGAAAAGATATTCGCGCTTGGGGTCGAGGATGTAATAGGGATTTACGACACCTTCCTTGGCTATGTCGACGCGGAAGGAGTTTTCGCGGGTGAGTTTTTGAAACTGTGTCTGGCCTTCGCGGCTGAGTATCCAATTGAGAAAGACTTTGGCCGCGTTCGTATGCGGCGACGAAGCGAGAAGGGCCGCCGGGTCAGTGCCTGCGCCGACGGCGGCGATGCCTT
>WNFU01009518.1_pt1 | contig 10946 bp, 6 predicted proteins | sample 5400121 | NCBI WGS metagenome assembly WNFU01 (sample SAMN13153360, study PRJNA577476) | soil metagenome | isolation source: 100 cm soil or saprolite under grassland replicate 1 | place: USA:California | collected 2016-06-15
AGCATCCCCGCCCCCGGACAAAGCTCCTTCTCCGAGAGCTTGTTGAACGGGGTCTCCACGGTATTGAGGTGGGCGTGGAGGTCTTCGGGGTTGGGATCGAGGTAGAGCAGCCCGGTGACGACCTCCCCTTTCGCCGCGTGATGCGCGACGTACTCGAGCGCCTTCACGCGGTCGGTCGGGTCGTACTCGGGATGGGTCTTGCGAAGTTTGATCACCGAGCCGTCGGGCCCCGGCACGCTGATGACGTCGCCCTCGTCGTACTCGACGTTGATCGCGTCGCGCGAAGGCCAGAAGTCCAGCCGGTTCACCGCCTCGTTGTGCTCGCGCACGTAATCGTACGACTTGGTGCTCCCCGGGTGGTTGTTGAACGCGACGCAGGGAGAAATGACGTCGATGAAAGCCGCGCCCTGGTGCGCGATCGCCGCTTTCACCAGAGGAATGAGCTGCTGCTTGTCGCCGGAGAAGCTGCGCGCGACGAAGGTCGCGCCCATGATGAGCGCGAGCGACACGGTGTCCACCGGCGCGTCCGCGTTCACCTGCCCGCGCTTCGCCTTCGAGCCCTTGTCCGCGGTCGCCGAGAACTGGCCCTTGGTCAGCCCGTACACGCCGTTGTTCTCGAGGATGTAAGTCATATTGACCCCGCGGCGCATGACGTGCGCGAACTGCCCGAGGCCGATGGAGGCCGAGTCGCCGTCGCCCGAGACGCCGAGATAGATCAGCTCGCGGTTGGCGAGGTTCGCGCCGGTGAGCGCCGAGGGCATGCGGCCGTGCACCGTGTTGAAGCCGTGCGAGTTGCCGAGGAAATAGTCGGGCGTCTTCGACGAGCAGCCGATGCCGGAGAGCTTGGCGACCTTGTGCGGCTGGATGTCGAGCTCCCAGAAGGCCTGGATAAGCGCCGCCGAGATCGAGTCGTGGCCGCAGCCGGCGCACAGCGTGGACACTTTCCCTTCGTAGTCGCGGCGGGTGTAGCCGACCTTGTTCTTGGGGAGGGTCGGGTGGTGGAGCTTGGGTTTGGCGAGATAAGTCATCCTTACCCCCTCACCCTGGCCCTCTCCCCCAAGGGGGAGAGGGAATAAATGCCAGCGTCTAAACGATGGATCATGCCGCTTTGTCCTTGTCCTTCTTGACGAGCGGGCGCACGTTGAGCGCCGCGACGATCTCGGCGATCTCGGCGGTGATGTAGCGCGCGGTGATCGGCGTGCCGTCGTAGTGCAGCACCGAAATGAGGCTCGCCGGGTTGATGCCGGCGTCGTTGACGAGCAGCGTCTTCAGCTGCGCGTCGCGGTTCTGCTCGATCACGAAGACCTTGGAGTGCGAGGCGACGAAGTCGAAGATCTCGTCCTGGAACGGGAACGATCTCACGCGCACCGCGTTCACGTAGATGCCCTGGCGCGAGAGCGCGTCGAGCGCCTCCGCCATGGCGGGGCTGGTCGAGCCGTAGTAGATCGCGCCGAAGCGCGCCGGCTCCTTCGAAGGCACGAGGACCGGCTTCGGGACCAGCGTCTTGGCGGTCTCGAACTTCTTCAGGAGGCGCTGCATGTTGGCCTTGTAGTCCGCGCCCTGCTCCGAGTAGACCGCGTACGCGTTCTTGCTCGTGCCGCGGGTGAAGTAGCCGCCCTTCGAAGGGTGCGTGCCGGGATAGGTGCGGAACGGGATGCCGTCGCCGTCCACGTCCAGATACCTGCCGAATTCCCTGCCCGAGTCGAGCATCTCGGCGGTCATCACCTTGCCGCGGTCGTAGCGGCGGGCGTCGTCCCACTCGAGCGGCGAGGCGAGGCGCTGGTTCATCCCGATATCCAGATCGGTCATGAGGAACACCGGCGTCTGCAGCCGGTCGGCCAGGTCGAGCGCGAGCGCGGCGAACTCGAAGCACTCGTGCGGGTCCTCGGGGAAGAGCAGCACGTGCTTGGTGTCGCCGTGCGAGGCGTAGGCGCACTTCAAGACGTCGGACTGCTGCGTGCGCGTCGGCATCCCGGTCGAAGGGCCGCCGCGCTGCACGTCGATGATGGTCACCGGGATCTCGGCGAAGTAGGCCAGGCCGATAAACTCCTGCATGAGCGAGATGCCGGGACCCGAGGTCGCGGTGAATGCACGCGCGCCGTTCCACCCTGCCCCGACGGCGATGCCGATGGAAGCCAGCTCGTCCTCGCCCTGCACGATGGCGAACTTGTTCTTCCCGGTGTCCTTGTCCACGCGCAGCCTCGAGCAATACTTCTGGAACGCCTCGGCGAGGGAGGAGGAAGGCGTGATCGGGTACCAGGCGCACACGGTCGCCCCGCCGTAGACGCAGCCCAGCGCCGCCGCCGCGTTGCCCTCGATGAAGACCTTCTCGCCGACCTTGTTGGCCTCGCCTTTCAGCCTGCGCACGCGGATGCCCAGGGGGCACTTCAGGTGCTCGAGCGCGTGGGTGCGCCCCAGCTGCAGGGCGTGGAGGTTGGGCTTCAAGAGCGCTTCCTTGCCCTTGTACTGCTCGCCGATCAGCTCGGCGATCTCGCCTGGATCGACGTCGAGCAGCGCCGAAAGCGCGCCGACGTAGATGATGTTCTTGAAGAGCTGCCGCTGGCGCGCGTCGCTGTAGGCCTGGTTGCAGATCTCGGTGAGCGGCATGCCGATGACGTTGATGTCGTCGCGGAACTTCGACTTCGGCAGGGCCTTGGTGTCGTCGTAGAAGAGATAGCCGCCCGGGTCGATCTCCTTCACGTCGGCGTCCCAGGTCTGCGGGTTCATCGCGACCATCAGGTCGACGCCGCCGCGGCGGCCGAGCCACCCGGACTCGGACACGCGCACTTCGTACCAGGTGGGCAGGCCCTGGATGTTCGACGGGAAGATGTTGCGCGGGGAAACCGGCACGCCCATGCGCAGGATAGCCTTGGCGAAGAGCTCGTTCGCCGAGGCCGAGCCCGAGCCGTTCACGTTGGCGAACTTGACGACGAAGGCGTTGACCGATTCGATGCGTTTCATGGCGCCGTCATCCCTGCTCTACTTATCGTCGCTCCCGCGAAAACGAGCGAAGGCGAGTTTCGAGGAACGGCCAAGCGGGAGCCCAGTGTCGTTCAAAGTCGCTGGATTCCCGCTTCCGCGGGAATGACACATTAAGCAGGTTCGCTTTCATGCCGCCTTCTTCTGCGGGGCGCGGCAGCCGTGGCCGGCGTGGGTCAGGTCGAGCAGGAACTTCTGCATGTCCCAGGCGCCGGTCGGGCAGCGCTCGGCGCACAGGCCGCAGTGCAGGCAAACGTCCTCGTCCTTCACCATCACCTTGCCGGTCTTGAGCTCGCCCGAGACGTAGAGATCCTGCGTGGGGTTCTTCGCGGGCGCCATAAGGCGCGTGCGCAGGTCCGGCTCCTCGCCGTTCTGCGTGAAGCTGATGCAGTCCATCGGGCAGATGTCCACGCAGGCGTCGCACTCGATGCACAGCTTGTCGGCGAACACCGTCTGCACGTCGCAGTTCAGGCACCGCTGCGCTTCCTTGAAGCCGGTCGCCGGGTCGAAGCCGAGCTCGACCTCGACCTTGATGTTCTTCAGCGTGATCTTCTTGTCCTTCCAGGGAACGATGTAGCGCTCGTCGGGCGAGATCGCGTTGTCGTAGCTCCACTCGTGGATGCCCATCTTCTGGCTCGAGAGGTTCACGATCGGCGAGGGACGCTCCTTGAGGTCTTCGCCGTGAAGGAGCTTGTCGATCGAGATCGCGGCGTCATGCCCATGGGCTACGGCCCAGATAATGTTCTTCGGGCCGAAGGCCGAGTCGCCGCCGAAGAAGACCTTCGGCTGCGTCGACTGCATGGTGACCTTGTCCACGAGCGGCATGCCGTGCTTGTCGAACTCGATGCCGGCGTCGCGCTCGATCCAGGGGAAGGCGTTCTCCTGCCCCACCGCGACGAGCACGTCGTCGCACTCGAAGCGCTGATCGGGCTCGCCGGTGGGCACGAGGCTGCGCCTGCCCTTGTCGTCGAATGCGGCCTTGACCTTCTCGAAAGTCATGCCGGCGAGCTTGCCGTTCTTGTGCTCGAAAGTTTTCGGCACGAGGTAATTGAGGATGGGAATGCCTTCGTGCTGCGCGTCCTCCTTTTCCCAGGGCGAAGCTTTCATCTCGTCGAAGCCGGAGCGCACGATGACTTTCACGTCCTCGCCGCCCAGGCGCCTGGAGGAGCGGCAGCAGTCCATCGCGGTGTTGCCGCCCCCGAGGACGATCACGCGCTTGCCGATTCTGTCGGTGTGGCCGAAGGAGACCGAGGACAGCCAGTCGATGCCGATGTGGATGTTCTTCGCCGCTTCCTTGCGTCCGGGGATGTCGAGGTCGCGGCCGCGCGGGGCGCCCGAGCCGACGAAGATCGCGTCGTAATTCTCGGCGAGCAGCTTTTTCATGCTGCCGATCTTCGCTCCGCCCTTGAACTCGACGCCGAGGTCGAGGATGTAGCCGACTTCCTCGTCGATCACTTCCATCGGCAGGCGGAAGCGCGGGATCTGCGACCAGATCATCCCGCCGGCCCGCGGATCCTGGTCGAAAATCGTGACGTGATAGCCGAGCGGGGCGAGATCGCGCGCGACGGTGAGCGATGCGGGCCCGGCGCCGACACAGGCGATGCGCCTGCCGTTTTTCTTCGCGGCGGGCTTGGGCATCCTCGCCTTGACGTCCCCCTTGTTGTCGGCGGCGACGCGCTTCAGGCGGCAGATCGCGACGGGTTCCGGTTTTTCGCCGTTATTTTCCTCGACGCGGCCGCGCCGGCAGGCGGGCTCGCAGGGCCGGTCGCAGGTGCGGCCGAGAATTCCGGGAAACACATTGGAGTGCCAGTTGACCATGTAGGCGTCGTCGTAACGCCCTGCCGCGATCAACCGGATGTATTCGGGGACTGGAGTATGGGCCGGACAGGCCCACTGGCAATCTACGACTTTGTGAAAGTAGTCGGGTGCAGCGATATCAGTCGGCTTCAAAACAATTTCCCTCCACGCGGGAGCCGCCGTTTCTCATTTCGCGTCGCCCGGTTGGTTCGTAATACTACCGTCTCGCCACTCGCCTGAAAAGCATGAAATTTCAATTACTAGGGCTCCGTAAGCTCGAAGTCGGCGAAAAGGGCCTTCCCTGGCCCGATCGGCATCCAGCTCTCGCCGCACCTGCAGTGCCTCGAAGCTCCCTTGAAAAGAAGTGAATTCCCCGCCCGGAAGGCCGGGCCGCCGAGCAGCGCATTCTTCCTCGAAATGACCTCAATATAAACAGGTAATAAGTTGATATATAAATGAATTATTGTGCTAGATTGCCGACCGACGCAGTGAGCGCTGGACTGCTGGAGGGTTAACGAAATTGCCGGTACTGCGGATACAGAGCTAGCGGTCGCGGGGGTCCTGCAACTCCCGGGCTTCCCGCCGGCGCTCGCGCTTTGCGCGGGACGGGGCGACGAAGAGCCAATAGGTAAGGGCGACCGAGGCGAACAGCGCCAAGAGGCCTTCGAACAGTTGCCAACCGGTACCCATGAATGCCAGACCGCTCCCAGCGACGTCTATTCGGAGTCGGCGCCTGATGCGCCCCAACGGTTTTTTTTATTTACGCTTCTCAACCAGCCGGACGGCGCCCGGCGGCGTTCCACTGTGAAGCAACAGCGTCAAAGCGGAGAGGCGGAATCTTAGGCGCAATCGACGAGCTTGGCAAGCCGGCCAGAGAGGGTCGCGCGATGGGAGACATCCGACCGCAGACACGCCTCAGTCGGCCTTGATGCCGGCTTCCTTGACCACTTTCGCCCAGCGCGCCTTTTCAGTGACGATGAACGTGCCGAGCGCTTCCGGCGTTCCGGCGCGCACCTCGGTGCCCTGTTTCGCGAGGAACTCTTTCATGTCGTTGGTATTGAGGATCCGGGTCAGCTCGGCGTTGAGTTTCGTTATGACCGCGCGGGAAGTGCCGGCCGCCGCGAGCAGGCCCTGATAGGAGCCGGTTTCGAAGCCCGGAAGAGTCTCGGCCACGGTGGGCAGCTCGGGCGCGGAAGGCACGCGCTGCGCGCCGGATACGGCGAGCCCCTTCAAGCGGCCGGCCTTCACCGACGGATAGGTGGCGAGCATGCCGTTGAACAGCACGTTGGCGTTGCCCGCGATCACGTCCGTGACCGCCGCCGAGCCGCCCTTATAGGGGATGTAGGCCCACTGCACGCCGGTGCGCGCCGCGAATTCGACGCCCGCGAGGTGCGGCGCGCCGCCGGTGCCCGAATTGGCGAAGTTGAGCTTGCCCGGATTGGCCCTGGCGTAGGCGATCAGCTCCTTCACGCTGCTCACCGGCACCGAAGGATGCACCGCCAGCACGTGCGGCGAGTACGACACCATCACGATCGGCGCGAAATCCTTCGCCGGATCGAAAGGCATGTCGGTGTACACGCTCGGGTTGATCGACAGCGCGCCGACGTCCGAGAGCAGCATGGTGTAGCCGTCCGGCGCCGACTTGGCGACGTAGTCCGCGCCGACGTTGCCGTTGGCGCCGGTGCGGTTTTCCACGATGACCGGCTGGCCCCAGGCCGTGGTGATGTGCGGTCCGATTGCGCGCGCCAGGATGTCCGAGGTGCCGCCCGGGGCAAAGGGGACGACGATGCGGATCGGCTTGTTCGGGTACTGCTGGGCGAGCGCCGGCAAAGCGGCGGGCAAGCTCGCGGCGAGAGCTGCGGTGAGGGCTGCGGCAACGCGTTTCATGGATGTCCCCCGGGTTCGACTCAGAGCGCCGTGCGTCTCCAAATCATCGAGTGTTGGTAGGGCGTGTAGGGATCGAACCTACGACCAACGGATTAAGAGTCCGCTGCTCTACCAGCTGAGCTAACGCCCCCTTTTTTCTTGGGAAATTCGCGCCGGAAAACCGCGGCGAACGCTTGAATTTTAGCACACGCAGGCGCGCGCGAAGTCCGGCGTCAGGTCACCGCGATCGGCGCCAGCGCCTCGATGTCGGTCACCACGTCGACGATCACCGGGCGATCGGCTTTCAGCGCGCGCTGGATCGCCGGCGCGAGCTCGCCCGGCTTCTCGACGCGGATGCCGAGCGCGCCGATGTCCTCCGCGATACGCGCGAAGTCGACCATCCTGTAGGTCCACAGCTCGCGCGCCTGCTCGGTCTGCTGGCCGCCGTAGACGCGATCGAAGCCGCGCTTGGACTGGTTGCCGCTCGCGTTGTTGTTCACCACGGTCACCGAATTGATCTTCCAGCGGACCGCCGTCTCGATTTCGCCGATGTGGTACCAGAGGCCGGCGTCGCCGGTGAAGACGACGACCGGCCGCCCGGGGCAGGCGCATTTCGCGCCCAGACCCGCCGCGAACGCCCAGCCGAGGTGCCCGGCAGAGCGCATGTAGCTTTGCGTGGGCGCGCGCAGATCGTACATCCCGCCCATCCACATGCCCGCGTGGCCGGTGTCGACCAGCACGATGCCGTCGTCGGGCACATGCCGCGTGAGCTCCGCGCACATGCGCTCGGGCCGGATCGGAACCGCGTTCGATTCGAGCATCGGGCGGTATTTCGCGTACCACTCTTTGCAGATCGAGCGCGTCTGCTCGAGCCAGGGTTTTCTCCTCGCCCCGGCCTTCGCGTCCGCGTGCTCGAGCATGCGCGCGAGCACCGCCTTCGCGTCTCCCAGCACCGATGCCTTGAGCGGATAGTTCCGCCCGAGGGACTCCGGCTCGATATCGATCTGGATCGCGGCGACGCCGATCTTCGGGACGGTCCAGAAATTCGTCGTCATCCCGCCCGTCTCGGTGCCGATGAAGCAGACGAGGTCCGCCTGCCCTATCACCTTGTTCGCGCTCTCCCGCGAATACGTTCCCGACACGCCGACCGAGAGCGGGTGCGCGCCGGGAATGGAATCCTTTCCGTTGAGCGAGGTGGCGACGGGAATCGCGAGCTTCTCCGCCAGCGCGACGAGCTCGCTCTTCGCGCCCGAGGCGCGCACGCCGCCGCCCGCGACGATGACCGGCCGCTCGGCTTCCTGCAATACCTTGAGCGCGGCAAGCACGCTCGTCATGTCCGGCTCGGGACGGAACGGCGGCACGCGGGCGAACCGCTCTTCGACGAGCGGCTCCATCTCCGCTTCCTCGGCGTCGATCTGCCCCTCGTTTCCGCGAAACTGCAGGTGCACCGGTCCCGGCGCGCCCGATACGGCGACCCGGAACGCCTGGCGCACCATGTCGGGGAAGCGCTCGACCGCGTCCACGGTCGCGTTGAACTTGGTCACCGGCGCGAAGGCCGGGACGTCGTCGACTTCCTGATAGACCTTGCGGAATTTCGTTTTCGGGTCGCGGCCGCCCGTGAACGCGATCACCGGCGAATGCGCGAGGTGCGCATCGCGCAGGCCCGCGGCGAGATTGAGCGCGCCGATCACCTGCGCCATGCAGATTCCGGGGCGGCCCGAGGCGCGGGCGTAGCCGTCGGCCATGTAGGCGGCGGATTTTTCTCCGTGGGTGTGGATGCGCTTGATCTTGGTCCTGCGCTCCATCTCCGCGAAAGTCCTGCGCAGCACCGCGGGAACCATGAACACATGCGATACGCCGTAGCCTTGCAGCATGTCGGCAAGGCACTGCGCGCCGGTTATTTTTGCCACCGCTGCGCCCTTATTTGATGGCAAGCGGGTTGGTGGGAGACCCGACCGCGCCGGTAATCGGGATCGCCGGCGCGACGAACAGGAATTCGTAAACTTTGTCGGCGGCGCAGTCCTCGGCGAGCTCCTTCACGTAGAAGATCTCGCCCATGGTCATTCCCATCATCGGGATCGTGATCCAGTGCCAGGGCTGGTTGATGCCGGGCTCGGTCTCGTTGGGCCGCACCTCGCAGCCCCAGGTGTCGCTTGCGAGGGCCGCAAGCTCGGTGCGCTTGATCCATTCCAGCGTCTCGAAGGCGAACCCCGGCGCGTCCCCTCCCGGATAGCCGTCCCAGCTGCCCGCTTTCAACTTCGCTTCCATCTGCCCGGTGCGCACGACGACGAAATCGCCGCGCTTCATCTTCACGTCCTGCGATTCGGCCGCGCGGTCGAGGTCGGCGCAGGTGATGGCGTAGCCGTCCTCGAGGATCTCCCTGCCGAGCGCGCGCGGCACGTCGAGAAACACGCCGCGGCCGACCATCCGGTTCTTGGTCTTCTCGATGCCGCACTTCTGGGCGCCGTTGGAGGTGACTTCGCGGCAATCGTATCCGTTCCACATGGAGTTTTCGTAGAACACGTGGCCGAGCCCGTCCCATTGCGTGCCGCACTGGAGCGGCATGACCACCATGTCGTCGGCCGCGCGGATGCCGCGGTGATCGAGCACGCCCGAATACGCGTCGGTGCCCGTGCGCAGCATCGTGTGCACGGGGTTGATGCGCCCCATCGCCGGGTATTTGCTCTTCGCGCCCTGCGGCCCGGCGTTGTCGAAGTTGAGCGCGAGCGAGATCACCTTGCCCTTCTTCACCAGCCGCGCCGCAGCGACGATGTCCTCGGGCTGCGTGTGGTTGAGGGTCCCGATTTCGTCCTTGGGGCCCCACTTGCCCCAGTTCTTGTATTTCTCCGCAGCATCGCGCAGATCTTGTCGGGTGAGCTTGCGGCCTGGCATAGAGCTTCCTTTTGTGTCGTCGAGGAGACGGGGAAAAAACGGCGAGGCGCTACTTTATCGCACCGGCGGTTCCCGGTCGAGGGAGCGATCCGCTTGGCGGCGCGCTGCGATGATAAGATCGCCGGACCATCGGAGGAGGCCATCATGGGAATCGTCGTTCGCGTTGTTGCGCTTTGCATTGCATCGGTGCCCGCGGGTGTATGTCAGGCCCAGGATTGGCCGAGCAAGCCGATCCGTCTTGTCGTCCCGTTTGCACCGGCGGGCCCGGCCGACATCACCGCGCGGCTGCTCGCGCAGAAGCTGAACGAGTATCTGGGGCAGCAGGTCCTCGTCGACAACCGAGCCGGAGCCGGCGGGAACATCGGCGCCGCCGCGGTTGCGAAATCGACACCGGACGGTTACACGGCGCTGCTGACGACGTCGGCTTTCGCTGTGAACGTGAGCCTGTTTCCCAACGCGGGATACGACGCGGAGCGCGATTTCATTCCGACCGCGGTGGTGGCCTCCCAGCCCAACATGATCTTTGTGAACGCGAACCTTCCGGCAAGAACCCTCGCGGAGCTCTTCAGCCTCGCCAAGACCTCGAAACTCGCCTACGCCTCCCCGGGCAGCGGCACGACGCCGCATCTCACCGGGGAAAACCTGTTCAACGTCGTCGCCAAGCTCAACATGACGCCGATCCACTTTCGCGGCGCCGGCCCCGCGGTGGTGGCTGTCGTCGCCGGAGAGCCGCCGGTCGGTTCGATGGCGATTTCCGGCCCCTTGGCGCAGGTGAAGGCCGGAAAGCTGCGCGTGCTCGCCGTGTCGAGCGCAAAGCGCATCGCCGCGCTGCCTGACGTGCCTACGTTCGCGGAAGCCGGCTTCCCCGGAATCGAGGACTACACGTGGATCGGCGTCTTTTTGCCTGCGGGAACGCCCTCGCCCATCGTGCACAAGCTGAACGACGCGATCAACCGCGCGATCCAGAATCGCGACTTCCGCGAGCGGCTCGAAGCGAATGCCTTCGATCCGGTCGGCGGGACGCAGCCCCAATTCGCCGAGTACGTGAAGGCGGAAATCGCGAAATGGGGAAAGGTGGTGCGCGAGACGGGCGCGAAACCGGATTAAACGCGGGAAACGCGTGGCGTCCCCAAGGGGATTCGAACCCCTGTTACCGCCGTGAAAGGGCGATGTCCTGGGCCTCTAGACGATGGGGACCCGGAGGACTCTTACGACGGCCGGAGGCCGGTCTGGTGGAGGTAAGCGGGATCGAACCGCTGACCTCTTGCATGCCATGCAAGCGCTCTCCCAGCTGAGCTATACCCCCACGCAAGGGCGCGGATTATATCACGCGGCGAGGTGCTCCTGAAGCCGCTCGAGCACGCGTTTTTTTCCCGCCAATGCGAGCACCGGCCCGAGGTTGGGCGTCTGCG
>WNFU01013472.1_pt1 | contig 10943 bp, 9 predicted proteins | sample 5400121 | NCBI WGS metagenome assembly WNFU01 (sample SAMN13153360, study PRJNA577476) | soil metagenome | isolation source: 100 cm soil or saprolite under grassland replicate 1 | place: USA:California | collected 2016-06-15
GGCCCTTGGAATCACGGACAAGTTTCTGTAGCTAGAGTCCTGCGCCGCATCTCAAATCAAGAAACGAGTTACAAGACTCCGGGGTAAACGCCGTTATCTAAGCAAATTACATTGGGCGCTAAGGTAGCGCTTGTTCAGAAAATCAGTCAGCTGATTTGTCGAACGCGAATCGTGGTTTAGGAGAATGCATAAAGACTCGAAGGCCAGTCGGTGTCCGACCAGGCGAGGACCCGCTGAGTGCCCCATCCATTGAAGCCAAGAACCTGAGTAAACAGTATGGTTCTTTTACGGCGCTATCCAACCTCAACCTCAAGATCGAAGGCTCAAAGTGCGTTGGCTTTCTAGGTCCCAACGGTGCCGGAAAGACCACCACTCTCAAGATTTTCACAGATATGATCAGAGCTTCTGAAGGAAGGGCCCTAATCAACGGGATAGATGTTCACCTTAACAAGAAAAAGGCCCTCGGTTCGGTTGGAGCCTTGATCGAGAGCCCAGAGATCTATCCAGCCCTCACACCCAGAAAAGCATTGTCAATGGTCGCGGAGATCAGGGGACTTCCCCGTTCAGAGGCGAGGAAGAAGATTGAGGAAACCGTTGCTGAGGTCAAGATGAATGAGTGGTTGGACAAGAAGGTTGGAAAATTTTCGAAAGGGATGAAGCAGAGGATCAACATCGCTGCAGCACTTCTCTCCGACCCGGAGGTCATCTTGCTTGACGAGCCCACTACAGGTCTTGACCCGAGAGGGCAGGCTGAGGTGCGTGACATTGTCAAGGACCTGAAGAAAAAGAACAGGCTCGTCTTCATGAGCTCACATCTCTTGAATGAGGTTCAAGAAATATGCGATGAAGTCGCAATGATCGACCATGGCAAGCTGGTTGTCTATGACAGTCTATCCAACGTTACGAAGAGGTTTTCAACCGATGGCGCGAGTGTGGTAGAAATAGAACTATCGAGGGACATCGACGAACAAAGTCTCAAGATGAACATAGCCTCCATGGCCAACGTAAGCTCAGTTGAGAGACTCGATTCGAGAAAGATTCGCGTGCACTTCTCGGGTGGCATTCAGAACCAAGAAAGGCTGCTCTCAGACCTTGTTGCGATGAAGATTGGCATGATAAGCTTCCGTCCTTCCGCCTCCGCCCTTGAGGAGACGTATCTGAGCCTCATCAAGGATACTTTGTGACACGAGCATGACGCAGTCGAATTCTTCAGCTGTTTCAGATTTGAAAAGGCATATTCTTCCAAGCAGTGTTTCTCAAGTAGCAACGATCACAAAGTATGAACTGATCAATTATTTCCGGTCCCGAAGATTCTTCGTCCTCTTGATCATAGGACTGATAATCAGTGCGCTTCTAACAACACTGGTCGGGTACTACAGACCATCAAGCTTCCTGTCCTCGACTCTGAACTTCTACTCGAGCTGGTGGGCAGGCTCGATTACTTTCGTAATAATCCTATCAGGCATTTTCTATGGGGGCGACGCCATATCGGGAGAGTTCCAGAACAAAACTGGCTATTTCCTAGTGGCCAATCCTCTCCGACGATCCTCAATCTACATCGGAAAATGGCTTGGCGCTCTCATAGCATCGATAATAATGCTCGGGGTCTTTGCGGCGATAACAATCAGCAACGGCATCTATTATTTCGGTCTAAACGTTCCGTACCAGTTGTGGGAATCCCTAGGTTTCGCACTTCTCTATCTGATTGCGGTTCTTGGATTCACATTCTTCTTCAGTTCTTTGTTCAAAACCACCTCAATGTCAATACTGGTAACGGCCATCCTGTTCCTCTTTGCCTTCACCTTGATCCAGGCACTGGTGGAGGGCCTCGTCAAGATGGAACCTTGGTTCTTGATAACCTATGGAGCCCAAATCATCACGAACGTGCTCATAGATCCATATCCTATAACTAACACGCAGGGTTTGGGACCCAACGCTTTCACCTCATATTATGCGACGATTCCAGAAGGAGTAGCCATACTCTTAGCTTACTTCGCAGTTACGGCTGTGCTCGGACTCCTCCTGTTCGAGAGAAAGGAGTTTACTTAGACCCGGAATAGTCTCGTCTCCCAAAAACTCGTATGGCTAGTTTGCTCTTCTCGATTCTGAGAATGTATAGTTATTCCTAAACTCCAAATCAAATATAGCGGCTGGAGGCTGACCAGAGTTTCTAGCCTCGGAGAGAGTTGCAAGTGGAGTTGCGCGAAAACGACGTCAAGGTTCTGAGAACTCTCCGGGACGCGGGGGGAACTGCCGCTGTCGAAGAAATAGCTCAGGAAACGGGCTTGGCTGACGCCGCAGTTGCCCGTGCATCACTGACACTATCAGAACAAGGCCTTGTCAAAGAACAGACAGCAAGAACAACTGAGGTATTCTGCACAGAGGAAGGACATGACTATCTCGCGAATGGATTGCCCGAGCGAAGGGTGGCTACGGTCGTTCACAATGCAGGGGGAAGGCTCTCAGTCAGTGAAGCCGTCCAACAAGCGGGTCTCCCTCTAGACTTCGTTTCAATCAAAAGACGAGGATGAAGAGATTCTAGAGAGAATCGGCCAGGTCAGCATTCCAATGGAAGAATTGCCAAGCAACATGAAACCGGCGGCCGATAGACTGCTCAAGAGAAACATTCTGGCCTCCAAGGAGCGAGTACAGCGGAAGCTACAGGTTACACCCCAAGGGTTGAACGCGATTCTGACTCAAGCTCCGGTCGATGAAGTCAGCGGTCTAACAAGCGAGATGATTCTCTCTGGAGACTGGGAGCGGGTCCACCTTCGATCGTACAATGTTTCCTCCCCCGTCCCTTCACTCAATCCAGGCAAGTATCATCCTTACTTGCGATTCCTGCGAATGGTCAAACGGAAGCTCGTCGCGCTTGGGTTCAGAGAGGCCGTCGGACCACTAGTCGAGACCGCGTTCATCAATGATGACTGTCTCTACATGCCGCAAGATCATCCAGCACGGGAGATTCACGATCTCTACTATCTCAAACACCCGTCCAAAGCGAGCCTCGAACCGTGGAAGGATATCGTTGAGAAGGTAGCGCAGACACACGAGAACGGCTGGAAGACCGGCTCGACAGGCTGGGGCTACAAATATTCGAGAGAAGAAGCCTCGAAGCTGGTCCTACGAAGCCACGGGACAGCTCTCAGCGTCAGGTCAATGCTGTCCAGGGACCTTCAGATCCCAGGCAAATATTTCGCCATCGCACGATGCTTCCGTCCCGAACTGCTCGACAGAACTCATCTGACAGAGTTCAACCAGGCAGAAGGAATAGTTCTCGACCCCAGCCTCAGCCTACGCAACCTACTCGGGATCTTAGAGATGTTCGCCCGCGAAATCGCTGGTGCGGACAAGGTCCGGTTCAAGCCAGACTACTTCCCGTTCACCGAGCCAAGTGTCGAGCTGCAAGCCTACAAGGAAGGATACGGATGGATGGAATTCGGGGGCAGCGGAATATTCAGACCCGAGGTCACGGAACCCCTCGGCATCAAAGTACCCGTGATCGCATGGGGGCTTGGAATCGACAGGCTCTACATGATGAACCAACAGATCCACGACATCAGACAACTCTTCACAACAGACCTCGAATGGATTAGGGAACAGAAGGTAGGCTAAGACGCCATCCGTCCAATTCTCCCTAACAGATCTAGACGATCTTCTGGGGCAGAAGGTTCCCCGAGACGAAGCCGGGCTCAACGAGATGCTTGCTTTTGTCAAGGGCGATGTGGAATCCCTCGACGAACAGAACGATAGCGTCAGCATCGAAGTAAAAGACAGCAACCATCCAGACATCTGGTCAGTAGAGGGAATCGCACGCGCTCTCCGAACTCATCTCGGTATCGCTAAGCCCAAGGCTCCAATACTTTCCGGAAAATCGGGTCTGAGAGTTACAGTAGACCGTAGACTGGGGCCGATCCGGCCGTTCATCGCAACCTCAATCGTGAGAAACGTCAAGCCCAGCGAAAACGCTCTGAAGAGCTGGATAAGCCTTCAAGAAAAAATGGACCTAACGTATGGTAGGAAGAGGAAACGTGCATCAATCGGATTCTACCAAGCCGACCTGATCAAGTCACCTCTGCGCTACACTGTCGGCAAGCCTGACGAAACAGCGTTCGTCCCCTTAGGCTCAGGCGAGAAGATGACGCTTCGAGAGATTGTAGAGAAGCACCCCAAGGGAATCGACTACGGAGGAACCATCTCGTCTTTCAAAGACTGGCCCCTATTAGAGGACGGCGATGGCAAGATTCTCTCTCTTCCTCCGATCATCAACTCCAACGACCTCGGCAAGATAGGCTCAGATACGAAGAATATCCTGGTAGAGGTCACTGGGACAAATGCCGAGACTGTAGGCAATACGCTGAAGATAGTGGTAGCCGCCCTCGCCGAGAGAGGAGGCAAAATCTACAGCTGCAATCAAACCTACACGGATAAGAACGCCAAGCCGGTAATTACGCCGGACCTGAAATCTAGCTTCAAGGAATTGTCAGTTAGCTATGCTAACAGACTTCTTGGAGCCACCTTCAAACCAACAGAGATGATACGATCCTTCGTTAGAGCTGGCCATCCCGCCCGACAAGTGAGTAAGGACATCTTGCGCGTAGAGAGCCTATGCTATCGCATCGATATCATGCATCAAGTCGACCTCGTGGAGGATCTCGCGATCGCGCTGGACATCAACAGGCTAGATCCAGAATGGCCGAGAATCTGGACCCTTGGTGGACTAGCACCCGAGACGGACAGACATGAGACTCTTGCGGAAGCTATGATCGGGCTGGGATACCAGGAGATTCTGACGTACAGTCTGACATCACCGGAAGTCTTCGTTGACAAGATGGGGATAGAGCGTGAGAATTACGCGGAGCTGTTGAATCCGAAGATGTCAACTCACACGGCAATGAGAAGCTGGCTTCTGCCGAGCTTACTCAATTTGCTTAAAGACAATACCCATGTCGATTATCCTCAGAGAGTCTTCGAAATCGGACCGGTCGTAATTGTCAAAGAAAATGGCGAAGGGCAGACCGAAACCCGATACAAGATCGCAGCCGTGACAATTCACACAGTAGCCGGTTTCACTGAGATTCGATCCTGCCTCGATACGCTCCTTGGAAGCATCGGAGTCAAGTTCGAGGTCGTATCTACGACTCATCCAAGCTTTCTTGAAGGACGAACCGGCGAAATAATGTCAGCGCAAAAGCGACTTGGAGTTGTCGGCGAGTTGCACCCTAAGATAATCCGTGCATGGGGCCTCAGCCTTCCGGTAGCAGCCTTTGAGCTGGAGATTCCACCCATGGCGGTCGGGTAAGGTTGGTCGAAGAAAAATTTGTAGTAACGCCTTGGGAGGTCAAAGGGGCAGTCGATTATGACCGCCTGATCCGGGACTTCGGAACCCAACCTGTAGCCGGCCAGCTAGCCAAGAGACTGGAGGAGATTATGGGGGATGCTGCCTACCTCATCCGCCGACATATCTTCTTCTCACACAGAGACCTCAATCTCGTACTTGACGACTACTCGAAGGGCAAGGGGTTGTTCCTGTATACTGGTCGTGGACCCAGCGGGCCTATGCACATTGGCCACATACTCAGCTTCTACTTCACCAAGTGGTTGCAAGACAAATTCCATTCAAACGTCTACATTCAGATAACGGATGACGAAAAATTCCTTGAGGAGAAGCGGAACCTAACCTATGAAGATACTCAGCGATGGGCTGTAGATAATACTCTCGAAATTGCAGCGGTCGGCTTCGACCTTGATCGGACGTTCATTCTCCAAGACACGGAGTTCATCGGACACGCGTATCCTTTGATTCTGAAAATAGCCCGGCGGGTCAATTTCAGCCTCGCCAAGTCAGTTTTCGGGTTTACTGGCGAGACAAACATCGGTTTCGCTTTCTATCCATCGATCCAGATTCTTCCAAGTCTTCTCGAAAAACGGCGCTGCCTAATTCCGTCGGCCATCGACCAAGACCCGTACTGGAGGATACAACGGGATATCGCCGAGTCGATGGGATACTACAAGGCGGCTGCTGTCCACAGCAAGTTCCTGCCCCCGCTAACCGGGATGAAAGACAAGATGAGTTCCTCAAAACCCAAGACTGCAATCTACCTCAGCGATGATGACAAGACGGTTCGGAACAAGGTATACCGTTACGCTTTTTCTGGTGGACAAGCGACGAAGGAGGAGCATCGGAGGAAGGGTGGAGATCCTGATGTTGATGTGCCATTCCAGTGGCTCTACATGTTCTTCGAGCCTGATGACAAGAGAATAGAGCAGATACGCGCCGAGTATAAGAGCGGCCGAATGCTAACAGGGGATCTGAAGGACATACTCATCGGGAAGGTGACAACGTTTCTCGACGAGCACAGACAGCGCAGGGAGAAAGCCCGCGACCTCGTGCATCTGTACAAAAAGGACGGGACGCTCGCACGGGAAATGTGGAAGCGTGACTTCGCGAAGTCATAGTTCATACGTCAGAGGCGTATCCCTTTAGCTATCAACTAGTAGAATAGTGGATTCAGTGTACGACGCGGACGCCCTCAATTCGTTCCGGAAATCAGGCCGGATCATCGCAAAGCTCCGGAAAGAAATACCCTCCATCGTCAAACCGGGGAAGCCTGCGTTGAAGATCTGCGTGGAAATCGAAAGCAGGATTCGGGAGCTCGGAGGCAAGCCGGCCTTCCCCGTCAACATCGGGATCAACGAGATCGCTGCACACTACACCTCGCCTCCCGGCGACACTCTAACAATTCCTTCTGGGTCTATGGTGAAAGTGGACTTCGGCGTCCACGTGAACGGCTACGTCACCGATACAGCTGTTACCGTTTTCTATGATCCCAAGTTCGAGCCGATGGTCAAGGCTGCTGATGATGCGTTGCAGAACGCGATCAAAGCCTTCAGAGGGGGAGTGAAGCTATCAGATATCGGACGAGTTATTCAGACAACGATAGGAAAATACGGGTTCCGACCAATCAGCAATCTCACAGGTCATAGCATCGAAAGGTATAGCATACATGCTGGCAAATCCGTGCCAAACGTTCCAGTGCTTGCAGCGGGAAAGGCGAATGAGGGCGAAGTGTTCGCCATAGAGCCCTTTGTGACCCTAGCCGACGCTGCAGGTTCCGTCACAAACATGCTGCCGGCCCAGATCTATCGCTACATCAAGTCGAAAGGCGTCAAGAACGACGAGTCCAAGAAAGTCCTCGACGACATATACACCCGATTCTCAACCCTACCGTTCGCGCCCCGGTGGCTGGAGGACAAGTTCCCTCGAGAAGCCGCAAAGCGGGCGATGCTGGACTTGACCCATAACAAGTGCGTAGGCGGATACCCTGTCCTTGTGGAGGAGACGCGAAGACCGGTTGCCCAGTCAGAACACACGGTTCTGGTTGGACGGGATGACTGTACCGTTCTTACCGCGGAATGATCTGATTCCAGGAATCGCCCATTATCAGCCCTGATCCAAGAGCTGAACAGGCACATCTAGAACACGGGAGATCCACGCTGTGAAGACGGATAATCCCCAATCGATCCGAGCTCAGACCTTGCCCTGATCAGCCTGTCTCGCCCATTATCACTACCAGACGGCGGTGTTCTAGAAATAAGGGGGTCTTAGCGACTGTGTCTCGCGTCGCAAGAGCGGTGTTCGGCTGGCGAAGCAAAAGACTACTTTTTCGGGGGACCTTCGGTGTAGATTCCGTTGATACTGAGATCCCCAGTCGTACACTGGGTGCACTTGCCGAGCGTCTTGAAGACAAAGTCTCCCAGAGCAAAGTTCTTGATCTGTTTGAAGCTGCACTGGCCGCACTTGACCACCGAAAGCACTTTCGGTGGCGTGTACGCGCCTATCCGGATACCTCTCCTCATCCTCGTGAAAGACAGAACAACGAACGTGAAGGCGAGAACCGCGATTGTGAGGTAGAGAATCTGAAGTGTCGGGTCCAGGTCAGGAGTGTTCAGAGCGATCCCGATAGTGTAGAGGCCGACTACGGCCATGACGGCGGCTAGTATGGTTATAACTAGTGATGAGCCACTACGTGGCTTAGGCTGCGACACCCACGATATCCTTCTATTGACCGATACCGATGGTGTTGCCGATACCGGCGACTATTATAGTATCGCCCGGCTTGCTCCGTTCCAAGATGAGGTTCTTGATCCTTTCGATAACTTTCTCTCCAGCCTCCATTATCTCCTTCTTCATCGGCGTAATCGCTTCCTGAAGACTCTCCTTGACGATAACGGCGTAAACCGGAATCTTGTGAAGCGTTGCTTCCTGTTCGATCTTGTATCGTTCCGTTCCGATCCCGCCGATGGCTGCTCCGATGCCTTCGCTGACTTCGCCTGAGTTTTCGCCCTCGAACTTTACGGCCGCGTCCACCATGACCACCATTGAGACCTTACCGACATTTTCTTCTATGATGGTCTTGATGGCGTCCCCCGGTTTCCCGACGTTTCCGCCAGGACCCTCCGCCTTCAAAGCGATCACCCTACGATCCTCCATCATCGTCTCCGCAACCACCACATCCTTCTCGACCTTACGCTTCTCCTTGTCCTTCATTAACCGCGAAGCAACAAGAGGCCCGATTCCATCCCCGATCGGCTGGCCCTCAGCGAAAGCCTTCGCCGCACCCAAGTAGGCCTCCGCCTCCTGGATTATCAACGGAAGCAACGCTTGAAGCTGGATGATAATGAATATACTATTGGTCTTCTTTCCCATCAAATAGAAGTGTCGGATAATCCTGTAGATCGTGTTAAGAGCCCAGGACGCCTCAACCAAGTTCTCCAGATTCATAACCTGCGAAGAATCGGCACCGGGCGCAATCCTGCGAACATCCTCCTTGAACTTCTCATCCCGAACATCTAGCAAATGATCAATCTTACCCACGATCCCAGCCGGATCCATATCGACCGGCGAGATGAGGAACTGTTCCATCAAAACGTTGATCTGTGGGCCGGGATCTGTTGAAGGTTTTCCGATCTCCTTGACAGTCTTGAGCGTAAGATCCTTCGCAGAGTTCCGGAACATGTCCAACTTCCGTAACCCCTTGTCGATATCCCAGAGAAACTGGCGCATCTGAAGCTTCTGACCAAAACCGAAAAACAACGCGATAAACAGAACCGTAAAGAGCAATTGACTAATAGTGCCTAAGTTTCCGAGCAGCCCTCCGAGAAGATCATTCTCGTGGAGAGATATTGGCAGCAATGACTAGGCACCGGAATATGCTCAATATTCCCGTCTGAATGTTATAAACGTTGATCCCTAAGACGGGACAGCACTAGCCCAAAGTGATCCGAAAGATATCCGACAAAAAAACGCTTGGTCGTTGTCTAGATCAGAAAATGAGGTTGGCAGCGGTCTAAGCTTCGCGTGGGCTTTCGCACCACACTACCACATAGATCGCATGGGAGATTCACTTCCGTGTTCGGATGGGTACGGGTCCTAGCTCCCACCTATGGCCGCCAACCCCGTGAACAGTCCCCAGCGGAATCGGTTAGATAAGCCTTCTCCGAAATCAGGCCTAGAAGCATACGCCGATGGCGCTTCAACCGGATGATAATATGGCGACGTAGGCTCATGCTTTCCCCTTGATACTAGAGCTATCAGAACTAAGAGGAACAGGAGAGCTATCCCCGCAATGAGGTAGATGAAAGGAATCCCCACCACCTTCAGATTAGTCAGGTTTGGAATCCCGTTTATCGTAACAGTCAAAGTGTTTTGTCCGGAAGCAAACCCGGGCTTCGAGGCTTGAATGTTGACAGTTGGGTTCGAGGCCTGGAGGGGCGTAGTGTAGACGGCCGTGTAGTTGCCGTTACCGCCATCAGTTGGGTTTGAGAAGCTTCCACCAGCCGAGGATGAAAGAAAGATGGTAGCTCCTGTCACCGGGGTAGTTCCGTTCGTGACTCGAATCATCAGGACAATCTCGCCTCCAGGAGTGATCGAAACGGGATTCGGGGAGGCAGCCACGGTCAGAGGAGGAAAAGGATTCAGAGTTATCGTCGTCAGAGCAGATCCGCTAATGAAACCATTTTCACTCGCAATAACCTGAATTGTCGAACTGGCAACAGAGTTCACGAGAGGCGCCGTGAAGTTTGATGAGTATACGCCTATGCTGCCCATGACAGGAGGGGTGAAGCCACCGCCAGCCGATGAGCTAAGAGCTAGGGTCACATCGGCCTGAGGAGCGGACCCATTCGTAACCGTGATGGTCAGAATAGAAACCTGTCCAGGCTTCAAGCTCGTCACGCTTGGAAATATCGTTGCTTGTAACCTAGGTGCGATTACGCCTAATGCGTAGACTTTCGTATCCCATGACCCGAAGAAGGCCCTGGAATCCGCGATGGCAGGGGACGAAGAGATCCCGCCGCCAGTCGTATACTTCCAGAGCAAAGCGCCCCCTGTGGCGTTCAGCGCGTAAAGACTGTGGTCGCTCGAGCCGAACAGTAGAGTATTCGAACCGAGGGCCAGGGCTGGAGAGGATGAGATCCCGCCGATCGTACCTGCTTTCGGGTAAGTCCAGATCTGGGCACCGGTCGTGGCGTTTAGCGCGTACAGAATACCTCTGCCTGTGCCAAAATAGACTATTCCTTTGTTGATCGCTGCAGAGGTCGCATTGTTTGCTCCGATGTTAAAGGTCCAGATGATAGAACCAGTAGTCTGGTTCATCGCGAGGAACCTGTTGCTGTCAGCCCCAACATAGACCCTCCCGTATGCAAGTGCTGGAGCAGTGCTTATCGAAGCCGCTACTCCAATGGCGACTTTCCATAGCTGAACACCTGTGGTCTCGTTAACTGCAACAACGTAGCCATTGTTTTGGCCGAAGACAACTCGGCCGTTATTGACTGAGGGAGATGACTTGATCGTGTCGTCTCCGACATACTGCCAAGCAACCGTGTTGTTAGTGTAGACGGCCATGAGTACAGAGTTGAACCTGACAAACCAAGTTCCGTAG
>WNFU01013075.1_pt1 | contig 10942 bp, 10 predicted proteins | sample 5400121 | NCBI WGS metagenome assembly WNFU01 (sample SAMN13153360, study PRJNA577476) | soil metagenome | isolation source: 100 cm soil or saprolite under grassland replicate 1 | place: USA:California | collected 2016-06-15
CGCCCCAACGATGAGCGCATTAATCATCATCGCGCATGTGAAGGAAGGGGTGGACCTCGCCCTGAAGCACAAGCTTCACCAGCGCATCATCGATATCATTCAGGAACATCACGGCACCTCGCTCGTCCGTTACTTTTACCAGCGCGCTCTTCAACAGCATGAAGACGCGCGTGCCGGCGGCAAAATCATGAAGCTGCGTGAGGATGACATCCCCGACGTGCGCGAAGAGAGTTTTCGCTACAGCGGACCGAAACCGCAGACGAGAGAAAGCGCGATCGTCAGCCTGGCGGACACCGTCGAGAGCGCCTCGCGCAGTCTGGAAAAATCGACCCCTCAGAAGATCGAATCGCTCGTGAATGAGCTCATCGAAGAGCGCATCACCGATCGACAATTGGACGACTGCGATCTGACGCTAGGCGAGCTGAAAGTCATCGCCGAACGTTTCCGGTTCACGCTCCTGATGATGTTGCACAGCCGCATCGCCTACCCGAAACACGGGCCAAAGACAGGCGCACCGCGCGAGCAAGTCTTTCGTCCAGATGTGATGGCGGCTACACGGAAGCCGGAAAGTGCTCCGCCAGTCTCAGCCGCATAATTGGTGGGGCGAGACTCCGTCGAGCCGACGAAACTCACCGAAGAATCGGCTGATCCAAACTCTTGCCTCGCGATTTACAATTCCGGCGGGCGCGCGCGCGGCTCGCGATCCTTTGTCTTCGCAGTGGTCGGTTGTGTGACGAACGGTCCACCTTCCATTGACGTGACTTTCGTGAAAGCGACATCGGGCATTTCGCTCGGCAATCCTTCGAGGGGAAAGTCTTTGCGAAGCGGAAAGTAGGGGTAGCCGTCCCACATTAAGATCCGGCGCAGATCGGGGTGTCCTTTGAACTTGATTCCCATCATGTCGTAAATTTCCCGCTCATGCCAGTTCGCGGTGGGCCAGATATCGGAAACCGTATCGATCTCACCGACGTCTTCCGAGATACGCAGTTTTAAGCGCAGATGAGACGCGTGCGGCATCGAATACAACTCGTAAACGATCTCGAAACGCGGTTCCTCGCCGAAATTGTCGATGCTCGTGATGTCGACCAAGTAATCGAATGAAAGTTCGTCACAGCAGAATTTGGCGACTTCGCGAAGACCGTCTGCCGCAATCGAATAGCTCGTTTCACCGCGGAATTCAGTTTTTCTCTGAAGCTTCTCGCCGAGCGATTTCTCCAGCGAAGGGAGCAATTCTTGTCCGGTCATATGCGTCCTTTTCGATGCCTCGAAGGCAAACAAGCAAGATGCTTGTTTGCCGCACAGGCTGGAAGCCTGTGTTCCGGATTCATGATAACGCTTCCTCGAGTTTCTCGACCAGTTCCGGCTTTTGTCTCCTCAGCGAACGTTCGCGTGAGATTTTCTCCTGTAATTTCATCAGGCCCGCCAACAGCGCTTCCGGGCGCGGAGGGCAGCCGGAAATGTAAACATCGACCGGCAAAAGTTGATCGATTCCCTGGAGAACTGCATAAGAGCGATACATACCGCCGGTTGAGGCGCACGCGCCCATTGCGATCACCCACTTCGGCTCCGGCATTTGCTCATAAATTCGTTTCACTGCCAGCGCCATTTTATAAGTCACGGTGCCGGCAACGATCATCACGTCGCATTGTCTTGGCGAGAATCGCATCACTTCGGCGCCGAACCGCGCGATATCGAATCGGGACGCGGCCGTCGCCATTAATTCGATTGCGCAACAGGCGAGACCCATTGGCATGGGCCAAAGGGAATTCTTTCGCACCCAATTAAGCGCCGCGTCGAAGCGCGTAAAAATCACGTTGCCCTCGATCTTGGAATCGTAGGCCGTGGGATGCTTTTCCGGCATGACGAACACTAGAATCAGCCAACCTGTCCGCAAGAGAAAAGCCGGAGCCGCCGATCCACCTAATTGCAGCATGAGCTTCTCAATTGTATAGAACGACTCTTATCAAGAGCATGACGCCGGTCGAACGCACGCATCTCGATCAACTCGAGAATCAGAGCATTTTTATTTTTCGAGAGGCTTATCACGCCTTCAAAAATATCGCCATGCCGTGGTCGATGGGGAAAGATTCCAATGTTCTCATCTGGCTCGCACGCAAATCCTTTTTTGGAAAGGTTCCGTTTCCCGTGCTGCATATCGACACGACTTACGAATTTCCAGAGATGCTGGAGTTCCGAGAGTGGGCGACGAGGCATTACAACCTCAATCTGATCGTCAAAATTAATACTGAAGCGCGCGAGCGCGGAATTGGTTACGAGACGCACGATCCGGTGACCGTGACACATGAGTTGAAGACCGTGGCGCTTCAGCAAGCGCTCGCCAATTACAAATGGGACGCGCTCATTACCGGTATTCGCCGGGACGAAGATCCGACTCGAGCGAAGGAGAAAATGGAAAACGGTTTCGTTCGCTCGGCTGCAGCCCCATTACACATCCAGTCGCGAGCACTGCATCGACAATCGACGAAATCATTGCCGAACTAGAGGCGACAAAAACGACCGAGCGCGCTGGCCGGGCCCAAGACTATTATGAGCGCAATGCGATGCAGAAATTACGCGCAAAAGGTTTTCTATGATCGGAGAAGCAAACGCTCAACGTCCAACGTCCAACGTCCAACGTCAGACGTCAGACGTCGAGTCGAAGCTCAAAGTCGTTTTCGTCGGCCACGTTGATCATGGCAAGTCCACGCTCATTGGTCGGATTCTGCACGACACCGGTTCACTTCCAGAAGGGAAAATCGATGAAATAAAGAAGGCCTGCGCGGCTGAGGGGATGGAATTCGAATTTGCGTTCCTGCTCGATGCGCTGCTCGAAGAGCAAAAACAAAACGTTACGATCGACACGACTCAAATCCCGTTTCGGACGTCGCGACGTCGCTATGCCATCATTGACGCGCCGGGTCACAAAGAGTTTCTGAAAAATATGATCACGGGAGCGTCGAGTGCCGACGCTGCGATCCTGGTGATCGGAGCAGACGAAGGCGTGCGTGAGCAAAGCCGCCGGCACGCTTATTTGCTGAGCTTGCTCGGCATCAAGCAGATCATTGTAGTCGTAAACAAAATGGATCTGGTGGATTTCTCTGAAGATCGATTTCGCGAGATAGAGCAGGATTACCGAAAGTTCCTTGCCAGTCTCGGGCTGGAGGCGCGCGCGTTCATCCCGGCCTCTGCAAAACAAGGGGAGAATGTCGCGCGCGCGACGATGAAAATGAAATGGTACTGCGGTGCGAGCGTTCTCGAGGCCCTCGATCTGTTGGAACCGCAAAAGCCGGATATTGATCTTCCGCTACGCTTTTGCATCCAGGATGGATATCGCTTCGATGGACGCCGCATCATTGCTGGCCGGATCGAGACCGGAACGTTACGGGTAGGGGACCAGTTGGTATTTTCGCCGGCAAACAAATCGTCGGTAGTAGCCACCATTGAACGTTGGAACGCGCCGCCAGATGGTCCTGCCATTGCGGGTGATTCAATCGGGATCACGTTGAGCGAACAGATTTTCGTCGAACGCGGTTATGTTGCGTCCCACGAAAACGAAACACCGATCGAGACGAACCGTTTTCATGCGGATCTTTTCTGGATTGTGCGCGAGCCGTTGCGCCTTGGCCATTTTTACGACCTGCGCCTGGCGACGCAGGACGTCAAATGCCAAATCGTGTCGATCGAGCAGGCGACGGATTCCTCGACGCTCGAGACGAAGAGCAACGGACGCGAACAGTTGGAGCGCAATGAGATTGGCAGACTGACAATTCAGACTCGCGGCCCACTCGTCATCGACAACCATGATCGCATCCCGAATCTGGGCCGATTTGTTATCGTGGACGATGGGAGGATCTGCGGTGGCGGCACGATTTTCGGCGGCGTCTATACCGACCGAAAAGCTGCGAAGAGCAAAAACATTTTTTGGACCGAAGGAAAAATTACCGCTCGCGAACGCGCAGTGCGCAACGGCCATCGCGGAGCAGTCGTTTGGTTGACCGGCCTCTCGGGGGCGGGGAAATCGACCATTGCCCAGGCGCTCGAGCGCGAGTTGTTCCATCGTGCCGTGCATACATACGTGCTGGATGGTGACAACATCCGGCATGGTTTGAACTCAAATCTCGGGTTCGCACCGGAAGACCGGGTGGAGAACATCCGTCGAGTGAGTGAAGTCGCGAGATTAATGGCCGACGCTGGCGCGGTTGTCGTTACGGCCTTCATCTCGCCGTATCGAATGGATCGCCGACGCGCGCGCGAAATTGCGCTCGAGGGCAACGCAGAGTTTATCGAGGTGTTTGTGGATGCGCCCCTCGAAGTGTGCGAAACGCGGGACCCGAAGAATCTCTACAAAAAGGCGCGAGCGGGAGAAATCCGCGATTTCACCGGCATTGGTGCGCCCTACGAAGCGCCGGAGGATCCGGAAATCGTTGTCCATACGGATCAGCAAACCGTCGACGAATCCGTGGCAACGATTCTGGAGCAATTATTGCCGCGCTTGAGAGAATACGGAGCGAACGACTAGCTGTTCGATCTTCAATGCCGGATCTCGACGCCAACGTTAGGATTCGCGCTGCCAGGTTGAGCGATGTCTCTCAACTTGCCGCGCTCATGTGCGAGCTCGGATACGAAACGACGAGCGACGAAATGAGGGCCCGCTTGAAATCGATCGCAAAGGACGTGCGTTACAGCACGTTTGTCGCGAAGATCGGCACAGAGCTTTGTGGAATGATTGGCACGTTGACTCACATGAGCCATGAACATAATGATCTTTCCGGAAAGATCGTCGCACTCGTTGTTTCGGAAAAACACCGGCGCAGTGGCGTAGGGCGCGCTCTGATTGCTGCGGCGGAAAAGGATTTCGCGAAGAGAAACGTTACCCGATTGACTTTAACGACGCGCTTCGAACGCGACGAAGCGCATCGATTTTATCAGAAGTTGGGTTACTCCCGAACCGGTCTCCGTTTCGCAAAAGAACCTCGCACGTGCGTCAAAAGGACAATCCGCAAATCGTCAGTAGCGAACGTGGACGAGGAATAGTCCTTCGGCGGGAGCGGCGAGGAGGGGGGTGCCCGCTTGAGCGCAGGCAAGCTGCTCAATCAAATCCTCGACACGCAATTTGCCGAGCGCGCATTTGACGAACGAACCAACGATCAATCGAATCATCTTGTAGAGAAAGCCGTCGCCATCGAAATGGATCGTTACGCAACGTCCGCTGCGACGCACACGCACAGAATAGATTGTCCGAATCGTGCTCCTTTCTCGCTCGCCACGGGACGAGTCCGTCCGATTGGCGGACTTACCGCGATTAGCAGCGAAGGCGGCAAAATCATGCGTGCCAACGAAGTGTTTGGTCGCTGCCTTCAGAATTTCGAGATCGAGTGGGTTCGGGACATGCCACGCGCGGCCGTATTCGAATGGCGGCAGCACCGGCCCAGACCAGATCCTGTAGCGATAGAGTTTTCCTTTTGCGGAATGGCGGGCGTGAAAATCCTCGGATACATATCGGCATCGAAGCACGCGAATGGCCGGCGGCAGCAATGCATTGAGCGCTTCTGTCCAGCGCGCGGCTGAAAAACGCTCATCGGTGACATCGACATGGGCGCACTGTGCGAGAGCATGGACGCCTGCATCCGTGCGTCCGGCACCGTGAACACGGACCGGCTTGCCGGCGATACGCTCAAACGCGCGCTCTATATGATCCTGAATCGTGTTGCGATGGGATTGACTTTGCCATCCCGCAAATCCTTTCCCATCGTAGGCGACAATCATTTTCAGCCGGCGCGGCATGACAATCCAGGGATTCGCAATCGGCGATCAGTGATGCGTGATCGGTAACTGCATCTGAACTGGATATTGCTAATCACAGATCACTGATCACTCTCCCATTCGGCTCTTGCCGCCGATCGAGATATCCCTGCAAAATCATCTGAGCGGCTACTTGATCGACATAAGCCCGGGTGTCGCGCGTTTTTTTACCAGCATCACGCAGCGCCCGATGCGCGGCAACCGTGGTCAGCCGTTCGTCCCATGTGACGACTGGGCATGGAAGAATCGCTCGCAATTTTTCTACGACCCCGATGGCTTCGGTTGCGGCGGGACCGATCTGGCCATTCATCTGCCGCGGGATTCCCACAACAACGTGATCGACTTTCTTCTCGCGAATTATTTGAGCCAATCGCGGTGTCGCTTGCTCATTTGCCGGGATTGTTTCCAGCGGGTGTGCCAATAATTGTAACTCGTCAGAGATCGCGACTCCGATGCGCGCGCGACCAAGATCGAGGGCCAAAATTGGATTCATAGCGGCCTTAGATCATTGCAGTTCCGGCGGCAGCTTGCCGATCAAGTTCTTGATCTTTTCTGCTTGATGACGATGACAAATCAAAACTGCATCACCAGTTCGGACAACGATGAGGTTATGAACTCCAAGCAGAGCAATCGTCGTCCCGTCCTCATCAAAAATGACGTTGTTGGTGGAATCGACCGCGGTGACCGCGCAGTTGGCGGCATTGCCCTGTTCGTCTTTCTCGAAGTAATTCGCTACCGCCCTCCAGCTTCCGATATCGTCCCAATCGAAGCTGGCTTCCACCACCAGAACTCGGTCTGCTTTTTCCATGATCGCGTAATCGAATGAGATTCGTGGAAGTTTGCTGAAGCGCTCACGCAACGCCTTTTCAAACTCTCCCTGACCGCGAAGCTGGGAAATAAAGTCGGCCAGCTCTGGAGCACGACGGTTAAATTCGCTCAGGACTGTAGGCACAGACCAGACAAACATTCCTGCGTTCCACCGGAAATTTCCCTTCCGCAAAAACGATTCAGCCAAATCGGCGTTGGGCTTTTCGCGAAAACGCACAACTCGATGAATCACGTTTTTATCGTTGGACTTTCGCAAATGGACCGGCTCGCCATGCTCGATGTAACCGAAACCAGGACAAGCCCATGTTGGTTTGATGCCGATGGTCACAAGCTCGCCTGTCTCCTCAGCTGCATCCACGGCCAGGGTTAACGTTTCCTGAAAAGCCGCTCGATTCGCGATGACATGATCAGCGGGGAGCACAATCATTGTGGCCGAATGATCACGCGCTGCCACCCAACCAGTTCCGAGCGCGACTGCCGCAGCCGTATCGCGTTTGGCCGGCTCCACGACAATATTTTCCTTTGGGAAACCGGTCAGCAGTTTGCGAACTGCCGCTTCCTGTTCAGCGTTTGTAAGAATCAGAATACATTCACGCGGAACGAAGCCTTCGAGTCGCGCGACGGTTTCTTCGAGAAGCGTGTTGTCGGAGACAAGGCGAAGGAGTTGTTTCGGCCGGGCCCGGCGACTGAGCGGCCAAAAACGTTCACCACTTCCGCCGGCTAAGATGAGCGCGTAAGTCGGATTGAGCATTGAAACGACCGCTGACCGAATTTTCCAGATCGCGACGATTTTCCCGTTTCTTTTTTCGAAACGAGACGTATATGGTAGGCCATGTCTCTCCCGATATCCATTTCAAAAACTGCCGAGCAACTCCCGATTGATCCGTTGCTCGTCGTGACACGTGCTGCGATTGGCCTTGGCTTGGGGATACTAATGGCCGACAAAATCAAACCTTCGATTCGTCAGATGGCGGCGATTGCGCTGGTCTCAATCGGTGCGCTGGCTGCGGCGCCTTGGCTGGTCAAAATCACATTGGGGCAGATTAATCGACCAGAATCAGAGTGGGGGAGTCGCGCCCGGCTGCGCTCCATTCGGGGAGATTCTGGTTACAGCTCCGATAACGACGTCTATTGAGGTTGTCGTGCAAGCGCTCTCCGCGAGCGCCATTTGATTCGCTTTCTGCCGTTTGGGGGATGGACCGGCTTCAGTGCTTCGCTGCCGGAATATCAGATTGCGATACGCAGTTCCCCCTTTATCAAGGACGGGACAGACCGGCATCGATTTCATTCGCCGGGACCTGAATCTGGTCTGCCAAATCGCTGTCCGCGATTTTCCCTCGGCGCGGAAGCCGCTGTAGACCTGCGCGCTGCGCCGCAAGATCGACAAGTTCCGCTACTCGTGACTTCAACAGCCGGGCTCGCGTTGCGAGAAAGACGAGAAAGAACAAATAGGGAACAGTGAACCACAAATCGATATGAGAAACGTTGAGCTGCCGATACACCAGGAGACTCAACGCAATGAGATTCAAGATGACGGTGGTCGTGACCAGACGGTTGCGAAGCCGAACACGCGTCAGGCATTTCCCGTTACCGTGATATTCAGTGACCGTTTGCAGCGCGATGCTCCACCAGAAATTTCCGTAAATTTGAATGTCCCATTGATTCCACCCGCTATCTGTGGAATAACGCCAGCCTTCTTCATCGAGCAATTGGAAGATCGCGCCCAGCAAGTAGTGACGATCTCTTCCTTCTTCGCTCCAGAAAACCCGCCGGCTCAGACTGCCTGGAACACGCGCTCCGTGGGGCAAATGTTCGTGCGCTCGAATCACGCTTCGGGGTGTGCGTTTGAAATGCAACCAGGTAAAGTAGCGCGACCATCCACGGACTAGTGGCTGGGCGAAAGCCAGCAACATCACAAGTAACCGTGCGTGCACCGTATCAAACTTGGGCTCGATTGCAGCCCGCACCATGTAAGAGAGCGCGACGCACAGCGTGCCGCCGAGCATCAGATAGGGCACGATACGCAGTGCGGGCAAAAAAATCCCAAGACCAAATAGAAAAATGGTAAGAGCGAACCATTCAATGCTCCCGAGATAGGCAGCGACTTCAGATTGCGGCGCAGGATAAATCGATTGGAATAATCCTTCGCCGAAAATTCCATGATAGATCACTGGCTGGTTAATGAACCAGCTCGAACGGGGTACTCCGTAAATCTGGCCACGCCATTTCGCACTGCCTGTCGGGCCAAAAAAGATCAAATGTTTGAAGCGGAGGAGCGATTCTGCTTCGCCATACCCGTCCTGCTGTTTCAAAAAAGTTCGCAGCGTAAAACGGCGATGATGCCAGACGATCGCGGTCGGATTGAACGCAACGACACAACCAGCTTGTTGAAGGCGCCAGCAAAAATCGACGTCATCCCCGGCTTTGTGATATTCCGGATCGAAGCCGCCGATGCTCTCAAACGCCCACCGATGGAACGCCATGTTACAACCTGGAATGTGTTCGGCGATAGTGTCGGTGAGCAGAACGTGGCTGGGACCGCCCGGCGCGGCCGCAACACAGGCCTGAATCCAGTTTTGTGCCGGTGGCGTGACGTTCGGGCCGCCCACACCCGCATAGCTGCCGCTCAGGAGAGTGGCGATTAAATAATAAAGCCAATCGACGTCCGCCATGCAGTCGGAATCGGTATAGGCGAACACTTCACCCTTTGCCGCTGCAGCGCCGGTATTGCGGGCATGGCTCAATCCACGATTGCCCTGATGGATGTAGCGCACCCGCGGGAACTGCGCCGCGATGTAAGCTGTGTCATCGGTCGATCCGTCATCAACGAGGAGGACTTCATATTCGGGATAATTGAGTTTGCCTAGCGAATCGAGACAGGCCGCGAGTGTCCGGCCGCCGTTGTACGAACAGACAATCACCGATACGAACGGCGCGCTCTGTAACGGTCGAAGCGGCAAAGCCGAGTTATTCTGGCCGAGTTTTTCTCGAAGCGCATAGAACGCTTTCTTCGGCCTCCGCTCTCGCGTCACGATCCCAAACGCCCAATCTGTGATTTCCTGGCCTCCGGTGAACCATTCATCCGTCCAGGTAAAGAAAATCGTTCCGGCAAGACCGCACTTCGTCACGCTATCGATGTGCCAACTGAGCAGTTCGGCCTGTTCCTCCTGAGAATGCCTGATGGTGTCCATGCCGAATTCGCCGAGAATCAGCGGTCGTTCTTCCGCCAAATTTTGCAGTCGCAGCAAGTAACGCTCAAACTCCTGCTGATTATGCAGGTAAACGTTGAAACAGGTAAAATCGACGTTCTGGGGCAGAAGATATTCGGTTGGAGGATAAGTGGCGTAGGAAAAAAGCGGAGTTGGATCAACTGCCCGTCCGATCCGAACTAATTCCTCCACAAATTCCACCACGCGGTGCGCACCGAGCCAGCGCACCATGGTGCTGGGAATTTCGTTTCCGACAAGATAACCGAAAACCGCGGGGTGGCCCGCATTGGCATTCACTGCGACACGAACGGCGTCTGCGATCTCAGAGCGCGCTCTTCGCTCCCGTAAAAATTCGACATGCTTCGCCCAAGGCAATGTGATGAGCACACGCATGCCGGCAGTGGCGCAACCATCAAGAAACCATTGCGGTGGGACATGATAAATCCGCACAACGTTGAAGCCGGTCTGGCGCATCAGCGCCAGATCGACGTCGACCTGTTTCGGCCTTCCGAGATAATTTCCCTCTGCATCCGGTTTGAACGGTCCGTAGGTAATCCCTTTGACAAAAAATTTCTGGTCTCCTTCGAAAAAGAATTTCGCAACCGGCCGAATCCGCGGATTTGCTGTCCTTATCATGTTAAGGAGTCTCCGGCTGCTGTGGGCTCAAAGTTCTCTGGGTTTAAGGGTAAGAGATTCTCCGACTTCGCTCGGAATGACAAATTACAAATGCTGTAGCTGCTGAAGGATTTATCTTTCCAAGCAAAACGAACCGGGTTTCCTAAAGTGTTTCCAGCGCATCGCGCATCACTCCACCGGTGCGCTCGATGTCGTCCTGCATGTGCGCTGTGGAAATGAATCCGGTCTCGAATTGCGACGGAGCGAAATAAACGCCGCGCTTCAGGCAAGCATGAAAAAACTTCGCAAACATTTTCAAGTCGCTCCGCTGCGCACTGGCAAGATCGACAATCGGTCCCGCGGCAAAGAACAAACAAAACATCGATCCAATCCGGTGAAATGTGATGTCGATTTCTGTATGCGCGATCGCCTCACACGCGAGCCGTTCAAATTGATCACCAAGTTCTTCCAGTAGTTTCCATCCATTG
>WNFU01009524.1_pt1 | contig 10941 bp, 12 predicted proteins | sample 5400121 | NCBI WGS metagenome assembly WNFU01 (sample SAMN13153360, study PRJNA577476) | soil metagenome | isolation source: 100 cm soil or saprolite under grassland replicate 1 | place: USA:California | collected 2016-06-15
GTCACCGCGACCGAGTCCGTCGAGATCACGAAGGAGGGGCGGATGGTCGGCGACATCGCCGCGCCTCGCGTGATCATCGTGGACGGCGCGTCGTTCCGCGGCCGCATCGACATGGGCGAGGTGGACGTGGACGGCGGCCGCGGGACGTCCCGCACCGCCATCCAGGCCCCCGCGCGCCCGACGCTCCGCCCGGCCTTCTCCCGCTCCACCGTGAAGCCGGTGGAGGCGAAGAAGGGCGAGGAGAAGTCCGGCCTCGCCGCGCCGAAGCCCCCGGGGCCTCCCGCCCCGGTCGCGATGGGCGCGGTGAAGCGCAAGGTGATCGTGAAGCGGAAGTAGCCTACTGTTCGGGCCATGGAGCTCGAGCCACGCACGACGGCGCCGGCCCACGCGACCGGCGCCGTCGAGTTCGTTCCGCTCGCGGACGTCACGGACGACGCGACCTTCCGGTTTCGCGACGTGGGCGACGTCGCCGCGCTCGCGGCGTCGATCGGTCGGCTCGGGCACCTCGTGCCGGTCGAGCTCCGGCCGCTGCCGGGCGCGCCAGACGAGCCGGTGCGCTACCAGGTCGTCGCGGGGTTCCGCCGGATCGCCGCGCTGCGGCTCCTCGCGCGCGAGCGGGTCCTCGCCCGCGTCCACACGGTCCTCGACGACGACGACGCGTGGGCCATCGCGCTCGCGCAGGCGCTGCTCGGAGAGCCCCTGCGCGCGTCCGAGCTCGACGCGCTGCGGGCGCGGCTCGCCGCGTCCCGGACCGCGCCGTGGGCGGAGGAGCTCGTGGACGAGGCGCTCGTGCGCGCGCCGGTCGAGCCCGACGAGCGCGAGCGGTTTCTCGCGTTCCTCGCCGGTGCTCCGCCCGCGGACGCGCCGGCCGAGGACGAGGGCGCGCCGGCGGAGGACGAGGGCGGCGCGCTCGAGGACCCGGCCGAGGGCGGGGGCGAAGAGGACGCGGGCCCGGTCGAGATGACGCCGGAGGAGCTCGCGGACGACCTCGCCCAGCGGATGTTCGAAGTGAACCAGGACCTCGCGGTCGCGTTCGACGCGTGGTCGGAGCTCCCGGAGGAGGGGAGGCGGATGATCCTCGATCAGGCCCGGTACGTCGTCGAGCTGTTCCCGCTGCTCCGGGGAGGGCGGCGATGAGCCTCGACGTCGATCGCGCGCGACTCCTGGAGCTGCTCCGGACGCTGTCGTTCGAGCGGCGGAAGGTCGTCCTCGCCTCGGGCCGGGAGAGCGACTTCTACATCGACTGCAAGCGGACCGCGCTCACCGCGGAGGGGCACGTGCTCATCGGGCGGCTCCTCGTCGATCGCGTCCGCAAGGTGCGCCCGCTCGTGCGCGGCGTCGGCGGGCTCACGCTCGGCGCCGACCCCATCGCGAGCGCGATCGCGCTCACGAGCTTCCTCGAATTGGAGGTGTGGCGAGCGCAGGGGCAGCCGGATGAGGCTGCCCCAGAGCGAGCGGGGGGCTCGGGGGGGCGCGATCGCAGCGAGAGCCCCCCCGCTACGGTGGACTCCTTCATCGTTCGCAAGGAGCCGAAGGGGCACGGCACCGGCCAGTGGATCGAGGGGCGCAAGACCATCCCCGACGGCAGCCGCGTCATCGTCATCGAGGACGTCGTCACGACCGGCGGCAGCGCGCTCAAGGCCATCGAGCGCTGCCGGGCCGAGAACCTCGACCCGGTCGCCTGCCTCGCGCTCGTGGATCGGCTCGAGGGCGGCCGCGAGGCGATCGAGGCGCAGGGCGTCCCGCTCGACCCGCTCTTCACGCGGAAGGACTTCATCCCTTGAGAGCCCGTGTCGTCACCGTCGCCCTCGTCGCAGCGCTCGCAGGGTGCGCGCTGCTCCCGAGCGCGCCCGTGCCCACCACGATGGAGGGCGAGTGGGCCGAGCTCCGCGACCAGGCGACCCGCCGCGCGTTCCTCTACGACGGGCTCAAGCACCGCGCGACCGGCACCGCGACGCTCCTCTCGCTGCCGGTGCGCGAGGCGCGCGCGCGGCGGCTCGCGGTGTGGTTCGGCTGGACCCAGGTCGAGCTCGACGCCCGCCTCGCGCTCGAGCGCCAGGAGGCCGCCGAGGGCGAGGAGTTCTTCCTCGCGTTCTACACGGCCACGCCTCACGACAACGACCTCGACGCGCCGAGGAGCGTCTGGCGCGTCGCGGTGAAGGTCGACGGTGGGGATCTCCTCGCGCGGCGGGTGACCGCGACGGACATGGACGCGACGGCGGTGGGGCTCTACCCGTACCTCGGACCTTTCGACGTCGCGTACCGCGTGCTCCTTCCGCCCGCGCCGGGCGGTCCGATCGCCGGGCGCGAGTTCACGCTCGAGCTGGCGAGCGCGCGCGGGAAGGTGTCGCTCGACTTCGGGGCGCCGAACGGCACGATCACGCCGCAGGAGCCCGCGCCACCGCCCTAGGTCACTCCAGATCGCCGCGGGTGAGGACCGTATCCCTCACCCACCGGTCGTCCGGCTTCGGATGGTCGAGCAGGTAGTGCAGCCCGCGCGACTCCTTCCGCTGGCGCGCGCACTCGACGACCAGCAGCGCGACGTCCGCGAGGTTCCGCAGCTCGACGAGGTCCGGCGTCAGCTTGTACTGCCAGTAATAGTCGCGGATCTCGTCGCGCAGGACCTTGATGCGCGTCTTCGCCCGGTCGAGCCGCTTGAGCGTCCGCACGATGCCGACGAAGTTCCACATCGTGCGGCGCAGCTCGTCCCAGTTGTGCGTGACGACGACGCCCTCCTCCGGATCGAGCGCGTCGCCCGGGTTCCACGCCGGGATCGCCGGGGGGGGGCCGCTCGCCTCTGCGAGGTCGTCGACCGCCCGGATCGCGGCGCGCCGCCCGAACACGGTGCCCTCGAGGAGCGAGTTGGAGGCGAGGCGGTTCGCGCCGTGGAGCCCGGTGCAGGACGCCTCGCCGATCGCGTAGAGCCGCGGGAGCGAGGTGCGGCCCATGAGGTCCGTCACGACGCCGCCGCACATGTAGTGCGCGGCGGGGACGACCGGGATGGGCTGCGCCGCCATGTCGATCCCGAACTCCTTGCAGGTCGCGTAGATGTTCGGGAAGTGCTCGAGCAGGAAGCTCTTCGGCAGGTGCGTCATATCCAGGAAGGCGCAGTCGTCGCCGCGCCGCTTCACCTCGGCGTCGATGGAGCGGGCCACGACGTCCCGCGGCGCGAGCTCCTTGCGCGGGTCGTAGCGGATCATGAACGCCTCGCCCGCCGCGTTGCGCAGGATGCCGCCCTCGCCGCGGAGCGCCTCGCTGATGAGGAAGTTCTTCGCCTGCGGGTGGTAGAGGCACGTCGGGTGGAACTGGAAGAACTCCATGTTCGCGACGCTCGCGCCGGCGCGGTACGCCATCGCGACCCCGTCGCCCGTCGCCACGTCGGGGTTCGACGTGTAGAGGTAGACCTTTCCCGCGCCGCCGGTCGCGAGGACCGTCACCTTCGCGGTGATCGCGGCGACCTCGCCGGAGGCGCGGTCGAGGACGTAGGCGCCGATCGCGCGGTTCGGTCCGCCGAGCCCGAGCTTGCCGCTCGTGACGACGTCCACGGCGACCTGGCCCTCGACGATCCGGATGCCGCGGGCGGCGCACGCGGCCAGGAGCGCGCGTTCGATCTCGCGGCCGGTCGTGTCCTTCGCGTGCGCGATGCGCCGGCGCGAGTGGCCGCCCTCCCGGGTGAGGTGGAGCTTCTCCGGGGCCTCCCTGTCGAACTCGACACCCAGCGAGAGGAGCCACCGGATCCGTTCCGGGCCCTCCCGGACGGTCACCTCGACCGCCTCGCGCTTGCAGAGCCCCGCGCCAGCGACGAGCGTGTCCTGCACGTGGAGCTCGTAGTCGTCGTCCGACCCGAGCACGGAGGCGATGCCCCCTTGCGCGTACTGCGTGGACCCCTCCGAGCGGTTTCGCTTCGTGAGCACGAGCACGGATCCGTGCTCCGCCGCCTCGAGCGCGAACGTGAGCCCGGCGATTCCGCCGCCGAGCACGAGGAAGTCCACCTGCTCCCCGGAGAGGGCCGTCATGCTCTGGATCTCTAGTCCATGTACGGAGGTGTGCGGGAATAAAGTTGTCCCGCCGAGCGTGCTGCTGATAGTTTTTCGAGACATGTTCGTCGCCCGTCCTCTGCTCGGCCTCGCGCTCGTGGGCTGCCTGCTCGGCCGTCCCGCGATCGTCGGCGCGGAGGAGGTCTACTCGTACCAGGACGAGGACGGGGTGCTGCACTTCTCGAACGCCCCGACCGACGGCCGCTACCACAAGGTGAACCGGGCGGGCGGCTCGACGATCTACCGAAAGGCGCAGGCGCGCGCCCGGCCGGTTTCGACGGCGCCGGGCGGCGGCTCGAAGCTCGATCGGTTCCGGGAGCAGATCCGCCTCGCGGCGGGGAAGTACCGGCTCCCGGAGGGGCTTCTCCTCGCGGTCATGGCGGTCGAGTCGAACTACGATCACCGGGCGCTCTCGGAGAAGGGCGCGATGGGGCTCATGCAGCTCATGCCCGGCACGGCGCGCGAGATGTACGTGGACGACGCCTGGGATCCGGCGCAGAACATCGAAGGGGGCGCCCGGTACCTCAGGATCCTCGCGAACCAGTACGCTGGCGACCCGGTCCAGGCGCTCGCGGCGTACAACGCGGGGCCGGATGCGGTGCGCCGCGCGGGCGGGGCCGTTCCGAACATCCCGGAGACCCGCGAGTACGTACGCAAGGTCGTGGAGCTCTGGAAGGCCTTCGAAGCGGGGCGGTGACGCGTGGTTCGGCTGGCAGGCGGCGACGAGGTGGAGGGGCTCGACGAGGAGTTCCTGTTCCACCTCAACCGAGGTTCGGAGCTGCTCGTGCGCGGCGAGGCGGAGCCCGCGCGCGCGTCGCTCGAACGCGCCCTCGAGCTGCGGCCGAAGGACGTAAAGGTCCTGGGCCTCCTCGGGCAGGCCTACTACAGGCTCTCCCGCTTCGACGACGCCGCGAAGGTCTGGCAGCGGCTCGTGGACGACAACCCCGTCGAGCCTTCGGCGCGCGTGAACCTCGGCCTCGCCTGCCTCAAGGCGAAGCGTCACCCCGAGGCGGTGAAGCAGCTCGAGATCGCGCTCGACCTGAACCCCGAGCACAAGAAGGCCATGGGCTACCTCGGCCTCGCGCTGCTCGAGTCCGGGAACCTGACCCGCGCGCGCGAGTGGTTCAAGAAGGCGGGCTCCGACCAGATGGTCGCCCGCTGCGACGATCTCATCGCGGGGCGCGGCGTCGCGTCGGCGCACCCGGCGTCCAGCGCGCAGGCCGCGCGCGAGGCGGAGGCGGCCGCCGCGGAGGCGGAGCCGCCCACGCCCGAGCCGCTCCGGACCCCGCCGCCGGGCGACATCGCCGCCTACCGTGCGACCCCCGAGCAGGTGGTCCTCGGCGCCTGGGCCTCGGCGCGGCTCGTGAAGCCGACGCCGGGCGAGATCTTCTCGATCGCCGCGGGCGCGCTCTCGGTGGCCGTCCGCGGCGAGGTCCGGGTCCGGCTCGACGGGCTCTTCGCGACGCAGGGCCGGGTCGCGCTCGCGGGCGAGGTGAAGCGCTTCCGCGGCCGCGCGACGGACAAGCCGTTCGGCGAGGGCGCGACGCGCATGCACCGCGCCTCCGGCGACGGCGTCCTCCTCTACCGGACCCACGGGCGGCGCTTCAGCGCGCTCGACCTCGGCACGGATGCCGCCTACCTGCGCGAGGAGGTGCTGTTCGGCTTCGAGGAGGGGATCGCGTTCGAGAACGGCCGCGTGCCGTCCTCCATCTCCGCCGAGCTGAACCTCGTCCACCTGCGCGGCCGCGGGCGGTTCCTGCTCTCCACGATCGGCGAGCCGGTCGCGGTGGACGTCGCGCCCCAGGCGCCGCTCAAGGTCCCGCTCGCCGCCCTCGTCGGCTGGATCGGGTCGCTCACGCCGCGCGTCTGCGCGCTCCTCGATGATCCCGCCCACCCCGCAGAGGTCGTCGTCGCGGTCGAGCTCGCGGGCGAGGGGCGCGCGCTTGCCGATCCCGCCGCCGGCTTCGGCGCGGAGGGCTAGCGTGCCGCGCTCGCTCCGCCGGGAGTTCCTGAACGCGCCGAACGCGATCACGCTCGCGCGTATCGCGATGATCCCCGTGTTCCTGTGGTTCACGTTCCACGAGTCGCGCGTGGACAGCTTCGTCGCCGCAGTCATCTACGCGGTGACGGGGACGACGGACTTCCTCGACGGCTGGATCGCCCGGAAGAAGGGGCTCGTCACGCTCATCGGGAAGTTCCTCGACCCGCTCGCCGACAAGCTCGTCGTGATGGCGGCGCTCGTGATGCTCGTCCACCTCGGGCGCGTCGCCGCGTGGGTCGTGATCGTCGTGATGGCCCGCGAGTTCATCGTGACCGGGCTGCGGAGCATCGCGATGAGCGAGGGGCTCGTCATCGCGGCGGGACAGGAGGGGAAGTCGAAGACCGCCTTCCAGGTCGCGGCGATCACGTTCCTCTTGCTTCACTACCGGTACCGCATCGACGCGATCTTCTTCTCCTTCGACCTCGACGCGAACCGCGTCGGGACCTGGCTCCTCTTCGTGTCGCTCTTCTTCTCGGTCTGGTCCGCGTGGAACTACTTCGGGGCGTTCATCCGTGCGGTCTACCGGCCACAGGGCGGCCCGCAGGCCCCTTGACACTCCTCGGCGCTCTTTCTATAACGCTGCACCTTCAGCCTTTTTGCGGGAATAGCTCAGTGGTAGAGCATCGCCTTGCCAAGGCGAGGGTCGAGGGTTCAAATCCCTTTTCCCGCTCCAGTTGGTCCCAACCCCCGGTTATTTCGGGGGTTTTTGTTTTCGCTCCGAGAAGATCGCATCCCTTTTCCGCCTGCATCTACCCCTTGGCTATCAAGGGTTTGCGCTTGCCGCGAAATCCGCCTCCATGCCGCCTCCACGCTCGCCACTTTCCGAGCCCCGGAGGCAACAATCGGGCAGTTCCGGGGGCGGGTCGATGGCGACGCGCCCCCCGGGCCGAAGGACGTGCCTCGCAGCGCCGCCTGCCGGGCCGCGCCGATGACGCGCATCGAGAGCAGGTGCAGGACGATGCGGTGGCCTTGACCGCCGAACCCGACGATCAGCGTCGCGCCGACGTGGGCAGTCGAAGGCTCGCGGTCCCAGATCCCGAGGCCCACCCCGGTGATCACGAGCCCGGCCGCCGGCGACCAGCACCTTCGCGCACCGCGTCGCTCGCTCCGAACAGCGCCGTCGGGGCGAGCCGGTGAACTGAAGCTTCAGGACAGATCCCTTCGCTTCTCCTCGAACTCGGCCCGATCGATCTCGCCGCGCGCGTACCGCCGTTGCAGGATCTCGAGTGGGCTCTCCGCCTTCCGTCCAGGTCCCTCCCTCGCCGCCGACCGATCCCACACCGCTCGGATCACCCATACCAGCAGCGCCGCGAACAGCAGCCAGAAGAGCGCCATGACCAGCATGCCGATCCCCCATCCAAAGCCGCCGTGCCCCATCCAGTCCCACATCGCGCGTCCCCTCTCGAACCGTGAAGCGCGGGGGGTCAACCCACGTACCGGACCTCGCGCGCCATCCCCATCTCCATGTGGTAGGCGTTGTGGCAGTGGAAGAACCACCGGCCCGGGTTGTCGGCGCGGAACTCGAACGACACCTGGCCCATGTGCGGCGGTACGAGCACGGTGTCCTTCCAGGCGCGGCCCACGCGAAAGAAGTGGCCGTGAAGGTGCATCGGGTGGAGCCCCATGCTCATGTTCTGCATCCGGACCCGAACCCGGTCCCCGCGGCGGATCTCGATGGGATCGGCGTCAGGGTAGACCTGGCCGCCGATCGTCCAGGCGGAGGACATCATTCCGCCCGAGAGCACGAGCTCCACTTCGCGATCCGGGCGGCGCGCCTCGTCGTCCCGCTCCACTGCGTCTAGGTCCTCGAGCCCGAGGAGCCGGCCGCCTCGAAGTCCTTCCGGCTCCTGGTTGGCGGGAGGCGCACTGCGCGCGTCGACATAGCGGAGGATTGCGCGCGCGGGCTGCGGGGAGCGCTGGAGTGGCGCGGCCGCGACCACCCATACTCCCGGGTTCCGGGCCTCTACGATCACGTCGTACCGCTCGCCCATCCCGATCTCGAGCGCGTCGACCTCGACGGGCTTCACGGGACGCCCGTCCGCGTGCGACACGCTCATCCGGTGACCGGCGATCGCGACCCGGTACGTCGTCGCGCCGGAGGGGTTGAGGAGCCGCAGGCGAACGCGCTCGCCTCGCTTCACCTCGAACGCGGGCGGATCGGCCGGCGGACGGCCGTTCACGAGCAGCGCGAGGTAGTCGGGGATCCCGAGCGAGCCCATCATCGCGCCCATCCCGCCGCCTCCCATCGTCCCGCGCCCCATCCCGCCCATCATCCCGCCGCCGATCCCGCGCATCATGCCCCCACCCATACGGCCCCGCGACGAGCCCCCCTGCGCCGACGTCATCTCGGGTGGATCACCGGGGAGCAGGTCGTCGAGGACGAGCGTGTAGTCGCGGTCGTATGCGACGTGCGGTGAGCGCTCCTCGACGACGAGCGCGCCGACGAGGCCGCGGTCGATCTGGAGCCCCTGATGGCTGTGGTAGAGGTACGAGCCCGCGGGCTCCGCGTCGAACTCGTACGTGAACGACGAGCGAGCGGGCCGAAGTCGATCTCCGTCCGCCGCGGCACGCGGCGAAGCTCGTGCAGCCTGCTCGCTGCGACTCCCTTCTCCGGCGCCGACGCGGCCAGCGCCCGGCCGACGAGCGCCCCGGCGCTCGCCGTACCGACCGCGGCAAGCGCGAGAAACCTGCGGCGGGTCATCGCCTCTCCGGTCATCCCGCCCCCTCCGGCACAGACATTGTCTGTCCTCCCTCTCCGTTCGAGGAGCGCGCAGGTGCACGCGCCGTTCCCGCAAGCTCTGCACTCCTCCAGCCGCCCCCTCACTTTCTCGCGGGGGCACTGCGACGAGACGGGGACGGAGGCCTGCGAGGGAAAGCTTCCAAAGCTCGCCCAGCCGGCGAAGGGAATCCACTCGGTCGATGGGCCGTTACCTTCCTGACGCAGCCCAGCGGGGATAGCAGCCAGCCAAGGGGAGGCCACGGCAAGCGACCTGGGGAGCGCGTCCGGTGACAGAGAGTCCGGGCGGGTAAGCCATCCACGCACAGTCACAAAGGACGGGATGCAATGAAGAGCTTTACGCGTTTCTTGGACCTGACCCTCGTAGCGACCTCGATGTTCCTGTTCGTTGGGTGCGGTAGTAGCAGCACCGATATGACCCCGCCGCCTGGGAGCGGGACGATCAGCGGAGTAGTCACGAAGGGACCCGTCAGCGGCGCGACCATGATGGCGCTCGCCATCAGCATCGGGACGATGGGGGCGCAGATCGGGGCCGGGACAACGGATGGCCAGGGGAACTTCACCGTCTCCGTCGGCGACTACTCCGGCCCCGTCATGCTGCAGATGAGCGGTGGCACGTACACGGACGAGGCGACGAACACGAGAATGGCCATGCAGGCCGGCGACGTGATGACGAGCCTCATCCCTTCCGTCGCGGCCGGCTCGACGATGAGCGGAATCCAGGTCACGCCCCTCACCGCCATGGCTCAGCTGCGCGCACAGAACATGGCCGGTGGCATGACGGTCGCGAACATCGGCACGGCCAACGCCGAGGTGGGGAACTACTTCTTGGTGAGTGACATTCTCCACACGATGCCGATGGATCCCCTCGTCGCCGGCTCCAGCGCCACGGCCACCCAGGACGCGAAGAACTACGGCATGACCCTGGCTGCCATGTCGCAGTACGCGGCCACGGTCGGGATGCCGCACTCCTCGGGCGTCGTCACCGCCATGATGGATGACGCATCAGATGGCGTGATGGACGGCAAGTTGGGCGCCTCTCCCATCACCATGGGTGGCGGGATGATGGGCGGCAGCATGATGCAAGCCACCGCAGGGACGAGCGGGCTGGCAACAGCGATGTCCCAGTTCGTCGGGTCTTCGATGAACAAGTCCGGCGTCACCGTGTCGGACATGCAGACACTCATCAACGTCCTGAGCACCTCGAGCGGCGTGATTCAGTAGCCGCGCTCCCGGGCGCGGGCCGGTCGTCGACAGCGGGGTATTACTCGGGGCCCGCTGCGTCAGCGCGTCGTCCGTTCGACGCCAGCGGGTTTCCGCGCCGCCACCCGCTCGACGATTCCGAGCTTTGAACGCTCGACCTCTTCGATGTCGAATCGCGCTGTCGTGAGGAAGTCGAGCGGTTCGCGAACCAGGTGATCACCCTCGAGCCGCACCGTGATCGGCTCGAGCGCGCGCTGGATGGTGCGGACGACGAGCCCCGGGCTGCGAACGTGCTCGAGCAGGAGCACTCGCCCGCCTGGACGAAGAACCCGCCGCATCTCGGCCACGGCCGCTCTCGGGTCGGGGATGCTGCAGAGCGCCAGCGTGCATACGGCCGTGTCGAAAGAGGAGTTGTGGAATTCGAGCGCCTGGGCGTCGCCGACCCTCAGGTTCACGTCGCGTCCCAACTCGGCGGCGCGCTTCCTCGCGATCTCGAGCATGCTGGCGCTGATGTCCACGCCGGTGATCCGAACGTCGCGAGCGTAGAGCGGGAGATTCCTCCCCGTCCCGATTGAGATCTCGAGCACCTCGCCCCGAGCGCGAGAGCACACCCACTCGCGCCCTCCCGCGAAGAGCAGGCGCTCTGGGAGGCGCATCTTCCTGTCGTATCCGGGTGCCAGCCGATCCCAGATCCGGCGAACCCGATCCGATTCCGCGCTCGTCGCCGTCGGCATCTTCCTCCACTGCACCACCTAGCTAGGTGGCGACCCGCCGTCGCGTCTCGCGCATCCGCACCGCGACCACCGCGCCCGAGGCGAAGGTGAGGGCAGCGACGAGCCAGATCGCGGCCGGCACGCCGAGCGCGTCGGCTGTGACGCCGGCGAGCAACGCGCCGACCGCATAGCCGAGATCGCGCCATAGTC
>WNFU01009526.1_pt1 | contig 10939 bp, 13 predicted proteins | sample 5400121 | NCBI WGS metagenome assembly WNFU01 (sample SAMN13153360, study PRJNA577476) | soil metagenome | isolation source: 100 cm soil or saprolite under grassland replicate 1 | place: USA:California | collected 2016-06-15
GTACCGGGCGGGACGCGCACCGCGTCCCATTCCTTGAGCTCGACGATCTCGTCGTCGACCTTCATCCGCCCGCTCCCGCGCAGGACCACGTACACCTCCTCTTGCGTCTTGTGCGTGTGGCCGTACGGAAAGCGATAGCTGGGTGGGACGCGCTGGTAGCTCAGGGCGGATTTCTCGAGCGCGAGCGCCTTGGTCGCCGCGCGGAACTCCAGGTCCGGCGCGCCGTCGAACCTGGAGCCGATGTCCTCCAGATCCTCCTTGATGTTCCTGAGCGTGAACGGCACGCCGCAATCCTATGGCGTCATTCCGGAACGCTGGCGCAGCCGAGCCGCGTGTCTCATGAGCCCGATCCGCTTGCTTCCGGGCTGGGGGTAAACAGCTTCCAGTGCCCCTCGGAGACGACTTCGACGTTGCCGTTGGTCACTTTTATGGCGGTCTGATCGTCAATCGCGTACGCCGGCACCGACATGCCGGCGGCCCACTTTTCTGCGTCGGCCATGGTGTTCTCCGGCAGGTCCTCGTGATCCAGGTGCGGAAACATCGAAAAGCCGACCACTCCCAGCGTTTCATCGCCACCGGTGGGCGGCTTCCACCTGACGAAGTCCTCGCCGATGTTGGGGGCCATCACCATGCTCCCGGCGCTCAGTCCCACGTAGACCATCTCGCGCAGCGACGGCAAGAGGCCCGCCAGTCCGGACTGCCGCATCCAATAGCACAGATACAAGGGATCGCCGCCATTCACCAGCAGGACGTCCGTCTCCTCGACGATGGGGACCCAATGCTCTTCATCGATGCTGGGCAGCGCGGTGAGCTCGAGCACCCCCAATGACTTCCAACCCAACTCGCACATGGGTGTTCTGGGCTCTTGTCCGCTGATGAACCTCCATGCCAGTTCGGGTTGCCCGAGGGCGTGCGTCGCGGTCGGAATGCAGAGGGCGTTGGACTCGGCAATCGGTTTGCCCAGGAGGTCGACCAGCGCGTCGTGGATGCTCGTGTTCTTGATCCCAGCGGACGTGAGAAGAAACCTCATGGGTGCTCCTTCGCTCGCGGTGTAGGCGTGGTGCTTCCCTCAGAGAGACTCAGCAGAGCGCACAAATCATCGTTCGCCGCAGCCGTCGGGGACATTCCCGAACTGTGAGTGTGCGGATGTCCCGTCTGGGGCTGTTGTCAGGGTGGCGCCGGTGCTCTTTGTTCGTGACTCAATTCCCGAATGACCTCGCCTGCGGGTGTCTTTCTAGTGATCTGTCCGAGCAGAGAGGCCGGTGCCGGCCTGGCGCCCGCTTGCTGGCTTGATCAGAAGCCTGTCCGCCCGTTTCGGGCGTGACTCATCACAGTTCTGCCGCCTGCGGTCTTCACCCCCAGACCGGCACCGGAGTGTGTCCCCCAACCTGGGCCGGAGGTGATTTGGATGCTTGCAGATGAGCTGGACTACGTGGTTCGTGTTGATCCCCACCGCGACACGCACGCGCTCGCGGTCGTCGACGTGCGAAGCGGCTGTGTGGTGTTCGAGGCGACCACGCAGGCAGACGCTGAGGGTTATGCCTGCGTGCTTCGTCTTGCCGAACAGCACGCTCCCGGCCGGCGTGCCCTCGCAGTCGAAGGCACTGGTTCGTTCGGCGCTGGTCTCACTCGCTTCCTGAGCGGCGAGGGCGAGCGGGTGCTCGAGGTCGGCAGGCTGCGACGAGAGCGGCAGTCCGGCAAGAGCGACGCACTCGATGCGATCCGCGCCGCTCGGAGCGTGCTCGGCCAGACGCGGCCAGCACGGCCACGGGCCGGAGGCGAGCGAGAAGCGTTGCGGGCGCTGAACGCTGCTCGTGAGGGCGCGGTGACAGCCAGGCGGGCCGGGCTCTGCCAGTTGCGCGGCTTGCTCGTGTCGGCGCCCGAGCCGCTGCGTGCGGAACTCCGCTCGCTGACCCGGGCCCAGCTCCTACGGCGACTCGCCGCCGTCCGCCCCGAACGCCGTCAGGACCCGGAGCTCCGCGGGACGCTGCTCGCACTGCGAGCTCTCGCCCGGCGCGTCAAGACATTGACCGTTGAGGAGGGCGAGCTCGCAGGCGAGATCGAGACGCTCACACGCAAGCTGGCGCCGCAGCTGCTCGACCAGCCGGGTGTCGGTCCACTCGCAGCCGCGCAGATCCTGATCTCCTGGTCGCACCGCGGCCGGGTCAGAAGCGAAGCTGCGTTCGCGCGACTCGCCGGCTGCGCCCCGATCCCCGCCTCATCCGGACAAACGATCCGCTACCGCCTCGACCGCAGCGGCGACCGCCGACTCAACCGAGCACTGCACATGATCCTCGTCACCAGACGCCGCGCGGACCCGCCAACGATCGCCTACATCAACCGTCGTATCCAAGAAGGCAAGAGCCGCCGCGAAGCAAGCCGCTGCCTCAAGCGCTACCTCGCCCGCAACCTCTACCGACTCCTAGAGCACGCGCCAATGCCGACTTGACTTACATAGATGACATGTGGTGGGCCTCCTCGGCAGCAGCGTGTTAGAGCACGCAGGTCGTTCAAGACCGTGGAGCTCGAGGAGGTCCCGATGCAGATCGTAAGTGCGTTGGATGTGCACCGCAGGCAGATCACCTACCGGACGGTCGAGCTGGCCAGTGGCGAAACCGGGCGGGGCCGGATCAGCCCGGCTGCGCGTGAGCCGGTGCGTGCCTGGCTGGAGCGTTTCGCTGGTCAGGATGCGCACTTCGCGCTCGAGGGCACGACTGGTTGGCGGTTCGTGGTCGAGGAGATCGAGCGTGCCGGGCATACGGCGCATCTCGCCGATCCTGCCGAGACGGCCGTCAGGCGCGGCCGCAAGCGGCGAGCGAAGACCGACGACAGCGACTGTGAGCTGCAGCTGAGGTTGCTGCTCGGTGGCGAGCTGCCCGAGGCCTGGATCCCGCCCCCGCACAGCTTGGAGTTGCGCACACGGGTGCGGCTGCGGAAGACGTTGATCGATCAGCGCACGGCCTGGCTGCAGCGTCTGCAGTCGCAGCTCTTCCATCAGGGCGCCGCCTGGCCTGAAGCCGCGGACCGCGGCCGGGCGGCGCGAGCTTGCAACGCTCGCATTGTCGCCCGCGGGACGCGAGGTCGCCGAGCTGTGCTTGCGGATGCTCGATCAGCTCGACCGTGAGCTGGCGCCGATCGATCGTGCGCTGCAGTCGTTCGCGCGCCGGCAGCCCGGCTGCCGCGCACTCACCGGCCGGCTCTACGGTGTCGGCGCGGTGACAGCGACGGCGATCCTCGCCGAACTGGGCGATGCGCGCCGTTTCAAAAGCTCCGACGACGCGTCCGCCACTGCGGCCTCGACGTCACCGTCTGGCAGTCCGACCGCAAGCGTGCTGCCGGCCACCTCTCTCACCAGGGGGGGCGCTCTTGCGCTGGGCGTTGTTCGAGGCGGCCCAGTGCGCCGCCCGCCGCTCCTCACCCGACCACGCCTACTACCTGCAGGTCGCGAACCGGATCGACCACAACCGCGCCTGCCTCTCAGTCGCGCGCAAACTCTGCCGCCGCGCCCACCACATCCTCCGCGAACTCGGCGACGACGCACTCGCGCCGACCGCTCCGTCGATCAGAACGCGGCTCGTCGACGCAGCCGCCTGACCGACCCCGTGCGCGCGCCCCTCATCAGACCGATGCCCTTGCGGCCAGCTCCCGCAATGCTCCCGTCGCCACCGCCCACGACTCACGACCCACGGGCGTGGCCGGCCTCCATAGACCGAGCGGCCGCAACAACCCCACGGGAAACACCCAATCAATCATCTCGTCGCCGGAGCGATCCGCGCACCTAGATAAGGCTGGGCGCCCGCGCACAACGACAAAAACCTCCCGACAGAAAGGCCACCCACATGCCGAACACTTGACGCCCGAACGCCACCACAGATAAGAAGCATCACTGGCCCAGCCCAGCGGCTCGGGCCTAGACCTCCTCGAAAGACAGCAGTCCAAACTCGAAGTTCGCTTGAGCGATCGCGGCCGGTACGTCGAGCGGGGAATCAGCCGGCCGAGAGTGCCGCCGCTAGGGCGAGCCGGTCGACCCGGTGGTTATTGGGATCGCCCGCGTGGCCCCTGATCCACACGAAGGTCACGTCTCGCCTTCCGTCCCAAACCAAACCGAACAACCGCTCCCAGAGGTCTCGGCTCTTGACCGGGCCGTTCGATCCCTTCCAGGAGCCATCGCGCAACCACCGCTCGCGCCAGTTCTGGTTGAAGCACTTCTCGACGTAGGCGCTCTCAGTGCGGACTTCGATGGCCCCAGTCAGCGTCTCGAGCGCCTCGCAGATCGCGGTGAGCTCCATGCGGTTGTGCGTCGTGCCATGCGCGCTGCCAGAAATCTCACGGACGGTCCCCGCCTGCTCGATCAGTGCGGCCCAACCACCACGCCCGTGCATCCCGTTCGCGTTGCAGCTGCCATCGGTCCAGACGACAGTCTTCACTCCCGACTCGCTCCTCTCCGGCTGTCCCTGGAAGCCATCCCTATCTTCATGCATCGCCCTGGTTTGTCAGAAGGGTAAGCCCAAACGGACGGGGGCGTTAAACTTCGTCAGCTTCGAGCGCGTTGCGTGCTAACGGTCCTCTAGCTCGGAGATCTGTCTTCGCTGCTCCGGCACCTTGCGGAGAACGTCCTCGACCTCGTTGGCGTAGTCAAGCTCGCCGGCCTTGAAGCGTGCTAGCGCAAGCTCGAACTGCGCATGCAGTACGTCGGTCAGCGCGCACGCTGCGTACCCACGGCGCGCGTTGCCGAATTCCGTCGCATCGTCGAGTGCCTCGCCCATCGCTGCGATCAGGGGTTCGCTCACCTCGCGGAAGCGGTCGACCTGCTTCTGCGTCGGCGCGAGCGCGAGCTGGCGCCCCTTGCGTCGGTACCACTTGACGAAGTCGGGAAGACCCCAGATCGCCGCCGCGTCGTGAACCGCCTCCTCCGCGGTCTCGCCGTGCTCGACGTCCTTCCGAAGCGCCGGCGCGTTCGGGACACGCCGGACGAGAACGCCGGCCAGCGTCTCGACGATCAGCGTCACCGTCCTCTCTTCGTTATCGGAGCCGGGCGTCTGTCCGCCCTAGGCAGCCGCCGTTGCGGAGGCGAGACGGTCTCGCATCTCCGCGTCGAGGCAGCAGCGCTTGTACTTCAAGCCGCTGCCGCACGGGCACGGGTCATTCCTCCCTGGAGACATACAGCCAACGTAGCGCCGGCATCTGGTGGACCCTGCATCTCGTCTCGCAACTGCAAGAAGTCGCCGACGGCGACGGTGCCTGTGCCGCCTTTCGCCGTCTTGAAGTCAGGTGTCAGGTGGTAGAGGCGAAGGAGGAAGTCGGCCGAGTTTGCCTTCGCCCCATAGCCGTTGTCCTCCATCACCCAGTAGCTACCCCCGCTGGGCCGGGCAGGATCGCCGAGGAGCCCTGCACCGGCTGACTCGCGAACGGGACCGGGATCCCGTTGATCACCGGCCCGCCGATCGCGGAACCGGACGGCAAGCCAGGCGCGAACGTCGCTGCCGGTAGCAGCGCGCGCCTCCAGCGTTGGGCGCTCCGGCGCGGGTGCGGGCACGGCAGTCCGGTTGGCCGGCACGATCTGCGCCTGGAACGCGAACACGTCGCGGCTGTGCGGGTCGACGAGTGCTTTGACCCAGTGGACGTCGTTGTTCCCGTTGCCGGCGTTGTCGCCGAACGTCTCGACGCGCATGAAGTTCTCCAGCCGCCGGCCCTGCGAATCCAGCAGCGGCTTGTCGACGCGGAACTGAGCGAGCGCTCGCCGCGAGCCAATGAGGTGGGATGGGTCCAAAGAAGGATTTTCCTCCCTTTCAAGACGGAGTACAAGCAGGCTTTGCCGCCCTTCGCGCTCGCCTCCCTCGCCCTCACGTGCAGCCTCACTTGCTGCCACGACTCCAAAGCTCGTTGAGTTAGCGGGTTCTAAAACAGCTTTGTCGTGCAGCACTCCGTGCCGTGCTCGGCGTGGAGCCCACGGCTCGGTCGGTTCGACTCCGCCAGCTCCGTTAGGCCAAGCCACGCCTCGTTGCCGCGAGCGCGCCGCCCGCTTCGAACTCCTTTTGCCAGGCGAGCCGGAACGGCACCGCCCGGAACTTGACTATCGACGTTCGGAACTCTCCCGTTGATCGCCCATCTCGCGACGATTGATTCGCATTGACGCGGCGTCAATACTTGGTCGAGCGGAACCGAGGAGGCAGGGCATGCATACCAGCCTGATGCAGCACTTCCACCGGCTCAAGCAGGAGCCACGACTTGAGGGCCGCGGAGGATGATTCGCGTCCGTACATACCCGTTCGTGCTCGCTCCTGTCGTTGGCGCGCTGACATTTGGCATCGTCTCGTTGTCCGCGGCTTCGGCGCCTTCGGTGCCGTCATTCGCCCAGCCGATGATCTTTCCGGTCAGACCCCTGCCTCGGTCACTCGCGATTGGCGACCTGAGCGGTGATGGCAAGCTCGACATCGTTACGGCCAGTAGCGACTTCCCCAGAGGGTTCGACGGCATCTCCGTGCTGCTAAACAAGGGCCGCGGCAGCTTCAACCAAAGGCGTGACTACTCGATCGGAAAGAACGTTGAGTTGAGACGAATTCGGTCGCGACCGGCGACCTGAACGCCGACGGCAGGCGCGACATCGTGACGTCGAATGGGCGCCCGAACACGGTTTCCGTCTTCCTCAATGGGGGCGCCGGGAAGTACCCGGCCCACGTCGAGTATCGGACGGGGCGATATCCCGTTGAAGTCGTGATCGCTGACCTGGACGCCGACGGCAAGCTCGACGTGGTCACTGCGAACTATTTCGGCAACACCGTCTCCACGCTCCTCGGCCGCGGGGACGGCACGTTCGACTCGAAGGTCACCTACCCAACGGCGCGTGGCCCTGTGGCGGTCGCGGTCACGGACCTGAACGGCGACGACGCGCCGGACATCGCGGTGGCGGCTCGGCTCGCCGATGACGTCTCGGTCCCTCTCGGTGCGGGCATCGCGATGGCAGCGAACATTCCGATGGTGTCGCGCTAGATTCCTCGCGTTACACGCGGTTCAACGAAGGAGGAGGCAAGGTCGCTCGCGTCGCGAGCTTCGAGGGAGTCAACGTGCGTGGCGATCCGGGGTCCGCAAGCGCGACCGTCCCCGGAAAGCGACCGAGAGCCGTGCACCCCCCGCAGTCCTAGGCGTTTCGTCATCGAGCCGGAACGTAACCGGCTCCCGTTGTCGCGGATGAGCCGGAGGGCGACAGCGCACTGAGGTCGCCGCCTGCGAAAACGAAATCTCGGAGGTCTGAAACCGCCGGTCAGAGCGTAAAGATAAAGAGTGCGGAGTGAATCGGCCTTCGCGAGAGCTTGGCAGCCGTTCCAGCTAGGAGACCAGGACCTTCTCGTCCATCCCCGCCTGCTTGTGGCCGGCGACCGAGCAGTAGAGCTCGTACCTACCGGGCTTCAGCCGTGCCATGAGCATCGCCGTCTGGCCGGGAGCGATCAGCTTCGTCCGGTCACTGGTGCCCGCGATCACGAGGTCGTGCGGGACCGTGCCGACGTTCTTGACAACGAAGGTGACCTGCCCGGCCTTCAGGGTCGTGGAGGCGAGCGTGATCTTGAACTCCTTCTCGCTCACCTGGACGGTCGTCGCCGCGGGCTGGGGCGCCGGCGCCTTCGTGCCCGCCGCCACGGTTATCTTCTCGTCCATCCCCGCCTGCTTGTGGCCGGCGACCGAACAGTAGAGCTCGTACCTACCGGGCTTCAGCTGGGCCGTGAGCGTCGCGGTCTGCCCGGGGGAGATCAGCTTCGTCCGGTCGCTAGTGCCCGCGATCACGAGGTCGTGCGGGACGGTGCCGACGTTCTTGACGTCGAAGGTGACCTGCCCGGCCATCAGTCTCGTGGACGCGAGCATGATCTTGAACTCCTTCTCGCTCACCTGAACGGTCGTCGCCCCTGGCTGGGGCGACGGCGCCGCCGGTTGCGCGGTCGCGTTCGTGCTCTCCCTCGCCCCCTTCGGCTCCGCACCGAAGACCACGACCGCGGCGAGCATGCCGCCGAAGAGCGCCAGCGCTGCGACGATGAATGCCCACAACGCACCACTCGGGAATTGCGGGCGGTAGCGCGGAAGCAGAACCGCGGAGGCGAGCGCGAAGAGGATGAAGACGGCCCCCGAGACCCCAAGACCCACCTTGTGCCCGGTCGAGAGGGCGAGCAGGAACACGGCCGAAGTACATCACAGCCCGCCACGATCGCGGCGTAAAAGATCGGCCGGCGGCACAGCTCGGAGCTGGCGGCGCCATCCGACCTCGAGTTGCTCGAGCGCGGCCTACCGGTTCGTCCTACGGCGCACGCCGGACAGGGACGCGCGCGAGCGAGGAGGTCCGACCAAGAGGGCAGAACGCACCCGCAGCAGCTCCTGCGGCATCCTCGGCAATTCGCGAGCCGCGTACATGGGTGCTCCGCCTTAGACTGCCGCTCGAGGCGGAGCTGAGACTCTGCTCGACTGTAACCGCCAGGGAAGGAGTAGGACGTTTTCATGGCAACCGGAACGGTCAAGTGGTTCAGCAACGACAAGGGCTACGGCTTCATCACACCCGACGAGGGGGGCGAGGATCTGTTCGTCCATCACAGCGGCATCGCTGCCAGCGGCTTCAAGACGCTGGCGGAAGGGGCGAAGGTCGAGTTCGACGTGACGCAGGGCCAGAAGGGACCGCAGGCGACGAACGTTGAGGTCGTCCAGCCGTAGCCGCTGTCGTCGTCACGGCTCGCCGCGTCCTCGAACAGACGAGCCGTCGCCGGTAACGCTGGGTGAGCGGGTGCTGGTGCCCGAGTTCACCGAAGAGCGCGACCGCGAGTTAACGCATCCGCTCGCGCCGCTCGCTGTCGCCGCGCACGGTCTCCTCCAGTAGGAGCTCGAGCGCGCGCTCGGGGTTGTCCTCATCGAGCGCGGCAAGGATCTCGGGCGCCCCGCCCGACTCGCGTAGCTCGGCGACGAGTCGCTCCGGCTGCGAGGGCCCGGTCAGCTCGTCGAGGAACTGGGCGACCGCGGCGGGCGGCCGCGCGCCGACAACCTCGCTGACGACCTGGCCGTTCCTGAACGCTTTGACGGCCGGAATGCCGCGGAGGTCGTATTCGCCGGCGAGGCCTTGGTTCGCGGCGACGTCGACCTTCGCGAGCACGAGCTCGCCTTCACCGCTGCTGGATGGACAAGCTGGCGATCAGGGCCGCCTCACTGACCTCCATCCGGGCCGCGGCGTGCGAACTTCGCGGCCGTTCGCGGCGCTGATTACTCGGGCGGAGTGACCTGCGTTGTTGCGACCGGCTCGGGCGGCGCCTGCTCGACGATCGCCCGGCGCATGAAGAGGCCCTGCGTCGCGCCGGTGAAGAGGAGCACGAGCCCGCCGGGCCCCTCGAAGTGGCCGAGCCAGCGCAGGCCGCGCATGAACGGGTGCCCAAACGGATGCACGTCGCCGCTCGCCCAGACCGGATAGAAGGCCCAGCCGGAGACGAGCCAGGCGCCGGCGAGGAAGGCGAGCAGCGCTCCCAAACGCGACCAGCCGCGCGCGGGGGTCATGAGCATGAAGCCGCCGAGCGCGGCTGCGATCCCGGGCGCGAGCTGGAGCTCCCACTGCCGCGACGAGAAGTCCCACTTAGTGTTCGAGGCGAAGCCGAAGTTGAAGTAGCCGCCGACGAGCGGCACGAAGAAAGCCCAGGCGCCGAGCAGCAGGATCAAGACGCCGAAGGGGATCGCCATCGGCGTCCACGAGCGGCTGCGGCGAAGCGCCATGCCTCGGTCATGCACCACGGGCGGGCACGGCAAACTCGACCGCCGGTCCCCTACTTCGATATCACGCTCTCCGCGCAGCAGGTCATCGGGCCTCCCCCGGATGCCGCTGCCGGGTCCACGTGCGAAGACGATCGCCTTCATGCCGCATGATCAGGTGCGTGGTGCGGCGGCCGCTGTCGCGACGTCCCGCGGGTAGGTCCGGAGCGCCTTGAAGAGGAAGTACGCGCCGGCCGCGAGTGGGAGCAGCATCAGCACGAACGTCCACTGGAGTCCCGCGCGGCCGCCGCCGAAGACGTGGTCGGAGACCGCGCCGAACAGGAGCGGCGCCAGCGCCTGCGCCGCTGTGCGCAGGAACGTGCGGACGCCCTCGGCGCGACCCCACAGGAGCGGCACCATGATGTCGAGCCTGGCCGCGTCCAGGGGCGGGTTCTGCGCCGAGAGCGCCAGCGCCGCGACGGTGAGATATGCGACGGCCGTCAGCGCGCTGCGCGTGAAGATCGCCGGCGCGAACAGGATCACGGCCGCCGTCGCGGTAAGCGCGGCGACGAGGATCCGACCGTTCAGGTATCCGCGGTGAAGGAGCAGGTCTCCGACCGCGCCGCCGGCGAGCACCCCCGCGACGGCGCCGCCGCCGACGACGAGGAGTAGGAGGCTCGCGAGCGCCTGGTCGATCCCGTACTGCTTCGTCGTGAACTCGATCCCGAACGTCTGGATGCCGGCGAGGAAGAAGTAGCCGCAGGCGCTTGCTGCGATCAGGACGACGTTCGTCCGGATGCGCAGGATGTAGCGAGTCGCCGCGACGAGGCCCAGCCGGCGCGGGTCGCCGGTTAGCACGAGCTCGGGATCCGGCTCGAGGCCGCGCTCGCGCGCGAGCCGCTGCGCGTCCGTCTCGCGCGGCGGTCGCGCGTCAGCGATGGGCGCGGCCGCCGCCGTCTGAGAGACGAGCGCGGTCGCGCCGCCGCGGGCGGGCTCGGGCAGCCGGAACATCAGCCATGCGAGTACGAACGCGGGAATCGCGAGGATCACGAAGGCGGCGCGCCACGAGAGCGCGGCGATGTCGCCGGTGACTGCGAAGCCGACGCCCGCGCCGATCAACTCGCCGCCGAGGATGTAGCCGTAGATCTGGCCGCGCTCGGCGGCGGCGAAGTAGTCGCCCACAAGCGACGCGACCATCGGGCCGGCCGCCGCGGTGACGCCGCCGAGGAAG
>WNFU01030072.1_pt1 | contig 10939 bp, 12 predicted proteins | sample 5400121 | NCBI WGS metagenome assembly WNFU01 (sample SAMN13153360, study PRJNA577476) | soil metagenome | isolation source: 100 cm soil or saprolite under grassland replicate 1 | place: USA:California | collected 2016-06-15
AATTGGAGTTCGGGGTGTGGCGGCGGTCGAACGGCTTGTATTGATAGCCGACTTGCGCCAACTGCTCGACGCTGACGCGGCCGGCCAGGCGATGGAGCTTCTTGGCGAGCGTGAGCATCAGCGCGAGCGCGACTTCGGCGCAGGCGATATTGGCGCGCCGGCGGATGGTGAGCACCTTGATGCCGCGGGCGGCGCAGGCCGCGGTGTCGACGTTGCGCGGCTTCAAGCCGTACTTTTGCACGACACGAAGATCGGTCCCGGCCGCGAGCTCCTCCTTGCCCACGCTGAGCGACTCGACGATCAAGGCGGCGCTCCCCGGCAGCGCCGCGCGCATCTGATCTTCGGTTTCGACCAGCCGCACCTCGGCCGGAAAAAGGCCGCCGGCGCGTTCGCGCACGCGTTGGCAGTAGCCCGCGAAGTCGGGCTCGTCGTGGGCGAAGAAATCCGCATAGGCGGCGGTGCGCTCGGCCGAGGTGGTGGGATCGAGCACGATGCCGACCACGCGCAGGAAGCGGTCGTCCTCGACGACCAGGACCTTCGGCTTTGTTGTTGCCAAGGGGAGCTCCGAAGGTCAGGTCGCGAGCGGCTCGAGGTCGAGCCGAAGCGCCTGCAGCACGCGCGCGTTCATATTGTAGGTGCCGACCAGGACGGTCAGCTCGACGATCTGGCGCGCATCGAAGTGGTGCTCGACCTCGGCGAACACGGTGTCGGGCACCTCGATGTTGCGGGTCATGGTGTCGGCATAGGCGAGCGCGGCGCGCTCGCGCGCGCTGAACAGGCGGGTCGCCCGCCAATCGGCGAGCGCATCGCATTCCTCGCGCGTCAGCCCGTCAGCGAGCGCTAATGCGGGGACGTGCTGGCGCAGCACATATTGCGATTGGGTGAGATGGCCCATACGGATGATCACGATCTCGCGCAGCCGCCCGTCGAGCGTGGTCTTCCACCGCACCGCGTTCGAATGATTGAACCAGCTCTCGGCGAGCGCCGGGCTGTTGAGCAGCATGCGGTAGATGTTGAGCAGCCTGCCGCGCCGCCCGGCACTGAACTTCCGGATCAGATCGGCGAACTCGGGATGGTCCTGCTCTTGGATCAGGGGAACGCGCGCCATAGGGTGCCTACTCCATCTTGAATCCTGTCGCCTTCATGATCGGGGTCCAGCGCTTGAGCTCCGCGGCGATGAACTGCCGCGTCGCGTCCGGACCCGAATCGAGGATTGGCTCGAAGCCGGACGCCACCAGGAGCTTCTGAAATTCCTCATCCGCCATGATCTTGCGCGTGGCCTCGGCGATCTGCTCGACGATCGGCTGCGGCACCCCGGCGGGAGCGAACAATCCGTTGAGGTTGCCGGCCACCATGTCGGGAAGGCCGGCTTCGATCGCGGTCGGAATGTCGGGCGCCGCCTTGATCCGCGCGGCTGCGTTCACCGCCAGGATGCGCACCTTGCCGGCGCGATGGAACGCGAGCAGCGGCCCGCCCACGTTCGGCGTCATCATCGGGATATGGCCGCTGGCGAGGTCGGTGACGCCGGGCGCCGAGCCCTTGTAGGGAATATGCACGATGTCGGGCGCGCCGATCAGCTGCTTGAACAGCTCGCCGGCGAGATTGGTGAGCGTGCCCGCGCCGGCCGAACCATATCCCAGCTTGCCCGGATTGGCCTTGGCATAGGCGATCAGCTCCTCGAGCGTGCGCGCGGGCACCGACTCGTGCACGACGATCGACGTCGGCGCCATGCAGAGAATGTAGACCCCGATGAAGTCCTTGAGCGCGTCATAGGGCGGCCGGCTCATGATCAGCGGGATCAGCACCTGCGTGCTCGGTGACCACGGTGCCGAGCACCGGCTTCATCTTCTCCGCCCACAGCCGGCCGACCACGTCGGTCGCCCCGCCCGGCGAGAACGGCACCACCAGCCGGACCGGCCGGTCCGGATATTTGGCCTGCGCGAAAGCCGGACGCGCCAGCGCCGCCGTCGAGAGCGACGCCAAGCCGGCGGCCAGCACGCCACGCCGGTTCATAGCGCCGGGACACGGATTTCGCAGGTCGATGCGCTTCTCGATCATCACGTCGTCGCCTCGATCATCGCGCGCAACTCCGGGGTCACCTCGGGCATGATGCCGAACCAGCCGTGGAAGGCCGGGCGCGCCTGGTGCAGCAGCATGCCGAGCCCGTTGACGGCGGGGTTGCCGCGCCGGCGGGCGGCCGCGAGCAGCGGCGTCTCGCGCGGAATGTAGACGATGTCCGAAACGAGCGCGCTAGTCGGCAAGGTGTCGAGCGCAAGCTCCAAGGGCGGCTCGCCCACCATTCCTTGATTGGTGGTGTTGACCAGCATCGCCGCTTCCGCCAGCGCCGCGTGGCGGTCGTCCCACGGCAGCGCCCGGATCGGGCCGCCCAATTCCCGCTCCAGCGCCTTGGCGCGCGCCGGCGTGCGATTGACCAGACGGATCTCGCGGGCGCCGCGGTCGATCAAGCTGACCAGCACGGCCCGCGCGCCGCCGCCGGCGCCGATCACCACGATCGGCCCGGCGTCCGCCCGCCAATCCGGCTTGGCTTCGAGGATGCTGTGGACGTAACCGAAGGCGTCGTGGTTGTAGCCTGCGAGCGATCCGTCGGCGGCGACCACGACGCAGTTCATCGCCCCGATGCGGCGCGCCACCGGATCGAGCTTGTCGACCAGGTCGAGCGCGGCTTCCTTGTGCGGAATCGTCAGGTTGCAGCCCGAAAAGCCGAGCGCCGGCAGCGCGCGCAGCGCCGCGCGCAGGCCGTCGGCCTTGACCGCCAGCGGCAGGTAGCAGCCGGCGAGCCCGTGCTTCGCCAGCCAATAGTTGTGCAACGCCGGCGAGCGCGAATGCATCACCGGCCAGCCCATCACGCCGGCAAGCAAGAAGCGATCCGGATGTGCCATGCAGACATCTTTCCCACGCCGGCTGCGAGCGGACAAGCGTTCCGTTTGTTTGAACGACTCGGCGCGATTTCATAGCGTCGTCCGGGAGAAACGTGCATAGCGGATCGCTGTGGGCCGCAACGCGCTCACGTCGAAAAAGAGCCCGGGAGGAAGCAATGTGGTCGTTCATGCGCTGGCGCGGGATCGTCGGCTGCTCGGCCATCCTCGTCGGTGGCGGCGCGGCTTTTGGCGCGCCGGCACCGGTCCGCACGGTCATTCAACGCGGCGATGTGCGCATCGAGATTCTGGCGCAGGGCAACGGACCGGTCATCCGACCTTCTCGCCCCTCAAGGTCGACCGTGATGATGTTGTCCGGCGTCATCTCCTCCAGCCCGATGCCGGCGGGCTTCATCAGGAAACGTCCGGGGTCGTCGGGCAGGCGCACGGTCACGTGGCCTGCGACATAATCGCCCTGATCCTCGCTCACCAGCACGCGGCCTGCATTGGTGAGCTTTTCTCGCAAAGCATCGCTCATGTCTCTCAAGCTCGCTCGAGCTTCTCCCTTCGCGCGGCCGGTTGTGGCCGCCTGCGCCATGCCTACATACTATGCGAAACGGCATCAGCACGGGCGCAAGCGAGATGGAACGACGACCAACACCAGGTGGCGACCGACCTCGGGCCGAGCCGGAAATCATTCCGCCGGAGCGGGCAGGGGGGCGCGCGCACCGGGCCGGCGCGCCGATGTGGACCGCGACCGACGGCGTTCAACGGATCTATGTGGCAAGGCTCGGCCCGTTCGGATTCCTGTTGCTGGCGCTCGTTGTCGCGATCCTGACGGCCCTCATCGTGGTCGTGCTGCTGGGCGCCTTTCTGATCGTGATCCCGCTCGCCGGCCTGCTGCTGGCTGCCGCCGTGATCGCCGGCGTGATGCGCGGAAGATTTGGCCGGCCACGCTGAGCGCAGGGCCAAAAAGTTAGCGGGCTGAGCACCGGAGGTGCTCAGCCCGCTTCGCCTTTTTCATGGGGGTTTACAAACTCGGGGCTTCGCGCCGGGCGCGTCGCGATCAGAGCGCGCTCACTCCTGACTGCTTGAGGAGATCGGCCATCTTGTTGCGGGCATAGAACATGCGGGTCTTCACGGTCGCGGCCGGCACGCCGACGATCTGCGCGACCTCGTCGACCGACTTCTCGTGATAGTAGACGAGATCGATGACTTCGCGGTGCGCCGGCGACAGCTGCGACAGGCACTTGTGGACGATCGTGCTGCGATCCTTGTTGTAAACGATCGTCTCCGGATCGTCGGAGGGATCCGCGATGGTCGCCGCGGTCACGTCGTCCAGCTGGTCTTCCGAACGGCGCCGGAGCGCGGAGAGCGCCTTGTAGCGGGCGATCGCCAACAGCCAGGTGGAAACCTGGCACTTCGCCTCGAAGCCGTCGGCCTGCCGCCACACGTCGAGGAACACCTCGCTGACGAGGTCTTCGGCGAGCGTCGTATTGCCGGTGAGACGGACGATGAAACGGTAGACCCGCACATTGTGCCGGCCGTACAGAACCTGCATGGCGCGCTTGTCGCCGTCGGCAATCAGTCCGACCAGAGCCTCGTCCGACGTATCCGGGACGGAAGCCCTGACACGCGGCGGCGCAATGTCGCGCAGCGCATATCCGGTTTGCATGACGATCCCCTATTAACCAGCCCTTAAGGTGACTGATTAGCAAACGCCTGTTGCTTGAATGTTACGTGGAAGAGGAAAAATGGTTTCATCACAAGGGTGGATTATTTCGTCGCAAGGTGTTGCCACGAAACACAAGGTATCAAAATACCGACAATAATTCGTCGGGCGGTACTGTGTTAGTGAGACACTGCCGTCGGACAGGATGTTCGGTTCAGTCGACCGACGGTGTTTCGCCGGCCGGGGAAAACAGATAGCCGCCGCCGCGGACGGTGCGAATGACCGACGGATGCGTCGGATCCGGCTCGATTTTCCGGCGGATTCGCATGATCCGCAGATCGATCGCCCAATCGAACGCCTCTGCGTCGCGGGCATTGGCGAGCTCGAGCAGCCGCTCGCGGGAGAGCACCCGCTTGGGATTGGCCGCGAACACCTTGAGCAGCCCGTATTCCGAGGCGGTGAGCGGGTGCTCGTTGCCCTGGTCGTCGCGCAGCGTCTGGGCGTCCTGATCGAGCCATTTGGTCCCGAAACGGACCAGGGTGCGGTCGGGCGCCTTCGGGGCGGCTGCGGGCTGGGTCGGCTGGGCGGCCGGCGGCGAGACGGCGACGCTCCGGCGCAGCACCGAGCGGATGCGCGCCAGGAGTTCGCGCAGCTCGCACGGCTTGGCGAGATAATCGTCGGCGCCGAGCTCGAGCCCGACCACCCGATCGATCGCGCTCGCGGTCGCGGTCAGCATGATGATCGGCACGCTCATCCGCCGCTTGAGATCGCGGATGATCGATAGGCCGTCCTCCTCGGGCATGTTGAGATCGAGCACGATCAGGTCGGGCATTTGCCCGGCAATGGTCTGGCGCAGGCTGACGCCGCCGTCGCAGAGCGTGACGTTGAACCCGTGCATGCGCAGATAGTCGCCGACCATCTCGCGGGCCGGCAATTCGTCGTCGACGACGATGATGTGCGGCTGTGTCTGACTCATGTCCCCGGCAACGTCATCTTGAACGTCGCACCCTGCCCGGGACCCGCGCTTTCAACCGTGATCTGCCCCCCGTGCAGATCGACGATCCGCTTGACGATCGACAGGCCCAGGCCGGTCGACGTCTCGCCCGCGGTCGGCTTCGCCGATAACCGCTGGAAGCGGCCAAACAGCCGGGAGATATCCTCCGGCGAAAGGCCAGCGCCCTGATCCCTGATTTGGACCACTATACCGTCCGCGCCCCGCCCCACCAAGAGGTCGATGGCGCCGCCGAGCGGGCTGTATTTGATGGCGTTGCTCACCAGATTGTCGATCGCCTCGCGAATGCGGTCGGCATCGCACATCGCCATGTGATCGGGCGGGGCGGAGACCGTAATGGTCTGTTGCTTCCTGGAGGCGAGCGGCCGGTTGGCGTCGGCGACTTCCTGCACGAGGCCGGCGAGATCGACGGCCTCGCGACGGATCGTGATGTCGAGCGCGTCGGCCATGGCGTCGGACACCAGATCATCGACCATCTCGGTGAGCCGGTTGGCGGCGTTGCGGATATACGCAATCTGCGTCTGCATGTTGTCGTCGAGCGCGCCGGCCCCGGCGGCCATTTCCTTCAATATTTCGGTGCGGCCGAGGATCACCCCCAGCGGATTCTTCAAATCGTGGGCGACGGTGCCGAGGATCTCGCTCTTGAAGGTATTGGCTTGCCGCAGCCGCGCCCATTGCGCGGCCAGCCGCCGGTTGGCGGAAGTCAGGTCCTGCGTGCGCTGCGCCACGCGTTCCTCGAGGCGGGCGTTCGCCGCCTGCAGCTGCTCGGCCGCTCAGCGTCTTGATGTAGAGCACCGAGCGCCGCGCCGAGAACTCGTGCTGCCGGCGCGCGAAGGCCTCCTCCACCAGCTTGCGCAGGTCGTTCTCGAGGATTTCCGAGATCGCGGTCCCGATAAAGCGGCTGTAGCAGCCGGAACCGGCCAGCACCGAGAAGGTCTCGTGCGCGTTTTGTCCCTCGCGTAATACCAGGATTCCGGCGCAGTGGGCGTTGAGCAACGACGCGATCTGGGTCAGCACGCCCTCGGCCAGCCGCTGCATCGACTTGAAATCGAACAGGGTCGACGCCGCCTCGATGATGATTTCGAGCCCGCGGCGGGTCTCGACCATGCGCTGGAGCTGCTCGTAGCTGCGCAACGCGGCCGTCAGCGCGGTGAACAGCTTGTCGGCGGTAAGCTCGGTCTTCGCCTTGTAGTCGTTGATGTCGTAATCGACGATGACGCGCCGCTCCGGCGCCTGCCCGGGCTGGCCGGTGCGCAGGATGATGCGCACCGTGTCGTTCTTGAGATGGTTGCGGATGAACTGGACGAGGTCGAGGCCGGCGGCGTCGGACTCCATGATCACGTCGAGCAGCACCACCGCCACGTCCGGGTGCTTGCGCATCAGCTCGCGGCCCTCGGCCGCGGAATAGGCCGAGATGATCTCCAGGCCTTGGCCGTTGAGCTTGTAGTCGGCCAGCGCAAAGCGCGTGCCGTCGTGCACTGCCGGCTCGTCGTCGATCACCGCGACCTTCCAGCGCTGCGCTTCCTCGGGCGGCGGTTCGTCGCCCGGATCATCGATCAGGTGGACGATGTCGTCGTCAGCCATGCGCTTTGTCCATTGCTTGTGCCGGCTGCATCGGAGGCGATTCGCCCGGCGCGACCCGTGGGACCGTGATGCGGAACCTGGTGCCCCAGCCGAGCTTCGACTCGAAGGTCAACCGGCCGCCGAGTTGCTGGGTCACCAGGTTGAAGATGATGTGCAGGCCGAGGCCGGTGCCGCCCTCGTTCCGGCGCGTGGTGAAGAAAGGATCGAGCGCGCGGCGCTGGATATCGTCGCTCATGCCGACGCCGTCGTCGGACACGAAGATGTCGACGTCGTGATCGGCGACCTGCCGCGCCTCGATGATGACGTGTCCGGCGCGGCCGTCGGGGAACGCGTGGACGACGCTGTTGAGGAATAGGTTGGTCAGGACCTGACCATAGGATCCCGGATAGCTGTCCATCACGATGCCGGACGGCACGTCGATGGTGAGCGTGATCTGCGATTTCTTGAGCACCGGGCGCAGGCTGGCGATGATCTGGTCGGTCGATTCCCGGAGATCGAACTGGCGCCGATCCGCGTGGCTGCGGTCGACGGCGACCTGCTTGAACGATTGAACGAGCTCGCCGGCGCGCTGAAGATTGACCACCAGTTGATTGGCGGCGTCGCGACTGCCGTCGAGGAACTCGTCGAGGCGCGAGCGCCGGAGCGGGCCGTTGCCGACCTCCTTGGCGAAATCGTCGCAGCGGCGCGCGAAGCTCGAGGCGACCGTGAGGCTGATGCCGATCGGATTGTTCACTTCGTGCGCCACGCCGGCGACCAGGCCGCCCAGCGCCGCGAGCTTTTCGGCCGCGATCAGATTCTGTTGCGCCTCCCGCAAGTCCGTGAGCGCGTTCTCGGCCCGCTCCTTGGAGGCGCGCAGCTCGTTCTCGGCCTTGCGCTTGGCGATCGCGTTCTCGCGGAACACTTCGACAGCGCGCGCCATTTCGCCGATCTCGTCGCGCGCCTGCGTTCCATGGATCGGCTGGTCGTATTTCTCCGACACCACGGAGTGCATCGCGGCCATGATCTCCTTGAGCGGCAAGCTGATGCTTCGTGCGATCAGTACGCCGATGACGACGATGATGGTCAGAAAGATGAGGGCGACCAGCGCCACTTTCAGATAGATGTCGGCGAGGGTTTGGTCGAAGCTTCCCTGCGCCTGCAGCTCGCGCAGCAGCATCTCCGCCGACAACTTGTTGATGACGCCGATCATGACGGCCTGATTGTCGTCGATCGCGGTCTTCAGCAGATTGGTCCGCGTCGCGAACTGCTCGGTCAGGCTCTTCAAGCCTTCGCGAAAGGCGGCGGCGCGCTGCGCCAGCGCGGACAGCGCCGCGCGCTGCAAATTGTTCTCGGCAAGATCGATCATGACCGGGATGGTCTGCTCGACCGTCGCGATGCTCCGGCGCGCCTCGTCGGCGGCATCCGAAGCGAGCGACAGGTAGAACGCATTGGCAGCGACCAGGCTGGCGGTGAACGCCTCGCGCGACTTTCCGAGCGACGGCAACAGCAGGGCCTCGCGCCGGCCGATGGCGCCCTCGACGATGGCGTAGAGCCCGGCCATTTCCTTGGCCGGCTTGAGCACCTCGTTCTCGTAGGTGCTGGCGATCGTCGCCTGGACCTCGCGCACATCGCCGAAGCCTTGCAGAAAACGCTCGGTCACCGCGCGCAGCTCGTCGGCGGAGCTCGACATGACCGGATCGAGCGCGCCGCGATTGCGCAACGTGCTCAGAACCTCGCCGTGCAGCCGCAGGATCTCGGCGAAGACGTCCGGGTTCGGCTGGTTGATGTAGCGGTGGATCAGGTTCTGCAGCCGGCTGGCCTCGCTTTCGAGCAGGACCAGAAGCTTGTCGGACTCGCGAACCCGCCTGACTTCGTCCCAGGCGCCGCTGAGCGTCGTGGCGCCGTTCCAGATGAGCCACGCCAGGATCAGGGCGACGGCGCCGTTCAATAACGCGAGTAGGGGCAGCCGCCATCGGATCGGCAGCGCGCGCACAACGCTCTCGGTCTCGAGATCGAGGCTTCGCCGCGGCCGCGCGCCCGGCGTTGTCGGCAGCTCGTGATTGATGGCGACCAAATCGAAGCTCACTGCACCTGGCGAATACGCTCGATCAATTGCCGCAACTCCGGATCCGTCACCGCCTTGGCGTGGATCGAGCCCATCGTCTGCTCGAACGGCTTTCGGTCGAAATCCGAGACGATCACGTTCCCGGCAGCCTTGGCCTGCTGCTGCGAGCGCTCCTCCCATCCGGACCACAGCTCGCGCATGAAGGCGCTCGACTTGCGGGCGGCGTCGCGAAAGATGGTCTTATCGTCCGCGGACAGGCTGTCCCAGGCGCGCAGCGACATGACCAGAACCTCGGGCCCCATCGTATGCTCTGTCAAGGTGTAGTATCGAGCGAGCTTGTAATGGTCGGTGGACACGTAGGAAGGCCAATTGTTCTCGGCGCCGTCGATCAATTTCGCCTGCAGGCCGGTGAGTACCTGCCCGTACGGAAGCTCGATCGGCTCGGCGCCCAGCGCCTTGATCATGCTCAGCATCAGGTCGGACTGCTGGACGCGAATCCGCAAGCCTTTCATGTCCGCAAGCGTGCGGATCGGCCGCGCGCTGTTGTAGATCGAGCGCGCGCCGGAATCGTAATAGGTCAACCCGACGAATCCGTGGCGCTGGAAGCTCGCCAGGATTTCCTCGCCGACCGCCTGATCGAGCACCTTGTGCAGGTGATCGAAGGAGCGGAACAGAAACGGCAGCGACAGCACGTTGGCCGACGGGATCAAGGAGCCGATCGGCGCCACGTTGGTCCGGTTGAGATCGATGGCGCCGACCCGCGTCTGCTCGATGGTCTCCTTCTCCTCGCCGAGCTGCCGCGAATGGAACACGCGGATGCGGTGGCGCCCGCCGGTGCGCTCCTCGACCTGGCGGGCCATGAACAGCAGAGCCTGCACCGTGGGATAATCCTCCGACTGGGTATCGGCGACGCGGAACTCGCGCGCGCCGGCAACCGGAACGGCCACCAAAGCGGCGACCAGAACCGCCGCCGCTTTGCAAAAATTCGTGTTTGAAATGAGGGACATGACCCAGCGCCTCTTGGCAAACACCCACCATCTTCGACAGTATTCGCATCGGCCAAAGGCCGTCAATCGAGGCGGCCTCGCCGGGCGATCGGGGCATGCGGCTTTTGCGGATTGGGCTATGAAGCGGAGGCGGCACGCAGCCTGCCGTTGGCTCGGACTTTGCCGCGCGTCGGATCGCAATCACCCGGCGACTGCCATGCCGGCCACCAAGGAAGGGAAACACCCATGAACGGCGCCGCTGTCGTTGCCGAAATCCTCAAGCGCGAGGGTACCGAATTCTTGTCATGCTACCCACGCAACCCGCTGATCGAGGCCTGCGCCGAGCTCGACATCCGTACCATCCTGTGCCGGCAGGAGCGCGTCGGCGTCGGCATTGCGGATGGCTATTCGCGTATCCGTCGCGGCCGGCGCAACGGCGTGTTCGCCGCCCAGGCCGGCCCCGGCATCGAGAACGCCTTTCCGGGCGTCGCCCAGGCCTTTACCGAGAACGTTCCAATGCTGGTCATTCCGGCCGGCCTGCCGCTGGAACGGCGATATCTCCATCCGGTGTTCCGCGCCGCCGACGTCTACCGTCCGGTCACCAAATGGTCGGCGCTGGCGCACTCGGTGCAGGAGCTGCCGGACCTCATGCGGCGCGCCTATCACGCGTTGCGCCGCGGCAAGGGCGGGCCGGTGCTGGTCGAGGTTCCGAACGAGGTGTGGGAAGCCGAGTTTCGGGGCGATCTCGACTACAAGCCGGTGCCG
>WNFU01009528.1_pt1 | contig 10938 bp, 6 predicted proteins | sample 5400121 | NCBI WGS metagenome assembly WNFU01 (sample SAMN13153360, study PRJNA577476) | soil metagenome | isolation source: 100 cm soil or saprolite under grassland replicate 1 | place: USA:California | collected 2016-06-15
TCCCGACAGCCCGGAGGGCCGCGCCCTCATGACCTACCTCCGGACGAGCGGCATTCCCTTCATCGCGGCATGGGGGACGGTGCCGGGCCAGACCTCGGGCGCCCACATCCACGTGGGCCAGCCGTCGCCACGGCTCGTCGCGCGACGGTGAGCGCTGAGCACTCGCGTGTGGCCATCCGCGGCGCGGTGGTGATCGAGCGCGCCTACGAGGCCTACCTTCGCGAGTTCCGGGAGATCACGCGCCGCGCCGCCCTGCGCCACGAGCACCGCGAGTGGCAAGGGATACAGCAGGACGCCCGGGACCGGCTCGACCTTCACGGCCGATTCGTCACGAGCGCGATCGCCGAGCTGCGCGACGAGCTGGGCATGCGCGCGGCCGGCCGGCCTGTCTGGACCGCGGCCAAGCGCATCTATCACGAGGCGGTCGGGGACCGCGCCGACCACGAGCTCGCCCAGACCTTCTTCAACTCGGTGACCCGGCGCCTCTTCGGCACCGTCGGCGTCGATCCCGCGGTGGAGTTCGTGGATGAGGAATACGACCGCCCGCGCGGGCCGGCGGCGACCCCGGCCTTCACGGCCTATCCGCCGCGCGAGAGCACGGTCGCCCTCGTTACGAGCCTGCTGGGGAGCCGGCGCGTGTCGAACCAGCCGATCGCCTTCGACGCGGCGGTGATCGCGGACGCCATCGACCGGCATCGCGCGGCGGCCTGGGGCGCCCAGCCCATCGAAGTCGTGGAGCTGCTCGACCCCGTGTTCTACCGAAACAAGGGCGCCTATCTCATCGGCCGCATCCGCGGAGGCGGGCGCCTCCTGCCGCTGGTGATCGCCCTCGTCAGCGACGGCGATCGCGTGGTGGTCGATGCCGTGCTCCTGTCCGAGGATGAGGCGAGCATTGTCTTCAGCTTCACGCGCTCGTACTTCCACGTCGACGTGGAGGCGCCCCGCCCCGCCATCAGTTTCCTCAAGTCGATCATGCCGGCCAAGCGCGTGGCCGAGCTCTACATCGCCTTGGGCTACGATCGCCATGGCAAGGCCGAGTTCTTCCGTGACCTGAGCCGTCATCTCGCCGCCTCCACGGACCGATTCGAGTTCGCGGAGGGCGACCGCGGCATGGTCATGGTGGTCTTCACCCTGCCCTCGTACGATGTGGTCTTCAAAGTCATCCGCGACCGCTTCGCCCCCCCGAAGCAGACCACCCGGCGTCAGGTCCTCGACCGCTACGAGCTGGTCTTCCGCCACGACCGGGCGGGGCGACTGGTCGACGCCCAGAGGTTCGAGCACCTGACCTTCCCGCGGGACCGTTTTGGCGACGAGCTGCTCGCCGAGCTGCGCGACGAGACGGCCGACGCCGTGACCGTGGACGGCGATCGGGTGGTGATTCGGCACCTCTACGTCGAGCGGCGCGTGCGTCCGCTCAACCTCTATCTCCGCGAGGCCGAGCCGGCGGCGGGGCGGGCCGCCGCCCTCGACTTCGGCCAGACCATCAAGGACCTCGCCGCCACCAATATCTTTCCCGGGGACGTGCTCCTGAAGAACTTCGGCGTCACCCGCCACGGCCGGGTCATCTTCTACGACTACGACGAGCTGGCCCCTCTCACCGACTGCAACTTCCGACGCCTGCCCGAGGCGCGCACCCTCGAAGAGGAGATGTCGGCCGAGCCGTGGTTCTACGTGGGGCCGCACGACATGTTCCCCGAGGAGTTCTTGCCCTTCATCGGTCTCCACGGCGAGCTGCGCGAGATCTTTCTCCGGGCCCACCGCGACCTCTTCGACCCGGACTTCTGGAATCGCATGCAGGCTCTGCACCGCGCGGGCGAGATCGTCGACATCTTTCCGTATCAGGAAGGTCGCCGGCTCCGTGGGCGCTGATCCGCCACCTCGATGATGATGTAGGCTACGGAGCCATGTTCGCCTCGCCCGGCCCTATCCTCGTCCAGCTCGGCCCGGTGGCCGTGCGCTGGTATGGACTCATCACCGCGATCGCCCTCGTGGTCGCCCTCTGGCTTCTGGATCGCCAGGCCCGCGTCGAAGGGCTTCCCCCGGACGACGTGATCGGGAGCGCGGCCTGGGCGGCCGTGACCGGCTATATCGGCGCGCGACTGTACGAGGTCGCATTCAACTGGGACTACTACGGCCGACACTGGGACAAGATTCCCGCGGTGTGGGAAGGGGGCCTCGCCATTCACGGCGGCCTCATCGTGGGGGGCATCGTGGGTGCGATGGTCGCCAGGCGTCGCGGCCTGCCCGTCCTGCGAACGTTCGATCTGGCGGGGCCGGCCGGCGCCATGGCACAGGCCATCGGGCGCTGGGGGAATTTCTTCAACGAGGAGGCGTTCGGCCGACCCACGGATCTCCCGTGGGGGCTCTACATATCCCCGAAGCGCCGGCCCCTCGAGTTCCAGAGCGCCGAGCGTTTCCACCCGACCTTCCTCTATGAATCCGTGTGGGACCTCGTAGTCTTCGCCCTGCTCGTCGGCTGGCTCCGGCCACGATGGCACGACCGGCCGGGCGGGCTGTTCTTCTGGTACATCGGCCTGTATTCGGTGGGGCGGTTGTGCATCGAGGCCCTGAGAGTCGACAGCTTCTGGGCGGGCTCGTATCGAGTCGCCCAGCTCGCGAGCTTCGCCGGTATCCTGTTCGCCGTGGCCGGACTCATCTGGGTGAGCCGACGACCGCGGCTGTCCACCACGAAACGCTAGCTCCCCCGATCCCCCTCTCCCCCACCGGGAGGTGGAGGGTGAGGGGGCACGCTCGAACAGAGGAGGATGACACGATGGCCAGTCTCTACGAGCAGGTCTACCAGCGGTCCATGCGCGATCCTGAAGGGTTCTGGGCGTCGGCGGCCGAGGACATCTACTGGGATCGCCGCTGGGACAAGGTCTTCGACGACTCGCGTCCACCCTACTATCGCTGGTTCGTGGGTGGCCGGCTCAACACCTGCTTCAACGCGCTCGACGTCCACATCGAGCGCGGGCGCGGCAAGCAGCTCGCCCTCGTCTACGACAGCCCCGTGACGGGAACGGTGCGCGCCTACACGTTCGACGCGCTCCGCGACGAAGTGGCCCGGACGGCCGGAGCGCTGCGGCGCCAGGGCGTCGGGGTAGGCGACCGCGTCATCATCTACATGCCCATGGTGCCCGAGGCGATCGTGGCCATGCTGGCCTGTGCGCGCATCGGCGCCATCCACTCCGTGGTGTTTGGCGGCTTCGCCTCCCACGAGCTGGCCAAGCGCATCGACGACGCCACGCCGAAGATCATCCTCTCGGCCTCCTGCGGCATCGAAGTGGGGCGCGTGGTGCCCTACAAGCCGTTGCTCGACCAGGCCATCGAGCTGTCGCGCCACAAGCCCGAGCGCTGCGTGGTGCTCCAGCGCCCGCAAGAGCAGGCGCAGCTGGCACAGGGGCGCGACCTCGACTGGGGCGATTTCCTCTCCGGCGCGCCCGCCGTCGAGTGCGTGCCGCTGGCGGCCACGGACCCGCTCTACATCCTCTACACGTCCGGGACGACGGGAGTGCCCAAGGGCGTGGTTCGCGACAACGGTGGGCACGCGGTGGCGCTCAAGTGGTCCATGAGCAATATCTACGGCATGGGCGCGGGCGAAGTGTACTGGGCCGCGTCGGATATCGGCTGGGTCGTCGGGCATTCCTACAGCGTGTACGCGCCCCTCCTCAAGGGCTGCACGACCATCCTCTACGAGGGCAAGCCGGTCGGCACGCCCGATCCGAGCGCCTTCTGGCGGGTCTGCTCCCAGCACGGCGTCAACGCGCTCTTCACCGCGCCTACGGCCTTCCGCGCCATCAAGAAGGAGGACCCGCAGGGAACGCATATCGGGAAGTACGACCTCTCACGCTTCCGCACGCTGTTCCTGGCCGGCGAGCGCTGCGATCCCGACACGCTCCACTGGGCGGAGGAGCGGCTGCAGGTGCCCGTGATCGATCACTGGTGGCAGACGGAGACAGCCTGGCCCATTGCCGCCAATCCCGTCGGGCTGGGCGCCCTGCCCGTGAAGCCGGGCTCGCCCACCAAGGCCATGCCGGGCTACGACGTGCGCGTGCTCGACGAGGCGAACCAGGAAGTGCCCGCGGGGGAGATCGGCTCCATCGCGATTCGTCTGCCCATGCCGCCCGGCTGCCTGCCTACCCTCTGGCACAATGACGCGGGCTACGAGACGTCCTACCTCGAACGGCACCCCGGACACTACCTGACCGGCGACGCGGGGTTCAAGGACGAGGACGGGTACGTCTACATCATGAGCCGCGTGGACGACATCATCAACGTGGCCGGCCACCGCCTCTCCACGGGCGGGATGGAAGAGGTGCTGTCGGGGCATCCCGATGTCGCCGAGTGCGCGGTGGTGGGCGTGGCCGACGCGCTCAAGGGGGAAGTGCCCGTGGGCTTCGTGGTCACCAAGGCGGGCGTGGAGCGATCCGACGCGGAGCTCTCTCGCCAGCTCGTGGAGCGGGTGCGCGAGCACATCGGACCCGTGGCCGCCTTCAAGCTCGCCATCGTGGTCAAGCGTCTGCCCAAGACGCGCTCGGGCAAGATCCTGCGCGGCACCATGAAGAAGATCGCCGACGGCACCGAATACGGCATGCCGGCCACCATCGACGACCCCGTCATCCTCGATGAGATCACGGCGGCCCTCAAGCAGTCCGGCTATCCAGGCAAAGCTTCTGTCTCGTAGGGCCAGGAGCGGGCTGGAATACACAGACAGAGGCCGGGAGGGGGCGGGGGTGCGCTCCCGGGAGCCGTATCTTCTGGGGAGGGTCTCCGAAGCGTAAAACCAAAATCTCGTGGCGGGCCAGAGTGGCCACGGGGAGCGCGACTCAGCGTGCTCCCGGGAGCGCACCCCCGCCCCCTCCCGGCCGTGACCTAGCGCTTACTCGTTTGCAGGATCGTTCGCCGGCAGCACGTCGCGCGCCAACTCACTGCGCTTCCAGTCGGGAACGGGCGGGGTGCACCCGGCGCGGGGTACGTAGGGAGAGGCCTCGACGCGCTGGAGCTTGTGGATGTAGCGCGGGCAGTTGGGGAAGACCTCGCGGATGCGCACGCGGACGATCAGCTGCGCGCCGGGGGTACTCGGCGAGCAGGGGGTCGTGGTCGTCGATGCTGGCCACGCCGTTGAGCCTCAAGCGGTGCTGGCGCTCGAAGTCGATGAAGAGGATGCCCACGTTCGGGTTCTCGAGCAGATTGCCCGCGGAGAGATACATGCCGTTGCCGTCCCAGTTGGGGAAAGCTACCGTGCGCTCGTCCACCACCCGGACAAAGCCGGGGTCGCCCCCCTTGTAGGAGCAGTTGGGCCGCCCCTCGGCGTCGGCGGTGGCGAGGAAGAACATGTCCTGCCGCTCGATGAAGACGCGCTCCTTGTCGGTGAGCCGGTCGTGCACGATGCGCTCGTCGAGTCGGTCGGCGAGGCGGCGCGTGTCGAAGCGGTCCTGAAGCTGTCGATGGCTCTCGCGATAGAAGCCGGCCATGCGTCGCCTCCGCCCGCGTCAGGCTTCAGAGGCCCGAGGCATCGACCAGGCCCGCTACGTCGTTGACGTTGACCCAGCCGCCGCGTCCATAGACCACCCGCACGGCGTGGCCGGCGGCGAGCACGCGGACGAGGAGGTCCCGCAGGCGCGCGGTGCGGAGGCTGCCGTCGGCGCGCGCCTCGCGGAGGGCTTCCGCCAGCCATTCGGCGCCGTCTCGCCCCAAGTGCATGAGCCCGATCCAGACGCCGTGGCCTTCGGAGGGCGTCACCGTGGCGCCGATGGCGCGGAGCTGGACCTCGTCGAAGCTGAAGCGACCAGTGTCGGCGCGGTCGGCGATGATGCGGTCGGTGTCGGCAGTGCCGGCGAGCGCGCTGTCCACGGCGAGGGTGATCCCGTCTCCCGCCTCCTCCAGCAGGGCCTGGATGAGGTGTCGCTTCAGCACGATGTCGCCGAACGCGACGAGCGTGCTGGGACCGAGGTCGCCCTCGGCCAGCGACAGCGAATACGCTTCACTGCTCGACGCGAAGTCCGGGTTGTCCACGAAGCGCGCGCCCGGAACGTCGATGGCCTCCGCCCGGTGGCCGCGCACCACGACGGCGTTCCGGCCGCCGAACGAGGCGAAATCGTCGAGGAGTCTTGCCAGGATGGGCCGGCCCTGCACCCGGAGCATCGCCTTCGGCACGTGCGCGGTCAGGCCGCCGAAGTCCGTGCCTTCGCCGGCGGCCAGGATCACGGCGGAGAGGGATTCCCGCGCGGGCAGGTAGCGCCGCTCCGCCTCCGCCAGCTCCGCGTCGCCCTGGAGGCGGAAGACCTCGTGGAGGGGAGCCACCTGCGGCTCGACGGCGAGCAGCGATTCGTCCGCGCGGAGCCGCCGCGCCGTCTCCTGCATGGCGCCGATGGAGGACCTCAGGAGGTGATTCGCCCAGATGACCATGCTGACCTGCCGCGCGCGGAAGTCCTCGGTCGAGGTGCGCCAGTACGTGGTGGGGACGAGCACCACCGGCGAGCGATTGCCCCACTCCGCGAGGAAGGCAAAGATCTCGCCCGGGCTCGACTGCTTCGAGTGGATGAGGATCGCGTCGGCGCCGGCGGCGTGGTAGGCCTCCGCGCGCTTGAGCGCTTCGGAAAGACCCCAGCCCGCGATGAGGGCTTCCACGCGGGCGATCAGCACGAAGTCGGCGTCCTGCTGGCTGTCCTTGCCCGCCTTGATCTTCCCGGAGAACTCCGCGATATCGGCCAGCGGCTGGAGCTCGGAGCGCAGGAACGAGTTGGTCTTCGGGAACAGCTTGTCCTCGATCACCACGCCACCCACGCCCACCTGGGTGAGCTTTCGGACGAGGCGCCGCATATTGTTGAAGTTGCCGTAGCCGGTGTCGCCGTCGAGCAGCACGGGCACCGACGCCGCCTCGGCCATGAAGGCGACGTGGTCGACGACCTGGGTCCAGCTCAGCTCGTTGTTGTCGCGGACGCCGAAGGAGGCGGACAAGGTGAGCCCACTCGCCCAGATTCCCTCGAAGCCGGCTTCCTCGACGATGCGGGCGGAGAGCCCGTCATGGGCCTCCATCATGAAGGTGATCTCGGGGCGGGTCACGAGGTGCCGGAGCCGGGTGGTCGTGCGCATGGGTCGATTGCCCTCCGTTAGGCGCGAACGCTCGCGCGGAAACGATCTCGGAGCTGGTGCGGCGTGTAGGGAATGCGGGGGACGTCCGCCTCGTCGGCCGTCACCTTCGCGAGGATGAAATGCGGGCCGTCGCTGTCGAGGGCCGTCCGCACCGCCTCGGTGATCTCGTCGGCGTCGGTCACCGCGGCCACCGCCCGGTAGCCGGCCGCCTCGGCCAGCCGGTCGAGGCGAATCTCGGTGGTGATCGATCGCTGGCTGCCCGTGGACCCGTAGACCTCGTTGTCGAACACGATGTGGACGAAGCGCCGCGGGCGCAGCGCGGCGACGAGGGGGAGGATGCCGAGGTTCATGAGGAGATTGCCGTCACCGTCGAGCACGACGGTCGCCGTGTCGCGCTTCGTCAGCGAGAACCCGAGGCCGATCGCCGAGGCCAGCCCCATGGAGCCGATCATGTAGAAGTTCTCCGGCCGGTCGCCGAGCGAGAAGGACTCCCGGCACATGTAACCGTTGGCGTGGATCACGGGTTCGCACCCGAGAGCCTTCCGCGCGGCGGCGATCGCGTCCCGCCTCGAGAGGCGGGACGCGAGAGGTCGCGGGGGAGCGGCACGCCGGGAGTCGGCCGACGATTTGGGCTCCCTCGCGACGGCGTGTCCCGCTTTGCCGACCTCGACGACACCGGGCGGCACGAGGAGGGCGATCGGCTGCATCGCGCGATCCATCGTCTCCACCGCCCAGGCGAGATCGGCCTCGAGCGTGTCGGCCGCGAGCACCCGGTGCGGAATCTTGAGCAGCTCGAGCAGGCGGGGAGAGATCTCGCCGGTCAGGATGTGCTCCGGTGCGTCCTTGCCGCGATGACCACGCCAGGTCACGAGGAGCAGGGAGGGGAGGCCATACATGAGGGCGAGCGAGGCGAGCGCATTGAGGCTGGTCCCGAGCCCGGAGTTCTGCATCAGCACGGCCGGCCGCCGCCCCGCGAACCAGGCGCCCGCGGCCAGTCCGACCGCGACGTCTTCGCGCGGCGCGGGAACATACGGCAGGCGAGGATGGCGCTCGAGGGTTGCGATCAGATCCTCGATCAGCGAGCAGGGCACCCCGGCGAAGAAATCGAATCCTCGCCGCTCGAGAAGCGTGGCGAGCTCGGCTCCGGACACAGTCATTCCAGGAAGTCTAGCGCAGCATGTCGGACGGGGATCGACTTTTGAGAGATGAGACTTGACACGAGAAGGGCCTGGCGTTCTCATAATGGTGACGGAAGCTGAGGCGCCGGCTTCTTGTCGTGCCGTCAACCGCAGGGGAGGTGACCATGGAGACGACTCCACCCGGCTACCTGGCGGCGCCATCGGGCGCGGCTTCATCCTGATGGCGCACGAGAAGAACGCAACACCGATACACTAAGCGCCCGGCTTATCCGCTGGGTGATGCCCGGGTCCGAGGACCCGGCGCGCTACTGATGAAACATAGCCCGGACGGCGGCTACCGGTGCCGCCTCCGGGCTCTTGTTTTCCCGCGCCTCGGACGCCCCGGCACCGGCGAGCGGCACGCCATCTCGGTACGAAACCCATCGGCCGAGCATCGCGGGAACCCGCGCGCCGGGCGTGACGATGCCGGTCAGGTTGAGCGGGTCGCAGGCAGACAGCCGCACCGTTTGCCCGTTCGGCGCGGCGCGCCGGATCGCCCGCAGCGCTTCCAGCGCCTCGGGCGCCGCGAACTGCTCGCCCACGAAGGCGCCCACGATGCGCCCGCCGCGAAGCTCGCCGCGCATCTCCAGCCGGCGGTACACGCGCAGCAGATCCCGCCACGCGGGCGCTTCGGGCTCGCGCGCGATCAGGTCGCGGAAGACCACGCCGTAGCGGCGGACGTACTGGCGGGCGCGGGCCTCGAGGACCTCGTCGGCCGGAGGAGGGGCGGGCGCGTCGAGTAGGGCCCATCGCCCTGTGCCGATGGGCGCTCTGAGCGGCCGTCCGCGTCCCTGACGCTGACGCCGGCGCTTCTCCGAGTGCAGCAGGCTCCGGAGCCCCGCGAAGCCGTCGCCGGTCACGAGGCCGGCCGAGACCAGCTCGCAGAGCGCCTCCTCGACCTCGACGCGCAGGCGCCGCACCCGCGCGGCCATGTCGTCCACGAACGATGCGCCGGCATCGCGCAGGCGGGCGAGCACGTCTCGCGCGGGGCCGGACAGCGCCGTCTCATCGGTGAGATCGCGCGGCTCGAGCAGCCACCCGAGATCCTGGCGGCGGAGGAGCGTGAGGGGCACCGAGCCGGACAAGCGTCGCCCGGCATGACGGGTGCTTTCATGGCGGCGCAGTCTGCCCCACGCCACCTCGCCCGAGAGGCACAGCTCGTCGAGCCAGCCAGGCTCGTAGCGCCCCACGCGCGCGGGAAGCACCTCGCGCTCCCAGCCGGCCGCCGCCAGCTCGAAGCCCTCGAGCTGCTCGATGACGCGGGAGAGCCCCTCGCGGCCGTGGAGCCGCAGCCCCGGGCTCACGTGCTGCCAGGCAAAGAAGAAGCGCATCAGGTCGGCCGCGCTCACGGGCTGGATATCGCGTCGCAGGCGGTCGAGAGTCCGCCGATGGATGCGGGCGAGGAGCCGCCGGTCGCACCACTCCGTGATGTCGGAGGCCGCGCCGGGCGTGAAGCGACCCCGCAGAACATTGCCTTCCCCCTCCACGCGAGCGAGCGCCGAGTTGACCTCGGGCTCGGTCAGGTCGAGCGGCCCGGCGAGTGCTCCCGCCGAGGTCGGGCCGACGAGGCCGAGCCGGGCGCGGATCACTTCGACGAGGGCGCCTTCGCGGTCCGTCCACGCGGGTGCGCGCCGCGCGGGCGGCTCGGCCACGTCGGGCTCGAAGCTCCCCTCGGTCCAGATGGTGCCGGCAAGCGAGCGACGCTCGGCGGCGACCCACAGGACGTGGCGGACCGCGCGGAGGCGCGTCGCCCGACCGGCGGTAATCAGCTCGTCGAGCCAGTGCGTCCATGTGCCGGCCTCCGCCTCGGGCAGCGCGCCCAGGTCGAGAAGAAGGTCGTGCAGCTCGTCGGCGTTGCGGAGGTCGGGCCGCGCCTCCTCCACCACGGCCTCGATGGCCTCGGCGTCGAGCTTCCCGACGTCGTTGGCGATCTCGGCGGGCAGCCCGCGCCGGAGCGAGACGGCCCGCGCCCGCCGCTCCTCGAGGGGGGCATCGTCGAGATAGGCGTAGGGGTTGGCGTTCAGGATCTCGTGGGCGAAGACGGACGGCTCCGGCGTCTCCCGCGCCACGGCCCGGATCTCGCCCTTGAAGAGCGCCTGGAGCCGCTCCTTGAGCCCTTTGGCGTCCATGGCCTCGGTGAGGCAGTCGCGCAGCGTCTCGTTCACGAGCGGGTGATCCGGGATCTCGATCGGCCCCACGGCGTTGTCCTGGCAACCGAGCTGAGCGGGAAAGACGGAGGCGAGGAGATCTTCCGCGCGCATGCGTTGGAGATACGGCGGCACCCGGCGCCCGCCCTGCCAGCGCACGAGGGCCAGCGAGCGGGTGGCGTTCCACCGCCAGCGCGTGGCGAACATGGGCGCCTGGAGCGCGGCATCGGTCAGCAGCTGTTCCAGCCCACTCGGGTGCACCATCTGGAAGACGCTCTCGAGGGGGAAGCTGTGCTGGGGGCCGAGGGAGAGGAGGACGCCGTCGTCGGTGGCGGCGGCCTGCAGCTCGAAGTCGAAGCTCTGGCAGATGCGCTTGCGTAGGGCCATGCCCCAGGCGCGATTGATCCGGCCGCCGAACGGCGCGTGGATCACGAGCTGCTGGCCGCCCGCCTCGTCGAAGAAGCGCTCGGCCACGATGGTGTCGCGCGTGGGCATGGCCCCGAGCGCCGCGTACCCCG